>Ga0183098_10214_pt1 | contig 182328 bp, 149 predicted proteins | sample BioMet9_FD_128884 | JGI IMG/M metagenome (GOLD analysis project Ga0183098, IMG submission 128884) | Microbial communities from bioreactor (seeded with sewage sludge) at Lawrence Berkeley National Lab, California, USA - Biofuel... | ecosystem: Engineered > Bioreactor > Anaerobic > Unclassified ...
ATTATCTTTTTCATAAAGGCAACACTATTTTATCTTGACGGTTTATTTTATGAATGATATTTAACGTTTTTGGTTTGGGGGACCATCGCGAATCAAATTTATGAAAACTTTTCTACACGTGTAAAAACTCCTATGAATGTACGCTTGAGTAACAAACTACTACAAGTGTACGCTTGAGTAACAACTTCCTATAAGTGTACCCTTGCGTAAAAAACCCCTCTAAATGTACTCTTAGGAGCCATTCTGCAACCCCTCTCAGAACGCACAGAAAGGCAAAAATGCAACTTGCTGATTAACAGCGTGTGACAAAGTATAAAGTACACGAGAAAATCAGAATCCGCTGTAAGTGGCTGATAATCACTTAGGGAAAATTTAGCCTTTCTGGACCCCTCTAAGCCGCATTTTGGAATCCACTGTAAATCAATCAGTTTTGCACAACTGTGCCAGGATAGTGAAAAAAACTGTGCCGCAATGATGAAAAAATTTATTCCGCAGTGGTGCAAAAAAAGGGTGCAATAATGCGGTGCAAAAAATGGTGCTGCAATGCGGTGCATACGGCTAACAGCACATAAAATGCGCGGGCAAGAAAAAACAGGCTGGAAAACAGAAAGGCTGCAACCTGCTCTTGTAAATGTACAACTACATCGCATAAAAAAACAGGCCGGAAAATCCGACCTGTTTTTTCTCAAATTTTAATTCCCCTACACGGTCATTACCTCTTTTTCCTTAGCCTCAACAATCGTATCAATTTTCTTAACGCAATTGTCTGTCATCTTTTGGATTTCATCCTCTGCATCTTTGCAGATATCCTCCTCAAGACCGTCTTTTTTAAATTTCTTATGAGCCTCAACGGCATCACGTCTTGCGGTACGAACGCTCATCTTTGCATTCTCACCGGAAGTACGAGTCTCTTTACAAAGCTCCTTACGGCGTTCTTCTGTTAAAGGAGGAATATTAATTCTTACATTCTCTCCGTTGTTAATAGGAGTAAATCCAAGATTAGCGTCCATAATAGCCTTAACGATAGGCGCTACCATCTTCTTTTCCCAAGGTTGAATAACAATAGACTTGGAATCCGGCGTAGAAACAGAGGAAACTTTTGAAATAGCTGTAGGCGTACCATAGTAATCAACCATTACGTTATTGAAAACAGAAGGATTAGCCTTGCCTGCTCTGAAAGTTTTCAACTCTTCCTCTAGATGCACAATAGCCTTTTCCATTTTGTCTTTGGCCTGTGCAATGCAATTTTTGGAAACAGAAATATCCATAATTATAAGTTTAAATTCGTTTTATGCCCAGGTATTTATCTTTTTGCCCAGGTATTTATTTTTATGCTCAAGTATTTATTTTTTTAACCCTTCTATTGCCGCCTGCAATTTTGTGAACTCCGCAGTATCATAGCCAACTCCTATATAGGCAATCTTGCCGTCTTTGTCAATTACATAATTTCTTGGGATTCCGCTCGTTGCAAACATTCCAAAAACTTTGCCGCCATCATCCAAGCCAACAGGGAAATTATAACCTTTAGCTTTCATAAATTCCTCTACTTTTGCCCGAGTCTCTCTCTTGCCGTCCATTCTGTCTATGCATATCACTGCAAAATCTTTTCCCGCATACTTCTTTACAATTTCCTCCGGGAATCTTGTAAGTTCCTGTACACAGTAAGGACACCACGTAGCCCAGAAATTAACCAAGACAACTTTACCTTTCAAATTATTAATGTTCAATGTTTTACCATTAAGCATTGTTATGGTGAAACTTGGAACTTGCTCGCCAACTTTTACATAGTTACCGTCTGCATCTGCACTCTTTTGTGCGGAAGCAGCACCTGCCGTAAACAAAACGGCTGCCAATAACATTAAAATTTTTTTCATAATATTTTTCTCATAATTATTGTTTCTCAGAAAAAACAGTTAATTTATTTCATCGTAACTATTGTGCCAATCTTCTCTCCCTCAAGCAATTTAGTCAAGTTGCCATGAGTTTTTATATCAAAAACTATTATCGGCATATCACTCTCTTTGCACATTGCAAAAGCTGTCTGGTCCATGACCTTAAGATTATCAGCCAATGCTTTGTCAAATGTAAGAGTATCGTATTTTTTGGCCTTAGGATTTTTTTCCGGGTCACTGTCATAAACGCCATCTACCCGCGTCCCCTTTAGCAACGCATCTGCCTCAATCTCACAAGCCCGCAGGGCTGCGGCAGAATCTGTCGTGAAATAAGGATTGCCGGTACCTGCGGTAAAAATTGCAACACCGCCATTCTCCAAAACCTCAATTGCTTTTTCTTTACTGTAATATCTTGCAACCGGTTCCATTGGAAGAGCCGTAAACACCTCGGCATTAACCCATTTGTCCTTTATGAACTGAGCAAGGGCCATCCCGTTTATTACGGTTGCCAGCATACCCATCTGATCCCCTTTAACACGGTCCAAACCCGTTTTTGTACCGGTCACTCCGCGGAAGATATTTCCGCCGCCAACAACTATTCCTATTTGAGTTCCGTCCTTTACAGCCTTTGCAATTTCTTCTGCATACGCCCTAATAGCGTCAGAATCAAAGCCGGCCCCTTTGGAACCGCCCATGCTTTCCCCGCTAAGTTTAAGTAATACCCTCTTGAATTTCATAACTTTATCTACAAATCAACCACGAAAATAATTATTTAGGGCTAAAAATGCAACTTGCGTGCCTATTATTGTTTTTTAGAAACTTACATTTTATCTTTGCCGCACAAAAAACCAGATAACAGTTTATGTCAAATATTTTTACAGAATCTATAGGCAGGAAGTTGGTTATGAGCATAAGCGGCTTATTTCTTATTTTATTCCTGACAGTTCATGCTTCCGTTAATAGTTTATATCTATTTAGCAGAGAAGCTTTTCAGGCAGGGTGTGACTTTATGAAACTGCCGATTATTACAGCAATAGTTCCAATTTTGGCGTTTGGATTCTTAGTACACATTGTGTACGCATTTATCCTTTATATCCAAGATTACAAAGCGCGCGGCCCTGTTAGATATGCAGTTGCAAACAAGTCTCAATCAGATGGTTGGGCATCAAGAAACATGATTATCCTTGGTTTGCTTATTCTTATCGGAATAGGTTTGCACCTTACAGATTTCTGGGCAAAGATGCAATTGCAGGAATTTATGGGGAATGAATCTGCCAATGGTCCTGAATCACTTGAATTTACATTTGGAAATCTGTGGATTTATATTCTTTATATCCTATGGTTTGTCTGCCTTTGGCTTCACCTTAACCACGGTTTCTGGAGCGCATTCCAGACAATTGGCTGGAATAATAACAAATGGCTTCCTCGTTTGAGAGCAATAGGCATCATTTATTCATCACTAATTGTTTTGATTTTCATTGCCGTTGCAACCAAAGCGTTCCTGTATTCACATTGGATCATTTGCTAATAAAGCTTTTTATCAGAAAATCCGTGATAAAAGTTTTCAAAAGACAGGACGTGTGGTGGAGAGTTTTCTTTTATTGCCACTAATAAAAAAAGCACCCTTGGACGTTCTGTTTTTATAAAAACAAGTCCCGCATGATGGAGTCCGAAATAAAAAATTTATCTGTCGGGATTTTAATAATGAATTGCTCATTACCGGCATTGTCCTTAATATTGTCTTGAAGGAGAAGATGCTCGTCTTCCAAACGGGCAATGGCAGTGAGGGTAGTCTTTAGAAGGCCTTTGTTTAACGCGTTTAAATCCAGACCGTCAGTTTGGCGCAGGCCGAGCATGATGGATTCATTGAAGATGTCTTTTTCCGTGAGAGTCTCACCTGAGCGGATTTCTTTTGTCTGGAGATTGCAGTAATTTTCCACGTTAGGGAAATTCCACTCTCTGTGATTGCTCCCGTCAAATGAGTGAGCACCCGGGCCAAGTCCAAGGTACGGGATTTTGTTCCAATAGTTGCTGTTATGTTGAGAACGGTAAGATATGCTGCGCGGAAGCGAGTTAACGCCTGAACCGGAAACGTGTGAAGAAATAGTGTCTGTTCTGCGTGCAAAGTTGGAAATTTCATATTGGTCATAGCCGGCTGCAGCCAAAACATTCTGTAGTGCAGCATATTGCGCAGCACACTCATCGGCGTCCACCGGCAAATATTTTCCTTGATTTGCCAGTGCCTCCAATGCCGTTCCTTCATCTATGCTTAGCTGATAGGCGGAGATATGGTCCGGACGTAATGATGTGATCTTATCCAAATTATAACGCCATTGCCGAGCGGTCAGGCCGGCAAATCCAAAAATCAAATCCAGACTGATATTTTCAAACCCGGCATCTCTCAAAATATGATAAGCGTTTATTGCCTCCTTTGCGGTATGGCGGCGATGCATCCATTTAAGATGCTCATCAATAAATGATTGCACGCCCATACTTATTCGATTTACGCCTATAGATTTCAAGCCGTCTGCGTATTGGGGTGTAATGTCATCCGGATTAACTTCAACGGTGAATTCAAATTTGTCTACGGCGCCCGCCGCAAAAGCAAAGTCAAAGTTTTCCTTAAGGCATTGTACAATTTCTTCCAACTGAGGAATTTCCATGACGGACGGTGTGCCGCCGCCAAAGTATAACGTATTTATTTTGGTGCCGTCGGTAAAAAAATTCCTGCGCCCGGAGATTTCTCTTTTGAGCGCAGGAATATAATTTTCTCTAATTTGCTTATTTATAACTGAATAGAAACCACAATATATACAAAATGAATTACAAAAGGGGATGTGTACGTATATGCCCGCCATCAGTTCAAATCATTTTAATATCTATTTCCGCATCAGATGTAACGCCACCTTTCAGCCTATTTTAGATAAATCTGAGCCGTTCCAAGCAAACCGCGGTTTGTATATGCATCAACCGTGTAAACGCCCTTTGTAAATTTGGCGCCTTCAGGGTTAAAGTATATACAAACTTCTATCTCAGACCCCTCATAATCTATCTCCCTGGATGCTGAATAAATCATTTGCTCTCCGCCCGCGGTAAAGACTTGCTGACCGCCGTTTGTCATCAAGATTCCGTCCGGGCCTTTTACTCTGATATACACGGTCATAGGACCTGTTTTAGCAATGGAATTTTCTACCAAATTCAAACAACTCTTCAGTTTTTGAACCCTGCTGCTGCGGTTTGTCTCTTTGCCGTTTCCGTTAAGTCCCACAATTGCAAGACCTCTCCCTTTTACAACAGAACCCTTTTCTACCTGTTTACCAAGTTCATCCGTTGTGGTCTTAAGGTCATTGTACTTTGTATTGCTCTCCTGAGCCTCCTGTTTTGCCTGTGCAGTCTCTTTCTTTAGGCTGACATTCAGCGTGTTTAAAGAGTCAATTTGTTTTATGTAACCCTTCATGATAGACCTCAGGGTTCCAAGCTCTCTCTCATACCTCATCAACCTTGTCTGATCCGTTGCCTTTGTGCTATTAACCTTTTGAATCAGTTGCGCAACCTTCTCTCTCTCCACCTGCAATTGAGTATTGATGGTATCATTTGTGGATGAAAGATTTGCATAGTCGCTCTGCAGTTGCGTCATCTGTTGCGTAAGAGTAGTTTTGTCTATCGTGAGCCCGCTAATATCCTGCTTCATAGTATTTTTCTGAACCAGAACATAGATCAGAACTCCCAGGAGAATTGCAGCTACCGCTGCAAGTATCCCGATTATAACCTTGTATTTCTTTTCCATAACGATAATTATTTGTTTGGTATTTACACTCTAAATTTACAAACCGTTTTACGCCCTATATAAAAGATTCATACACATATAATGCCGCATGCGCAAATGTAAGAATAATAATTTGTACTTTTGCTCAAGTAACAAACACATAAATTCTTCATTTAACAAACAGAGAATATGAATAAAAACGGCGTAGGGAAATATTTGCTAAGAGCGGTTAAATATTTCATTTTCATTTTTGTCTTTTTTGTAATCCTTATTTGCATAATTTTCTACACATCACAGCATGATCCCAGTTTAATGCCATGGGATATGTTTAAGGGGAATGAGAAAAATTTACTTTTGTTCTTTATAGTCTTCTCATTTGCATACCCTTTTATTGGTTACGGAAGGAGAGAAGTACTGGTTGGAAAGCATTATGAGGAGCATAAGGCGGAAATTCAAAATATGCTTGCAGAGGCGCACATGAATTTTGTAAGGGAGGATAAGGATTTTGAAGGGAGCACAATGATTTATCACCACAGAAATATGTTTATCCGCTTTATGCGTTTATTTGAAGACACACTGAAAATAAGGTATATTAACGGGGTTTTACAGATGGAAGGAATCCGCGCGGATGTTGTGCGCTTCAGTCATAACATTGAGTGGATTATGCAGAAAGCAGAGGAGGAGACCCAAGAGAAAGCTAATGAAAATCCCGACAGTTTAGACAAATAATAAAGTCGGCAGTTTAGAGAAAAAAATATGAAAGTTGTAAAACATTACACAGATGCTTTTGCAGCAAACATTGCAAAAGGAATGCTTGAAAATGAGGGAATACCCGCAGCGGTACTAAATCAAAATCAGGTATTTGCGGGTCTTCCAACAGGTCTTGGAACAATTGATCTTGCGGTAGAAGATGAAAATTATGAGCGCGCTTTAAAACTAATAGAAGCAACCTCCAAAGAAGAGTAAAAATCTTCTCCAAATCTGTAAATTAAAGGTTCCCGTAAAAACTTAAAAACGGGAACTTTTTCTTTTGCCCCTTTATCAAATGCCTCTCGGCAAAGGTGTTCCCGGCTTAAGTTTAAAGCATAAAGACCATTTGAAAGACGTGAAACTCTTATAGGGTATAACCAGCAAGAAATAGGCTTGCGAAAACCAATGGGATTATAAAAAGTTCCTGCCTCGCAAGAGTGAAGTGCAGCTTTATTCAAATAATTTTCCGTCCAATATTTTTCAACTGCGCAAAAAGTATAGCCGTTCTCATCCGTAAAAGAGTAAACGCATTCATGTTTATTAACCAGAGGCGTGACTAAATCCCCGTCCCCGTCAATAACGGAAAATCCCTCTTCTTTAATACTTTGCAAAGAAACTACGGGGAGATATTTTTTATAATTTTCAAACTCTTTCTCCAACAAAGCGGGTTCACGTTCATCAAGCGGAGCACCGCTGTCCCCTATCACGCAACAGCAACCCTTGCATCTTAAGAAATCACAAGAGAAACACTCAGTTAAAATTTCAGAGCTTACCAAACAATCTTTAATTCTGATTATCACCTTTTAATTAACGTCAAAATACTCCTTTACAAAATCTTCTTTAAGCAATCTTGCGGTCCCGACATCTTGAGTTGTTCCATCCATAACAACGGAGATTCTATTGCCGCCAAGCAACTTGGAAATAAATTTTGAAAACTCGCTTTTGCTTATGCTTTGAAGCTCCGAAGCATAATTGTTATAAAAATCTTTTCCGTCTATGTAACGCCGTTCAAGGGTGGTTAACCAGTACGAATTACGTTGATTATTAGAATCAAACTTGCTTGCAACTTCTTTTACCAATCTGTTAAAATCAAAATCTGTAATACCACCGTTAGAAATGCCGTCAAGTTCTTTAACAATGGCATATTCTATCTCTTTTGCAGATGTGCTATCGGTCTCAAAATATGAACTTGCAACAAATATATCCTCTGGGTAATTATACAAATCTGTCGTGATTACAAAATTTGAAGACAGACCTCTAAATTTATCACGATAGGTATCCTCCAGCAGACGCTGCGTCATCTCTCCAAGTATCTCGTTTTTAATGCTAAACTCCGCTCCTCTGGAAAGCGTAAAATTAACATAGGTACGCGGAGCACTCATCTTAAACAAAAATCTTTTGTTAACCGTCCCCTTTGCAAAATAATTTGGCACAACAATACTGTTCTCTCTCTCCGTTGCATCTCCTTTTATACTGCCGATATACTTTAAAGCATATTCTTTAAACTGCTGAATATTAATCTTCCCCGTAAAAATGAAAACAAAATCTGCTGCATTGGAAAATCTCTCATCCAAAGAGTTTGAAATATCTGAATATGAATACCCTTTAATTTGTTCTGCGGTAATAGGCGCAACAAAATTTTTATTACTGTTGTTATAATAATTTACAGAATCCTTAAAGGTCTCTACGGGAGAAAGAGAGTGATAAATAGTGTTATATACCATCTTCTGCCTGTAAATATCAAAAGCCGCCGCGTCTTTCCTTCTCTGCGTCATGCTAAGATACAGCGCCTGGAATAGCTTCTCTGTATTTGCCGCAATGCCGTATCCGTCAATCTCTTCCGTATTCTGAGAAATTTTTGCGTAGACATTCATGTGGTTATAATCATAAAAACTCTGCATGTTTGCCTGTGAAATATTTCCAAGACCGCCAAGATTTAAGACTCCGTTAAAAAACTCCTCATTGCCAAAATTCACCCCGGACATTAAGGAGAATCCCCCTTTGCTTATGGCTTTGAAAGCAATTGTATCTTTTGATTCTGAGGTGTTTTTCAAAACAACCGTTGCACCATTAGATAACGTCATTATGTACGCTCCTGTAATTGGGTCCTCTGATTCTGAAATAACATTAGCCGTGGCCGCCGGAGAAACATCCGGCCACTTTACAATAGGAATGTCTTTGTATTCAGAAGGTCCTTTGCCAAGAGCATCTGTATATGAGGCAAGTACACGCTCTTTAGACAGCTGCTCAATCCCCTTTGCGTCCGGCATGCGACAGGATATGACAATGTTATCATTTTGATCCAACAGCGCTTTTGCATAATTATTCAAATCACTCGAATTTAAAGAGAACAAGACCTGTTTCATAATGGCAAACTTCAGCTCTGTGCTGGCTAGAGAATAGCCGCCATAAAAATTATCCAATGCTCTCTGCAAATAGACATCATTAGATGCGGTTGCCCTGTTATCATAAAAATTCTCAAGTCTCCTCCAATAAATCTCCACGGACTTGTTAAACTCCTGATTATTAAATCCAAACTTCCCCACCTTATCTATCTCGCCGCTTATAAAAGCAAGAGATGCGTAAACGGTATTTGGCAATGTTTCAAATGCAATAGTATATGAGGAACTTTTCTCTACGTCCATAAATTTTCCGGTACTGATGCTTACATTAAAAATCGGAAGGCTCTTCTGCACAATTCCCTCTCTTATTCTATCTTGCAAAAGACTTGTAATGGCATCATCCATATACTCTTGAATATAAGGGATATTGGTGGTTCTATAATTTTCCTTCAATGGCTCTTTAAGAAAGCTGATAGAGACAGTTGTCTTATCATATTCCGAGTCTTTTAACAGCACGGCTTTTACGCCTGCAAATTCTTTTGGAGAATAATAATCTCTCGGCTGACTCTCAAGTGGTTTGGGAATTGTTGCAAAAGTAGATTTTACCTGTGTCTCTAATTTTACCGGATCAATATCTCCCACCACTATAACACACTGCAAATCAGGTCTGCACCAGCTATAATAAAATGTACGCAAATCTTTAGAAGAAAGGTTTTGTATACTTTTAATATTACTTGCATTCAGTGTACGTCCGTAAGGGCTGTCCGGAAAAACAGATTTAATTTCCAGGTTGTCCAGTCTGGCGGAAGCATCCCATTTATTTTGCACCATATTCTTTAAAATTGGCCTTTCCGCCTCCAAATCACCTTCATCTACATTTATGGAACTCATCCAGTTATAAAGAATCAGAAGAGAGGAATCTATTGTATTTGATCTCCCGACAGGTATATTTTTTATTAAATACGTTGTCTCATCTTTCCCAGTGTTAAAAGATATGTCATTGCTCTTAACACCAATGGATTGCAAATACGTAAGGATTGTAGAGCCCTCAAAGTTTCTTGTTCCCTTTGTTGACAGCAGTTCAAGAAGTTTAAAAGAACCTTCGCGGCCGCTGTTTTCCAGCACTGTTCCCACTTTTTGAGCCACGCAAAAATCGGCAAATCCTTTTTGGGCTTGGTTTTTGATAATGATGTAGGAGAGGCCGTTAGCCAGCGTTCCAGCCTTCACCCTTGGGTCATCCGGAAGTTTTGCCGGGTCTTTAACCTGAGACAAACTATAGGGAGCAAAAAGTAGAGAGAGGATTACAGTTAGTATTAATGATATTTTTCTCATGACAGCGCATATTTTCATGACTTTGCAAAATTAAGAATTTATGTACTAGTTTGCGTAAGCATCCATTTTTTTTTAATTTTGTCTCTAGCAGTTAATGATTAATTCATAAAATAAAATAGGTAAACCTTTTAAAACTAATAAACACATGAAAAGAATCAACACGTTTTTTATGACCCTTACTCTTGCACTATTTGTATCTGCAGGCGCATTTGCACAGGACATGACCGCAGCAACAGAAACTTTTAACAAAGCAAAGGAAGCTTTCACGGCAGGCAATGAAACCGAGGCTGTTACCGGCTTTAATGAGGCAATGAAGATTGCAAGTGCTGCGGGTGATGAAGGAAAGCAAATGGTATCGGATTGCAAAGACCTGATTCCAAAGATTCTTTTTCAGTCAGCAACTAAGAAACTAAATGCAAAAGACTATGCAGGCGCACTTGCAGACTTAGAGGCAACCGCTGCAAAAGCAAAGGAATATGGAGGAACTGAGGCGGCGGAGTCTGCAGCAAACCTTATCCCTCAGGTTACTATGATACTTGGAGATAATGCCCTTAACGACAAGAATTTCACGGAAGCTATTGCCAAATATAAAGAAACTTTGGAATACACTCCTAATGACGGAAATGCTTTTTTGAGACTTGGAATGACTTATATCGCATCGGGAGATGAGGCATCCGCGGAAGATGCATTTACAAAAGCCAAGGCTAACGGCCAGGCGGATGCTGCAAATAAACAGCTGTCTACAATGTATTTCAACAAACTTGCAGCTGCATATCAGGCAAAGAATTTTTCTGCGGCAATTGCAGCGGCAGAGAAAGTTAATGAGTTTGGAACAAATCCTCAGGCAAGTCTTTACGGCGGAATGGCTGCGGCAAATATGAAGAATTATGCAAAGGCTATTTCTTTGCTAAAGAAGGCACAGCAAAATTCTACAACATTCTACTATTTGGCAACATCCTATGAAAAGAGCGGTAGTACTGCAAACGCATGCACATACTATAAAAAAATTCTGAATGACAAGCAGTTTGGCGCTTTTGCAAAGAGTAAAATTGCCGCTTTGAAATGCAAATAAAACTTGAGCTTTTAGCTCCGGCAAAGAATAAAGAAATCGGTATCGCGGCAATTGGCTGCGGTGCCGATTCCGTTTATATAGCGGGTCCCAAGTTTGGAGCAAGGGAGGCCGCGGGCAATTCTTTCACAGAGATTGCGGAATTATGTTCTTATGCCGGACAATTTGGAGCAAAAGTTTATATTACTGTTAACACTATTTTATTTAATTCGGAATTGCCGGAGGCGAAAGAGTATGTATGGAGAGCTTATGAAGCAGGATGCAAAGGCATTATAGTTCAAGACTTTGCACTTTTAAAAATGAAACTGCCTCCCATTCCGCTTTTTGCCTCCACTCAAACGGATATAAGAACTCCGGAAAAAGCCGCTTTCTTGGAGGCTCTTGGATTTAAACGATTAATTCTTGCACGCGAACTATCTCTTGAGCAAATAAAATCTATCCGCAGCGCTACAAAGTGCCAACTGGAATTTTTTGTACATGGTGCGCTTTGCGTATGCTACAGCGGACAGTGCTATCTCTCAAAATATTTAACGGGCCGCAGCGCAAACCGCGGTGAATGCGCCCAGCCGTGCAGGTCTGATTATACTCTGGAAAATGCAGGCGGAGAGGTAATTGCGCGCAACAAACCATTGCTTTCACTAAAAGATTATAACCTGTCAAATCACATTGGAGATTTAGCATCCGCCGGGATAACTTCTTTTAAAATTGAAGGCAGGCTTAAGAATATTTCTTATGTCAGAAACATTGTAAGATACTATGATCTTGCAATTAACAATTTTATAGAAAAGAATAATTCTTCCAAAAATCAGATAATTTATTCAAGAGCATCGCGCGGAATTTGTGAAGGCGGCTTTGAACCAAATCCCGATGCCACATTTAACCGCAGTTATACTCAACTGTATATCAATGGAAAGCGCGGAGAATGGAACAGCTCTGACGGAGCAAAATACATTGGAGAACCTATAGGCAAAGTAACCCATATCTCTTACAATCGCGACGGTTTACTGCAATTCAAATACAACGGTAAAAGAATTGTAAACGGAGACGGACTTTGCATTAAAACTCCGTCCGGACAAATTTTGGGCGTCAGGGCAAATAGCTGTAAAGGAAACCTTGTAACTACAAATGAGATTTTTAGAATCTTCTTGGATTCAACTATTTACAGAAATTATAATTTTGAATTTGAAAAAGAGCTGGAGAAAAATCTTCCGCAAAGATTTATCCATTATGACATTGCTGTAACTCCGGGAGAGCACTCAATAAATATTAAATGCGCCAGGCCGGAAAATGAATTTTGGAACTTTGACCTTGCGGCAGAGGGATCCGAGGCTGAGAAACCGGAATTTGCAAAACAAAACATTATCAGGCAATTAAGCAAAAACAGCGGCGCATATAAATTCAATGTAACTGATGTATGCGGTAACAAAATGTTCTTTTATTCAGCGGCCTCATTAAACGGTGTCCGCCGGATGCTGGCAGAAAAAATTGCAACTTCCGACGTTGCTGTTAAAGAGAAATCCTCCGCAAATTTCCGGGCAGCTCAAAAATTGGCTGCTGCTGCCTTAAAAAATTACTCTGACGGCGCAAACGGTCTCACGTATATGGCAAACTCTTCCAACAAACTATCGGGAGAAGTATATAAAGATTTGGGATTCAGCAAAATTGCTCCTGCATTTGAATTGCAGCAACCAAAGGACGGGGTGCTTATGCGGACAAAATATTGCATAAGATACCAGTTTGGCATGTGCAAGAAAAAACTTTATCAGAAAAATGAAAAGCTTTATCTTTTAAACGGCAAAAACAGGCTTGAGCTAGAGTTTGATTGCACGGCCTGTGAAATGCTCATAAAAAAGAGTACTTTTGCAGCAGAGGGTAAAAAAGAGTAGGTATTCTCTCCCGACAGATGAAATTTTCAGACTTAGTAGGACATAAAGATATTGCACAGAACTTGAAGAATATGGTTGACAATGACCGTATTCCGCATGCTATTCTATTCTCTGAAAAGCCGGGATACGGTGCTCTGCCGCTTGTACTTTCTCTGCTGCAATATATGTTTTGCAAGAACAAAAAATGGATGGCGGACCAACAGGAAGAAGGAGGCTTGTTTACAGCGGAATCAAATAATAAAGAAGACACTGCAGAAACAGAAAGCAATAGGAGGGGAGTGGCTACGGACTCTTGCGGAATTTGCAGCGGATGCAAAAAAATGATGGACCTGGTCCATCCTGATGTTCACTTTGTATTCCCCGTCAACACCACACAACTTGTTGAGAAAGGGAAAAAAGCCCCTATTGATATGTATTTTGGGCTGTTTAGAGAATTGGTAAAAAGGAATCCGTACTTCTCAGAACAGGATTTATACAGACAGCTGGGACTGGAAAACAAACTTGGAATTATTGGAGTATCGGAAGCCTCTTGGATTATTAATAAACTGAGTTTCAGTGCCTATGAAGGGGAAAATAAAATTGTTCTTATGATGTTCCCGGAGAGGATGAATGCAGAGGCGTCTAACAAGTTGCTAAAAAACATTGAGGAACCAACCCCTGGTACTTTTTTCTTTATGATTACAAATGATCCCGGTAAAATTATTCCTACAATCCGCTCCAGATGCAGGTTAATTGATGTGCCTCCGATTGATGAAACATCTCTGGCAGAGGGTCTTAAGAAGCATTCCAATCTGGACGGACAAGCCGCTGAAATGTGGGCGGGGTGTTCACTTGGAAGTTACGGTAAAGCGGTCGAACTGATATCTCAGAGTGATGAAAGCGCAGGGAATTATTCCAATTTTATAAGCATGGTTAAATTAAGTCTTGATAAGAATCTGCCCGATTTGCTTAATCTTGGAAACGATCTGGCCGCATTGGGTAAAGAAGAACAAAAAGCTTTCTTTATCAACGGATTGGAAACATTAAGGGAGCTATATGCAATAAAGCTGAATCTGCCGGAAATTGCTTATGTAAATCCTGTTCACAAAGAAGAATTAACAACTTTGGGCCGCAATTTGGATATTAAATTTTTCCCAATTTGCGCAGATTATTTTAATGATGCCATAAGTTGTATAGAAAAAAACGTTAATGCAAAATTTGTCTTTTGCGATTTATGCAACAGACTCTATTTAAAAGTTTAAAACAACATGGGGACAAGCGATAAAAAATACGACTGCCAGAGAGGCTGCGAGGTTTGGAGAAACAATGAAGGAGAATTAATCTGCTCATATAATCCAAAATGCTGTGAAAGAAGCGTTTTCAACTGGCTCAACGGTATTCCTGAAGAGGATCTGAAGATGCTTTTTGAGGTACGTTTTAAAAATACCAGAAAGTCTATCTATAAAAATGACTCCGGGCAAACTTTACGAGAGGGAGATATTGTTGTTACAGAGGCGCAAAACGGATATGATGTTGGAATAATTACACTGTCGGGACCTATAATAGCAAATCAACTTAAAAGAATGAAAATTGAACCATCTTCTTTTGAGTTCAAAAAAATATACAGAAGAGCAAAGGAGTCCGATATAGAAAAATGGCAGGAAGCTATTGCACGTGAACACAATACAATGATACGCTCAAGGCAGATGGCAGCAGATCTTGAGCTAAATATGAAGATTGGAGATGTGGAGTTTCAGGGAGACGGGTCAAAAGCTATCTTCTATTACATTGCAGATGAACGCGTAGATTTTAGGCAGCTGATTAAAAACTTTGCAGAAGAATTTCACATCAGGGTAGAAATGAAACAGATTGGAGCAAGACAAGAGGCGGGCCTGATTGGAGGAATTGGAGTTTGCGGACAGCCTCTTTGCTGTTCCAGATACATGAATGATTTTCAGTCTATTACAACTGCAGCGGCCAGATGTCAAGATCTCTCCTTAAACCCGCAGAAACTTGCCGGACAGTGTGGAAAACTTAAGTGTTGCATCAATTATGAAGCTGCAATATATGTGGATGCAAGAGAGCAGCTGCCAAGAGTAAATGAGCCTCTTCACCTTGAGGACGGAGACGCTTTTTTGGTTAAGACGGATATTCTTAAGGGTATCATGTGGTTCTCTTATGACGAGCATAGCATGGCCCAAATCTATCCGCTGAAAGCGCGTGATGTTAAAGACATTATAGAGATAAACAAGCACGGAGAAAAGGGAGAGTCTCTTATGGAAGAGCCGGAGGAGAAAGCTCCTGAGTTCAAGAGTGCTGCAGGAGAAGACAGTATTACAAGGTTTGATGAGGTGCACAAAAAGAAACACAATCACGGCAAAAACAAGTGGCGCAATCAGGATAAACAACAGCCCCAGCAACCATCTCAGCAACAGAATCAGCGCTCGCAACACCAGCATCAACAGCATCAGCCATTGACCCGACCCGCTCAGCAATCCGCTAATTCACAGCAATATCAGCAGCCTCAGCAACCCTCTCGTCCTACAGAAAACAAACAATAAATTGTGCAGATTTAAACATATTTCAACCGCTGTTTTTGCAGCAATGTTTTGTGCTTTTATGCTATGCTCCTGCACAGAACCCTTGAAGGAATATGATTTCAAAGACTTTGGTATCACAAGAGGTTGGCATGATAATGTCTCCGCAAATTTATCGCTGGACATAAAAGAGGGAATGGCTCCCGGCAAAATTTACATTTGCGCTCAAATACTTAATAATGAAAGGCTTGAGAGCGTTGACTGTTTACCCGTTTTTATTGCTTTTATTTCTCCCGACAGTAAAAAATATTTTGATACGGTTAACCTTCCGCTTAATGTTACCCAAGTTGATGGAGTGTACCGCAGAAGCGGACGGCTGATAGAGATACAATGGCCGTATATTAACAACATTGATGTAAATATTCCGGGCCGTTGGAAAATTATCTTGCGTCATTTATCAAAAGATAATTCTGTATATGATAATATCATAGGAATTGGCGTATCTTACAAGTAGTTTATTATGAGCAGCATAGGTAAATCCGAAAAATTCAGGCAAAATGAACAATTGAGATGTCTGCTTCAACCCGCAATGCAGGAAGTTTTCCGCAAAGACTACCATCTGAAAGGAAAATGGAAATCAGATGTTTTCCGGAATAATAATCCTATTACATTGGAGCTTGGATGCGGAAAGGGAGAATATACAATTGCTCTTGCAGAAAAGCATCCGCAAAGAAATTTTATTGGAATAGACATTAAGGGAGCAAGACTATGGACGGGAGCTAAATGCGTAGAAAACAACAAATTATCCAATGTTATATTTATCCGCACAAGCATAGATTTCATAGAGTGGATTTTTGCAAAAGATGAGATTTCCGAAATATGGATAACATTTGCAGATCCCCAATTGCAAAATCCCCGCAAACGTCTGACGGGTATTTTATTTTTGGATAGATATAAAAAGTTTTTGATCCGTGACGGGATCATTCATCTTAAGACAGACAGCCGTTTTTTACATGAATACACAAAGGCTCTGGCAGAACAAAATGGATGCAGTATATTATCTCAAAGTTCTGATATTTACACAGACGTAAAAAAAAATAATATCCGGAACTATCCTCCGGAATTGTTAACCGTACAAACTTTTTATGAAAAATTTTTCCTTGCCCAGGAATTGAAAATAACATATCTGGCATTCCAATTACCGGCTGGTTTAGAGCATTTTAAAGAGCCGGAGTGGGACAAAGAATATTGGAGAGCAGAAGAAGAGAAGGGAAGAACAAAGAGAAATATCAGATAAAGCCGGCAAAAACCGGTCACAATATTACACTTAATGGTTACATCATATAATGACAGACTATACAGACATTATTAATCTAAGACATTCAATTCACAGTCACCCATGCCTATCCGGCAATGAGGGGGAAACGGCAAAAACAATTGTAGCTTTTCTTAAAAAATGCAAGCCGGATGAATTGATGACAAACGTAACCGGCTATGGAATTATTGCCCATTTTAAGGGAAAGAAGACAGGCCGCAGCTTATTGGTACGCTGCGAGTTAGACGCTCTTCCTATTACGGAGGCATCCGGCGTTTCATACTCTTCTGTGTATAAAGGTATAGCTCATTCTTGCGGTCACGACGGCCACATGGCCATATTGTGCGGAGTTGCAAAAACACTTGCAGAATCAAGAGATAATAGGAGCAATAATGAAACAGAATTTGGTGACCTGTTAGATAAAGGGGACATATATCTGCTGTTCCAAGAGGAAGAGGAAATAGGCACCGGAGCAAAAAAAATGGCTGCGGAACTTAGGAAGAAAAAAATGAAATTTGATTATACACTTGGCCTGCACAATTCCCCGGGACATAAAGAGCATCAAATAGTTCTGTTTAACAAGACCTGTGCATGGGCATCTACCGGAATAGAAATATTAATTACCGGGCACACTTCACATGCAGGAAATCCGCAAGATGCCGCCAACCCAACCGATGCAGTAATTAAACTTATTGAGAGCATCAGAAAGCTGGATAAGACAAATGCCTTTTCTACCATAGTAAATTTTACTGTCGGGACAAAAGATTACGGAATTACTCCAGGCAACGGGGCTGTGAGAATTACCGCACGAGCCAATGAGGATGCCGGATTAAAGAGACTTACAGCCTCTATAGAAAAAAATGTAAAAAAAATTATAGAAACAGAGAACATCAAATTTGCAAAAACGCACAAAGGTAAAACGGGAAAAAGCGCAGCAAAAAATGCATTCAAATACAACATCTCTTATTCAGACGCGTTTCCTGCAACTTTAAATAATCTGTCATTCTCCACACTTGTGGAAAAAGTAGCCAAGAATTTGGGATACAGCACAAAGCGTAACCTGATAGGAGAATTCGGTTCAGATGATTATACCTATTTCACGCACAATACAAAGGCAACGTTTTTCAACATGGGGGCTGGTGAAAAACACGTCCCGATACACACTCCAAAATTTGATTTTGATGATAATTTAATCCCTGACGGGATAGACATTATCTGTTCCGTTTACAAACAAATTCAGCAAACTCAATAAGATGCCTCTTGTGTACGCTAGGACACACTAGAGCTAGAGCATTAATGGCAAGAGCACTTTGTTCCTCTAGTTTCTTCTGTGCGTCATGCAGTCCGTTGTATTTATAGACGAATTTTGTAACATGCTCAATTACAGCTCTTTCATGTGGAAGAATTTCAGATCCGTTTTGCTTTGTATTTTTTATTTTCCCTATCAGTTTCCTGATTTTTTCTGAACTATCCGGACAATTATTAATTGCACATAGAAGCGGAAGTGTTATCTTCCTTTCTTTTAAATCTGCGCCTGCAATTTTCCCCGTTTTCATTTTGGGAGAGTAATCAAAAATATCATCTCTCATTTGGAAAGCAAGCCCAAGATGCCCTGCATAATTTGTCATGGCTTCCACTACTACTCTGTCCGCCTTAACAGCGTAGGCAGCACTCTTGATGGTTGCCTTAAACAAACTTGCAGTCTTACGTTCAATTATGTCATAATAATCCTGCTCGCTTGTATCCAAAGACTCTGCTTTGCTCATCTGAATCATCTCTCCCTCAGCCATTTTCTGGACAGCATCAGTAAAACATCCAAGGATTTTGTTGCCGCATTTTGTTGTAAGAATGTGAAGCGCTCTGGCCAGCCAAAAATCACCGGATAGAACAGAAGCGGCTGCTGAAAATTGAGCATTTATTGAGGGTACGCCACGGCGCATATTTGCATCATCCGCCACATCATCATGCATGAGCGTTGCATTATGAATCATCTCCGCAACAACCGCGCAATAATAACTTAGCGGCACTAGCGTTCCACATGTTTTCCCCGCAATCAAGGATAAAACCGGCCTAATCTCTTTGCCCTCATTATCAATGATATAAGAATTAATCTTTGTAAGCAAAACATCCTCGCTTTGCACTGCAATGGACAAAGTCTGCCGATATTTTTTAAAATCGGCACCCAGCTCTTTTTTAGCCTCTTCTAAATCTGTCATTATAAAATATTTCCGCCTTATTGCAGAATAATATTGTTAAAAGATATATGCAACGGAGAACTCAAGGCTTCTTCCCCTAGACTGTTTAAGTTCTTTATAACTGGAATAAGTTGTATCATCATCATTGCCCATCTTCTTAAAGTCCAAATTATATCTTCCGCTTATCTGCAATTTCCATACATCCAACCCGGCTCCAATTCCTATTCCGGAATTTGCCTTATGCAAATCTCCAAAATCGGCGCCATTGGAAAAATCTTTTCCAATCAGAAAATTAAAATACGGAACCACTTGAACATAGGGACGCACCAACATTAAATTCGGCCCCCACTGTATACTTATAGGCACTTGAAGATATTGTAAATCATACTTATCCTTAGTAGTTGTAGCACCTGCAACATTCCCCTCTAATTTTGATTTTCTGGAGACGTAAAGCAATTCGGGCTGAACAGCAAAACCTGCCGGCAGACTTATTTTGTACAAGACGCCAAACTGATAGCCCAGATTATTATGCATATCATAGTTTTCCAGATCACTTAGCTGTCCGGTATAAATACCCGCCTTTATGCCAAAGCCGTTTTGCGCTCTGGCAGGAGCAAAGGCAAACAAGCTTATTGCCAGAGCTATACCAAAAACTTTAAGGAATGTCCTCACAGCGCAATATTTTTAAGTGTTGTAATAATTAAAACTTTATTTTTTTAATATATCTGTCGCGACAGATATTCTGCCGCAGCAGATGTTTGGCCGCAGCAAATGTTACACTCACCAGACATGCTGCTGCAGCAAGCATATTTTCAGACTGTTATAGAAGAGCTTTAAGTTTCTCTTCAATAGCCGCCTTAGGGTTTGAGCCCACAAGTTTATCTTTTATCTCTCCGTTCTTAAAAAACAAAAGGGTAGGAATATTCCTAATACCATAGGTTGATGGAGCTTCCACCGCTTCATCTACGTTGCACTTTGCAACTACGACCTTACCGTCATACTCCCGTGCAAGTTCCTCAACTATAGGACTAATCATACGGCAAGGTCCGCACCATGTTGCCCAAAAATCCACCATAACGGGAAGTTTGCTCTCTAGAACAACCTCCTTAAAATTAGCATCTCCAACTGTTACTTCCATAATTGAAAAATTTAATATTTGTTAGTCATATATACTTTACGGTTTTCCGTTGCAAAAACGGAGCCGATTTCAGTTGCTAAATTAGTATTATTTTCCTAGAAATTGTAAATTTGTTATGTTAAAAATATAAGGTATTAGTATTCAGCATATATTATCTTATATAGTACATAACTTGTATAGAACATAACTTGCATTTACTATAAGACAAAAAATTACACTATAAATTTTAATAACATGTATAAAGATTTTCAAGCACATCTTAAATCAGAGATCAAATCCATTAAGGATGCCGGTTTGTATAAAGATGAGAGAATTATAACATCCCCTCAGCGCGCAGATATTACAGTTAAAGGAGGTAAGAAAGTTTTAAACTTTTGCGCCAACAATTACCTGGGACTATCCGATAATCCAAGGCTTATAAAGGCCGCTAAAGCTGCCATGGATAAGAGAGGATACGGAATGTCATCAGTCCGTTTCATTTGCGGAACCGGAGATTTACAAAAAGAGCTGGAGAAGAAAATAGCAGAATTCTTTGGAACAGAGGATGCTATTCTTTACACCTCTTGCTTTGACGCAAACGGCGGAGTATTTGAACCTCTATTCACAGAAGAGGATGCAATTATTTCAGATTCACTTAACCACGCTTCCATCATAGATGGCGTAAGGCTTTGCAAAGCAGTTCGTTACAGATATGCAAATGCGGATATGAATGAACTGGAGAATTGCTTAAAACAGGCCCAAAAACAACGCTATAGAATTATTGTCTCCGACGGTGTATTCTCTATGGACGGCAATGTTACTCCTCTTGACCAAATGTATAAACTTGCACAGAAGTACAATGCAATGATTATGGTAGATGAGTCTCACTCTGCCGGAGTTGTAGGAAAGACAGGACGCGGTACTACAGAACTTCATCACCTGAGAGGCAAAGTAGAAATCCTTACGGGAACACTTGGCAAATCTTTTGGCGGAGCCGTCGGCGGATTTGTAACAGGCAAGAAAGAGATAGTGGAGATATTGCGCCAGCGCTCAAGACCTTATCTATTCTCCAACTCAATCCCTCCAATGGTTGCCGCTGCCGGAATAGAAATGTTTAACATGATGAGCAGAACCAACAAACTGCAGGATAAACTCCATGCAAACACAAAATACTTTGTGGAGAAAATGAAGAAGGCCGGCTTTGATATAAAGCCAACACAATCTGCAATTTGCGCAATTATGCTTTATGATGCAAAATTGTCTCAGCAGATGGCTGCCAAACTTTTGGATGAAGGAATCTATGTTGTAGGATTCTATTATCCTGTTGTTCCTAAGGATCTTGCAAGGATCCGCGTACAAGTTTCCGCCGGCCACAGCAAAGCACAGTTGGACCGCGCCATTACCGCCTTCACAAAGATTGGGAAAGAGCTTGGGATTTTAAAGAAATAACCTGGCTATACAAATGAAAAAAACAGGTCGGATTTTCCGGCCTGTTTTTTTATGCGATGTAGTTGTACATTTACAAGAGCAAGTTGCAGTTTTTCTGTTTCCAGCCTGTTTTTTATGCGATGTTGCTGTACATTCTCAGGAGCAGGTTGCAGCTTTTCTGTTTTCCAGCCTGTTTTTTTTCTTGCCCGCGCGTTTTGTGTGCTGTTAGCCATATGCACCGCATTGCTGCACGGTTTTGTAACACAGTACTGCACCTTTTTTGCACCGCATTGCTGCACCCCTCTTTACAACACAGTTCTGCGCCTTTTTTTGCACCACATTGCTGCACTGTTGCAGCACTATTGCAACACCATTTTGCAAACGGTTGATTTACAGCCTGTTTAAAAACATAGCTTAGATGGGCATGAAAAGGCTAAAATTTTCCTACGTGATTATCAGCAACTTACAGCTGCTTGTGGTTTTCTCGTGTACTTTATACTTTGTCACACGCTGTTAATCAGCAAGTTGCATTTTTGCCTTTCTGTGCGTTCTGAGAGGGGTTGCAGCGGGATGGCGACGAGGGGTTGTAGTGGTAGCGCGTCTATGCATTGCAACCGGAGGGCGACGATGGATTGCAACTGCAGTCAAAGGAGTTAGCCCCTCGGTTGTTCCGGTTGCAGCGGGATGGCGGTGATAGGTTGCAACGGGATCTATCAAACAGCCGCAGAAGTATCCGGTATAGCTATTTTGTAAAACTTTTTCTATCCCGACAGATGTCATTTTGACGAAAGTAAAATAAGGTAATTGTTGTGCCGCAATGTTTTAAAATGCAGTGTTAAAAATATGAAGACCAAAAGCATATTTATTTTTTACCACTGAGCGTACTGCTTTCTGTATCAGAGTTATGCAACAGTTTGTCTGCTGCGTTATATTTGCGTCCAAAACTAATGTTCCATGAGAATTTTATCATGAACAGCTGGGCGGACTCTCTGAAATGCGAATTGCTATATGATGGAGCAAGGGTGCTCAGGTTGGTGGTTGGATTTTTATATGTGTTGCGATTTGTAAACGGATTTATAGCACCAACGGCAACAGACATTTCATCCGTAATTTTATACCCAAGCATTATGAGATGTCCTTTTTCATCTCTTGACACGACGGTCTCACCCAAAAGTTGCTTATCAAGACTGTTAATCTGGAAGTAAAGAATAAATTTCTTATAGTAGCCGTCCATTTCTATCGTATAATAACCGTTATTATAAACATGGTGATAGTCAACCCCTCTGCTGTCATAATGATTCATTCCTGCAGTTGCGCTAAAGGTAAATATTTTTGCAATCGGACCAACTTTGAATTCCAGTTCCGGATTAATCTTATACCAGCTTTTTTGGTTTAAATTGGTCCTGATAAATTTATCATTCTCTCTCACAGTTTCCTCCATAATTGGATTTTTCATGTAGTTATAGTAGACTTGACCGTTTACCGCGAACATTCCCTTCCGCCACTCAAAATATAATCTGTTCTCCCATATATGATAAACTTTAAGGCCGGGATTGCCTCTTCTAATCTGCAGAGAATCAATCAACTGTTCAACATTGTTTAAATCAGAAAGTTCAGGCGTACGGTAATCCAATTTAGTTGTCAAACGGATATATGCGTTGTCTGAAAAATTGTATCCTATATTAACCTTTGGATAGACAACAAATTTGTGGTAGTTGGCTCCGGCCTGTCCTGTCCACATATAAGCACCATATCCTCCAAAAGAATAATTGAACTTGTTGTAACGTCCTTTCAGCTCTGCAAACAGTGCTGCACGTCCTTCTCTCATTGATGTTGTTGCATCTACGGTTCCATTATAATCATTATTTGCATAAACCTGATAATATCTTGCACCTGTACTGAGAATCAATGCTTTATCCGAATGTTTCTTATTGTCCCCGACGATTTTATTTTCCGTTCCGACAGTACCGCCGGTCGCAGAGCCATCGGCAGCATTATTAGAACCTGCTCCGCCGGCATTTTCCGCCTTAGATTTTAAAAGTCCCTGCTCATAAATTGTCTCTCCGATTATGGAATATTTATCTCCTTTAACTTTTGAATAAATATCTGTTATAACCTTTTCTCCACCGCCTGTAAGAGGCTTGGACTCTGAATACATCTTCTTATCTATAGTCCCAATATAGGTTCCCACTACATTCACAATTAGATGTTTATTTTCAGAAAAATTTTTCTGAAAATATAAATCCAATGACGGAGTTGTGTACAATTTCTTTGTGCTGTCTCTCATATCAACATAATTATCTCTGTCATTTACAGGATATAACAAGCTGTGGTAGTCATAGTTATAAACATTGTTGTGATTGACTCTAAAATCGGCGTTAAAGAACCATTTCTCTCCCTCTTGATAATTATAATATGCATCAACCCAGCTATGCCAAAACTTAAAGCGGCTTGGAATACCTTGTTCCACACGGGTAAAGGAACTGTCGTGAGCAAAGTTAAATGTCTCCCTGTTTTCTCTCCACATACCTTTAAGATTACGAACATTGGACCAAATGTTCACTCCGTATTCGGACTTTTTATGATTAAACTTTGCATTAAGATTTATATCATTAAATCCCAATATTTGAGGAGATTGCCTGATGTCAATCCCGACATTTCCTCCGGATACGGCTCTTTTTACTATATAATCTATCACCACAGCTACATTTTCCCCGTAGCGCAATGATGGATCATCATGATATTCAACTCTCTTTATCTCCTCCGGCTTTAGAGCTTTAATCTGCTGGATATTTGCTTTTACCCCGTTTATTCTTAGCTGTACTTCTCCGTCATTAGAGGATGTAATTTTATCCTGCAGAGGATCAACAGATAATCTTGAGAGCCGCATTCTTGCAAGCAAATCTACTCCGTTTGTAGAAGACTTCACCTGATAAGCAGTTGGAAGCACCAGTTTTTTGTCAGGAGTATTCACAATATTTGAAGCGCTTATAACCAGCTCATTAAGAGTAAGTTCGGAATGTTCAATCTGCACGTCTCCAAGATTTACATTTCCGCTTACCCCGTCTAAACCAATCTTCTTATTCTCATATCCAATGCAGGAAACCTCGATGATATAATCTCCCGCCAAAATATTATCAAAAACAAACCTCCCGTTTTTATCTGTAACACAGCCCGTTACAACGCTCATGTCTTTTTTGCGCAGAACAACATCCACAAACTCCACTGCATTTTTCACAGCAGCCGTTTCATCAGTTCTTCCATTATCAATTGTATTTTTTGTCCCGACAGTTTTATTATATTCAATCTCCCCCGTACCTTTTTTTACAGCACTTGCCCCTGTACCGGACGTTGTTTTTACCGCAGAAGTTTCTGTCGCTTCTACCGTCACAATCCTTCCCTTTATGCTTATTTTCTGAGCATTAGCAAGACTGCATGTAACGGCCATTACCGCGGTTAATAAAATTATTTTTAAATAGTTTCCCTTTTTCATGATTAAACATTTATGCATATAAAACTCTCATCTCCAAAATAAATACATCAGTTAGACAGAGATTTCTATATTAGGTTGCATTATATTGATTGTACTGTTTATTAAATTTTAGCTTGATCGATTTTAATTGTCCGTTTTCAGTTTCTTCTTTGCACAGCTCGCGCTTGATGTGGTAAAACAGTTACCTGTTTTACCACAGTCGCGAACTAAAAACGAATCACAAAATATTTACGAACTTTATTATCTCCGGCTGCATTATAGCGGAAACTTCCGATATAATTATTTTTTTAACTTATTGACTACTACCACGCTACCATCCGGAACGGTTATTTTTGCATTTACCAGAGTTCCGCTAAATTTCTTTGAACGTGAAATGATTTGCGGATATATTGTAATAACCGGACCTTTTATTGAAATAAGGTTGCTTTCATAATTCCCGTTAGGATAAACCTTGCTGGTTATCAACTTTTCTCTACCATAGCTTCTTTTCATCTCTATCTCTACCGTAGGAGTTACGGTTGTATCTCTGACTATCTTGGTTTTGGTGGAATCCTTATTATATACTATTGTGCTTGCGGCAACTGAACTTACGGAGAACTTTGGATAGATTGCAAACATTGCCATCCTCTGTTTGTCTCTCCCCCAGAAGGTTCTATAACCACAATCATAAGTATTGTCCCTATCCGCCTTTACAATTGTTTTTAAAGGAGTTACAATGGTAGTAGAATCATCTCCCTCATCTTCATCATAAAGATTATTTTCAAAATCAGAATCCCAATTCCTCCAGTTTGGAGCAGGCAGCAAAGAAACGGCACATACTCTATGCAAAAATTCACTGTCGTTCATATCTACAAATGAACTGTCGGAAGCATTTGGAAGTTGAGCATAATTAACATAAAGAGTGTCATAATTCTTTGACAGTGTTTGAGTTGATGACTGCTTTGTAAAGTCAAATGTTTGCTCAACGGCAGCAGCGCCAAACACAAGCAAAAGAATTAAAGATATGACCCAAACGCCAAATGCAATAAGACCGGGTCTGAATTTTGGCATTTTAAAATTGAATGTCCAGCGGATTCCAAGATACATCAAAATGCAGCAAGGCAGAAGCCAAACAATTATTCTAAGCATGTTAATGAAGAATATATTACCCTGAAAATCAAAGTAATTAAGAATGGAAAGCGGAGTGGTTCCAAACCTTAAACCGGATGCAAAGTAATATGCAAGGCCCGCAATAAATCCTCCGAGTGATGCAAGGATACAAACAATTCCGACAATAATTTTTAGAATTCTTCCAAACTCTGCGCCTCTTGGCCCGTTAGAGTTATTATAGTCATATTCAACGCCTTGTACGCCTGGGGCACTTCCCTTCATTGCACACTTATCCTCTACTGTTTTAGCCTTAGGCATGATAATCCAAAGAAGGATATAAGCCAGAAAGACAACTCCGCCAAAGTGTGTCCATCCAAAACCGTGTCCGCTAATCCACAAAAAGTGTCTCCCCAATGAACCTAAAATGAACGCTACCACAAAAATCAATCTCATTATAACAGGGTCTATTTTGCAATATGCGGCAAGTCCGCTGCAAACTCCGCCAATCACGCGGTTGTCCATGTCTCTGAACAACTTGCGGCTGCTGCGTCCATTTTCCGAGTTTTGATTTCCGCCATTGTAACCTGCAGAATTTCCGGTATTTGCAGAGCCTTGGGCATTTGTATTTCCTGTGTTATAAATGGTTTCATCTTCTCCATCTATTTCCTGCGGTCTTCCCATAACTGCAATTACCCTATCTATTCTCTCCTCTGTAACAACGTCTTCCTTGCCAAACTTATCCAAAAGCAACTCCGCAATTCTTCTCTCAATGTCATCCAAAATTTCACTTCCTTCCGGTCTTGCAGAGTAATGAACGGTAAGCACTTTAAGATAATTGTCCAGTTTTGCGTAGGCATTTTTATTAATAATAAATGCAACGCCTCCTATGCTGATTTTTAATGTTTCTTCCATAATAGTTTAAGTTTTATAAGTTATTATTCCCCTCTGCACTAGCATTTTCTGCACTATTCTGTGTTGTTGCAGAATCTGATGAAACGTTATTGTCTACAATTTTATTCATATCAATTCCGTTCTTTACAAGTTCAACGGATTTTACAACATCGCTCCACGCAGCATCCATAAGTTCAAGAGCTCTGCGCCCTTTATCTGTTAAGGAGTAATATTTTCTTGGAGGGCCGCTTGGACTCTCTTCCCAGCGATAACTTAGCAATCCCTGGTTTTTCTGACGGGCCAGAAGAGGATAAAGCGTACCCTCAACCACTATCATCTGCGCCTGCTTAAGCTCTGATATCAAAGGAGATGCATAAGAGTCTCCCTTGCGCAAAATGCTCAGGATACAATACTCCAGAACGCCTCTTCTCATCTGGGCCTGAACATTATCTGCATTTATTTCTACTTGATCTTTAATTTCCATATTAAAATTTTTTACTTGTTAATAAATAGAACTTGTGTCATTAGTTTAATATTAGACGTTCAATTATTATTTGAACATCGGAGCAAATCTTGCAAGATTTTCCGCCGTCGGAGGTATCCCGTATAACTCGCACATTTGCACAGGATTAATCGCTCTCGGGATAACAATCCAAAGTATAATATAAACCAGAAAACCAAATAGTCCCGCCAGAAAAGCTATTATAAAAATGACTTTCATAAGCACGGGGTCCAAATTAAAATAATAAGCAAGGCCGGTGCAGACTCCTCCAAGTGTGTGACGCCCAGGGTCTCTGTAAAGTTTATGAGGCGGCACCATCTTGTAATTATAACTGCCGCCGCTCATATTTGCATCTGCGCTCTGTCCGGATTCACCCCGTGCATTCTTAACGTAAGGCTGTCCGTCCGGCATTCCAAGTTGAGCTGTAATTTCATCTACCATTTTAGAATCAACCACATTTCTAAAGGAATCAATCTTGGTGGAGAAAAGTTCTGCAATTCTCGTCTCCAAATCTTTCATTGTTTCGTCGCCTTGAACTCCAAGTTTTGAGTTGTTCTTAAAAGCGTTTAGATAATTTTTTAAATCCGAATAGGCTTCCGTTTCAATTGTGAAACTTTTACCGCCAATTCCAACTGTTAGTACTGTTTTCATCTTCGTATTTTTTATATTATTTGTATTTCCTCTTTTATTAATCTCTTCTACTAATCAATCACCTTTCTTTTAGCAACCTCTTCTTGCGGGTTAATGCGCTACCTCATTTGACCCATCTTTGCGTGACCTCTTATTTGGTACTGCAAATATATATAGATTTATAGGTACTTTGTATCGCAAGGTACTAAAATAATTTTTAGGCCCGGTAACTTTGAGATCTAATCTCTTGATTACCAGGCCTATATTATTTTTAATCCCGACGGATTATTTTGTTACTTTTTTGCTACGGTGCTTTTTTTTCACCTATTTTGCCGGAGTCGCAGGTGCAGAAGATGCAGGAGCTGACTGCTGAGCGCCGCCGCTAGTTGGGAACTGAGGCTGTGCGCCTGCCGGAGCCTGCTGCTGAAGTTCCTTTGTGAGGTCAGTTTTGGTCTCCGTAACCTTTGTAGAAACAAACGCAGTTGCCAAAACGCTGCACACAAGAACTATGGCTACAAGAGTCCATGTTGCCTTTTCCAAAAAGTCTGCAGTCTGTCTAACGCCAAACGTCTGGTTTCCAGATGCAAAGTTGGCAGCCAAACCGCCGCCTTTATCGTTCTGTACAAGAACTATAATTGTTAAAAATATACTTGCAATTACAATGATGATAGCTAAAACGGTATACATATTTTAAATTCTTATCTTTTTAACTTGCTGTAAATCTGTCTTTTATTTACTCTTTCCTGAAGCCGCTTCTTTTTTAGCGAGTTCTGTTTCTTTCACAAGGGCTGCAAAGTAAGCACTTTTTTGCGGATATAGCAAAATTAGTTTGGAAAAAACCTCTATAGCCTGCTCATAATAACCTTGTTGTGCATATACCTGTCCAAGAGTTTCAGTATAAAATTCCGGATCTTCAAAATTCACTTTGCCGTCGGGACCCATAACTGAATATCCGCAAGAACTCTGTGTAAATGAGCCTGTTGCAAGATGCGCCGCCTCTGAAGGGAGACCGCCGTCCTCTCTCTCCAGCTGTTCAAAATCTTCTCTGGAGAAGTAATCTCCGCCAACCGGTATGTACTTGATTGTTGTTACAACAGGGCTGCCGACTCTCTCTTTTTTTGCCTCTGCAATTGCCGCTGCCGCTGCTGCTTTTACGTCTTCTATTCTTTCTTCCACAACATCAATCACCTCCACCGGCTGCTTCTCAACAGGCACTTCCACTCTCTCTTCAACAACTTGCTCTTCAACTTGCTCCTTTGCAAGAACATCCTTTACCTCTTCCTGTGGCTTCTCGTCCGCCGGAACTATTTGTCTGACTTTATCATACAGCCTTTGGCGAGACGGCAAAAACACAGCCGAATGCCTAAGCTCGGTATCAAAGATCTCCCTGCTTATGGCGGCCAGCTTCAAAAGCAAAACCTCCCGGGCATAAGAAAACCACGGGTACTCTGTAATGATGGTTTCTAGCTGCTCGGGTGTAAAATTCTTTATATCAGTATAATCCGTTTGTGTCATAGTAAACCGCTACCAATTTGCAACGGTTGCGTTAAATATGTCTTCCACCAATGTTTCTACAATCTGGTCACACAAAGATGACTGTACTGCATCCAAAGAACTTGTAGAATCATAATCTTGATATGCCGCAAATGATTTGTCAAAATTCTCTTTTGGATATTTTTCATTTTTAAAGACAATCTTAACCGTTACAGTCAGTCTGTTCTTGGAAGCAACCTCCTCAGATGTTATAGCCGTTGGTGTAACCTCATAACTGGTAATGTACCCGCTAACATTCAAATCTCCGCCGTCAGTTACCATATCCAATTTTGTAAGATGACGATACTTGTCCTGTAATGATTGCGTCAGCTGATTAGAAAGGGTCGGATTAACTTGCATTGCCTTATTCTCAATAGTATGAACCGTTATAGATTTCACATCTTGGGCAATAGATGTCCCTGAGAATGAATATATTCCACAACCTGTTGCGAGCAAAATCATAGCCGCCACCGCAAATATTTTATAAAGTTTATTCATCTATTTATCCAGATGTAATTCTTTTATTTTTCTGTAAAGAGTTCTTTCTGAGATGCCCAGTTCTGCTGCCGCAGCTTTCCTCCTCCCCCTGTGTTTCTCCAGGCACTTCTTAATAAGCTCTGCATTAACCGAATGGATAGAAAAATCCTCTTTGATTTCCGCATAATCTTTCTCTTCCGGTTCTGAGGCAATATCCTTCTTATTCCCGACAGATTGCTGTGTGACCGGTGCCGTATTCACAATTACATTGTCTCCGGCATGCACAAATCCTCCCGCATCATCTTGCACGCCCGCTGCTTTGGCAATTGCCGCATTATTGTATCCTCCCGATAAAGAGCGCATTTCGCTCTTTAAAGAATCAACTTCCTGTTTAAGTGAGAATATCATTTTATAAAGAACATCCCTGTCATTTATCAGACTCTCTTTATCCGCCTCGCTCTTTAAAATAGGCAAAGCTTCCGGACCATCCTTGGGCAAATATTTTTGCAGCATTTCCGCTGTAATATTTCTATCGGCCTCCAATACAGACATTTGTTCCGCCACATTTTTCAACTGACGAATATTGCCAGGCCAACGATAAGAGGTAAGCTGCACTTGCGCATCATGGTTTAATTTGAGAACGGGCATGTTATATTTCTCCGCAAAATCCAAAGCAAACTTCCTGAATAGTAAGAATATATCATTCTTTCTGTTTCTCAGCGGAGGAATAGTTATTGGTACAGTATTTAATCTGTAATACAAATCATCTCTGAATTTCCCTAATTTACAGGCATTTACAAGGTTTACATTTGTTGCCGCAACAACGCGGACATTGGTTTTCTGAACCTTGGAAGAGCCAACCTTCATAAACTCTCCGCTCTGCAAAACTCTCAGCAATCTTACCTGTGTAGATAAAGGAAGCTCAGCCACTTCATCCAAAAAAATGGTTCCTCCGTCCGCCACTTCAAAGTACCCCTTGCGCGTCTCATTAGCGCCTGTAAATGAGCCTTTTTCATGTCCAAACAGTTCGGAATCTATGGTCCCCTCCGGAATAGCTCCGCAATTCACCGCAATGTATGAAGCGTGTTTGCGGGAACTGTTTTGATGTATTATTTGCGGAATAGCCTCCTTGCCTACTCCGCTTTCTCCGTAAACAACCACGGACAAATCTGTGCCGGCCACTTGGATAGCTATATCCAAAGCGCGATTAAGCGCCGGATCATCTCCCACAATATCAAATCTCTGTTTTATACTCTGTAATTCCATTATCTCTCTAATTCTGCAACGGTCATGCCACTTAGTGCACAAAGTTAAAAAAAACTGCCAATTTTTCAGTACATTTGTCCCCCGCGATTTCCAAAGCACATGTTTAAGAATTTAAATGTGTTCTTGATCACTTAATAAACTGTCCGGATGAAAAAAATAATTGCAATAATACCCGCACGCTATGCCTCAACAAGATTTCCCGGCAAGCCTCTGGCCCTTGTCAACGGCATCCCGATGATTGTAAGAGTGATGCGCCAGGCGGCAAAGGTTTTTAGTGATGTTTGTATTGCCACAGACGATGAAAGAATCTATAACAAGGTTTTGGAAATGGGAGGAAAGGCCGTAATGACATTAGCCTCACATAGTAGCGGAACGGATAGATGCTTAGAAGCGCTGACCAAATATCAAAAGGAGAGCGGCAAGATATTTGACGTGATTTTAAATGTGCAGGGGGATGAGCCTTACATCAGGCCGGAGCAATTAATGACGCTTGCAAATTGTTTCAATGATTCTAGTGTTGATATTGCAACTTTAGTTAAGAAGTGCAAAAGTTTGGCAGAGGTAAATGACCCAAATAGACCAAAAGTTGTTGTAGATAAAGTTTGCAATGCGCTATATTTCAGCAGGTCTGTAATTCCTTTCTGCCGCGGCGGGGAATTGAGCGATGAAGTTGTAAGGAAGACGGGGTACTTTATGCATGTGGGCTTGTACGGCTATACGGCAAAAACCTTAGCCGCTTTATGTGCGATGCCTCGGAGTTTTCTTGAAAAAACGGAAAATCTGGAGCAATTGAGATGGCTGGAAAACGGATATAAGATTAGAGTGGCGGAGAGCAATTACGAGTCATACTCCGTGGATACGCCGGAAGATTTGGACAGACTTAACAAAATGCAGTTAAAGTAGTCTAATTTGCTATAAAACGTAATGGTGACCCGGCCCAAAAACTATCGGGACAGAAAATATATTTGTTTAATTAATTAATTATAAAAAAGTTATGAAGAGATTTTTAAAGTATGCAGGCATTGTCGCACTAGTTGCGCTTACCACTTTCTGCGCTAATCCAGAGAAGATGGCGAAGATGGCGGGTATGGTTAAGACAAGCTGCAGTCCCAAAGTGCTGGAGTGTGTTGCTGGTCAAATCAAAGCCACATATTCAGTAACTTTCCCAGCAAAGTATTTTTTACAAAAAGTTAAACTTAAAATTACTCCAGTGCTGGTTTATAACGGAGGAGAGATGGTTGGAGAAGATTACTGGCTGCAGGGAGGTAAAGTAAATGATAATTACGCCGTTGTATCTTACGCAAACGGCGGTACTTTCAGCAGAAACGTTGTATTCCCTTACAAAGAGGGTGTTGAAAAAGCTCATCTGGAATTGAGGGCAACCGTTTACAATATCAAAGGAACTAAATCTTACAAGTATCCTGCTGCATTTAAGATTGCAGACGGGACAAACTGTACCTATATGCTGGCAAAAACTTCCGGAGAACCGTCTTTTGAAAAAGACAATTATCAGAAAGAAAACTCCATTACAAAAGAGGCTCAGATTCTTTATGAAATTAATAAAGCCAATGTTAAAAAAGACAGACTTAATTCAAAGGAAATCAAGGAGTTTGAACAATTCTTAAAAGAAGCTAAAAATGATGATACCAAGACAATCACATCTAGTTCCATCATAGGTTATGCTTCTCCTGACGGACCGGTAGGCGAAAACAATTCTCTTTCCGAGAAACGCGCAAAATCCGCTAAACTTGCCTATGAGAAGACAATTGCTAAAAAAGCAAAAGTTAATGTACCTGTTGAGCTTTCAGAAAAGGGTGAAGACTGGGACGGTTTCCAGAAGATGGTCCAGAATTCCAACATAGAGGATAAAGATTTGATTTTAAGAGTACTATCAATGTATTCAGATCCTGCTGTAAGAGAGCGCGAGATAAGAAACATGTCAAACGTATTCCAGACTTTAAAGACAAAGGTTCTTCCTCAACTGCGCCGCAGCAGAGTGGTTGCCAATGTGGTTAAAAAGAATTTCACAGACGACCAGCTAAAAGAAATGGTTAAAAATGATGACAGTCGTCTTGATGAAGAAGCTCTGCTTTATACCGCATCTTTATCAAAAGACAAAAAAGAGAAAGCTGAAATATATAAGAAAGCTGCAGAGAAATTTAACAGCAGCCGTGCTTATAACAATCTAGCTGCATTGTCATTACAGAGTGGAAAGACAGAAGAGGCAGAGAATTACTTGAACAAAATGTCAGAGCAGACTCCTTCATATTATAACAACATGGGTGTTGTTGAATTGCAGAAGAAGAATTACGATAAGGCATCTGAATATTTTACAAAAGCAGGTACGGCAGAATCTAAAGAGAACCAGGGAGCAATTGATATTCTTAACGGCAACTATGCAAAAGCCGCACAGGAACTGGAGGGAACTAAGTGCTATAACAATGGTCTTGCAAAGATTCTTAACAATGACCTTGAAGGTGCACAATCCGTTTTGAAAGATGAAAAATGCGCTAATCAATCATACTTAAGAGCAATTGTTGCAGCCCGCAAGGGAGACTCAACAACCTATAACAGCGAGCTTGCAAAAGCCGTTAAAGCAAAAAAATATGAGAAGCGCGCAGAAAACGATATTGAATTTGCAGCAATGAAATAACCGGCCCGCTCCGCGTGTCCTGCCGTATAGCGGGAGGCTTGTGGAGTGTGTTGATAATCAGCAACTTAAAAAAGATCCTCGTTTTAAAATGAGGGTCTTTTTTAATGCCCTGATATTCAACCTCCACAGCACATCTTCCAGAATAATTTCCAAGCCTGGCGACCATAGGCTGCCGAGCTGGATATCATCAATCCAAAATTTATCAATTTCTATTTTCTTATATTTGTGCTGATGGACAACACCTACAAACACAATCTGGTTCTTTTTACAGATACGTTTCCTTACGGAACCGCAGAAACCTTTCTGGCGGACGAATTGCCGTTTGTTGCGGGGCGGTTTGATAATGTTGTTATCTACCCGTTATACATCCCGGAAAACAAATCAGCCCGACAACAGACACAAATAAAAAAAACCGCAGTAAGACAAATGCCTGCAAATGCGGTGGTTAAAGAGCCTTTACTGAATTTTAACCATAAAAGCAAACTTGGATTAATTAAACATGGACTATTTACATCCGCTCCTTTTTTCTTTGCGACAAAAGAATTCTTTAGCCGCGTAATCGGGGGCGCCAACATCCCCCCTGCGGGAAAATATATAATTGGGAAAAAGGCGGGATTAGGGAAACGCATCTGGTTATTTTGTGATTACTTCTTTATGCTCCGCAGCATCCTTGGGAATAAGTCTCTTATGGAACACCTTGTAAGAGAGTGCTCTATGGCGGACGTTTTGTATTTCTACTGGGGAGACAAATCTGCGTTAATCACTCCGTTCTTAAAGAAAAAACTAGAGGACGCAACCTCAATCATGCCAAAAGTATTTGTAAGGTTTCACGGCTCAGATATTTATGAAAGGGCTAAGGGATATCTTCCTTTTAGAGAGATGCTTTACCCGTCCGTTGATTGCGCCGTGCCAATCTCCTATGATGGAGCTCATTACATCCAAAAAAATTACAAACATCAGCCTAAGCTGATAGAAACTTTCCATTTAGGATGCTCTAACAAAGACATAAAGTTTGCAAATCTGATGGGGAAACTTCCCGGAGTTTTTGAGATTGTCAGCTGCTCTAATGTCATTGAACTTAAAAGAGTTGACATGATAGCGGATGCCATTAAACTTATCACGGAAGATTCCGCACTCATTCAAAAAATAAGAGAAAAGAGAGCAACGGAGGGGATGAGATTTACAGGCATTCATTGGACTCATTTTGGAGGAGGTCCGTTGCTGGATGATTTAAAGAACAAGTGCTTAAAATATTTCAACAAGAACAGCAATTCGGGGGAAGATAATAATACGGCCGAAAACAAACATTCCTCTATTTTAAATAATGATTCATTCTCGGTAATAGTAAATTTGAGAGGCTCTGTTGAACACTCCAAAATACTTGAATACTACAGAGATAACGGCGCCAATTTATTTATCCTTGTTAGCCGCACGGAGGGTGTTCCTGTCTCCATAATGGAGGCTTTTTCTTACGGTATTCCGGTAATAGCAACAAATGTTGGAGGTGTCTCTGAGATGTTTAGAAATTGTCCCGTCGGTTATCTTATAGATGCGGCGCAAACACCGGAAACTCTTAAAGATTACATTGTAAAATATATCTTAATTCCTAAGGAAGAACAGATTGCAATACAAAATAATGCGCGGGCAAATTGGGAAGAGAACTGGGATGCAGAGAAAAATTTTACCAGCTTTGCTGATGCGCTTCATAATTCCTTAAACTAATTTTTATTTATCGGTTTTATGAAAATTGAAAAGGCAACACAAGTAAATCTAAAGGAGCTTATGGCTATTTTTGCCCGTGCAAGAAGTTTTATGGCAAGTACCGGAAATCCCAACCAGTGGATAAACGGATATCCTTCAGAAGAGCTTATTTATCAGGATATTGTTCATGGACACTGTTTCATTTGCCGCACAGATGACAATCATATTGCAGCCGCTTTTGTTTTTATAATAGGAGATGATCCAACGTATGCAATAATAGAAAATGGAAAGTGGTTAAATGACAAAACTTATGGAGTCATTCACCGCCTTGCTTCAGACGGCACCAAAAAAGGAATTGCAAAATTTTGCATAGAATGGTGCTTTAGTCAAATCAACAATTTGCGTGTGGATACGCATGCAAATAACAAAGTAATGCAAAGCATATTAAAAAGAGAGGGCTTTAAATACTGTGGAATAATTTACACGCACAACGGAACAGAGCGTCTTGCTTTTCAAAAAACTCAATAACATATTACGCATAAGAGCCGGCCGGCGCAAAATATTTTTTATCCCGACAGATTATATTTTAAGCACTGCCATAAATGCAGACTGCGGAACCTGCACTTGTCCGACCTGACGCATTCTTCTCTTTCCTTTTTTCTGTTTCTCAAGCAGTTTGCGCTTTCTTGTAATATCGCCGCCATAGCACTTTGCGGTTACATCTTTGCGCACCTGACGTACTGTTTCACGCGCAATTATTTTGGCGCCAATCGCAGCTTGAATAGCAATATCAAATTGCTGTCTTGGAATTAAATCTTTTAATTTCTCACACATCTTACGTCCAAAGTCATAAGCGTGCGCGCGGTGTGTCAGAGAAGAGAGCGCGTCAACCGGCTCTCCGTTAAGAAGAATATCCAGCTTTACCAAATCCGCATCTCTAAAATCAATGATATGATAATCAAATGATGCATAGCCTTTTGAAATAGATTTTAATTTGTCATAAAAGTCAAAAACTATCTCAGAAAGAGGCATATCAAAATTCAATTCAACTCTATCCGTCGTGAGAAAATGCTGGCTGACCAAAGTACCTCTCTTCTCAATGCAAAGTTTCATAATCGGACCAAAGAAATCTGATTTTGAAATTACTTGCGCCCTGATGTACGGTTCTTCTATATGGTCTATAGCCGTTTCCTCCGGAAGGCCGGAAGGGTTATGTACATCTACAACTTCTCCGCTTGTGGAATACACTTTAAATGAGACATTTGGAACGGTCGTAATACAATCCATGTTGAATTCCCGGAACAATCTTTCTTGCACAATTTCCAAATGCAGCAGGCCTAAAAATCCGCAACGGAAACCAAAGCCCAACGCCATGGAACTCTCAGGTTCAAAAACCAAAGAAGCATCATTCAACTGCAATTTTTCCAATGAAACCTTTAGGTTGTCATATTCATCTGTCTCCACCGGATATACGCCGGCAAACAGCATAGGCTTTACCTCCTCAAATCCCGCAATTGCCTTAGTACAAGGGTTTTCCACTGATGTTATTGTATCTCCCACCTTAACCTCAACCGCGCTTTTTATGCCGCTGATTATATAACCGACATTGCCTGTTCCTATTTCATCCTGCGGCTGCAGTTTCATGCCCATCACACCAACTTCATCTGCAGTATATTCCATCCCGGTATTCACAAATTTCACGCGTTCTCCTTTATGAATAGAACCGCATTCTACTTTGTAGTAAGCAATTATTCCTCTGAAAGAATTAAAGACAGAATCAAAAATCAAAGCCTGTAGCGGAGCGCTCGGATCTCCTTTGGGGGCGGGAACTTTATGTACAATTTCCTCCAATATTTCAGGAACACCTTTTCCTGTTTTTGCACTTGCAAATAAAACATTCTCCGGCTTGCAGCCAATCAAATTAACAATTTGATCCCTCACAACTTCCGGTTCGGCCGCATCCATATCTATTTTATTCACGACGGGAATAATTTCCAAGTCATGATCAAGGGCTAAATAAAGATTAGAAATTGTCTGAGCTTGAACACCTTGCGTGGCATCTACAACAAGCAGTGCCCCCTCAGAAGAGGCAATTGAACGGGAAACTTCATAAGAAAAATCCACGTGCCCGGGAGTATCCAGCAAATTTAAGATATACTCCTTGCCATCACTCCGGTATTTCATCTGCACGGCATGACTCTTAATTGTGATACCCTTCTCCTTCTCCAAATCCATAGAATCCAGCACCTGATTCTCCATTTCCCTGTCAGTGACAGTATGTGTGGCCTCAAGCATTCTATCGGCTAATGTACTCTTGCCGTGGTCTATATGTGCAATAATGCAAAAATTCCTAATGTTGTCCATGCTAAAAAATGCCGCTATGTTATGTTGCGGCCCCGTTAGCTGCAAAGATACTCTTTTTGGGAAATAGTAAATAATCGTGTAAATTTACACATCTTAAAAAATAAAACACTCACAAAAATGCCTGATATACAAAAACTTAAGGATACAGCTTCACAGATCAGAAGAGATATAATAAGGATGGTTACCAGTGCTCAAAGCGGACATCCGGGAGGAAGCCTGTCCAGCACAGATATTGTTACAGCCTTGTTTTTCAGCCAAATGAAACACTCTCCTCAAAACTGGGACCGGAGCGGAAAAGGGAATGATATGTTCTTTCTCTCCTGCGGACATGAATCTCCGTTATTCTATAGCGCTCTTGCACGCAGCGGATATTTTCCTATAAAAGAGCTTGGAACTTTTAGAAAATTAGGAAGCCGTCTTCAAGGACATCCCGCTACAGATACCGGACTTCCGGGTATTTATGAGGCCAGCGGTTCTCTTGGCCAGGGTCTTTCAGTTGCCGTTGGTGCAGCTCTTGGAAAAAGATTAGACGGAGAAAAAAATTACGTATACGTTCTTCTTGGAGATGGAGAGAGCGAGGAGGGACAAGTTTGGGAGGCGTCAGAATTTGCTTCTCACCATAAAGTAAACAATCTGATCGCAATTACTGACTGGAATGGCCAGCAGATAGACGGTACAACAACGGAAGTTATTGGACCTGACCATCTTGATCAAAAATGGAAAGCTTTCGGATGGAACGTCCTTGTTGTTGAAAACGGGCATGACTTTAACGAGATACTTTCATCTTTTAAACTTGCTCAAGAGTTGGAAAGCAAAGAGGAGAAGCCTGTAATGATTTTAATGAAAACTATCATGGGCAAAGGGGTAGATTTTATGGAGGGAACTTGCAAGTGGCACGGCAAGGCACCAAAGCCGGAAGAGGCTGAAAAAGCTCTTGCACAACTAAAGGAAACATTGGGGGATTATTAAAATCTGTCGGGATTAAATTATTGATTAAAAAGAATTTACAATGGCAAAATTTACAAATACTGGTAATAAAGATACACGCTCCGGGTTTGGAGCAGGACTTTTAGAATTTGGAAGAGAGAATAAAAATGCCGTGGCGTTAACCGCAGATTTGAAAGGCTCTGTTAAAATGGGGGATTTTGCAAAAGAATTTCCGGAGAGATTTTTCCAGTGCGGAATTGCGGAGGCTAATATGATTGATATAGCCGCTGGTCTATCTTTAAACGGCAAAATTCCTTTTGCTTCTACGTTTGCGATATTTGCAACGGGACGTGTATATGATCAAGTCAGACAGAGCGTTGCGTATTCGGATACTAACGTCAAAATATGTGCTTCTCACGCCGGCATCACCCTTGGAGAAGACGGTGCAACACATCAGATTTTGGAAGATATCGGCCTTATGAGAATGCTTCCAAATATGACGGTTATTAATCCTTGTGATTACAATCAAACAAAAGCGGCAACCATTTCCGCCGGCAAACATATAGGACCTGTTTACTTAAGATTCGGACGTCCTGGTGTTCCAAATTTTACTCCGGAGAATCAGACGTTTGAAATTGGGAAAGCTATAAAAATGATTGATGGAAAAGATGTTTCAATATTTGCGACAGGTCATCTTGTATGGGAGGCTCTGCAAGCTGCAGATAAATTGGAGAAAGATAATATAAGCGCTGAAGTTATTGACATTGCAACAATAAAACCTCTTGATTATGACGCTGTTCTTGCATCAGTTAAAAAGACGAGCGCGGTTGTAACGGCAGAAGAGCATTTTATTGCAGGCGGTCTTGGAGAATTAATCAGCGGATTTCTTGCAGGCCACTATCTTGCTCCGGTTGAATATGTTGCAATTGCGGATAAATTTGGCCAAAGCGGTACGCCGGATGAATTGATGAGAGCCTATGGTCTTGATGCAGAGCACATTGTGGCCGCTGCAAAAAGGGCAGTCGGGAGAAAAAAATAAATCGGACTCTCATTAAACTTTATAACGCTGCGGTAGTCTAATACACCAAAGGGATTTGCATGCAGGAAGATTCGGAAATATTGGCACTTTACAAAAAAGATGGGGGAGGGGCGGATTATGCCTTCAATCTTATTGTGCGCAAATACAGCGAGCGTCTTTATTGGCACTTAAGAGAATTGACCGGCAATCATGAAGATGCGAATGATCTTTTACAAAATACCCTTATTAAAATCTGGAATAATCTTCCAACTTTCAGGGGAGACTCCAAACTTTACACGTGGCTCTATAGAATTGCTACAAATGAGGCACTTACGTGGCTGAAAAAGCAGCGCTTTGAGAGCAGATTCGCCCGCCTTGGCTTTGACAAATCTCTTTGCAATAAGCTCACGACAGATGATTTTTTTAACGGAGACCAGATTCAGCTGGCGCTCCAAAAAGAGGTAATGCAGTTGCCGGATAAACAGCGCGCAATTTTTTCCATGCGTTATTTTCAAGATATGAAATATGAAGAAATTGCGGAAGTTATGGAAAGCAATGTTGGCGCTGTAAAAACCTCTTATTCAATAGCTTACAACAAAATAACAACCGGCCTGAAAAATAAATTTTAACTATAGATTTAACTTTTCCAATTGCACAAAGTCTAATAAGTGCCTGATGAATCGGAAACAAAGGGTTTAAAAATGGAAGATAACAAGAACATAGATAGAGAGTCCTTTGAGAATGCAAATGACATCCTTAGTAATGAGCATTTGAAAAAAATGCCTTTTAAGGTTCCGCAAGGATACTTTGAAAGCGTTGAAGATGAGGTGCGCACTAAGATTAAGGAACAAACCCCGGATGGACAATGGGGACTTTTGCACCGCTCTTTAAAAGCGTATCTTGGACTTGCGGCTTCATTTCTTTTAATTCTTGGAGCCGGCTGGGGGACGATTCATTTTACAAAATATTTAACCTCCGGCCATACGCTTACGGCGCAGTCAACTGTTGATTCTGAATTGTTGCTGGACAGCCTTGAGAATGACTATGTTGCAGAACAATTAGACAATGCCCTTGAGGAAAGCAGTAAGGATACGCTCACAATAAGAGTAATTCCTCCGCAAGCAGAAGAAATGACAGTGGAAACAGCGGTAGACTATGCGGATGCCGTCCAAGAGTATTTAAGTGCATATCCAAGCACCTCTGTCAGCCTTGCCTCCTTAGAACTCGCAGAATTAGAAGAATAATTTATTTCATAGGTTAAATTTCAGGTACAATGGTTAAATTTTTAAAATCAATTACATTAACGCTTGCGGCCGTTGCCGCCATGGCGTTTGGAACATCCGCATTTGCACAAAATGCTACTAAACAGAATAATGCAACCGCTCAAGGAAAGAATGGCGGAAAGGGCATGATGATTAACAGAGAAAAAATCAAAGCCCAGAAAATCGCTTTCTTTACCCAGGAGCTTAATCTCACATCAGATGAAGCCGCCAAATTCTGGCCGGTATATAATCAATGCTGGAAAGAAAAAATGGAGGCAAAGCATACTACACATCAAAGCTTAAAAGCTCTATCACAAGCGGCTAAAGATGCCAATTCTTCAGATTCCGATGTAAGAAATCTTGCAGATGCTTATCATAAAAATTATGAAAAAGAGCTAAAGTTGGTAAGTGAACATTTTGCTGAATATCAGAAAGTTTTACCTATTAAGAAAGCGGCGCTTGTAACAGCAACAGAAGAAAAATTCAAGAACAATCTTATTATGCAGTTACGCGGAAAAGGAAATCAGCAACGCAAAATGGAGCAAATCAATCATATGGGTCACGGACAGCAAATGCAAAAAGTAACTAAATAGTTTCAGTTTCTTGGTTTAATTTTCCTTCATTACAACACTCCCGTTCTGGTTTCTATACTCAACGGGAGTTTTTCCTGTATTTCTGATAAAGAAATTATTAAACTCCTCTACGGATTCAAATAAAAATTTCTTGGAAATATTTTCCATTGGGATGTCTGCTACTTTTAAATCCGCACATATCATCTCCGTCTTTCTCTTGTTCATCCACTTTTGAGGATCAACTCCAAACGCCTCAATAAAACTTCTTGTAAACTCTTCAAAATTAAGGTCGTACCTCTTTGCAAGTTCCTCCGCAGTTCTGACTTTCAGATAATTCATTCTTACAAATTCAGGCAAATTAACGCTGTTCCCATGCAACAGCGGCGCAAACAGACTTGCGTTCTCTTCTTTTGTATAGAAAGTTCTTAATATTAAAAAAGCCTCCTTTTGTTTAATCTCATGAAGATTGATACAACTGATATTATTGCTCAAGAAAAATTTAATGCTGTCCAAAACCATTTGCATTGGCGGATAAATCGGAATCGGTTTTGCCGAGCAGTCCTCCGGTGTGATAAATGATAATAAATCATCTATTGAAAATTTATTACACAGATGCAGATGCTTGTTGTCAAATGCAAGCAGAATGAAATAACTGTTTTCCAATACCCTTCCCGTCACTTCACTTTTAACCGGGATTAATATCATCTCCTCCGCATTCAGTTCTTTGACGTCAACTTTATTAAAATTTAATTCCAGTTTGCCGCTCGTAAGGAAAACAATATAGTTCTCGGATTTATCAGGCAAAGCAAACTCATCTCCTTTAAGAAGCATATGAATGCTAAAGCCTATAGATTTTTTGGTCACATAATTAACACAAGAAAGGTGTTCTTGCCCATATAACAGTTTCATGGGTTTTGCAGTAACTAAATCATTTGTACTCATATCATAAATTTTTAACTGCAGGGAACATTGTTACTCCACTTTGTTTAACAAATGTAGTAAATTAAAAAAAAGGGTGCTAAAACGCTAAATAAGGGTGCTAAAACGCTAAATAGAAATCTTTTGTCAGATTTTTATATTCCGGAGTATATCCCATTTCATTTTGTATTGTAAGATTTTCATCCCGATAGTCTGCCGGTACACGGGTATATAAAAATTCCATCATCACTCTTTTTATTTGCTCATGTTGCTTATAAAACACACTGCATTTTCTTGAGAGCTGCAAAAAAGGATATAAAGCTTCTTGTGAAAAATGTTCTTTTAAAAACTGTACTTTCTTTAAAAAATTTTCTGCTTCATCTGTCGGGAGTATAAGGGCAAACCTGCCACCCACTTTTAAACAAGATGTTACGCCCTTTATCAAATCCGCCTGGGATAAAATATCATTATGTCTTGCAGAAGACTTTTTTTTATTTGGAGATTTTAATGAATCCGTAAAATAAGGCGGATTGGAAAAAACCAAGTCAAACCGGTTTTTGTGGATTGCGGCAAATCTCTGAAATTCAATATTTTCAGTAAACAAAATTTTTGTCCATTTAGACTCCTCAAAATTTGTTTTAGCCTCTGAACAAGACGCCGCATCACTATCAATACCGCAAACGGCAACTTTGCTTTTATCTTCCGCGCCGACGCATGCTTTCTCTAACCGTTGCGCGACCATCAAGGCAATTATTCCGGTGCCGGTGCCAACGTCCAATAATTTTTTGTCGGTGGAAAGAAGCCTCATCCAAGCGCCAAGGAGAACTCCGTCCGTATTAACCCGCATAACGGAATGATTCTGATATACAGTGAATTCTTTGAATTTAAAATAATCGTTCCCCACCGAATTGATGTTATTGGGCAACAAACTGGCCGTCTTTTATTTCTAAAATTTTATCACTTCTGTCTGCCATTGATGCATCATGAGTCACAATGATGATGGTTTGACCATGAGCATCTCTCAACTTAAAAAATAAATCATGCAACTCCTTTTTTGTTTTGCTGTCCAAATTTCCGGATGGCTCATCTGCAAAAATAATATCGGGATTATTCATCAGCGCCCTTGCTATTGCAACACGCTGCTGCTCTCCGCCGCTCATCTCAGATGGTCTGCTGCTTTCTTTTCCAGACAGCCCCAACTCCGCAAGCAAAGACAAAGCACGCTCTTTTATTTCCCTGGTGCCCAGAGCATTCCCCGTATGTTCAGATTTAAGAATCAGTGCGGGCATCATCACGTTTTCAACTGCAGTGAACTCAGGTAAAAGATGATGGAACTGAAAAACAAAACCTATCTTTCTGTTTCTGAATTCCGCCAGTTCATTAGAAGAGAGCGCAAAAACATCGGTGCCGTTAATCAGCACACTTCCGCCGTCCGGTTTTAAAATTGTTCCAAGAATTTGAAGCAGAGTTGTTTTCCCAGCTCCGCTGGCTCCAACAATGCTAACAATATTACCCTTGTCCGCAGAAAAATTCAGGTCCCGTAGGACCTGAACTTTACCGTAAAACTTGCAAATGTCTTTGCATTCTATAATCATCCTTAATTAATTTTCTATCGCGGCAGAAATATCTGTTGCGAAATTATTCTTCTTTTTCCTCAGCCTCATAAGCCTTAAGAAGCTCATCTTGGACATTTGCAGGAACCTGCTGATATTCTGCAAATTTCATTGTAAATGTTGCACGTCCGGAAGTAAGCGAGCTCAAGGTTGTAGAGTATCTGTAAAGTTCTGCCAGAGGAATTCTTGCCTTAAGAATTTCAAAGCCGGCCTCGCTGCTCATACCTTCAATAAGAGCTCTGCGATTTTGCAAATCGCTCATCACGTCTCCCATGCAATCAGAAGGAACTGTAATTTCTATATTGTAAATAGGCTCCATGATTTTAGGACCCGCTTTCTTAAAAGCCTCTTTGAATGCATTGCGAGCTGCAAGCTTAAATGACAATTCGTTTGAATCTACCGGATGCATCTTTCCGTCATAGATATATACCTTAATATCACGGGCATAGGAACCTGTAAGAGGACCTTCGGTCATCTTCTCCATAACGCCTTTTAGAATTGCAGGCATAAAGCGCGCATCAATTGCACCGCCAACTATACAGTTGTAATAAATAAGCTTACCGCCCCACTCCAAAGGATATTCCTCCTTGCCTTTTAAGTTTAAAGTCATATCCATGCCGTCAACTTTAAACTTGTTATTTTCCGGTGCGCCTTCTACATAAGGTTCTATAAGTAAATGAACTTCTCCAAATTGCCCTGCTCCGCCGGATTGTTTCTTATGCCTGTACATAGCATTGGCAACTTTTGTAATAGTCTCTCTATAAGGAATTTTTGGGGCTATAAGTTCTATATCAAGTTTATCAATATTATTAATCTTCCACTTAAGAATATTAATATGATGCTCTCCTTGTCCGCTCAAAATTATCTGCTTCAATTCCTTTGAATATTCAACAACAATTGTTGGGTCTTCTGCCTGTGCGCGATTAAGAATTTCTCCAAGTCTCTCATCATCTTTGGGATCTTTTGCCTTAATTGCGGTTCTAAATTTTGGCTCAGGAAATTTGGTGGGAGCAAATACATACTCACAGTTGCTGCCGCAAAGTGTTTGTCCTTGCTTAACGCTCTTAAGCTTAACGGTACATCCAATGTCTCCGGCGCGCATTTCAGAAATTTTATCTCTCTTCTTTCCCGCTGCTGCATAAATAGCGGATATTCTCTCTTTGTCTCCTGTCTCCGGATTCACAATATCCATGCCTTCAGTCAATTTGCCGCTCATTACCTTAAAGTATGCAACATCTCCAAGATGCTGTTCAAGAGCTGTTTTGTAAATATAAATTGCGGCAGGACCTGTAGAGTCCGTCTTTACTTTTGTTCCGTCTTTTAATTCATTCTCAACGCCAACAGGAGATGGAGCTGTATTAATTGTAAACTCCATAATTCTCTTAACACCAATATCTTTTTTAGATGATAAACAGAATAAAGGGAATATTTCTCCCTTTGCCATTCCCGCTTTTAGACCGCTGCGCACTTCATCCTCTGTAAGAGTTCCCTTATCAAAAAATATTTCCATCAGTTTCTCATCATTCTCCGCAGCTTTCTCTATAAGTTCCTGTTGCAAAGTTTTTGCCTCATCTTGCTGATCAGCAGGAATATCCAGTTCCTCTCTTGTACCATTTTCATCTTTAAAATGATACATCTTCATCTTAAGAACATCAATAAATGCATCAAAAGAGGGACCCGGGTTAACCGGATATTGTACAAGAACTATTTTGGCTCCGTAAACATTTTTCAAAGAATCAAGAGTCATGTGCCAATCAGCCTTCTCATGATCCAACTGACTAACGGCAAATGTAAGCGGCTTTTTATGCTTAAGGGCCTGACGTGTAAATATCTCTGTTCCAACCTCTACACCTTGAGTCGCATTAACCAGCATGATTCCGCTCTCGCAAACCGTAAACGCTGAATATACCCCGCCGACAAAATCGTCTGACCCCGGAGTATCAATTATATTGAACTTTGTATCCATGAACTCTGTATAAAGCAGAGTAGAATAGATGGACCTTTGATTTTCCTGTTCAATTTCAGTGTTATCGCTCATTGTATTCTTCCCCTCTATAGTCCCTCTGCGCTCAATAACTTTTCCTTCAAACATCATTGATTCCGCAAAAAGAGTTTTGCCCGCCTTCGGGCCTCCAAGGAGTACAACGTTTCTCACATTACTGGTGTCGTATGTTTTCATATTTTAAAATTTGTTTGTAGTTTATTCTCAAAAAAGCCCACACCGGAAGTTCTGACCGGCATTAAAGGTCTCAAATTTAGGAAATAATTCTATCAAACAACTAAACGCCTGCGATTTTTACGGTTAGTCAACATTAAGAAGTTTTTCTAGTGCTGCAGCGCAAGCTCGTTCTTTTAAATACGCCGCTTCATTATTCATCCTCTTTTTAATATTCGGTTCTATATCTGACATCGGAAAGATTGCCCTGTTCTTGCCGGATTTAATTTGTGACGCTCCGCAAAAAAGCCACACAATTTTTTTTCTCATTTTATTCTCCTCGTATTCACCGCATCTGACATTCAAACTATTTACAATATCTATTACCCCTCCAACCACCTTACCCTTAAAACTTTGCACATCTATCATGCCTTCCCCGGAAACCACAATATCCGCCCATTTGATTTTAGCTTTCAATTTTTGAAGTTTTGCAAAATAATCAAACCCGCTCATTTTCTTTGACTTAAGAAAATACATCAAAGCAAAGCCAACACCTCCGGCAGCACCGGCCCCTTCCGCTTTTGACATCTTGTTCACAAAAAGAGTTTTTGCCGGCCGATTCTTTTTATCAAAATTATCATCCGATTTTTCTATTGCCTCCAAAAAATTTTTAACTCCTCCCTCCAAAATCGCAAGCTCCTCCTTACTTGCTCCCTTCTGCGGACCATACGCATAAGTAGCACCTTTGGAACCTATTAGCGGATTCTTTACGTCACAGACAACAGTAAATTCAACATCCTTGAGCATTTTTGCCTTATCGGAATTTCCTGTCGGGAAAATTATTTTTTTTATTCTCGACAGATCATCTCCCTTTATAAAAGCCTCAGTTCCAACACGTTTATCTAAAATATTTTTACCTGCAGAATTAAAAAATTTATATCCGAGTGCTTGCAGCATACCTGTGCCGCAATCATTTGTAGCGCTACCGCCTATTCCGATAATTACTTTTTTTGCTCCGGCCAAAGCAGCTTTAAGAATTAATTCCCCCAAGCCGTAAGTCGTAGTGTGAATCGGATTTCTGTCGGCAACCGGAATCATTGCAAGTCCTGATACCTGAGCCATCTCTATAAAAGCAATCTTCTTAGAACGACAGAACATAAAAGAACTTTTCACCCTCCTGCCAAGAGGTCCTATTGTCCGGCAAAAAATCTCCTCGGCGTCTGTTGCCCCCTTAAAAATTTCCGCGCTGCCGTCGCCTCCGTCTGCTATTGCAACAATTTTATAATTGCTGTCCTGAATATAAGAGGGTAACCCTTGCCACAAAAAAGCACTCTGAATCCCCTTTTTAATGATTTCTGCCGCCTCAAGCGAGCTTAAACCCCCTTTAAATTTATCTGTCGCAATAGTTATATGCGTGGCATGCAACATATTGGCATTTTTAAAAGAACGGCAATTTTTGATCATCTTTGCGTTATGTAAGGTACCCCTTTGCATTTTATTATTACGTTTGCAGTTCAAATTTAGAATTTTTATTAAACAAACTGTCGGGAGAGAAAATAAACACTTGCAATTTAAACACTTGACTGAAATTTTCCGACAAGTGTTTTTTTTGTTATTTTTGATGCTCGGATAATGAAAATTTTAAAGTTATTGCGGTTAAATGACTTAAGTCTGAAAGAATTAGACAATTCAATAAATAGTTAATATGAAAAGATTTAAATTTCTAGTTGTTCTTACTCTTCTTTTCTCCCTTGCGGCAGTGCAAGTGAGAGCAGATGAGGGAATGTGGCTTCTTCAATACTTGGAGAAGATGAATATCAAGACAATGAGGGGCCAGGGCTGCAAGCTTACCGCTAAGCAGATTTATGACATCAATCACTCTTCATTAAAAGATGCCATCATGATTTTTGGCGGCGGCTGTACTGCAGAAGTGGTTTCTGATAAAGGTCTTGTTCTAACCAATCACCACTGCGGATATGGAAGTATCCAGAAATTGAGCGCTGTTGGAAAGGACTATTTAAGAGATGGTTACTGGGCAATGAATTCTTCCGAGGAATTGGTTCTTCCGGATTTGACCGTTACTTTCATAGATAAATTTGTAGACGCAACTCCGGATATGCTTGCCGCAGAGACAAAAACAAAAGGGATGGACCCAAAGGCAAAAGTTGCATTTATGAAGAAGGTCACCGACAGTTTGAAAAATGTCGCAATTGGAGGGGACAAGACTTTAACGGCTATGGTTCAAACATTTAACCAAGGCAACAATTACTACGTAATTACCAGCAGAACTTTTAAGGATGTCCGTTTTGTAGGCGCACCTCCAAGTTCAATTGGAAAGTTTGGCGGAGAAACTGACAATTGGGAATGGCCAAGACATACCGGAGATTTTTCTGTTTTCAGAATTTATGCAGATAAAAACAACAACCCTGCATCTTATTCAAAAGACAATGTTCCCTACAATCCCAAGAAGTATCTAACTATCTCAATGAAAGGATATAAGCCAAATGATTTTGCAATGATCATCGGCTTCCCGGGAAGGACCCAGAGATATATGACAAGCTCGGAGGTAGAAGAAATGCAAAACATCAGCAATGCCGCAGAGGCATATTGCCGTACTATCAAAGAGGGTATATGGCAGAAAGCCATGAGAGCAGATGAGCACACTAATATTCAGTATGCCAGCAAGTTTGCCTATTCGTCCAACTTCCGTAAAAAAGCCATTGCAATGAATGACGCATTCAAAACTTTGAATGTTATTGCAAGAAGAGCTGAGGCGGAAAAAGAGTTTATGAAATGGGTTGAACAATCACCTGAAAGAAAAGTTAAATACGGAGATTGCCTGGAGAAAATAAACAGCGTCGTAAAAGAGCGCGCCGCTTCCTATTATGCATTTGAATATTTCATTGAGACTCTTAATGATATAGAGATAATTCAACCCGTTTATCAATTAGCGTACGGGAAAATCGATGATAAGAATTTTAAAGAGGAGACTGCAGACTTTTATAAAGATTACTCTCCGGCTCTGGACAGAGAGACAACAAAGGCTTTAATAAAAATCTATCGCGATAAAGTCACAGATCCTAAATATATTCCTTCCTTCTACAAAGAAATTGATTCCGCTTACAACGGCAGTATAGATAAGTATGTTGATAATATGTTTGACAAAACATATTTTACATCTCCACAGAAAGCGCTTACGGCAATGAAGGATAGTGCATTTACAATGAAAAATGATCCCGTATTTCAGATGTTTGTGTCTATGATTAAAGTTGCTCAGCCGGCTTATGCGGAATACAATAAATATGCGTCGGAAATGCAAGGCGCAAAGAAGGCCTATATGGAGGGACAAATTGAGATGGCTGCAGAGAAGGACAAGTTCCTGTATCCTGATGCAAACTTCACAATGAGACTTACTTACGGCAAAGTTGGCGGTTATGAAATTAACGACAAAAAATTTAACTATTATACAACCTTGGACGGCGTAATGGCTAAGGAAAATCCCAATGATCCGGAATTTGTTGTTCCTGCAAAACTGAAAGAATTATGGAAAGCAAAAGATTATGGTAAATATGCCATGAAGAACGGAGAGATGCCTGTATGTTTCCTTACAAATAATGATATCACCGGCGGAAACTCCGGTTCAGATGTTTTGAATGCAAAAGGAGAATTGATTGGTCTTGCTTTTGACGGTAATTATGAATCTATGAGCGGTGATGTTATCTTTGAGCGTGATCTTCAGAGATGTATATGTGTTGATATCCGTTATGTTCTGTTTGTAATGGATAAGTTTGGCGGCGCAGGATACTTGCTAAATGAGATGAAGTTTAATTAGTCTTTACGTCATTACAACCTGTAAATTTGATTAAACAAATCAAATAAATTACCTTTACGACACCTGCACATGATTAACATTTGCAGGTGTTTTAAATTATTAACAAGTCCATTAAGCCGGACTTAAATATTTGTCTAATATGAAATTTGAAGAGATAGAAAAAGTTTTGGGCACAGTAATGCATCCAGCTTATGATAAGAGTGTTATGGAGCTTTCACTTGTTCAGAATTTAAAGTTTGAGCCGATGCCGGGCGGAGGCGTGAACGACGGAACGATCAAATTCCGCCTGGTTTTTCACAGGCCTGACCCTCTTAGCGGAAGCTTAAAAGAGGCTTGTATTAAGGCACTTACAAACGCATTCCCCGGCGTTAAGGTTGATGTTCTGGAGTTGATTGACCAGAAAAAAGCAACTGAGAATAAGGGGCTTGAGGGGATGGGAAAAGAGGAACTGAAGAATGTTGATAAGGTTATTGCAATAGCTTCCGGCAAGGGCGGCGTTGGAAAATCAACTGTTGCGGTAAATCTTGCGGTTGCTCTTGCTAAACAGGGTTATTCCGTAGGACTTATTGATGCCGACGTTTACGGCCCGTCTATTCCAAAGATGACCGGCACAGAAGGTCAGCAGCCGGGACTTATAAAAGTTAAAACTGAGAACTACACAGAAGATCCGGCTAATGAGCACTATATGGAGACCAAAGATTTAATGGTCCCGATAGAGAAATTTGGAGTTAAATGGATTTCCATCGGCTACTTTGCATCTCCGGAACAAGCTCTTATCTGGAGAGGTCCCATGGCAAGCAGCGCTCTTAAACAACTAATTTATCAAGTTGAATGGGGCAAGCTGGATTATCTTTTGATTGACCTGCCTCCGGGAACCGGTGATATTCACATAAGTATGGTGCAGGATGTAAAACTTACGGGGGCAATTATTGTTACAACACCTCAAAACGTAGCTCTTTCAGATGTTGAAAAAGGTATCAATATGTTCCAAAACAAAGGCGTTAACACCAAAGTGTTAGGCATTGTAGAAAACATGTCTTGGTTTACCCCTGCGGAACTGCCAAATAACAAATACTACATCTTTGGCAAAGACGGCGGTGCAAAAATGGCGACAAAATACAATATTCCATTGCTTGCCCAAATCCCTATTGTTCAAAGTATTATGGAGAGCGGCGATAACGGTCAGCCATCCGCTGCAGGCGAAGGTATCGTAGCCCAAGCCTTTGAAGAACTTGCCGGAAAAATCTAATGACACGAAGCCGGAGGCGTGAAGTGCCGGTGCATCCTCGCGCGACAGAGCGTTAAACCAATTATTTCCGGCGTGCTTTATGCGCCGGCAACCGCATGCAAGAGTAGCAACGCAAGGGTAGCGCCGCAAGAGTAGCGCCGCAAAAGTAGCAACGCAAGGGTAGCAACGCAAGGGTAGCAACGCAAAAGTAGCGCCGCAAGAGTAGCGCCGCAAGGGTAGCGCCGCAAGGGTAGCGCCGCAAGAGTAGCACCGCAAACAAAGCGGCGGGCTGACTCGCATGCTGAATAGGTAGGTGCATCTAGTGCACCTTTGTCATCACTACATTTACAGGAACAGAAAATCCCTCCGGTTCTTCCGGCTCACCTGTAACATAAACTCTTACGCCCTCTCCATTCTGCGGATACCACAAAAGTTTCTCATCTCCCGCCTTTGTGGAAAGTAATTGTACATATCCGCCATCCTCGCATTTCTTATAAACGTGGTCTTGAAAAAACAGATTTAGCTTATTAGCGTATTTATTACATTCAAGCCATATAGGAAACAGACTCACTTCTTTGTGTGTAATATCTGAATATGATGTTTGAGCAGCAGGAAAAGTGGTGTTAAGGACATTAAATACTTCTTTCCCGTTTTTTCTGTATGAGTAGGTGCCTAAATAATCGTAGCAAGTTTCCCCGTATTTCAGGCTAGAATACATGGCCAGCTTAATTATAAAGATTTCAGCATTCTGAGTATTCTCATATTTCCATGTACCCTCATACATCTTTAATGAATCTGTAAAAGACATACTTGTTTGTGCATTTGCACTTAATCCGCACAATAATATTGCACACAGTAAAACTATTATCTTTTTCATAAAGGCAACACTATTTTATCTTGACGGTTTATTTTATGAATGATATTTAACGTTTTTGGTTTGGGGGACCATCGCGAATCAAATTTATGAAAACTTTTCTACACGTGTAAAAAACTCCTATAAGTGTATTCTTGAGTAACAACTTCCTATGAATGTACGCTTGAGTAACAAACTCCTATAAATGTACGCTTGAGTAACAACTTCCTATAAATGTACCCTTGCGTAACAAACCCATCTAAATGTACTCTTAGGAGCCATTTTGCAACCCCTCTCAGAATGCACAGAAAGGCAAAAATGTAACTTGCTGATTAACAGCGTGTGACAAAGTGTAAAGTACACGAGAAAATCAGAATCCGCTGTAAGTAGCTGATAATCACGTAGGGAAAATTTAGCCTTTCTGGGCCCCTCTAGCGGAGGTAGAAAATCTGCATCCTAAGATCTGTGTGAGGGGTGGGGTATGGGGTGCATGGTGGCAGAGTATGAATGCGGCTGAAATATGCAGATTGAGTGTGCAGATTGAGTGTGCGGATTGAGTGTGCGGATTGAGTGTGCGAATTGAGTGTGCAGATTGAGTGTGCAGATTGAGTGTACGGATTGAGTGTACGGATTGAGTGTGCAGATTGAGTGTGCGGATTGAGTGTGCAGATTGAGTGAAGCAGCAGCACGGAAAAAGGGAAATGGGTTAAGCATGCACCGCTGTGGTTAAAAAAATAAAAAAGTGTTACTTGGATGCGGTGCATACGGCTAACGGCACACAAAACGCACGGGCAAGAAAAAAACCAGACTGGAAAATTCAGCCTGGTTTTTTGCCTTGCTATCATTAATCCGGATTTAAACCTTGAAAAATTTATCCGATGGTTTTTGCAAGCTTTACAAAATCTTCTACACCAAGCTGTTCCGGACGGGCATCCAGCAGATCGGTAGCTTCAAGACGCCCGAGTCTTATATCCTTAGATATGCCAGAACTTAAATCCTCTGAATCAAAACTTGAACCATCTGAACCATATCTTAAATCCTCTAAACCGTTATTTAAATTCTCTGAACCGGAGCTTAAATCTTCTGAACAGGTACTTGAACCATCTGAACCGGAGCTTGAACCGCCAACGCTCGGAAGTTTATTTAAAAGCGGCTTTATGGAGTTGCGAATAGTTTTTCTACGCTGGTTGAAGCAGGTCTTGATGATGGCTTTGAAAAGCTCCTCATCACAGCCGAGGGATTTTCTTTCATTCCTAATTAAACGGATTACGGCAGACTGAACTTTTGGACGCGGCATAAAAACCGTGTTGTCAACAGTAAACAGATATTCAATGTTATACCAAGCCTGCAACAAAACGGAAAGTATGCCGTAAGATTTATTTCCGGGTCCGGAAGCCAGCCTCTCCGCCACCTCTTTTTGCAACATGCACACAACCTGAGGGACAGAATCTCTGTACTCCAAAATCTTAAAGAAAATTTGAGAAGAGATGTTGTACGGAAAATTGCCTATAATAAAAAACTGTCCCTGAAAAATATCATGAGGGTCTATTGTAAGAAAATCTCTTTTTTGCAGAGTATAAAGCAGTTGCGGAAACTTGGATTTCAGAAATGCTATTGACTCGTCATCTATCTCTGCAACTTCCAGTTTTATTTTTTTATTCTCCAGCAGATACTTTGTAAGCACTCCGGTACCGGGACCAATCTCCAGAACATTAATCTGCTCCTTGTACGGCTCCCCTTTATCATAAGCAATCTCATCCTCTTTTGTATATGGGATAAGCAAGGCATCCACTATATCCATCGCGACGGATTCATCTTTCAGAAAGTGCTGACCCAAAGCTTTTTTAGCCCATACACCCCCGTTAGGTCTTAAAGGTTTGCCGCGGCCGTATTTCTTTTTTCCGCCTTCCGCACTGATACTCTTATTGTTATATCTGCTCATCCTCATTTAGTTGATTATTACAAAGGTATATAATTTTTAGTACCTTTGAGGGCTCAAAAATAAAGCATAAAATTTAACATTTTAATATATGTACAGAACACACACATGCGGAGAATTGCGCCTTTCAGATGCCGGAAAACAGGTTACGCTTGCCGGTTGGGTACAGAGAATCAGAAAGATGGGAAGTCTGAATTTTGTGGATTTAAGAGACAGATACGGGATCACTCAATTGGTTACAGATGATAACGGACCAAGGGAAGTTACAGATATACTTAATCAGCTTGGAAGAGAGTATGTGCTTCAGGCAAAAGGGATTGTGGCGGAAAGACAAAGCAAGAACTCCAAAATACCCACTGGCGATATTGAAATTAAACTTAGCAAACTTACAATTCTTAACCCTGCCGTCACGCCTCCATTCACAATTGAGGACCAAACAGATGGCGGAGAGGATTTAAGAGCAAAATACAGATATCTGGATTTGCGCCGCAACCCTCTTAAGAATGCCTTGATGTTAAGACACACCATGGCTCTTGAGGCTCGCAAATATTTGGACGGCAATAATTTCATGGAAATTGAGACTCCTTGTCTTATAAAGTCGACTCCGGAAGGTGCAAGAGATTTTGTGGTTCCGTCCAGAATGAACCCCGGACAATTTTATGCTCTGCCCCAAAGTCCGCAGCAATTTAAACAATTGCTTATGGTTGCGGGTTATGACCGTTACTTTCAGATTGTAAGATGCTTCAGAGATGAGGACTTGCGCGCAGACCGTCAGCCGGAATTTACACAGATAGATTGTGAGATGTCTTTTGTTGAGAGAGAAGATGTTCTGCAAATGTTTGAGGGTCTGGTAAAGCATTTATTCAAAACCGTGCTGCATAAAGATTTTACTGCGCCGTTCCTGAGAATGCCTTATGATGAGGCACTTGCACATTACGGTTCAGATAAGCCCGATATGCGTTTTGAGATGCTTATCCATGAGATTACAAAAAATGTTCAGGGCAAGGGCTTCTCCGTTTTTGACAGTGCAAAATATGTTGGGGCGATTGCCGTTCCTGGCTGTGCAGATTACAGCCGCAAACAAATTGATGAACTGACAGAATGGGTTAAGCGTCCTCAGGTTGGAGCAAAAGGTTTGATTTACATAAAGTTAAATACAGACGGAAGTATTAAATCTTCCGTTGATAAATTTTACTCTCCGGAAGAATTAAAGAACATAGCGGAAGTTGTTGAAGCCAAAGAGAATGATTTGATTCTAGTAATGTGCGGAGACAAACATAAGACACAAGTTGCACTTGGCACCACAAGACTTGAGATGGGCAACCGTCTCGGACTGAGAGACAACAGTATTTATAAACCATTGTGGGTCTATGACTTCCCATTGCTGGAATGGGATGATGAGACCCAAAGATTTTATGCAATGCACCACCCGTTCACAGCTCCAAAACCTGAAGATATGGATAAATATTATTCAGATGATAAATATGGCTTGGCTGAAGTAAAAGCAAATTCTTATGACTTTGTTCTCAACGGAACAGAAGTCGGCGGAGGTTCTATAAGAATTCATGATTCCAAAGTTCAGCACAGGATGTTTGAAATTCTGGGCTTTACAAAAGAGCAGGCGGAATACAGATTTGGATTCTTGATGAATGCATTTAAGTTTGGAGCACCTCCTCACGGCGGACTTGCATTTGGCTTTGACCGTTTCTGCGCTTTGTTTGGCGGACAAGATACAATCAGAGATTACATTGCATTCCCTAAGAATAATATGGGCAGAGACGTGATGGCAGATGCTCCGTCATATATTGATGATGTTCAAATGAAAGAGTTATACATCACATCAACGGCGCCAAAACAAGAAGAAAAATAGTTGAAAATAACTTCTGTCGCGACAGAGATAAAAAATAAAAATTATGGGTTTAGAGCAACAAATACAGGACGGGATCAAGGCTGCTATGATAGCCAAGGATAAGGTTAAGTTAGAGGCTCTTAGAGCTGTGAAGTCTGAAATTCTGCTTGCCAAGACGGCGGCGGGTGGAGCGGCAAAAGAGCTTGCAGATTCTGATGTGGTTAAGTTGATTCAGAAACTTGTAAAGCAGCACTATGAGAGCGCAGATCTTTATAAGCAGAACAATCGCCAAGACCTGGCAGACAATGAGTTGGCAGAGGCAAAACACATGGAGGGGTTTCTTCCAAAACAGCTTTCTGCAGAGGAACTGGAAGCAGAGCTTAAGAAAATTATTGCAGCGGTTGGAGCAACTAAAATCTCCGATTTGGGAAAAGTTATGGGAACCGCAACAAAGCAACTTGCCGGAAAAGCCGAGGGCAGCGCAATTGTGCAAGCTGTAAAAAAACTTCTTTCGCAACTTTAATAAACTGAAAATCAATTTAAAGCAGCAGCGCAACAACGTCTGCTGCTTTTTTTCAAATGGCAAATCTTAAACCTTTTTTGAACCCGGACGTTGTAGAGGCGGGATGTGATGAGGCGGGACGCGGATGTCTTGCCGGTCCTGTTTATGCCGCCGCTGTAATTTTACCAAAAGATTTTTATCATCCGTTGCTCAATGACTCCAAGCAGCTTACAAAAAAACAGAGAGATGAACTGCGTCCCATTATCATGAAAGAAGCTGTAAGTTACGGCATTGCAAGTGTTTCTCCAAAAGAGATAGACAAAATAAACATTCTTAATGCTTCAATAAAAGCAATGCACAAGGCGCTGAACAAACTTAAACCTCAGCCCAAATCAATAATTGTGGACGGCAACAAATTCAAACCATACAAAAAAATTCAGCACAAGTGTATTGTTAAAGGAGATGCCACATATGCTTCAATAGCAGCCGCTTCCATTCTTGCAAAAACCGGCAGGGATGCTTACATGTTAAAAATTGCAAAGGAATTTCCGCAGTACGGCTGGGATAAAAACATGGCTTATCCCACAAAAGAACATAGGGCCGCTATAGAAAAATATGGCGCAACCAAATATCACAGAATGACTTACCGGTTACTGCCGGAATTAAAATTATTTTAACATGTCCAGATTCCGCAGCTATATACTTCCAATAGCAATTATTCTTGGATTAATTTTTCACGGCTTTTGCGGAAAATATGCATACCTGGCTCCCTACTTTGTCTTCGCAATTTTAATCCTCAATTTTGTGGCGATAGACTTGCGTAAACTGCACATTTCCAAACTGAATTATATTATCATGTTCTTTCAGATTGTGATCAGTCTTGCGGCATATTTTACGGTTCATTATTTATTTAAAAATGAAGTTGTGGCTCAGGCCGTTTTGATTGGCATACTTTGCCCCGTCGCCGCTTCCATTGTAGTGATATCTACTATGCTTGGGGCTGACAGAGAAACGGTTACAGCATATACTATTGTCGGAAATATAATGGTTGCAGTGGTTGCTCCTATCTATTTTTCATTCATCGGTCAGCAACAAGATATGCCTTTTTGGACATCTTTCTTCCTGGTTTTCAAAAAGATAGGACCAGTCATAGGCCTCCCGTTTTTTATTGCTCTGCTTATTCAAGTTACGTTTCCAAGGATTGGGAGTTATCTCAGCAGATTTAAAGATTATACTTTTTATCTATGGGCCGTCGCCTTATTTCTTGCTCTTGGTCAGACAATTAATTACGTCTCTAACCATGGCCGCGGAAACGCAAAGGTCATTCTTCTCTTAGGACTTGCGTCTGCACTGGTCTGCTGTTTCCATTACGGCATAGGAAAACTGATTGGTAAAAAATACGGGGATTCAATGGCCGGAGGCCAGATGCTGGGGCAGAAAAATACCGCCGTGGGGATGTGGATGTCAAACACCTACCTGCTCCCGATGGCCGCCGTATTCCTGGCATTTTATTCCATCTGGCAAAATCTGTTTAACAGTTGGCAGTTGTGGATGCACGATAAAAACAATCTCTCAGACAAGCGGTAAATCTACGGCACTGGGGACATTTTCTTGATTATTTTGAGTTGATGGCGTCTACCGGGTTGAGGTTGGCGGCAGCGTGAGCCGGAATCATGCCGCTAAGGATTCCTATGATTGAGGCGATTAGAACTCCGGCGAGTATATTACCGAAAGTTAGGGTTACTTCATATTCAGGCGGAATGGGGGCGACAAGCAGGATGATGGCAACCAACAGTATGCCCACGATTGCGCCGGCGATGGCGAGCAATACAGCCTCAGTAAGAAACTGAGTAAGAATAACATACTTCTTTGCACCCAAAGCCTTTTCTATGCCGATGATATTGGTTCTCTCTTTAACGGAAACAAACATAATATTGGCAATTCCAAAACCCCCAATCAAAAGAGAGAAGCCTGCAATAATCCATCCTACTCTGTTGATAGCCGCAAAAACAGATTTAACCATATCCATAACCGTGGTCATCTTCATTGTAGAAAAATTATACTTATCGCTCGGACGTAATCTTCTATGCTGACGCATAAGCATTTTCAACTCACCTGTAAATTCATCAACATCAATGCCTTCCTTTGGTACTGCGATTATGGTAAGATCCTCCATGTCATCAAAACTGGCCATCATTTTTCCAAACTTAAACGGAATAAAAACAGCTTTATCGGTCTGCATCATATTCACAATACTGTTCCCCTGCTTTTCAAAAACTCCAATAATAAGTGCGCCGTAGCCGTTAATCTTAATAAGCTTGCCTATCGGATTTTGCCCCGGATAAAGTTGCTGGGCAACTTCATATCCAATAATAGCAACAGTCTTCCCTTCACCCGCTTCAGCCTCCGTAAAAAACCTTCCGTCCTGCAAATCGACATTCACAATCTTCCTAAAATTACCTACGGGACAAATTATATCTCCGTTCTCTATAGAATTTCTACCGTTCTTTAAAAGTCCTCTAAATCCGGCATTTAAGACAATAGCATCTGCCTTCTTTGAATTCTCTTTTAAAAATTTGTAATCCTCATATGTAATGGAGGGTCGTCTCATATACTCCCACCACTTAAATTCACCCGTTGTATTCATTACAGAATTTCCCTGGTCATCCTCAGCCCCCATGCCCGGCCATTTGGAAATCTGAACAGCATTGCTGCCCAAACTTTCAAAACCTTTTCTCACATTATTTTGCAAAGCATCAATTGCAGTAAAAACCGCCACAATACAAAAAATACCAATACTAACTCCGAGTAGAGATAAAAAAGTGCAGAATTTATTGCTTTTAAGCTCATTATAAGCAAATATCATCCCTTCTTTAAGCAACCTTAAGACCACCCTGGCCTTCTTAAGAATATTTTGCTTCTTCATAATTCAACCTTTTCCTGTTAATTTTTTTTCTCTAGTCCAAGCTTCTTTTTCATATCCCTTAATGCATCAAAAGCATCCATCGGAGACATTGTATTTAAATCTAACGATTCTAATTTTTTCTTTAAGTCCACAAGCAGCGGGTCATCCAGCTGGAAAAATGAGAGCTGCAAACTATCATCCTCCTTTTTCTTATGTTCTTTATTATGTTCATTCTCAGCTTGTTCCTTTTCCATTGAAGTAAGCTTTTTCTGCGCTGCGTCAATTACAGCAGCGGGCATACCCGCCATATTTGCAACATGTATTCCAAAACTGTGAGCAACTCCACCCGCACACAACTTTCTCAAAAATATAACCTTATCTCCCGTCTCTTTTACCGCAATATGATAATTTTTAACTCTTGGATACAACTTCTCAAGTTCATTAAGTTCATGATAGTGCGTTGCAAAAAGCGTCTTTGCCTTCATTCCGTTTTGATGAATATATTCCACTATAGCCCAGGCAATTGACATACCGTCAAAAGTACTGGTTCCGCGGCCTATTTCATCTAACAGCACAAGACTTCTCTGCGACAAGTTATGAAGTATTGTTGCCGTCTCTATCATCTCCACCATAAATGTGGACTCGCCCTGTGAAATATTATCAGAGGCTCCAACTCTTGTAAAGATCTTGTCAACCAAGCCTATAGAAGCGCTCTTTGCCGGAACAAAAGAACCTGCCTGCGCCAGCAAAACAATTAAAGCCGTTTGCCTTAACAGCGCGCTCTTACCCGCCATATTAGGACCCGTCAAGATTATAATTTGTTGATTATCATTATCCAGTATCAGATCATTTGCTACGTATTTCTCCCCGGCCGGCATCATTGTTTCCAAAACGGGATGACGTCCCTGCTCAATTTCTATTTTGTAGCCGTCATTAATTTGCGGCCTGCTATATTTATTCTCATCTGCAAGCTGAGCAAATCCCGCAAGACAATCTATTGCCGCTATTGCACTGCAAGTAACCTGAATAGAAGAAATTTCAGATTGAATCGCCTTAACCAGTTCTTGATAAATCCGTCCCTCTATTTCATAAATTCTGGACTCTGCTCCAAGAATTTTCTCTTCATATTCCTTCAGCTCCGGAGTAATATATCTTTCCGCACTAACCAGCGTTTGCTTTCTAATCCATTCCTGCGGAACTTTATCTTTATATGTATTTCTTACCTCCAGATAATACCCAAAAACATTATTGTAACTTATTTTTAATGAGGATATTCCTGTTCTATCGCTCTCCCTTTTCTGCAAATCAATCAGGTACTCTTTGCTGTTGCGTGAAATATTTCTTAGCTCATCCAGTTCCTTGTTAACCCCGCTCGCAATTATGTCCCCCTTGCCAAGAATTGAAGCGGGATTCTCTGCCATATCAGTTGCAATGAGATTAGCAAGATATTTAAACTCTTTAAGGTCCCGATTGTATTGAGAAAGCGGAGAGACCAAATCTGAAATTGGTTTTATTTGGTCCAGTCCGCGTCTTAATTGAACTGTCTCTCTGGGTGAAATTTTTCCTGCGGCAGCACGTCCAAGAATTCTCTCCATATCTCCAATCTCCCCCAATTTCTTTTGGACATCAATTCTAATATCCTTATGCTCAACAAAATATTGAACCGCATCATATCTTTTCTCTATCTCTTCAGATTCTTTAAGCGGCATCCCAATCCAAGAACGCAAAAGACGCGCCCCCATAGGAGAAGAGGTTTTATCCACAACGCTAATCAGAGAAACACCTCCCGCAGCAACCGTAGTAAATACCTCCAAGTTTCTAACAGTGAACTTATCCAGCCAAACAAAATTTTTCTCGTCTATTCTGGATACGGAATTTATTTGTGCAGCATCCGTTATATGATTTTGCTCCAGATAAAATAGCGCAGCACCGGCAGCAGTTTTTGCAAGGGTCAAACCGTCTATTCCAAAGCCCTTAAGCGCTTTGTCTCCAAACTGTTTCTTTAATTTATCTTCACATGCTTCCGGGACAAAGGCCCAATCATCCATTGATGTAATATAGAAATCTTCTCCAAATTTTTTCTTGAAGCCCGCCTCGTATCCCTTCTGCAGAAGCATCTCCTTGGGTTTCATATCAGACAGCAGAACTTCCAGATAATCAAGTGTTCCCTGCGCCACCTTAAATGTTCCCGTGGAAACATCAACAAACGCAACGCCACCCTCATATCCGGAAAAAAACATTGCACATAAAAAATTGTTCTCTTTTAAATCCAGCAGTTGCTCATTATAAGCCACCCCCGGCGTAACAAGCTCAGTGACACCTCTTTTAACAATGTTCTTTGCAAACTTTGGGTCTTCCAGCTGATCACAGACAGCAACTTTGTATCCCGCACGCACCAGCTTGGGAAGATAATTATCAATGGCGTGATGAGGAAAGCCGCACAATTCAACAGCTGTCGGGACCCCGTTAGAACGCTTTGTAAGTACAATTCCAAGCACCTTGCTGGTGGTTATGGCGTCATCTCCGTAAGACTCATAAAAATCCCCAACGCGCATAAGTATCAAGGCCTCAGGATACTGAGCCTTAAACTTATAATATTGCTTCATCAGCGGCGTGTCTAAATTCCTCTCTGCCATAGCAACGCAAAATTAGCATAATAAATCAAAAGGAACGAGCAATCCCGTCAAATTCCTATCTTTGTAGATATTGCAGCAATATTTAAATAAGTGGCTTAAAACAATGAAAATTTTTAAAAATTTAATCTCGACAGTTTTACTTTTTGCTCTGGTGTTAACCGGCGGGAGCATCTCTGCCAAAAAAGTTACAGTCTCTTCTCAGACTAAAAAAGACATCAATGCAGACATAGCGCAGATAATGAAAGAGTTCAACACTGTCGGACTTGGCGTTGCCGTTGTCAGAAACGGTCAAATTGTTTATGCAAATTCTTGGGGATACAAAAATTTAGAGAACAAAACGCCATTAAAAAATGATGATATCTTTAGAATAGCGTCTATCTCTAAATCATTCACTTCTACCGCAATAATGCAATTGGTGGAGCAAGGAAAAATCTCCCTTGATGAAGATGTATCTGATTTAATAGGATTTAAAGTCAGAAATCCAAAATATCCCGATGTAAAAATTACCGTAAAAATGTTGCTGTCACATACTTCCAGTTTAAATGACAGCGAGGGATATTTTACAATAGATGTTATAGACCCTTCTAAATCAAAGACTTATTATAAGGCATACAATGATTACAAACCCGGAACCGGATATGAATACGCCAACCTTGGATATAATACTTTGGGAACTATTTTGGAGAGAGTAAGCGGGGAAAGATTTGACCGGTATATTGTTAACCACATTCTTAAACCGCTTAATGTTTACGGCGGTTATTGGGTTGCAAGCTTGGACAAGAGCAAATTTGTCAATTTGTACAATTGGAATAACGATACCAAAAAATATGACGTCAGACCGGAGGCTTATGACCCGCGGACTGAACAAATTGCCAATTATCAAATGGGGCGCTCTACGGCCGTTTTCTCCCCTACTGGCGGAATGAAGCTTTCACCTACCGGACTTGCAACCGTTATGATGATGCACATGGGGCTTGGAACTTACAACGGCAAAAAAATCATAAGCAAGGAGAGTGCTGAAATGATGCAATCTGCACAATTTGGTCCCGATGATGAATATGATCATTATGGCTTTGCATTAAGGAGAGGATATGAATTGCTGGACGGTTATGAAATGATTGGGCATGTGGGTGAAGCATACGGCGTCCACACTTCTATGTTTTGGAACAGCGACCGCACATTTGGTTTTGTTGTGATGACAAACGGAAATCAGGAAAAGTGGGAAAGAGGTTTTATGGCCATCCATCGCAGAGTAGATAAATGCCTGTACAACAGATTAATCAAAAACACATCTGCAGATACGCGCAAGGCGGAGATAGAAAAAATGGAAAATCATGATGCCACAATAAACAGGCAGATTGATAGCATTATGAAGGTTAATGAAGCGGTCGGACTTGGCGTTGCGGTTGTTAAGGACGGACGCATAATTTACAGAAACACATGGGGATACAAAAATTTGGAAAACAAGACTCCGCTTGCTGAAGATGATTTATTCAGGATTGCCTCCATTTCAAAATCTTTCACCGCCACATCCATAATGCAGCTTGTTGAACAGGGTAAATTGAGTTTGGATACGGATGTATCTGATTTGGTTGGCTTTAAGGTGCGCAATCCAAAATATCCCGATGTTAAAATTACTTTGTACATGCTGCTTTCTCATTCATCCAGCTTGAACGACAGTCAGGGATATTTTACACTTGATGTTATAAATCCCAAAAAATCAAAAGATTACGCAAAAGCTTACAATGACTATTGCCCGGGAACTAAATATGAATACTGCAATTTAGGTTATAATACGCTAGGAACTATTTTGGAAAGAACAAGCGGCGAGAGATTTGATCAATATGTTGTACACCACGTACTTAATCCATTATTTGTTTACGGCGGGTACTGGGTTGCAAGCCTGGACTCATCTAAATTTGTAACGCTTTATGATAAAAATGAGAAGACCGGGAAATATGAGCCTCAGCCGGAAGCTTATGACCCAAGAACAGAGCAAATAGCTAATTATCAGATGGGTTATTCTACTCCTGTATTTTCTCCAACAGGCGGAATGAAGCTTTCACCAACGGGATTGGCAACGGTTATGATGATGCACATGGGACTTGGCAAGTATATGGATATGAGGATAATAAAACCGGAAAGCGCGCTTCTTATGCAAAGCAGACTGGTTGGTCCTACAGACGAGGGAGATGATTATGGATTTGCAATCAGAACGTCAAAACAGTTGCTGGACGGCAAAACAATGATAGGTCATACGGGAAGCGCTTACGGGGTTTTCACGTCCATGTTCTGGAACAGAGAGCGCACATTTGGAATTGTTGTAATGACAAACGGATGTAATGGGAGAATGGACCATCATTTTATGTCAATACATCGCGATGTTGATAAATGTCTATATGACAATTTAATAAAAGGAACTGAGGCTGACAGATAAATAAAATCAGTATTCACATCACGACGGGTTAGCAACAGATGAAGAAGGTATTGGTTATAACGTATTATTGGCCTCCGGCGGGAGGAAGCGGAGTTCAGCGATGGTTGAAGTTTGCAAAATATCTTCCGCAATTTGGATGGCAGCCTGTTATTTATACACCGCTGAATCCGGAAGTTAATTCGGAGGATGCTTCTCTTGCAAAGGACATAGCTCCTGATATTAAAGTTATAAAACGCAAGATTCTAGAACCTTACGCCATTTATAAAATACTATCGGGAAAAAAGAAAAATACAAAGATTCAGGCAAATGCCGTGGCTCAGAATAATTCCGGCGGTATTTCCGTTTTCATAAGAGGAAATTTTTTTATTCCGGATCCAAGAATATGGTGGGTTAAACCGTCCGTAAAATTTTTAAAAAAATATTTGACAAAGAACCATGTCGATGCTATTATAAGTACGGGGCCTCCTCAGTCTATGCATCTGATTGCAAGAAAATTGCATGCAGAATTAGACATTCCGTGGATTGCCGATTTCAGAGATCCTTGGACAAAAATCTTTTATTTTAAACATCTGAATCTTACAAAGTTCGCCCGCAAGAAACATGAGAAGTTAGAGCAAGGAGTTATTGATGAAGCTGATAGGGTTGTTGTTGTCTCTCCTCAGATGAAGGAAGATTTCGGCTCAATGACCAAAACTTCCATATCTTTAATAACCAATGGTTTTGATCCGGATGATTTTAAGAGCAACAATCAAGGTAAGGCGGAAAAAGAAGTTGCTTTAAAAATTGACGCGTTCACAAAGAATAAATTTACTATTGTGCAGACCGGACTTCTTACGGATGCCGCCAATCCGGATTTGTTTTGGAGAGAGCTTGGAGCAAAAGCGGTGGAAGAGAGCGATTTTAAAAAGGATTTTTTGTTTGTAACAATGGGACAGATGGATGCTTCCGTTACCAGAGAAATAGAGGAAGCAAATCTCACGGGAAACGTAAAAGACCTTGGTTACACTCCTCATTCAGAGGCTATTGCGTGGCAGAAAAGAGCGGATTTACTGCTCCTACCTCTAAGAAAAGAGAAAGAGGCAAAAGCAATTCTGACCGGAAAGTTTTTTGAATACCTTGCAAGCGGTTCTAAGATTCTTGCTTTTGGCCCGCGCAACAGTAATCTTGGAGACGCAATGCGTGAAACACAGTGCGGTACAATTTGCGAATATGAAAACGGCGGCGGCATAAGAAAAGCGATTGATGCCGCTTATGAAGAATTTAAAAAAACTACGGCGGCAAACAGCGGTTCAACGGAAATAAATTCACCCGCAAAGAGCATCTCTCCCGCAGCGCAACAATATGCCAGACCCGTTCTGGCCGGGCAATTTGCAGAACTCTTAAATGAATTAAAAAAATAAAATATATGTCAGAGTTAAAAACACAAAGTCGGTCTAAAAAATTATTGCCTTACATTCTGGCAATTCTTGTCTTTATAATCATAGGATACTCCTATGCACCTTACACATTACAGGGGAAGGTTGTAAATCAATCAGATATATCAAGCTGGAATGGAATGGCAAATGAGATTGTAACCTGGAATGACGCTCATCCCGGGGATAGAACTTTGTGGACAAACTCAATGTTTTCCGGTATGCCGGCAACTACTATTTCTGTTAAATATCACGGAGATTTCACCCAATATATTTATGATTTGCTTTTCATTGGACAGCGACCCGCAAGTTATTTAATTATCTGTATGATAGGAGCTTTCTTGATGTTCCTGGCCTTTGGAGTCAACATATGGCTTGCAATATTGGGGGCAATTGCAATGGCATTTTGTTCCTACAACATGCAAATAATTCAAGTCGGGCATAACTCAAAAATGATAGCAATTGCATTTATGCCTTGGGTTATAGCTTCTCTTGTTTACGCCTATAAGAGGAACTGGCTGTGGGGTGCTATTTTCTTTGCCTTCGCTTTAAGTTTCCAAATAAAAGCCAATCATCCCCAAATAACTTATTACCTGGCAATCATCGTATTAGGATTTGTCATCTGGCAGCTTTGCGATGCCTTGAAAGGCAAAACATTTCCAAAATTTTTTAAGATTTCACTTGCCGTTTTAATAGCCGGCTTGCTTGGAATTGCAACAAACATAAATCATTTGTGGCCTACTTATGAGTATGCAAAACATACAATGAGAGGGGGAACGGAACTTACACAAAACACCCCTGCCGGACTGACTAAATCTGTCGGTGGGAACAAGAGCAGAAACGGCTTGGATTTGGAGTATGCAACACAATGGTCCTATGGAATAAATGAAACGCCAAACTTATTTATTCCCAACTTTAACGGCGGTTCATCTGCCGGCGCATTATCGGAAAAATCAGAGACTTATAAAATAATCTCTCAAAATTATCAAGGTGCGGATAAGGCGATTCAGCAGATGCCCACATACTGGGGTCCTCAATCTTTTACGGCGGGGCCGATGTACATGGGAGCTATTTGTATCTTTTTATTTTTGCTTGGTTTCTTTGTTCTTAAAGGAGGCCTGAAGTGGTGGGTTGGATGCGTTACCCTTTTAGCGCTGATGCTTTCATGGGGCTCTCATTTTATGGGACTTACAGAGTTATTCTTTAACTATGCCCCACTTTATAATAAGTTCAGAACGGTCTCAATGATACTTGTCATCTTGCAGGTAATGATCCCCATACTTGCCGTACTTGCTGTAAATGAGATGATTAACGGGAACATTAAAAAAGAGGAGGCCAAAAAGGCAATGTGGTGGGCGCTTGGAATTACGGGCGGCTTTGCATTGCTGTTTGCCGTATTCCCTTCTCTTGCAGGCAGTTTTACCGGCCAATCAGATTCACAGCTGCCTAAAGAAATTGCCGCTTCTTTAGCTCTGGACAGAATCTCTCTATTGAGAGCAGATGCCTTCCGCTCTTTGATTTTTGTTCTGCTTGCGGCAGCAACGCTATGGTACGGATTTACTAAAAAATTAAAACCGGTACATGCTACAATTATCCTTATTGTTCTGGTAATCTTTGATATGTGGAACATAGACAAGAGATATTTGAGCAGCAGTGATTTTGTAAGCAAACAGGAATTTACAAGCGTGCTTAACAAACGCCCCGTAGATGAAATGATATTAAATGACAAGACACCTGATTATAGAGTTCTGGATTTATCCGTTGACCCCTTCAATAATGCATATACAAGTTACTGGCATAAAACAATTGGAGGTTATTCTCCTGCAAAATTGCAGCGTTATCAAGATTTGATTGAACATGACATTATGCCTGAGATTCAAGCTGTTGCAAAAGAACTTGACAGCGCCAAAACAATAACGGAAGCAAATGCCGCAATAACTTATCATCCTGTATTAAGCATGCTAAATACAAGATATATAATACTGAACGCTAAAACACCTCCGCTGGTAAATAGCTATGCATTAGGAAATTGCTGGTTTGTTAATAATGTTGTACCGGCGCGGGATGCAAATGACGAGATGGGCAAACTGCAGTCAATTGACCCACATAAAACTGCCGTTGTTTCAAAAGATTTCCTGGAAAAAGATGTACAACTTAAACAATTCTCAGCCGCTTCAAAAGATACCGCTGCAGATTTCTCATCTATAACATTAACATCTTACGCTCCAAACAAATTGATTTATCATTATACTGCAAAGAGTCCAAAGGTTGCGTTATTCAGCGAGGTTTACTACAACCCAGGATGGACGGCAACATTAAAGAACCAGTCGGGAGAAAAAGAGTTAAACATTTTCCGCGCCAACTGGATTTTAAGAGGTCTGGTTCTTCCTGCAGGCGAGGGAGATATAACGTTTTTCTTTGAACCTAAGAGCTTCACAAAAGGCGAGCTTTATTCAGAAATTGCAAGTGGTATTTTAATCCTTCTCTTAATTGGCGGCATTGTTTACAGTGTTATAAAGAGGAGAAAATTACAGCCCGTTGCCGATTAAATCAGACCATTAATCATAATCAGGGCCACTCCTATAGGCGCAAGATACTTTATAAGCAACAGTACCGTACTTAAAAACCACGGAGAATAATTGTATTTTCCACTGCTTGTAAATTCATCTTTGAAATCTTTTTTACTAAGCCTCCAGCCGACAAAAAGTACTGCCAGCAAGCCTCCGCCTGTCATAAGCACATTTGCGGATATAAAATCAAAGAAATCAAAAATATTCTTCTTAAAAATATGCACCCCGCTCAAAGCCCCTTGTGAAAGAGCGCATAGCGTACCTAAAATCAAGACTACTGAAAAAGAGAGCAACGTGGCCTTCATGCGATTTGCCTTAAATTCCTCTATCAGGTATGCAACCATAACTTCCAGCAAAGAGATAGAGGAAGAGATGGCGGCAATAAACATGATAAAGAAGAACAGAATTCCCATCAGCCATCCAAAAGGCATATTTGCAAAGACATACGGAAGAGTCACAAATGCAAGCCCGGGACCTTGCGTTGGAGAGATGCCGTATGAAAATACAGATGGCATTATTGCTATACTTGCAAGTATAGCAACCATTGTATCCGCAAGTGCCGTTAGTCCGGACGTTTTAAACAAATTGTCTTTTTTGTTTGAATATGAAGCATAGGTAATAATTGTGCCGCATCCCAAGGATAAAGAGAAAAATCCCTGGCCCAAAGCTGCTATCACAGTACTAGTTGTAACCTTAGACCAGTCTGGCTTAAAAAGAAATTTCATTCCCTCTCCGGAGCCCGGCAATGTAAGAGACCTAACCATAATTACAATAAGCAACACAAACAACACAGGCATCATTACTTTGTTGCATTTCTCTATGCCGTTCTTTACACCCATAAGAACTACAGCACAGGTGCATACTAGAAATATCAACATGTAAAAAGTGTTTTTAGTACTTGATGTGGAGACACTTGTGAAAATGTTATTAAATGCTCCCTGGTCCGCAACTGAAAATTTCATCCCAATTGCCTTAATCAAATAATCAATTGTCCAGCCTCCGACAACACAATAAAATGACAAAACCGTTGTTACTCCAAGCACACAAACAAGCCCGGCATATTTCCACTTGGAACCGGGCGCAAGTACTTTAAAAGCTCCATAAACATCTTGCTGACTGCGTCTTCCAATTACAAATTCGGAAATCATTCCCGGCAAACACAAGAAAACAACGCATATCAAATAAATAATGATAAACGCAGCGCCGCCGTTTGTTCCCACCAAGTACGGGAACCTCCAGAGATTGCCAAGTCCTACTGCTGAACCTATTAGCGCAATAAGTGTCCCGAATGAACTGCCAAATCCGTCCTGCCTTGCCATAAGTTTTTAATATTTTTGGTACGTAATGAATTGGAAATCAATATTATTTTCGGCATCATGCATAACCGGAGATTTTTTTATCTCGGTCCATTCTGTCATTTTTATTTCCGGGAAAAAAGTATCCGCTCCTTCCTTATGAGAATAAATTTTTGTGATATATAATCTGTCGGCGAATTTAAAAAATTCTTTATAGATACTGCCTCCGCCTATTACAAAGAACTCATCATTAGAGTTTTGCGCATAGCGGGCAAGTTGTTCAAAATCATTTGCCAATTCAACCGATGTGTTAGACGGGGTTCCGTCTTTTTTTAATTTTGAAACTTCCGGCAGCGGAAAATTTTGATGTGACACAATAATATTTCTTCTGCCCGGAAGCGGACGCCCTATTGATTCAAACGTTTTTCTCCCCATGATCACAGGATTACCCAAAGTGGCGGCCTTAAAGTATTTAAGGTCTTCACTTATATGCCAAAGGAGCTTGTTTTTTATCCCGACAGCTCCGTCTTCCGCTACTGCAACAATAAGAGACAACATCTTATCTATAACAATTGATATTTACAAAATATTAAAACCCTGCATATTATACGGCAATAGGAGCTTTGATGGAAGGCCACGGATTATAATCTGCAAGTTCAAAATCTTCATACTTAAAAGAGAATATATCTTTTTGGTCTCCGTGTATGATCATCTTTGCAAGTGGTCTCGGCTCTCTGGAAAGTTGCTCTTTAACTTGCTCAAAATGATTAAGATATATATGGGCATCACCCAACGTATGTACAAAATCTCCCAGCTTGAAGCCGCACACTTTGGCAATCATCATTGTGAACAATGCATAAGATGCTATGTTAAAAGGAACTCCCAAAAATGTGTCCGCGCTCCTTTGATAAAGCTGGCATGATAACGTATTATCCGCTACATAAAATTGGAATAGAGAGTGACACGGCGGAAGAGCCATTTTATCAATTTGCGCCACATTCCATGCAGAAATGATTAACCTTCTGGAATCGGGATTTTTCTTTAGCTGATCCATCAAATTTGAGAGCTGATCAATGGTTTGCCCGTTTCCGCAATCCCATCTTCTCCATTGCGCTCCGTAAACCGGGCCAAGCTCGCCTGTTTCATCTGCCCACTCATCCCAAATGCTGACGCCGTGCTCCTTTAAATATTTAACATTGGTATCTCCCTGAATAAACCACAAAAGTTCATAAATAATTGATTTCAAATGTACTTTCTTAGTGGTAAGCAACGGGAATCCGTCATTCAAATGGAATCTCATTTGATATCCAAAAATACTTTTAGTCCCCACTCCAGTTCTATCATGCTTTATAACTCCCTCATGCATAATTTTTTGAAGGAGATCAAGATACTGCTTCATGCTAAATAAATTCTATTTGAAAAGGTTCTATCGCAAAGTTATTTATTTTTCCTCCAAAAAAACATAAGCTCAAAAAGAATAACCCTTTTGACTCTTTTTGTTTCATAATTGTGGCGAAAAAATTTTCAGCAATATTGGCAAATGATCGCTCGCTCCTCCCAAATATTGCGGACCGTTTAAAGTTTTTTTTAATTTTTCTCCAAGAAACATTTTATCTTTTTGCAGCAGAAAATCAGATTTGAAAATCTCCATGCCGGGGTCAGTACAAAAAATCCACTGTGCGCTTCTGCTATAGTTTTCCAATGATACATCTTTTTTATAAACAAGATGTTGCGATATTAAAAATTGATCCAGCATCTCCCATCTTCCGTTATATTTGTGAGTCCCCTCGTCACTATGAGAGCTTAAAAAAGATGAGGCGCAGTTTTTAAATCCCGACAGATTTTTCAATGGTTCGGATTCCGGAGTGTCATTAAAATCTCCCATGAGAATAATATTTGCATCCGGCCGGGATTGAAGTATGGAGTCTGTAAACCAACGCACTATATTAGAAACCAGCATTCGGTTTCTTAGCGTTCTTTTTGCTCCTCCAAGTTTGGAAGGCCAGTGATTAACTAGCACATGCAGTGTATCTAATTCATTTACAATCCCCTTGGCATAGAGCACCCATCTGGTTTTAAAATTTTTCAAATCTGCATCTTTGCCGCCGGCAACTTTTGAAAGGATGGAACTGTCGGGAATAAAATCGATTTTTAAAAGTTTAAAACGGGACGGCCTGTAAAGAAGAGCCACATCTATGCCGCGCTCGTCTTGTGAGTCTTTATGTATTATCTTGTAATTAAGACGTGCCAGCGGTGTTTCATTCACAAGTTGGTTTAATACAAATCTGTTCTCTACCTCTGCCAGGCCAATAAGCGCCGGAGGTTCCATTCCTACAGCTCCTGTTTCCTCGCTTGTAGAAATAATGACCTTTGCTATGTCATCTCTCTTTTTCTCAAATTTTTTCCATGTCCAGAAGTACTTGCCAAATGGCGTAAAATCATTGTCGTTAGTTCCCGGATTATCAAATGGTTCAAAGAAATTCTCCACATTCCAAAACATCACAACAAGAATAAGAATCTTTCCAACTTCTTTCATAATTTCTTTTTTTGGGGGAGAAATAAAAAGAAGTTAAAGAATAAATCCAAGTAATTTGATGTATTTATTATGAAAAACTGGTAAAATTGTTAAATTTGCATAATTACCGTTAGATAATAACACCGTCATACAAAATATAAGATATGTCAGTAAAATGTGGTATTGTCGGGCTCCCGAATGTAGGTAAGTCCACTCTATTTAATTGTATCAGCTCTGCTAAGGCAGAAGCTGCGAATTTCCCGTTTTGTACTATTAATCCTCAAATAGGATTTACCTCTGTTCCGGATGAAAGGTTAGAAACGCTGGTAAAAATGGTTCACCCAAAGAACATTGTTCCGGCTACAGTAGAAATTGTAGACATTGCCGGGCTTGTAAAAGGAGCCAGCAAGGGAGAGGGTCTTGGAAATCAATTTCTTGCAAATATAAGAGAAACAGATGCAATCTTACATGTGCTAAGATGTTTTGATGATACAAATATTGTTCATGTTAATGGCAGCGTAGACCCTATGAGAGATAAGGAAATTGTTGATACGGAGTTGCAAATTAAAGATTTAGAGACTGTAGAGAGCAGACTGTCTAAAGTTCAGAAACAGGCAAAGACCGGCGGAGACAAGGACGCGCTTAAGCTTTGCAATGTACTGGAACAATACAAGGCGGCGCTGGAAAAAGGCAAATCTGCAAGGACGGTAACTTTTGAAAACAAAGATGAGCAAAAACTTGCAAAGGAGTTGTATTTGCTTACAAATAAGCCTGTTATGTATGTTTGTAATGTGGATGAGAAGAGCGCAAAGAACGGAAATGCTTATGTGGAAAAAGTGAGAGAGACCGTTAAAGATGAGGGGGCGGAGATTTTGGTGCTTGCCGCAAAGATTGAGTCTGATATTGCAGAGATGGAAACTTATGAGGATAAAAGAATGTTTCTTGATGAGATGGGATTAAAAGAGTCAGGCGTAGTGCGTTTAATACAAAGCGCTTACAGGCTGCTTAATCTTGAGACATTTTTTACTCAGGGAGAACCTGAGGTTAGAGCGTGGACTTACAACAAGGGGGATAAAGCGCCTCAAGCGGCGGGAGTTATCCATACTGATTTTGAAAGGGGGTTTATTAGAGCAGAAGTGATTAAGTTTCAAGATTTTGTGAAATACGGCTCAGAGGCGGCATGCCGTGCTGCAGGAAAACTTGCCACTGAAGGAAAAGATTACACGGTTCAAGATGGTGATATTATGCATTTTCTATTTAATGTCTAGTGTCTAATATTTAATCTGTCGGGAGCCGCAATTAAATAAAACAACTTGTTAATATTGAATTGATGCTTAATAAAAATCTATTATTGGGTGATGAAGCGCTCGCCCTTGGCGCGCTTAACGCGGGAATTACAGGCGTATATGCCTACCCAGGAACACCCTCGACAGAAATTACCGAATTCATTCAGCGACAGCAACTTACAAAAGAACGCGGTATCCACAGCGAGTGGAGTTGCAATGAAAAAACAGCTATGGAGAGCGCATTAGGCACATCGTATGCCGGCAAACGAGCGCTGGTATGCATGAAACACGTGGGGATGAATGTCTGTGCAGACGCATTTATTAATTCCGGCGTTACTGGGGCCAACGGCGGTTTGGTGGTAACAGCCTGTGACGATCCTTCTATGCACTCATCTCAAAATGAGCAAGATTCTCGTTTCTATGCAGATTTTGCAATGATACCCTGCTTTGAGCCGAGCAATCAACAGGAGGCATATGATCTTGTAAATGAAGCGTTTGACTATAGCGAGAAATTTAAAATCCCCGTACTTATGCGTCTGACCACACGTATGGCACATTCACGTGCAGTGGTTGAAAGTAAAGAGGCTCGCAGGGAAAATGAATTACATTATCCAGATAATCAGCGGCAATGGGTAACTCTTCCGGCTAACTCCATAGTCCGAGGCAAGCAATTAATAAAGGACTACGCGGAATTTGAGAATCAATCTGTGACAATGGGCAACAATGTACTAACGGATGGAAAGGATCATTCAATGGGCGTTATTGCCTGCGGTTTAGGTTACAATTACTTAATGGAGAATTTCCCGGACGGCTGTCCTTATCCCGTACTTAAAATTACACAATATCCGTTCCCTAGAGCTTTGGCTCATGAATTGGCAGGCAAATGCAAAACTATTCTTGTGATAGAAGAGGGACAGCCTCTTGTGGAACAAAAACTGGCCGGAGTGTTTGAAACCGGTATAACAATCAAGGGACGTTTGGACGGGACGCTTCCCAGAACAGGGGAACTGTCTCCGGATTGCGTACGCATTGCTACGGGTTTAAAACCACATGATGCTTTTGCTCCATCACAGGTTATCGTGCCACGTCCTCCGGCTCTATGTCAGGGATGTAGCCATCGCGATTTTTATACAGCTCTAAATGAGGCATTAAAAGAATATCCAAAAGCAAGAGTTTTTGGAGATATAGGTTGCTATACGCTTGGCTGGCTTGCACCTTTCCACGCCATACACTCTACAGTTGAAATGGGGGCCTCGCTTACAATGGCAATTGGCGCAGCTCAGGCGGGAGTATGGCCATCTGTTGCAGTAATTGGAGATTCTACTTTTACACACAGCGGCATGACCGGTCTGCTTGATGCCGTAAATATAAATGCCAATATCACTCTTTGTATCAGCGACAATTTAACCACAGGCATGACCGGAGGTCAGGATTCAGCCGGAACCGGCAAACTAGAAAAAATTTGCCTTGGAATCGGTGTGGATCCGACTCATCTAAAAGTCATAATACCCCTTCCGGCAAATTACAAGGAGATGGAGAGGATTATAAAAGAGGAGTTGGAATACAAAGGAACCTCAGTAATCATTTCACGGCGCGAATGCATTCAGACAGCACGCCGTAACGCTCAAAGTAAAAACAAAAAATAATGAAACAAGATATCATTCTTTCGGGCGTGGGGGGACAAGGCATCCTTTCCATTGCCACCATTATAGGTTGGGCAGCGCTCGACCAAAATTTACACCTCAAACAGGCAGAAGTTCACGGCATGAGTCAGCGCGGAGGTGAGGTGCAAAGCAATTTGCGCCTATCCAACAATATTATTTTCAGTGACCTTATACCCCGTGGCAACTGCGATTTGATAATCTCGCTTGAGCCCATGGAGGCCTTGCGCTACCTGCCATGGTTAAGCGGTCAGGGTTGGATTATCACCAATACTTCCCCTTTTGTTAACATCCCAAATTATCCTGATGTGAAGATAGTTAAGACTGAACTTGAAAAAGTTGGCCGCGTCATAATGATTGACGTAAATACCATAGCGGGAAATTTAAAATCTCCGCGCAGCACCAATATGGTTCTTCTGGGTGCGGCAGCTCCTTTTATCAAGATTCTTGAACCGAAGAACCTTATAGATGGTATTCGCAATACTTTTGCCGCCAAGGGAGAAAAAGTTACGGAAACCAACGTAGATGCTTTTAAAGCCGGCTGCGATTTTGCCCAAAAACATCTAAAAAACAATTAAATAAATATTACCTATGCAAGCAATCGATAGAAAAATAATCGACAGCGTGCTCGGCGATATGAATATAGAGAATATCGCTCAGGCTACCATACGTCAATGTGTAGCCGTGAGTCGCGCTCTAGAGGAAAAGACAGGGGAAAAATTTATCCACTTGGAAATAGGCAGTCCAAGTATTCCCGCCAATGAAATAGGAGTTGAAGCACAAATTGATGCGCTCAAGCGTGGTGTGGCCTCCGTTTATCCGAGCATTAGCGGAGAGCCCGTGCTAAAAGAAACAGCGTCACAGTTCATAAAAGCTTTCATTGACATAGATATTAACCCCAAGGGTATTATTCCCACGGTGGGCTCAATGCAGGGTTGCTATAACCTTCTGCTTGAATGCTCGCAACTTAATCCCCAAAAGGACACAATTCTTTACATAGACCCGGGATTCCCGGTTCAACACACTCAGGCAGAGGTCCTTGGAATAAAAAGTAAGGGCTTTGACATCTATGAGTATAGGGGAGAGAAACTGAAGGGAAAACTGGAAAATTATCTGAAAAAAAATAACATTTGTGCCATTTTATTTTCTAACCCCAACAACCCTTCCTGGGTTTGTCTCACCCCGGATGAGTTAAAGATTATAGGTGAACTGGCAACAAAATACGATGCAATTGTACTTGAAGACCTGGCTTACTTTTGCATGGATTTTAGAAGCGATAAATCCCAACCTTTTGAACTGCCGTTCCAGCCTTCAGTTGCCAAATATACAGACAATTACGTTTTAATGATTTCAAGTTCAAAGGTGTTCAGCTATGCTGGTGAACGTATAGCAATAGCGGCCATATCGGACAAGCTATACAATCGCGAGTACCCGGAACTTAAGAGACGTTACCACATAGCTCGTTTTGGAGACAACTATCATTTAACATATTTATACACAGCATCATCCGGCACATCTCATTCTCCGCAATTTGCATTGGCGGCAATGATGCGGGCATCTATTGAGGGTAAATTAAATTTTGTACATGTTACTTCAGAATACGGCCGCCGTGCAAAACTGGTAAAAGAAATTTTTATAAAACATGGCTTTAACATAGTCTACGCAAAAGATTTAAATGAAAATGTCGCAGACGGTTTCTTTTTTACCGTAGGATACAAAAATATGGATAGCCGTACGTTGCTTATGGAACTTATGCGCTGCGGCATTATAGCAATGGCTCTTGATACAACCGGCAGCTTGCAATACGGATTAAGAATTTGTGTATCTCTGCTGGCTCCCGACAGCACAATGCACACTCTTGATGAGCGGCTGGGCATTTTTGAAAGGCTCCAAAACAATTAAACAATAATAACCAGATGAACTACACAAGCGCCGATGAGGCTATGAAGCTCGTACATTCGGGCGACCACATTTACATTCAGGGCAGCACTTCAATTCCGGAATTGTTGCAGGCAGCTTTGGCCAGACGGGGTAATGAACTGCGGGACGTTGTCATTTATTCCGGCTGCAGCATTACTGATAAAGAAGCACCCTTCTGTAAACCTGAATTCAAGGATTCGTTTTTAGTTAACAGCCTGTTTTTAAGCTACAACCAGCGTCGTTGGGTACATGAAGGTTATGGGTCTGAAATACCCGCTTTTTTGGGTGAAATCCCCGGACTGTTTCGCAGCGGCCTTTTGAAGGTAGATATTGCTTTTTTAAATTGTTCTCTTCCGGACGAGAATGGCTACTGCAGTTATGGAATCTCAGCTGATCTGGCAATGGGAGCAGTGGATTGCTCCAAAATAATAATTGCACAAATTAATAAAAGCATTCCTTACATGTATGGTGATGCTCTAATTCATGAGAGCAAAATAACCGCAGCCGTTGAGTGTGATGATCCCCCTTTTGTAATGAAACTTGGTGCTCCAAACCCAATAGAACAAGCCATTGGCCGCAATGTGGCTGATAAAATTCACGACGGAGCAACACTCCAAATTGGAGTAGGAGGAATACCGAATGCTGTGCTTCAGGCTCTTAGCGGCCACAAACATTTGGGATTGCACACAGAGGCAATGACTGACGGAGTCGTGGGTTTAATGAAAAAGGGTATCATTGACAACTCTCTCAAAAAAGTTATGCCGGGCATAAGCGTAGGTTCTCTCGCCATGGGCTCTAAGGAAATGTATGAATTCTTAAATTACAACAAGCAAGTTGTGATGAAAGATGTGGCCTGGACAAATGACCCGCAAATTATCCGTCAGAATCCTAATGTAGCTGCTATCAATTCCGCTCTGGAAGTAGACTTGACGGGGCAAGTATGTGCCGATAGCATAGGTGATTACATATTTTCCAGCGTTGGCGGACAGCATGATTTTATGTATGGAGGAGCTCTGTCTCCTGGCGGCAAGACATTTATCGCGCTTCCTTCACGCACCGGAAACGGACATGGAAAAATAACCGCACATCTGACACCCGGTGCCGGCGTTGTAACCACCAGATTCCAAACACAATACGTTGCCACTGAATACGGCATTGTTTACTTGCGGGATAAAAACTATGCGCAAAGAGCAAAGGCTTTGATAAGCGTTGCCCATCCGGATGACCGGGAAGCGTTGGAACGAGCCGCATGCGAACGCTTTGGATATTCTTTTCTGAGGTTGAAGTAATAAATGGTTTTTTAGGGTTTTGGGGAGAAAAATATTATCTTTGCCCCCCTATAATTTTGAGAATTATACATAAAAATATTCAGATATGGCAGTTCTAGAGAAAATGCGCGTTAAGATGGGAGTGTTCATTTCCGTTGTTATCGCCATAGCGTTGTTAGCTTTTATTGTGGACCCGGAGACATTGCAGAATGCAATTTCTATGTTTTCTTCCAAATATGATGTTGGAGAGGTGAACGGCAAGGGTATTTCATCACAATTATTCCAGAAAAGAATAGATTATTTCCAGAAGATTTATCAGATGACTACCGGTCAAACGGGAAGTGATGAGAAGACTACTGAGATGATTAACAATTCTGCATGGCAGAATGAGATGGCTCAGTTGGTGATAATTCCAAACTGCGAAAAAGCCGGCTTAGCTGTTGGAGATAAGGAACTTATAGATATGAGCGAGGGAACAGATATCTCTCCCGTAATTGCAAGAGAAGCCAACTTTTTGGGGTCTGACGGAATGTTTGACAAAAACAAACTGCTTCAATTTATTCAGCAGATTCCGCAGGATAACAGCGGCAACCTTAAGATGTATTGGGATTATCTGCAGGAAAATATGACGCAAGACAGGATGTTCAACAAGTATATAACCCTGCTTCAGAAGAGCACCATTGTTAATAAAGCTCAGATTCATCAAACAATAGAAGATAATAATGTGGCCTATAATGTTGATTTTGTTGTTAAACCTATTGGCTTTGCACCGGACTCATCAATTAAAGTCACAAATGAGGAGATTAGAGCATATTATGATAAAATCAAAAAGACTCTAAAACAGTCAGAGAGCAGAGATGCGGAATTTGTGGCATTTGAAGTTAAGCCTTCCTCAGAAGATATGACTCTTGCAAAGAAGGACATTGATAAAGTGTTCCAGGAGTTCCAAGGTGTTTCAACAGAGGCAAATATGAAGACGTTTCTGGCAAAAAATTCTGATGCAAAATTTAGCGGAACATACTTTAAAAAAGGAGATCTTAGTTCTCTTTCCGAACAACTGGATGCATTCGCGGCAACGGCATCAGTCGGAGCTGTTTTGCCTGTACAACTTGCTAATAATGTTTACTTTGCAGCTAGGGTTATGGATGTCAAGGCAATGCCAGATTCTGCATTCGTAAAACAAATCTTTGTTAAAAATAATGAGAAAGAGGCTGACAGCCTTATTAATGTCATAAACAAAGGTGGAAATTTTGCAACCCTTGCAGCCCAATATGCTGCCGGACAACAGGTCCCTGAAGGACAAGAGCCCGGAGATATTGGTTGGATGACACAACAATACATGATGCCGGGATTTGAAAAAGTTCTTACTGCAAAAGCGGGAGATGTTTTCAAAGTTAAGAGCAACTACGGATGGCATATTGTCAAAGTATCTAAGGTTACAAAACCAGTAAGAAAATCTCAAGTTGCAATTTTATCAAAGGAAGCAGTTGCAGGTAAAGAGACTTTTGCAAATTATTACGCCCAGGCAAACAATGTTGTTGAGAAATGCGGAAAAGACATTAAGAAGTTTGAACAATACGCACATTCTCAAAAACTTACATTATATCCTGTTCAGAACCTGACACCTGGTTCAAAGAAAGTGGGCAGCTTTGATGATGTTAAAGAATTAAGCAGATGGATATTTGAAAATAAAGAGAATGAAGTTTCTCCTATAATTTCCGTCAATAATCAATATTTCTTTGTTGCTGCCGTTAGGAAAATCCATGAAGATGGTTATGCAACTCTCAAAGAAGTTGCGCCTCAAATAAAGAATTATTTGACAATGCTAAAAACCGGAGAACATCTGGCTCAAGTATGCAAGAAGACGGTCGGTGCAAATCCTGCCTCCCTTGATATTGTTGCAAATAAACTTGGCTTGACCGTAAGTTCACAGAACGGGGTGACGTTTACTAATCTGACACAAAGCCAACAACTTGATCCTAAATTTATTGGAGCTATTTCTGCTGCTGCAAATACAAATAAAATTGTTGGTCCGGTTGCCGGTGATATAGGAGTGTATTATTTTCAGATTAAGGGAAAAGAAAAGGGCGCTTATTTCACAGAGAATGACGCTAAACAAAGAAGCATGCAAACATTTGCAAACATTGCAAATTACCTTCCTCAGATTATGGCACAAGATGCTAACGTAAAAGATAAACGTTATAAGTTCTATTAACAGAGAATTGTTCAATAAAATAAAAAAGGGTGGCTGCAAATGTCCACCCTTTTTTATTTAACGTTCAATTTTGAGGGAAACAATTTCAATTCTTTTACTGGAAGATTTAAGAACCGTGAAAACATATCTCCCCATTTGAACCTTTGTTTTCTCTTTTGGAAACGACTCTGTCAGATTAGTTATCAATCCTGCAATTGTTGAATAATCACTAGATTCCGGGAGCTTAAAATCATATTTTTTATTTAGCTCTTTCACTTCCAGTCTTGCGGAAAAAATATACTCGTCATCACTTATTTTTTTCTCCACAAGCATATCTTTATCCAGCTCATCATTTATGTCTCCAAAAATTTCCTCAATCAAATCTTCCAGTGTTACTATCCCCTCCGTGCCGCCATATTCATCTCTTACCGCAACAATAGAGTGTTGATTTCTAATCATAAATTCAAGCAAATTCTGAGCATCGTTATTCATTGGTACATAATGAATTGGCCTCAACAATTGCTCAATAGACCGGCCGGACTCCTTCAGAAAATCTTTTGAATGCACATAACCAACAATATTATCTATTGTATCGCGATAGACTATCACTCTGGAAAAACCTGATTCAACAAATATCCTTAATAAATCTGAACTCGAATCACTAATGTCTATTGCCGTAATTTCCGTTCTCGGTATAAGACACTCTTTAATTTTTGTTGTGGAGAAATCTACTGCGTTTTGAAAAATTTCTATATCGCTTGCCGCCGGACTCTCTTCATTTTGAACCCCTTCTACTTGTTCAGATAAATTTATTAAATCGGTTTCATTAAAAACTTGAGTCATGTTCTGAGCCGAATGCTTCTTATTGTAACCTGCAGCATTAATGATAAACTCTGATAATTTATTTGTAACCCAAGTAAGAGGATAAAATAGATAATAAAAGAATTTAATAATTCTGTAAAAAGATGAAAAAACACCGTTTGGATTTAAAAAACACAAAGCTTTTGGGAGAAATTCAGCTGTTATCAGAATTATTAAAGTGGCTATAATTGTCTCAACTACAAGAGATCCGCCAAGTGATGAAGTAATATATAATGTTATCCACGGATTAAGAATTTTAGCAGCGGCAATACCATAAATAACAGTAAAAATATTATTGCCCATCAGAAGAGATGAAATGAGACTGCCTTCGTCGCGGAAAAATTTATCCATGACAAATGCGTATTTCTTTCCCTCTTTTTTATCCAGAGCAACCTTTAACCTGTTGCAATGTAAAAAGGCCATTTCATAGCCGGAAAAAAGAGCGGAAAACAAAAGCGCAATTATAGCTATGATAATATGCGTTGTCATTTTTTCTCTTTCCCCTTCACAAGTAAATTATTTTGTTTTTTAACCGGTTTTAAGACCGGGCCAATAAAGTTAGCCGTATCCTTATACAGGCCGTTTAAAATAGAATCTTTGCCCAGTCTGCTGTAACTGTCAAATGGCATCATTATATCAGCATTGCGGGCCATCTCGTCGCTCTCCATTCCATATCCCTGCATAAGACCTCTTGGTGATGACATTTTAACAAAACAATGAGTGTAAATTCTGTGATTGTTTTTATCCCAGTATAATGTATCAGTCACCATTTTCTCTCCTTTGACATAATTGAAAATTTCCACATTACCGTATGCAGCCCATGTCTCTTTGTATGTTTTTGATACAGTGTGTTTTGCAGCCCTTGCGTGAATATGGGTTTCCAAGAATCCGTCGCGATTATAAGAGTAAATATCAAAGCCCTTGGGAAATAATTCATAAGAGATCGTATCATTCTCATACTTCTCCATTTTCTTTGCCTCTACCCGCATTGTCAGACCGCCGTTTTCTGTCTGCACCGCATATATGCTGTCTACTATTTGTCTTGGTGCCTTATTTAAATCAACACTCTTTGTGGTCTGGGTTTTTCTCTCACAAGCAACTAATAAACAAGATAACACAAAAGCGGCGGCAATTAATAATCTAATTGCTGCCGTTTTGTTGCTTTTAATATGAAGGGAGGCTCTCTGCATTATAAGGGAACCCTAAAATGTTACTTGTTTGTTCTAACGGTTGTGGTTGCACTCATGCCGCCGCAAGAAACCGAATAACTCTTGCCGTCCGTCAAATCATACATGAACGCATCCGCAGTCTTAGGAAAATATTGACGATACTTGGCAATATTTCTGTCAGCCTCACCGGTTAGAGACGGATCTTTCTGTTTGGCTCTAATCATATAGTCGGTAGCAACCCAGAATTTAGCTCTTTGAGCCATTTCATCTCCGCCGCAACCTGTTGCTGCCCAAATATTTCCAATAAGTAAATCCGCCTTGCCGGAAAGGGCTCCGTTGCATTCAGCCGCACTCCTTACAGTAGAAACCGCTGCGCCGTAGGCATGATTTTTATAGTAATAATTTGCAAGTTCAAACATATAATCTCCTTTCTTCTTTCCGCTCTCATTATTGGCAGCCTCTTTCAAATAGAATGAAGCTTTCTCCTCATTACCTTTCTTGTTGTAAAGTATATAAAGATAATAAGCAGAATTTGCAGAAGGAGACAATTTATAAAGTTGTGTAACCGCACTGATAAATAAGTCGGAATCAGTGCACTCATTATCGCTCAATAATTTAACAATTATTTTTACAAGCATCGTATCCTCTTTGTTCTCGTTAAATCTTGGAGTAAATACTTTTATAAGATTGTCGCAAGTGGCAACGCCGCTGGAGATAAATGCATTCTGCAACGCAATCTGATCATGCTTTAAAGTGGTGTCGGCAGGATTTGCAGTAATTTTTGAGTCAAGAATATCATTCAAAACAGAATATGTATTCATAACCTGCTCATCTGTAAGCTCTTTCGTCTTGTACAGATCTCCTGCTTTGATCATTGTATTAACAATCAAAGATGAATACGCATTAATGCCTCCCTCTTTTATTACATCCATTGACGCATCATAAATTTTCTTAGTCTTTTGAGGATCTTTGCCGTAATAATTAATCATATCTATGACTTTGTTCTCATGAGCTCTGTATGCATTTTGGGGATAATACTGCGCTCTTACATCATTAAGCTGAAGTAGAGTATCAATTAATCTATCTCTTCCTGCAACATCACCTTTGTAATTATCAATGCAATACTTAAGAATTTTTTGCCCCTCAATAAACATGTTTTGACTTGCTGTAGGAGGGCATGTTTTATAGGCTTTTCTCCAAAGCGGAGCAGCCTCTTTCATATTGCCCTGCTTATAAGAATCTCTGTAGAAATTAAGATATTTAACGCAGTTAGCGCTGTCGCTTCCAAATCTACCTTGCGCAGACATCTGGTTTGGCATTACAATAAGCGCACCTGCAATTAAACTTAATATTATTCTTAATTTTTTCATAATACGGTTGTTTATTTTTTATGTTTTAGTTGTTACTCTTTTTACGTGGGGGGACAAATTTACAAATTTTATTCATACCTAGGCTTGATAAACCAAATATCATGCAAGTTCAAACTCATTATGAATTGTACGTAATTCTCCTTTACAAGATTGTTCTTGGTTGAACCCCTTTGCCCAAAATCTACGGTAAAGTTCAGTGAGTTGTTTAACCTAAATACCGGTAAAGAAACCCCAAGCGACATTCCGTAAGTTTTAATCTGTTTACCGTTAAGTTTAACATAAGTATTCTCATAATGCACTCCTGCACGATAAGTTACGCGTTTCATATAATAACGGATATCGTATTTATTTGGTATATACTCGAATCCGGCTTTAATGGAACTCTCTGTAACCGGGCTGAAATCTACACCCGGGGTAGCGCTAAAGGAAGTGTTAGACCAATCTTGTCTCTGATAATCTATTCCGACCATCCACTTGTCTCCCTTGCGGACAGAAACTCCGACAGTTAAATTTGCAGGAATCGAAATGTGTTTAATGCTTTTGTCTGCAACAACAGTATCGGCAATTGAACTGTCATAAACATAAGCATATCTTTTTGTGGTTCCGGTCAATCTGCTTTTAAACCTGTAAGAGGCACCAGCTGTAAAAATGTAATCTTTCTTAAACTTTTTGAAGTACTGCAGTCCTGCTTCTGCTGCAAAACCGTTGGCCTCATAATCCCATCCCGTTTCTACTGTTCTTAATGTGCCTGATGAGTTAAAATCTATATCTGAGTGATTAACAAGGTCTCCAAAATAATATATCCCCTTCAACCCAAATGAAAAATTCTTAAAGAAATTCATAGCAGCTCCGGCAAATATCTGATTAATACTACCGTCCCCATACTTTCTGTATTTAATATCTCCGTATTTTGCAATCAGGGCGTCATCCGTTTCCGTAGTCTCAAATTTATACCCTATATTGCTGAACGGGGCAATTCCAACAACAAAAGCGGACTTGTGATATATTGGTGCTGAAAACGCAAAATTATTGATATTAAACGTATTATATGCAGAGTGATTTTTGCTGTCCCTATTATAAATATTATTTGACTTTAAACCAAAATCAAACAAAAACGAGAGTGTATCCCTCTCCGTAACGGAGGCCACGTTATTGTAATTAATATACCTGGCATCTCTTAGGCCGGCGCTTATTCCGCCCATTGACTTTGTAATTGCATTACCCTGCTGTTCAAGGTCTCCAATGCCATAGAGCGAATACGGAGTATAAGTCCCCAATGCATCTGTTCTTTGCGCCCTTGAAACTTGCGCCCCAAACAGAAACGCAGCAATCATTAAATAACCCTTAATTTGTCTCTTAATTTGCATAATAATCCGCTATATGTGCCAACCCCAGCAAAACCATATTCTGCATTGCAAAGATGGTGTTTTTCATTTTGGCCGCAAAATAAAACGCGTCACCTCCTGTAAATATGATAGTATGCCCAGGGTACCTTTTTATATAACCCTCTACTTCAAATATTAGACCGAAAACAACGCCTGCCGTCATAGCGCCTGTTGTAGTTACCCCAACCGGAGGAAAAACAGGGTCCGGAGAAATAAATGGAAGAAGTCCAGTAAACTTATTCAAAGCTCTGAACCTGCTTCTGCAACCTATTGATATATTGCCTCCTAGGTATCTTCCGTTTTTATCTATAAAATCTACGGTAAGCGCAGTGCCAAAATCAAATTTAATGCAATCCCGCCCCTTAAACATTATTGCAACCGCAAGCGCAGAAGCTATTCTATCTGCCCCAAGTTCCTTGGCTTCAAAGTTGTATCCAAGATCTATCGGAAGCTTTGTACGGTAATCCAAGATAACTAATTTACGGCACTTTGACTTTAACGCCGTCTTTATAGGGACATTAGATGATCTGACATTGCTAACGACTATTAAGTTGATGTTGCTTTTTACTTTGCTTATCACCGACAGAATAAACGTAAGAGCATCTCTTCTTGGGCTTCTGCTCACATCGCCAATTTTACCATCCTTATAGAAAACAACCTTGCAATTTGTATTGCCAATATCTACAAGAAGATTCAGGTCTGATGTTACTTTTTTTCTGGCATTATCAACCATTTGCCGCTCTATTTTAGGGGTGCAAAGATAATAATATTTGATTTACAATATTGTAACCTTTCTCAATGGAATCAATCCCGGGCACGTTTATCCACAACTTATTACCGGAGTCCTTTACTGCACATCCACGCTGAATGCTCGCCCAATGCAAAATCCCGGCAAAAGTTTCAGTTTTATAATAAGCTGAATTTTGGTCATTTACAAAGTACAGCAGCATTCTTTTCTGCTTAATCACAATCCTTTCAAACCCAAGTCGCAAAGCAGCGCGCCTTATCCTCACAACATAAGCAAGCTGCATCACCTGTTGCGGAATATCTCCAAATCTGTCGCGGAGAATATTTAAAAATTTATTTATTTCTTCTTCTGATGTTATTGTATCAAGTTCTTTATACAATCTTATTTTCTCTGTAGTTTGAGGAATGTAATCATCAGGTATATAAGCTTCTAAATCAGTGTCTACCGTACAATCCGTAATAAACCCTCCATGGAATTGTAATCCCATAGCTCTCTCTTTTACAATATTTCTGACTGCCTCGGCATCAGCTTTGGTGCTTTCTTGTTTTTCTCCCGACAGTGCCTCTTCCGTATTTATTTGTCCCTCTGAATTAATCTCAGCAAAAGCTTCATTTAAAATCCTTTGATATGTCTCAAATCCCATCTCCGCAATAAATCCGCTCTGCTCGCCTCCAAGCATATTGCCTGCACCTCTAATATCCAAATCTTGCATGGCAATGTTAAAGCCGCTGCCCAAATCAGAAAATGCTTCTATGGCTTTCAACCTTCTGCGCGCATCTTCCGTTATTGAAGTCATCGGAGGAACAATTAAATAACAAAACGCCTTGCGATTTGAACGCCCCACTCTGCCGCGGAGTTGGTGCAAATCACTCAATCCAAAATTTTGCGCCTGGTTGATAATCATAGTATTAGCATTTGGAATATCTATACCGTTTTCAATAATCGTTGTAGAAATCAGAACATCATAATCACCCCTTATAAATTCCAGCATTATGCGCTCCAGTTCTTTTGACTCCATCTGACCGTGACCTACAGCCGTTTTAACTTGCGGGCAAATTCTGTTTATCATTTGCTGCACGGCATAAATATCTTCTACTTTGTTATGTACAAAGAATACTTGTCCTCCCCTCTCAATTTCCTCATTTATAGCATCTTTGATAACGGTTTCACTAAAGTCTATTATTTCTGTCTGCACAGGAAGTCTGTTTGGCGGAGGCGTATTAATAATGGATAAATCACGAGCACCTAAAAGCGAAAATTGCAGTGTTCTCGGAATAGGTGTTGCTGTAAGAGTCAATGTATCAACCTCTAATTTCAATTGTCTTAATCTCTCCTTTGCGGCAACTCCAAACTTTTGCTCCTCGTCAATTATTAAAAGACCTAAATCTTTGAACTTGATAGACTTATTTAACAGACGGTGAGTGCCAATAATTATATCTAATTTTCCCTCTTCCAGTTTTTTTAAAATATCGTTTATCTCTTTGGTTGTGCGTAATCTGCTGATATAATTTATGTTACACGGAAATTTCTTTAATCTGTCAGTAAATGTCTGATAATGCTGCAGGGCTAATATTGTTGTCGGAACAAGAACCGCTACCTGCTTGCTATCGCAAACAGCCTTGAATGCAGCTCTTATTGCTACCTCCGTTTTACCAAATCCGACATCACCGCAAATAAGCCTATCCATCGGATAGTCACTCTCCATATCTACTTTGACTGCCTGTGTGGCAGTTACTTGGTCCGGAGTATCTTCATACATAAAAGAGGCCTCAAGTTCTTGCTGCATATAGCTGTCTGCAGAAAAAGAAAAACCTTTTGACTGTCTTCTTTGAGCGTAAAGATTAATAAGGTCTTTTGCAATATCCTTGATTTTGTCCTTGGTCCTTCTCTTTAGTGTATTCCATGCGCCGCTCCCAAGTTTATATATTTTTGGAGGCGTTCCGTCCCCCGATTTATATTTTGCTATTCTGTGCAGACCGTGAATAGAGACAAAAATTACATCACCGTCTTTGTACATTATTTTGACGGCTTCCTGAATCTTGCCCGCCGCAACCGTTTTAACCAGCCCTCCAAAAACTCCAACGCCGTGGTCTATGTGAACAACATAATCGCCTATATGAAAAGCGTTTAGCTCTTCTATTGTAAGACGCTGGCTGCGTTCAACTTCTCTTTTTATTTTTACACGGTGATATCTGTCAAAAATTTGATGATCAGTATAGAGACATATCTTAAGAGCCGGAGAAACAAAGCCCTCATGAACAGAATAAGGAATAAACGCAAATACAGGATGTTTATCTCCGGGGGTTAATTCCAAATTATTAAATATGGTTTTTAATCTTTCTGCCTGCAGAACTTCAGAGCAACTTATAAAGACTTTATAACCCTCTTTATTTCTGGCAATTATATCATCTCTTAATAAATTAAAATTCTTATTGAAACTTGGCTGAGGAGATATTCTGCAGATTAATTCTGTCTCTGAAAATGCTCCTTTATTTTTTAATGAAAATCCGTTAAGAGAAATCGTCTTGTATTCTTTAAACAAACTGCTTAAATCCTCAAAAGTATCACTCCACACTACCGCATTCCCCTCTACATAGTCAAACAGACTTTCTCCGCCGTCAGCCATAATTTGCTGTTTTTCATATATGTTGGGAAATATTTCAACGGAATTCAGTTCATCAGAAGATCTTTGAGTATTAATATCAAATCGTTTTATAGATTCTATGCTGTTTCCAAAAAAATCTACTCTGCACGGAGTATTATCCGCATAAGAGAATAAATCTATAATACTTCCTCTTACGGCAAACTGTCCCGGTTCAGTAACAAAATCTACTCTCTCAAAATTAGCATTCATTAAAGTCTCCTTGATAAAGTCAAAAGGAAGTTCGTCTCCTTTTTTAATTTTAAGAATGGAATTAATTAATGTTTTCTTGTTAAGTATTTGTTCTTTAACTGCATCCGGATATGTAACTATGACTATATTGCCGCTATCAGATATATCGCCTTTATGAAAATTGTCCAGATATAAATTAATGGAACTTATTGCGGCACTGCGCTGTACTTTTTGGGAAGAATCCTTAATTGTGCTGATTTTGGAAACCTGAACGGACGAGGTTGGAAAATAGAAGACATTTTCAGCACCGTAAATATTATATAAATCTGCACAAAAATACTCTGCCTGTTCTTTATTGTCCTCAATTAAGATTTGAATGTTATTTTTAGAAGATAACTTTAGAGCCCGGGACATAACATACCCTTTGGAAGATCCAAAAAGCCCTTTGATTAAACATCTTTTTTGAGTCTCATTACTCAGATAATCAGCGAGCTTTTTTACAATCTCCGCATTACTAAAAATTACCTCTGTCCCTTCTTTTTCAGGCATCAGGCGGCAAATATAGGGATTATTGTTAAAAAAATCTTTATAACCGTGTGGATAATATTGTTAATAACTTGTGTTGTAAAAACATTTGTAGAACATTGTTGAACATGAGCTTTAATTTGGCATCTTTTCCATACTATTTTAACATTCAAGAATTGTTAATATAGCTATGGCAACGATATTAACATAGGTTCACAATAAAAACTATATTTAAAACCAATAGATTCATTTCTAATTATATATAACAAAATATCATTTCTTTAAAAATGTTAATATTGTGTTCAAAACAAGATAAAACTGTTCAAATGTTTTTTATCAACAGTTTCAACAAGCAATAATAATCATCAATAAATTTTTAAAAAAATAAATAAATACTTAATGATAATATAAAGATGTTGAAAAATAAACTGTCGGGACTCAAAGATAAAAAAGATTATATTTGTGATGTATGAAAGAGGATGATCAAAGAATTGAAAGTTTTAATCCAAGAGAAACTGAATCTGTTGCGGATAGGGAGCTGGAAGTAATTGTAAGACCGTGTGATTTTCAAAATTTTTCCGGCCAGGATAAAGTTGTAGAGAATTTAAAGGTTTTTGTTCAGGCCGCAAAATTAAGAGGAGAATCTTTAGATCATGTTTTATTATTTGGTCCTCCTGGGCTTGGTAAGACAACTCTTGCAACAATTATTTCTAATGAGATGGGGGTTGATATGAAGACAACTTCCGGTCCTATTTTGGATAAGCCTGGAGATTTGGCAGGTTTGTTGACTTCTTTGGAAAAGGGTGACGTTCTGTTTATTGATGAAATTCATAGAATGCCAAAAATAGTTGAGGAATATCTTTATTCTGCAATGGAAGATTACAGAATAGATATAATGATCGATAAAGGTCCGGGAGCGCGTTCTGTTCAAATTACTTTAAATCCGTTTACTTTAATAGGAGCCACGACAAGAAGCGGACTTTTGTCGTCTCCTTTACGTGCCAGATTTGGAATAAAGTGTCATTTAGAGTATTACGATGTTATTGTTTTACAAAAAATTATAAACCGTTCTGCAAAAATTTTAAATATAGATATAGATGACCAGGCTGCAAAAGAGATAGCCTGCAGAAGTAGGGGAACGCCAAGAATTGCGAATTTGTTATTAAGGAGAGTTAGAGATTTTGCCCAGGTGAAAGGAAACGGAAATATAGATTTAGAAATTACTAAGTATTCTCTTGATGCTCTTAATATTGATAAAAGAGGCCTGGATATTATGGATAATAAGATACTTACAACTATTATTGATAAATTTAAAGGAGGTCCCGTTGGGCTTACAACAATTGCTACCGCGGTTGGAGAAGATGCCGGAACCATAGAAGAAGTTTATGAACCCTTCTTAATTAAAGAGGGTTTTATAAAAAGAACACCTCGCGGAAGAGAAACAACAGATTTGGCTTATGGTCATCTGGGAATTTCAAAATACAGAGACCCTTATCTTTTTTAAATAATCACGATAGTTAAATCATTAATATTCAAATATTTTTACCAAACAGCTTATCTTATAATAAAATGAAAAAAGTATCTTTTTTAATCATTTTTTGTTTTTTAACAGTTAATGCGTTTTGCTGTACTTCAGCTATTTTCACCGGAAAAGTTACACCGGACGGAAGACCTTTGATGTGGAAAAACAGAGACACAGATGAATTAAACAACAGAATAGAAAAATTTAAAGGACCAAGATTTGATTTTCTTGCACTTGTTAATTCTCCGGTAAAAGGCGGCGAAGCATGGGCGGGGTCAAATACGGCAGGATTTTGCATTATGAATACGGCTTCTTATAATATTCATATTATAGGAGATAATAGTACTGCCGGAGACGGTGAAGGATCTGTAATGTATAAAGCCTTAGGTCTTTGCAAGACAGTTGCTGATTTTGAAAGATTTTTGGATACTCTAAAAAAACCTATGGCAATAGAGGCAAATTTTGGTGTTATTGATGCAGAGGGTGGCGCTGCCTATTTTGAAGTTAACAATTATAAATGGATAAAAAGAGATGTCAATGATCCTACCGTCGCTCCAAACGGCTATATAGTTTACACTAATTTTTCTTATACGGGAAGAGTGGATGAAGGACATGGTTATATCAGACATGATAATGCTGATTATGCAATTCAACAGGGTTTAAAAAATGGCGATGCTTTTACACCACAGTGGATATTTAATAATCTCTCAAGATCTTATTACAATTCTTTGATTGGAACAGACTTATACAAATCTAATGCAATTAAAGAATGCAATGGATGGTTTATAGATCAAGATTTTATACCAAGGGAGTCTACCTCTGCAGCCGTGGTTTTTCAGGGCGTAAAACAGGGAGACGGAGCGGATAATACTATTATGTGGTGTGCCATGAGTTATCCTCCGATTTCCCTTGCAATCCCAATGTTTTTAAAGTACCCGGAGACCCTTCCTGATATTATGGTTAAACAAACGGAATCTCCTTCAAATTGTAAAATGTGCGACATGGTTCTTGAACTTAAATACAAAGAGGTTTTTCCTATAAAACGGGGTAACGGCCATAAATATTTTAATTTCTCCAAAGTTTTTAACGCAGAAGGAACCGGATATGAGCAACAGCTTTTACCATCTGAAAATCAAATATTTAAGGAGAGCGATAAAGTAATAGAACTTTTAAGAAAAGGCAAACTTACAAAGAAAGACGTAGAAGCCTTTAACGGTAAAATATCTTCAATAGCAATTAATGCTTACGCTAATCTGAAGAATTAATAATGGTTGCAGAGAGAATAGATCAATACAATGCAATGCAATAAAAAAAAAGAGAACTTGAAACCAGGCTCTCTTTTTAAATTTGTAATGTCTTAAAAACATTTAGAATATCTTTAAATCTTGTATTCCAACTTTATAACTATCAGAATCTCCGGTTAATACAATTCTTATGCTCTTTACTTTTTCTTTTGGAAGCAGCACTGCTCTTTGACAGTCAAAATCTACTTTGCCTGTGTAATTTTCTCCGTCAGAAGAATATTCTGCGTATCCCTCTGTAATGCCGTAAAAGTTAACAATTTCGGACCCGGTTGTTATATCAATAGCGTGACATTCAAGAGGCTCGTCAAAGGTTATTTTTACGTAATCGCCGTTATGCCCTCTCCCGTCCAAAAACATAGTAGTCTTTGGATTGTAATCTGTTAAATCATTAAAGGAACTCTCTTTTAATAGCTCTTTATTGCTCTCTACTGAGAATTTTGGAGTTAAATATTTATGCAGCGGCATGCTCATTTGTGCAACTCCAATGCTGTGCAGAGTATCGCTGGCAAATGTTGCAAATCTGTAAGTGTCAGGATATTTTGTGATAATAGGCTCTGTGTAAACATATTTATAGTTTGTTGTATCAGCCTGTCCTCTTATACCATCGGCGGCAGTTTCCGGAGCAACAATTGCATACTTAATTACAGCACCTGCATACGGTAGCTCCGCAACTAATTTATAATTTGATATGGAATCATTATATGCCGTAAGGATGGTATCATTATCTGCATTGTGAGCCGTAACATTTGGATATATAACTCTATAACGGATACCCATGTGGCTCATCCTGTCATAATGAGCTCCTGTTAATCTGCGTTTAAAATCTTCCCAATTAGGAGTGCCGTCTGTTTTTTTAGAGGTTCCCCATGCAACTTCAGACAGGGCGCATAACCTTGGAAAAGTTTGATATTCAACAAAATTTACAGGCCTGTTGCCAAGTTCTTCCCATAAGCCGCCCTGCAGACCAATTACATATTTTTTGAAATCTGCGCTGTTCTCTTCCGGGCTTTTGCCATTATCAATCGGTGTTGCAATTTCAGCTGCATTCAAAGAGTAAGCTTTATCTGTCGGGACCAAACCTGCCCAATTATGACCCCTCTCCAACTTAGTGTGTTTCATGTCAAAATAACTGTAAGCTCCAACTTGGAGAACTGTAGGGTAATGACCTGCTACGGCATCTTTTGCAGGACTTGTGCTATGCCAAATATAGACAGTGGTTCCGGGATTCAAGTCTCCGGTTTTAATAATTTCTTCCCAGCCGGCAAGCACCTTTCCGTATTTTTCGGCAATATCATTTAACCTCTTTACAAAATAGTTGTGAAGACCAAATTCATCCTTTAAATCTTTTTGTGCAATAAGGGCTTGGCAATCCGGGCAATTTTTCCAGTTTGTATGATTAACTTCATCGCCGCCTATATTCATGATTTTAGAAGGAAACATTTTGGACATTTCCTTAAAAATTCCATCAAGCATTTTATAATTTTTCTCCTTTGCCACACACCAGATTTCTTTGCTGAATTCACTATTATCAGCATCTGTTTTAATATCTCCGTTCTCCGGCTGCTTGCAAACAATATCGGGATAACTAACCGCTACGGAACCGCTATGCCCCGGCAAATCTATTTCCGGTATAACCTCTATATTTCTCTCTGCAGCATATTTTACAATGCTCCTAATTTGCTCTTGAGTATAATACCCGCCATATCTTTTATTGCCGGAACCAAAACAAGATTTATACGCCTCGCCGGGTCCTCTCCAAGCTCCCTTTGCGGTAAGCTCCGGATATTTTTTAATTTCAATTCTCCACCCCTGGTCATCCGTAAGATGCCAGTGAAACTTGTTTATCTTATTGTATGCCAGCCAGTCCAGGTATTGATAAATTACTTCGGCCGGCCTGAAAGTTCTGGAGACATCCAGCATCATGCCTCTGTAATTATATAAAGGCCAGTCTATTATTTCTCCCGACGTTACACTGCATTTTGTTAAAGGCCCCTTAACAAATCTCTCTACGGGAGTTGCTCCATCGGCCAGAGATGCATAATAATAATAACCCTTTGCTTTATACACGGTTGAAGGGAGAAGCTGCAACAATGTTTGAATGCCGTTAAACATTCCGCCGTAGTCGGTTCCTGTTATAGTTATTCCTTTTGCCTCAACTTTTAATCTATATCCTTCTTTTATAGTATTTTCATTATCCGGAGCCAACGCTTTATCATTCTCTTTTACAAGTATATAACTGCCGGCAAATTTGTTTGGAACCCTGTTTTTATATATAACCTGTAAATTATAATTTAGATTTTGCAGATGATCTTTTAGATAACCTGCAAGGAATTTATTTTTGCATACTATAACGGTTTGTTCGTTAAGGTTAAAATCTATAGCGCCCGAGCCGGCGGAATCATTTTTTACAATTTGTGGCTTTGGCAATAGATTGTCGTACGGATTTTTAGTATTCTGTGCAAAAGATGATAAGTTGTAAAATACTAAACAACAGCAAACTGTTGCGCTGACGATAAATTTTTTATAATTCATTTTAATAAATTGTTTAGATAAAAATAATGGCGGCATTAAAAATTCTGTTCTTAACTTATTAATTTTCTTGTGTGTTTGACGGCCTGGTTTCCATTGTGCCCAAGTATGAAATAGGTTCCCGGCTATTCATTTCCATTCTCATAGCACATTCCGTATCATTGTAAATCTGCACGGTACATGATGTGTTTTCATGCATGGTTTCATTAAAAAATCGGAACTGATAAATAAAACTTTTTTCCTCTTTATTAAAACCTCCGGCCAAAGAGATAGCTTGATTTTTAGCAGTTATTGATAAATCCACATCTCCTATAACTGCTGTTTTATATGTCCCTATATAAGGCAGATAACAAGAAAAAGTATTCCCCTTTATTGATAAATAATAACCCGTGCTGCTGCTGCGAGTAGTCTGCCCCTGCGGGCAGATTTTGTATACATCAATGTAAACATCTTTGTTTTTAATACCATTTACAACAAATTGCTCAAGTTCTGCAGCTCTTGCCGCCTTTTTCTCTTTTCTTGATTGTGAAAACGCTGGATTACAAAGGGTAATCAAAATGCAAACAGTAAAGAATATTTTTATAATACAATTTTTAATCATCATAAATAATTTTTTCATTAGCATAAATCAATGGTATCAATAATCTGATATTATTTGCCTGCGTGACGTTCTACAATTTCTCCCGCATAACTCATCTGGTCTTTACCTGGCACAGTTAAAGAGGCAAGCACGGCGCCGTCCGTATATATTTCCATCGTGATTGTAAGTTGCATAGAACCCACGCCCTCTGTTTTATTGTCATTCCAGAAAACAGTTTGATATCTATAGCATTTGTCCTTATCCTGCCACCCGCCAAAATATGTGACTATTTGATGATTGCTGTTAATGTTCATGTTAGTTTCACTGTTACCGTAAGCAACTCGGGTGCCGTTACCTATGTAGGGAAAGTTGCAGGTAAATGTGTTCCCGACAATGTCTATGTAATACCCGTCTTGTCCATAAACAACATTTTGCGCCACGCCGTTTATGGGACACAATCTTGTCAATTCAATAAATAGATTTTTCTGGGCCACACCATCTTTAACCATTTTTTCAATCCTGGCCTTTTTTTCTTTTCTGCTCTCTTTTTGTGTTTGGGCAAAAGCTGGAATGGATAATGTAAAGATTAAAAGCATTGTTACTGTCAAAAATCTTTTCATGATTTGTTTTTTTATTTTAGTATCACGTGGTTTATTAGCACCAGACAAAGATAATTATTTTAACACTTTGTAAAACGGCAAAAAGTCTGTAAAATTGCGGAAATTTTATAAAGACAATCAAATGGAGGATAATAAATTAATATCGCACATTCCAGACGGACCCATTACAAAAAAGTGGACAAAACATAAGTCTGAAGTTAAGGTAGTTAGCCCAGGGAACAAACGTAAGTTAGAAGTAATTGTCGTTGGAACCGGATTGGCAGGAGCATCCGCCGCCGCTTCTCTTGGAGAGTTGGGGTACAATGTAAAAGTATTTTGCATCAGCGATTCGCCAAGGCGCGCGCATTCTATTGCGGCCCAGGGCGGAATAAATGCTGCTAAAAATTATCAAAACGATAACGATTCTATATACAGATTATTTGTTGACACTGTAAAAGGCGGAGATTTTAGAAGTAGGGAGGGGAATGTTTTTCGCTTGGCCGAGGTAAGCAATAACATTATCGACCAGTGTGTTGCACAGGGAGTTCCATTTGCCAGAGAGTACGGCGGACTATTGGCAAACCGCTCTTTTGGAGGTGCTCAAGTAAGCAGAACTTTTTATGCTCGCGGCCAAACCGGACAGCAGTTGTTGCTGGGTGCTTATGCTGCAATGAATTCACAAATTGCAGCAGGGACCGTTAAATCATATCCAAGACATGAAATGATGGATTTGGTTTTAATTAACGGAGAGGCTAAGGGTATCATTGCAAGAAATATTGTTACAGGAAAAATTGAGAGATTTGGTGCACACGCAGTTGTTTTAGCAACGGGAGGTTACGGTCATGTTTATTTCCTGTCAACAAATGCTATGAACAGCAATGGTTCTGCCGCCTGGCAGTGCTACAAGAAAGGCGCTTATTTTGGAAACCCTTGTTTTGCACAAATTCATCCTACATGTATCCCTGTCCGCGGACATCAGCAGTCTAAGCTTACTCTTATGAGCGAGTCTTTAAGAAATGACGGAAGAATTTGGGTTCCAAAGTTTAAGGAAGATGTTGACAAACTGAGGCGCCATGAAATTACCGGATCTCAAATTCCTGAAGACAGAAGGGATTATTACTTGGAGAGAAGATATCCTGCGTTTGGAAATCTTGTACCAAGAGATATAGCATCACGCGCCGCAAAAGAGAGATGTGATGCTGGCTTTGGTGTTAATACTACCGGAAAAGCTGTATTTCTGGATTTTAGTAGTGCTATACAAAGGTTAGGAGAGGATAAGATTAGAGAGCGTTATGGTAACCTATTCCAAATGTATGAGGAGATTACCAGTTTTAATGCATATAAGGAACCAATGATGATTTATCCGGCCATTCACTATACAATGGGCGGCTTATGGGTAGATTATGATTTGCAGACAACTATTCCGGGATTGTACGCCATTGGAGAGGCAAACTTCTCAGATCACGGTGGCAACAGACTTGGAGCTTCCGCTTTAATGCAGGGTCTTGCGGATGGTTATTTTATTCTTCCGTGTACAATTGGCAATTATCTTGCCCATAAGATTCAAGAACCAAAAACCGACACCAATGCTCCTGAATTTGATACAGCAGAAAAAGCTGTTAAAGAGCGTATTGCAAAGTTGTTTGCAATAAAAGGAAAAAGATCTCCCGATTCTATTCATAAGGCACTTGGAGATATTATGTGGGAATATGTTGGCATGAGCAGGAACGAGGCCGGTTTGAAAACAGCCATTGAAGAAATTAAAAAGTTAAAAGATGAATTCTGGAGTAACGTATATGTTGCAGGAACCAATGACGGATTTAATCAGGAATTGGAGAAAGCAAACAGGCTTGCAGATTTCTTTGAGATAGGAGATTTAATGGCTCGCGATGCCTTGCAAAGGAGAGAATCTTGCGGAGGTCACTTCAGAGAGGAGATGCAAACAGAAGAGGGTGAGGCAAAAAGAGATGATAAAAACTTTATGTTTGTTTCCGCATGGGAATATAAAGGTGAAGAATCAAAACCGGAACTTCATAAGGAACCTCTTAACTTTGAATTTGTTCCAGTTGCAACCAGAAATTATAAAGATTAGGAGATATGAATTTTACGCTTAAAGTTTGGAGACAAAAAGATGCTCAGAGTAAGGGGCATTTTGAAACATATAAAGTTGAACATATTTCTCATGGTACTTCTTTCCTTGAGATGTTGGATATTCTTAATGAACAACTTATTAACGAGCAGGCTGATCCTATTGCGTTTAGCAAAGGTTGTAAAGACGGAGAGACTTGCATAGCAGATAGCGGACCGGTTAGCTTTGATCATGACTGTCGAGAGGGTATTTGCGGTGCTTGTTCCCTGTATATTAATGGACGTGCTCACGGTCCTGAGAATGAGGTTACTACATGCCAACTTTATATGAGAAAATTTAAAGATGGCAGCACTATTACAGTTGAGCCTTGGAGAAGTGCGGCTTTTCCTGTGATTAAAGATCTTGTTGTTGATAGAAGCGCATTAGATAAAATTATGCAGGCCGGCGGATTTATATCTGTCAGAACCGGTTCAGTACCAGATGCTAACGCTACCCCGATAGCAAAAGAAAAAGCTGATGAAAGCATGGATGCGGCTGCTTGTATTGGATGCGGCGCATGTGTTGCAACTTGTAAAAATGGTTCTGCTATGTTGTTTATTGGTGCAAGGGTAAGTTCTCTTGCTCTGCTTCCTCAAGGTAAGATAGAGTCTAAGAGAAGAGCAATGTCAATGATTGCTAAAATGGATGAGCTTGGTTTTGGAAATTGCACAAACACAAGAGCATGTGAAATGGAGTGTCCTAAACACGTGTCTATAAGTCATATAGCAAGATTAAACAGGGAGTTTTTAAAAGGCAAATTCAGCAAATAGAAAACACGGTTAATAAAAACTTTAATTAGAATAAACAATTATGACATCTCGCTGCAAGGCGGGATGTCTTTTTTTACCATAAGAAATTGTTGAAAGGATAACGTCCTTTATGAATTTCTCCAACCATCTTATAAAGATCATTTCTCAATTTATCTATTCCGATTTTATCTTTTGCGGAGATAAAAATTGCAGGAGTTTTCTCTTTGATCTTCCAAAAAGATTCCAGTTGAGATAGATTCATATTGTTAAGTTTATTTGGGCTGAGATCAAATTCATCCTTTTTTATAAACCTGTAAGCATCTATTTTATTGAATATTACAAATGTCGGCTTATTTCCTGCACCTATTTCTTCCAAGGTTTGTTTGACTACTTTAATTTGTTCTTCAAAATTAGGATGAGAGATGTCCACAACATGTAACAGAATATCTGCTTCCCGCACTTCATCCAAAGTGCTTTTAAATGATTCAACCAGCTGGTGCGGCAGTTTTCTGATAAAGCCGACAGTGTCACTCAGCAAAAATGGAAGATTTTCTATAACAACCTTTCTTACAGTGGTATCCAGAGTTGCAAACAATTTATTTTCCGCAAACACATTGCTCTTGGAAAGAAGATTCATTATGGTACTCTTTCCGACATTTGTGTAGCCGACAAGAGAAACCCTTATAAGTCCGCCGCGATTACCGCGCTGAACGGCCATTTGTTTATCTATTTTTTTTAAGTGTTCTTTTAACAAACTGATCCTGTCAAGAATAACACGACGGTCAGTTTCCAATTGTTTTTCACCGGCGCCGCCTCTTGTTCCGCGACCTCCTCTTTGTCTCTCCAAATGGCTCCACATGCCAGTCAGTCTTGGTAGAATATATTGATATCTAGCTAGTTCTACCTGTGTCTTTGCATATGCGGTTTGTGCCCTCAGTGCAAAAATATCAAGAATTAAAGAAGTCCTGTCAAGAATTTCACAATCCAATTCTTTCTCAAGATTTCTAACTTGAGCGCCTGTCAATTCATCATCAAAAATTGCCAGATGTATCTCTTTATCAGAAATATACTCTTTTATCTCTTCTATCTTGCCCTCTCCAACATATGTTCTTGAATTTGGTTTTTCAACCCTTTGCGTGAATCTTTTCCCACCCTCAATTCCCGCCGTAGTTGCAAGAAATTCAAGCTCATCCAGATATTCATTTGTCTGATTTTCCGTGCTGTCGGGAGTAATAATACTTACAAAAACCGCTTTATCCATTAAGCTGATTCAGATTTTTCTATTTTTATTGGTGCAAGTTAACTAATTTTACATCAAATATTTTTACTTATGTCCAAAAAGAGAATTTTTATTTTGTCGCTTTTAACCCTTTTTATTATGGGAAATTTTAATGATTCAATTGCTCAATCTCAAACCAAAAGAATGCGCGATTATGGTATTGAATATGGAATTTTTAAAACCGGAAAATTTAATGCAATTACTGATGTTCCGGGTGTTTCCGTAGGACAAGTTACACTTAATAAAGGAAACGATATGAGAACCGGTGTAACTGCAATTATTCCTCATCAGGGAAATGTTTTTAAATCCAAAGTTCCAGCCGCCTTTTTTGTTGGGAACGGATTTGGCAAACTTGCAGGAACCACTCAGATTCAAGAACTTGGAAACATTGAAACTCCAATTGTTCTAACAAACACATTAAATGTTTCCACGGGAATAGAGGCTTTGATTACTTATACGCTTCAGCAACCGGGCAATGAAAATGTTCGCTCTGTTAATGCGGTTGTCGGTGAAACCAATGACGGGGAATTGAATAATATAAGAGCCAGATATGTAAAGACGTCTGATGTTCTTGAGGCAATTCACAATGCCAAAGGAGGTCCCGTTGAAGAAGGATGTGTTGGTGCCGGAACAGGTACTGTTTGTTTTAGTTGGAAGGGTGGAATAGGTACATCTTCCAGGGTGCTTCCTAAAAATCTTGGCGGCTATACTGTAGGTGTACTGGTGCAGACAAATTATGGGGGCGTTTTAGAGATATGCGGCGTACAGGTTGGACAAAAATTGGGAAGTTATTCATTTAGAAAAAGCATAGAGCAGGAGGCAAAGACAGAGGAGGTGAAAAAAGGAGACGGATCCTGCATGATAGTGGTAATTACAGATGCACCATGTGATTCAAGAAATTTGCAACGTATTGCAAGACGGGCTATTATGGGATTATCAAGAACGGGAGGCAACGCTTCCAATGGTAGCGGAGATTATGTGCTTGCGTTATCTGTTTATCCGGATAATTTAGTTAAAGAGGGAGAGAAGATGCACACAATGAAAGTGCTTGATAATGACGAAATGTCTCCTATTTTTCAGGCTACGATAGAGGCAACGGCAGAGGCGCTCTGGAACTCTTTATTTGCTGCTAAAACCACAAAAGGATTCAATAATTATGAAGTACCTGCACTACCCGTAGAACAAGTTGTTAAGATGATTAAAACAGAAAAGGGAATAAAATAGGATAGGAATTTAATGTCAAAATAGTTATTGGGAACTTTACATAAAAAAGCGGTGCATTGTAAAATGCACCGCTTTAAATTTGTTGTCAATCGGAATTATTTCAACTGGAAAATAACAGGGAACGTATATCTAACTTTTACGTTCTTGTTTCTCTGTCTTCCCGGTGTCCACTTTGGTGAACTTGAAACAACTCTAACTGCCTCTTTATCAAGAGATGCATCAACACCTCTCAATACGCTGACGTTCTTTACAGAACCATCGGTGTCAACTGTAAACTGCAGAGTAACACGGCCTTGAACTCCGTTTTCCTTTGCAATTTCAGGATATTCGATGTGGCCGAATACCCATTTTGTAAAGTCATTCTGATCTCCGCCTTGGAATTTAGGTTTTTCCTCTACAATTGCGAAAGGAATAACTTCATTATCTGAGGCCTCTTCCGGAGCTGCTTGTGTAACAACGTAATCCTTGATATCAACTCCGACGCCCTTAACATCCTCTGTGGTAAGAATCGTAGAAGCAACTTTGATATCGTTGTTTACAATCTGGAGTACATCAGATACCACCGGCTCCCTGATATTCTCAGGAGGGGGAGGAGTTTCCTGTTGTGTAATAGGAACGTTCTCAACCTCGACCGCTGCCTGTGGACCGGCCTGAATAGTGCTTGATTCTTTATCCTTGGAACTCCATTCAAAGGCTACAAGGACAGCTGCAAGCGAGATCATTAAACCAATCTCTCTGAACAATAGCTTTTTGTTCTCAAGATCTGCTTTTGGTGTTTTTTTGATTTCCATATTAAGTACTTAAATATTCTGTTTTGCGAGGGTAAAGGTACGCATTTTTTCTTTTAATGGTGCACAAAATGTTGATAAACTCTGCAAAAATTAAATCAACTTTTGATCATACAAAATTTTCGCAGTGCTTCTTGTGGCATCCGCGCTTGCCGCAAACAATTTCTTTTCCTCTGCATTAAGATCAAATTCAATAACTTTCTCCCATCCGTCTTTTCCAAGAATAGCGGGAACTCCAATACAAATATCCTTTTGATCATACTCTCCTTCCAGGTAACAGCAGCAAGGAAACATTTTCCTGTCATCTTGAATAATAGATTTTGCCATAGTAGCGGCGGATACACCGGGAGCGTACCATGCGGAAGTGCCAATAAGTTTTGTTAAGGTCGCACCTCCAATCATTGTATCTGCAACAACTTTATTGCACTCATCGTTTGTTAATAACGAAGTAATTGGAATTCCCTTATAAGTGGCCATTCTGATTAGAGGAATCATTGTTTTATCTCCATGGCCGCCAATAACCATACCTTCAATATCAGATACAGGCACATCAAGCGCACGTGAAAGATAATATGTAAAGCGGCTGGTGTCCAGCAATCCACCCATTCCAACCACTCTGTGCTTGCTAAGCTTATTCTTTTTTAATGTCAGATAAGTCATTGGATCCATTGGATTTGCAATGATTTCAAAAATACAATTTGGTGAATACTTTAATACGTTAGCAGTGACATCGCTTACGATTTTTGCATTAACGCCAATTAGTTCTTCCCTTGTCATGCCCGGTTTTCTTGGCATTCCGGAGGTTACAATAACAACATCAGAATTAGCAGTTGCCTTGTAGTCATTAGTTACACCAACAAGACGGGTGTTAAATTGATAAATCTTAGAGGTCTGCATCATATCCATTGCTTTCCCCTCTGCAAACCCTTGTCTGATGTCAAGAAGTACAATATCAGAACAAAAGTTTAAGTGCAACATAGCATTTACACAGGTTGCGCCTACGTTTCCGGCGCCAATCACTGAGACTTTAGCCATAATCTTCTATTTTTTATTTATTAAAAAAATTTATCTCTTAATTTTGCAACATAAAAATCGCCGCAAAAATTAAACCACTCTCAACCAATTTGTGAGAGGCGACAAAGGTAGCATTTTTATTGCACTTAAAAAATTAAAGAGTTTATGATTCAATTCTTTGTTGAAAGAGTAAAATTCTCTCTTGTCGGAAAAAAACTTCTAAAAAAATGGATTGCTCAAATTATAGAGGCTCGCGATAAGGAATGCGGAGAAATAAATGTAATCTTTGTCTCCGACGGTTACATTTTACAACTTAACCAAAAAACACTCGGACATAATTTTTTTACAGATATTATTACTTTTGATTATACAGAGGGCCAGATAGTTAACGGCGATTTGTATATTAGCGCAGATACGGTTTTTGCAAATTCTCTTAAGTATAAGCAGACTTATGAAATGGAAATTTGCAGAGTAATCATTCATGGAATTTTGCATATGATAGGAGAGGATGATCTAACTCTTGTACAACAGAAAAAAATGAGAGCCGCAGAAAATGCCGCTTTAAAAAAATTATCTGTCGAGAGTATAAAATGCATTTTGAAAAATGATAGATAACAAATACGACATTATTGTTATAGGTGCAGGCCATGCCGGATGCGAGGCATCACGCGCTGCTGCAAAGATGGGTTTTAGAACACTTCTTATCACGATGGATATGAACAAAATAGCTCAGATGTCTTGTAATCCTGCTGTTGGAGGAGTGGCTAAAGGTCAGATAGTTAGAGAGATTGATGCGCTGGGCGGCAGCATGGGCCTGGTAACTGATGCCAGCACTATTCAATTTAGAATATTGAACAGTTCTAAGGGCCCGGCCGTTTGGAGCCCTAGAGCTCAATGTGATAGAATGTTTTTTGTTCTTAACTGGCGCTACGTTTTGGAGCATACCCCAAATTTATATATATGGCAAGACATTGTAAATGACCTTGATATATGCAGAGGTGGGGTTGCAGGAGTTAAAACATCCATGGGCGCGCATTTTTCAGCTAAGAAAGTTATCATTACCGCAGGAACATTTTTACACGGCAAATTATTCATTGGTTTACATTGTGCTGACGGAGGAAGAATTGGCGAGCCGACTGCCGTAGGGCTTACGGAAAAATTATCCGCCGCAGGAATAGAAACAGACAGAATGAAAACTGGAACACCACCCAGAATCGATGTTAAATCTGTAGATTTGAGCAAATTGGAGAAACAGCCGGGTGATAAGATTCCGTCAAAATTTTCATTTTTAAATATACCTTCATCTGTTCAGCTAAATGTTCCTCAGATGTCTTGTTATATGGTTCATACAAACCCAGTGGTGCATGAGATTCTTAAAAAGGGTTTTAAGTACTCCCCCTTATTCAACGGTATGATCCATGGAAAAGGGCCTCGATATTGCCCCAGCATTGAAGACAAAGTTAAAACTTTTGCAGGCAAGCCGCAGCATCAATTATTCCTGGAACCGGAGGGTTGGAACACGCATGAGTATTATTTGCAAGGCTTTTCTTCATCGCTTCCAATGCATGTGCAGGTAGATGCAATGCATCATATAAAGGGTCTTGAAACAGCGGAGATTTTCCGTCCCGCATATGCTGTAGAATATGATTATTTCCCTCCGACGCAACTTTATAATTCATTGGAATCCAGGAAAATAAAAGGTTTGTATTTTGCCGGACAAGTTAACGGGACCACCGGATATGAAGAGGCTGCGGCACAGGGTTTAATGGCCGGAGTTAACGCTGGACTGTCGCTTAGAAATGAGGATCCGTTGATTTTAAAAAGAGATGAATCTTATATTGGTGTTCTAATAGATGATTTAGTTACTAAAGGAGTGGATGAGCCATACAGGATGTTTACCTCAAGGGCCGAGTATAGAATTTTGCTTAGACAGGATGATGCAGACGCCCGTCTTACTCCTTATGGTTTTAAGATAGGTTTAGCGGATAAGAACAGGATGAAACTCATGGAGGCTAAGTATGCTGCAGCAGGTAAAATCACAGAATATTTTGACGCTAATAATATTTCTCCAAAACTTTCAAAAAAGTTTTTAAACAGTCACAGCAGTTCACCTCTTGTTGAGGGTAAAAAAATATCGGCTCTGTTAACCCGTCCGAATATTACTTTGACGGACTTGTTAAAAATTGTTCCTCGTGGAACAAAAGTAATTTCCCCGGCCACAGAGATGGATAAAAAATTCCCCGCTGTTGCGTTTGATTTTCCTTTTAAGCCAAAAGGAATTTCTTTGAAATCAAAGCAAAAATTTTCTTTAAAAGATGAAGTTTTACAAAGTGTAGAAATTGCAATAAAATACCGCGGATATATTCAAAGGGAAAAATTACAGGCTGATAAGATGCTTCGGTTGGAGAACATGAAGATTCCTGCCAAGTTTGATTATAACAAAGTTTATTCTCTTTCTACTGAGGGGCGGCAAAAGCTTATAAAGCATCAGCCGGTCACGATAGCTCAAGCTTCCAGGATTCCGGGTGTTTCTCCGGCGGATATTTCGGTTTTGCTTATTTTCTTTGGTCGCGGATAGTTTCTTCTGTATTGTATATTTTGTTGAGTCTCACAATTTCGTCCAAGGCTTAAAGAATTAGGCTTAATCACAAAGCGAACGGCGTTTTATGCTGGACCATAGGCATTTGACGCATAGCGGCAGATGCCTATGGTCCCAGAAAACAGAGAGTGTAGACTTATGTGAGGAAAAGGAAGTTTTGTCAGAGAACTTTTTATTTAAGTTGAATGTTATTAACAATCTGCCTATCAAAGTGTTAATAACAATTGTCTAAAGTGTTTCTTTATTGATTTGGCAGATTTTTTTAATTTTTAGCCAATTTTTAAAATACGCGTTTTAAGCCAATTTATTCAGGGATTATCTAAAGTAAATATATAAATAAAACACTATAACAAGTTGTTTGTTAGTTAATTAGTTGTAATTTGTTCCGCGTGGAACATTTTAAAAAAACAGGCCTCGGGAATGCCCCTATTTTTAAAGAACTCTCCTAATAGCAGCAAATGTATAAACACAAACAAAAAAGCCTCAAAAAGAGGCTTTAATTGAGAAATTCCCGTTTTTACTCTAGTGTGAACAAAAAATAAGCACCGTGAAAGGCATATCTGTTTATTATATCTTGATTGAGTATTTTTACAAAAGCATAAGGAGTCTCTCCAATGAACGGAGGATTTTCTTGTAATTTTTTTATCTGTTCCGGAGTTAAATCTTTTGTTGGATCCATGAATGAATTATCTTGATTAAATAATGCAATTTGAAATGCAGTGGTTTTATTGAATTTTTCCTCCGACATTACATACTCTAAAATTTTTTCACCCCAAACCAGACAAGGTTTTTTGTAAGAAATAATTTTCTCTCTTATTTGAGAAGGTGAACAAAAATTATACTTCCCGGATTCAATCATTTTTTCCGCATTTTCAAAGTTTTTATTTCCCTCGCACTTACAGGTTTTGAAGAAAAAATTGTTTGCATACGGGTTGTTGACAGGGACATTAAAACCAAGTTGAAAATAAAAATTCACTAAACTCTCTTCCGCCGGTCTGGTCAACAAAAAATCATATTCGGGAAGGTGTTTTGAAACATCTTGAAACAGTTTTGACGAATAGTGATTACCCCTGAATTTTTTCGGCGTTGCCACTCCGGCAAGATATGCTCCCTTTATGGCAATATCACCGGCCGAACCGAATTGTGAAAAAGGATAAAAATCTATCGGGATCAAAACAAAAGTTGAAAGGATTTTCTCCCCCTCTTCCAACACATAAATTTGTGCAAACGGGAATAATTTTTCCTCTACGAGATTTAGATAAGAATCATCTAAAGAAAAACACTCTTTCCATATACAACGGAGTGCATTCATGTCATTTTGAGTTGTCAACCGTGCAACCATATTTTCTTTAAGTTAATGTTACCTGCTACTAGCAGTTTGGGTTTAATTATTTTGCCGCAGCCTTTTTTAAATCCTCTATAAATACATCAATATCAGACTTTTGTGTGTTAAAAGCGCACATCCATCTGACTTCATTGGTAGCTTTGTCCCAAACATGGAAAAAATGTTTTTTCTCTAGCCTGGTGCTAACGGCTACGGGCAGAATTGCAAATACCGCATTACTCTGAACCTTCTTTGAAATTTTAACGCACTTGACTTCTTTGACTCTTTTCTCCAGGTACTTTGCCATAGCGTTTGAATGGCTCGCCATTTTAAGGTACAAGTTGTCTTTTAGGTAGGCCTCAAACTGAGCCGCAATAAATCTGTTCTTTGAATAAAGCTGGGTTGCCTGCTTTCTGTAATACATCAAAGAATCTGCAAATATTTTATTCTTTTTTGCATTCAAAACCACAACAGCCTCCCCTACCAGTAACCCGTTTTTTGTGCCGCCAAATGAAAGTACATCGGCTCCGGTGTCTGCAATAAAATTTTTAATTGGCATTTTTAAAGCAGCAGCAGCATTTGCTATTCTGGAACCGTCAACATGCAGATAACATCCATGCTTGTGCATTAAGTCTGCAAGAGCTTTAATTTCAGCAGCAGTGTATAATGTCCCAAGCTCTGTGGGCTCTGATATTGAGAGAATTGCCGGCTGTGTGTGATGCTGGTCTCCAAATTCAAGTTCTGCTTCAACGTCTTTTGGTGTAACTTTTCCATCCTTGCAGTTTAGAGGAACTATTTTGCATCCCGACAGTTTTTCTACCGCACCACATTCGTCTACAAGAATATGCGCTGTTTTTGGCGCCAGTATTGAGTTATATGTTTTGCAAAAAGTTGAAAGGGCAACGGCATTTGCGCCCGTGCCGTTAAAGACAAAAAGTGCCTTGCAATTACCGCCTAAAAGATTTTCCAGATTTTTTAGTACTTCCTCTGTGTAGGGATCTTCTCCATAAGCGAGATTGAAATCATGATTGATATCTTCTATTGCTTTCATTATCAGCGGATGAACTCCGGAATGATTATCGCTTCCAAAACTATGTTTTAACATGATAAGTTATTTTAGAAAAAAGCGCCCGCGTTTACTGCAGAATGCAGTTCAACAGGCGCCTTAAAATTCAAACAAAAATATCTTTATTATTTGCAGATAGCCTCATAAGCAACTGCATCCATCAGCTTGTCAATCTCTTTGGGATCAGACATTTCAACTTTAATAAGCCATGCTCCGTATGGGTCTTTATTTACGCTTTCAGGGGCACCCTCAAGGTCCGGATTAACTTCTGCAACTTTTCCGCTTACCGGCATGTGAGCTTCCGCTACTGTTTTTACAGCCTCAATATTTCCAAAGATTTCACCCTCTTTAAGGTCTTCCCCTTCTGTTTGAATATCAAGGAATACTATATCTCCAAGCTGGCTTTGCGCATAATCTGTAATTCCGATGGTTGCTATGTTTCCATCTACTTTGACCCATTCGTGGTCATTTGAATACTTTAAGTTTGTAGGAATGTTCATATTATTTAGTTTTAATTATTTTTAAAATCAATGTTCAAATGTAATTAGATGCAGTTGTTTTTGCAAATTTCTTTAATCTAAAGAATAAAACCCAGCGCAAGTAAAAGACCAAATATTAAAATATTGCGGGCGGTGAGGCCAAGAACGGAGTTAAGTTCTTTCCCGTGATTTACAGTTTTCATTTTCCGCCATGTAAGAATGTGCGGAAGCAGATAAATTACCGTGAGCGCTGCCGCCCAGGGATATTTAGTAATCAGGCACACAAAGCATAACACAACGGCCATGACCCCGTTCATCAGATAATACTCTTCTCCTGTTTTTGCCCCATATTTGACTATTATCGTACGTTTTCCGCTTTTGGCATCTTGTTCTCTGTCGCGATAGTTATTTATTATAAGCATGTTGTCCGTAACAACCCCTATTGCAAATCCGGTCATGAGGGCTGTTAATGTGACGGTTTGTGAAAGGATATAGTATGTAAAACCGACCGGAACCAGTCCGAAGAATATGAGAACCAGGATATCTCCCATCCCCTTATAAGAAAATTTTGTGGTATAGAGTATGGCAAAAATCACACATACCGCACCTACGGCCACCAGCCACCAGCCTCCGTAAAGAACCAGCGGCAGACCGATAATGCAGGCGATTATCGTACAGATTATTATGCCCGTTCTCATTGCTGCGGGTGTAATCCAGCCCTGAGTTAATGCCCGTTTCGGACCAAGACGTTCTCCCAGGTCGGAACCCTTTTTAAAATCGTAATAATCGTTGATAAAGTTTGCATCTATTTGCATTGCAAATGCATATAAAAGACAAAGCAATGCCGGTACAAAAAATCTTGAAGATATAATCAAGGATAAAATGCTGTAATAACCCGCCGTGCCGGCAGTTGCAGCAATCTTATAATCTGCTATTGCCATTGTTATGGCGACAACCACGGGTACCGCCGCACCGGACAACGTTTGAGGACGGGCGGCCAGTATCCACGCTTTAAACGAGTTGGTTTTTATTGTTCCGTTCATTATGGGCTTTATGTGTTCTTCTTATGTGGGACTTTCGCATGCGAAGGTACACATTTTTATACCCCCTTTCTTTTACGCTCGATTAAACCCATTATGCCGCCCATTAAAGCGCATATGATGAGCAGGGCAACAAAGCTTTTAACAAAAAAACGTATTATGAGGATAAAAACACCCCAGAATAAACCCATTTTTAAATATCGGTGTTTTCCATTGTACCATTTATTAAAAGCATACAAATTTTTTATTGCCCACGTTTTTAACTGATTAACATTTTCCATCTAAACGATCAGTTTTTAGTTAAAAAACTTCTCAAATATACAAAATGTTATGAGACGATGTTATCCATTATTGGAAATACAGCGTGGATTTTGTTGTGGCACAATTTTGCAAAACTAATTGATTTACAGGCGTCTTCTGAATGCCGCCCATAGGGACATAGAAAGGCTAAAAACTAAATGCAAGGTTATCAGATTGTTACATGGATTAAAATTTCTCTCGTGTACTTTATACTTTGTCACATGCTGTCAATCAGCAAGTTGCATTTTTGCCTTTCTGTGCGTTCTGAGAAGGATTGTAAAATGGCTCCTAAGGGTACATTTACAGCAGTGTGTTATGCAAGGGTAAATTTATAGTAGTTTGCTACTAGTAGTTTGTTGCGTGAGCCGGAAGCTTTTTATATATTTGGGTTATAAACGTTTGAGGGAATATTTGACAAGTTCCTCCAGGGTGTATTGCGGATTGTCTTTGACAATCCCATTGATAACTTTTTCTGCTGCGGCTTTGTTAAAGCCCAGCATAACAAGGGCAGAAAGGGCTTCTTGAGCCGACCGTGTTTTTGGCACGCCGCCAGCCATTAAAGATTCCATGGAGGTATCGCCGCCCTTCACAATCTTATCTTTCAAATCTATGATAACTCTTTGTGCCGTCTTAAGCCCTATTCCTTTGATGCTCTTTATTTTATTAACATCACCGCTTATGATTGCATTCTTTAGCTCATCAGAACTCAGAGATGACAACATCATCCTGGCCGTGTTGGGACCTATGCCATTGACATTTATGAGCTTCATGAACATATCTCGCTCCGCTTTTGTGTAAAAGCCGTACCACATTGCTACATCTTCCTTCACGTGATAGTAAATGAAAAGTTTGATTTCTTTCAAATTTTGAATTTCCGTAAAAGTCTGTAGAGAAATTTCCAGTTTGTACCCTATTCCACCCGTCTCTACAATTGCCTGTGTGGGAGTTGCTTCAGCAAGCTGCCCCTTTATATAATCATACATAAAAGAAATGTTTTTCCTGTTAACAGAGCAAAATTAAGTTTTTTTAGATGCAAAGTGAAAGTTTGTTTATAATTTTGCGTGCACCGCTAATCAGACGGTAAAATTAAAATTTTTACTACACGGTATTTCTGTTATTATAAGATGATTATATGGAGACAAAAAATATTGTAGAAAATATAAGGAAAAAATTCCCGGCGCTAGCTCAGCAAATGAACGGGCAGCCGCTGATATATTTGGATAATGCCGCAACTTCTCAGAAGCCGTTGGAGGTTCTGGAGTTGTTGGACAAGATGAATGCAAAAGTAAATGCAAACGTGCATCGTGCTATGTATCAATTGTCTGATGAGGCTACGGGACTTTATGAGGGGGCGCGTGAGAGGGTAAGGCAATTTATTAATGCTCCCGACAGGGAAAACATAATTTATACATCGGGAACCACGGCCTCTATTAATCTTGTTGCTGCAAGTTTTTGCCAGAAGTATTTGATGAAAGGGGATGTAATTGTAATTACGGCAGATTCTCATCATTCCAATATTGTTCCGTGGCAGCTGGCGGCTGAGAGGATAGGGGCGGAAATCAGAATTCTTCCTATTGACGGACGCGGTGCGCTAAGAATTGATATGCTGGATAAAATGCTGGACAGCAAAGTGAAGATAGTTGCCGCAACACATATTTCTAATGTTCTTGGCATTGTTAATCCCGTGGATAAAATTGTACAAATAGCTCATAACCACAATATTCCTGTGCTAATAGACGGAGCACAGGGAATAGTTCACGTTCATGTTGATGTACAGAAAATGGATTGTGATTTTTATGCCTTCTCCGCTCATAAAATTTACGGTGCAACAGGAGTAGGAATTTTATACGGTAAAAGCCGTTATTTGAATGAGATGCCGCCATACATGGGTGGCGGGGACATGGTTGGCACTGTAACGTATCAGAAAACTTCTTATGCTCCGCTGCCTTTGAAGTTTGAGGCGGGCACCCCAAATTTTATAGGAGCATCTGCATTAAAACCTGCGCTGGATTTTGCCGCCTCCGTTAGAGAGGGTGAGGTGGGGGAAGCTGTGAAAGCATCTGAACAAGAGATAATTAAATATATGCTTAATGCGCTTCCAAATGAGATTGGAGAGGTTGAAGTGTATGGTTTGCCGGAGGGAAAAGTTTCTTCTCAGGCGTCAGATGACACGGGAGATAAAATTCCTCTGTTCTCTTTTAACATCAAAGGCTGCAATGCCGGAGATGTAGCGCAATTACTTGATAAGATGGGTATTGCGGTAAGGACCGGTTTGATGTGTGCGGAGCCGTTGCTGAATTCACTTGGAGTAACAAGTGTCATAAGGGCTTCATTTGCACCATATAATACTCTTGATGAGGCAAAGAAATTTATTGAGTGCGTAAAAAGGGCAAAGAAAATGTTAATGTAATTATCTGTCGCGACAGATATAATATTATTACAATACAGTGACGTGCACTGTCGTGTAAAAAGTTATAATACTATGAAAATAAATGAAATACAAAATCAAATAATTGAAGAGTTTTCTATCTTTACCGACTGGATGGACAAGTACCAGTACATAATTGACCTGGGAAAAAATCTTCCTATTATTGATGAGGCGGATAAAAAAGATGAGAATCTGATTAAAGGATGCCAGAGCAGAGTGTGGCTGATTTGCAGTGAGAAAGACGGAAAATTATTTTTTAAGGCGGACAGCGACGCTATTATTACAAAAGGTATAATATCATTATTGATAAGGGTTTACAATGAACAGACGCCTAAAGATATTTTAGATTCTAATTTGCACTTTATAGATGCAATAGGACTTAAGGCAAATCTTTCTCCAACCCGGGCAAACGGTTTGGTTTCTATGATTAAACAGATTAAAATTTATGCGCTTGCCTTTGCGGAGAAAGATGTAAAGTGAAAGTACAAAATAAAGAAGGACAAAACAGAAGTGTGCAATGCCCGGAGCAATTAATACACTTGAAAACACACATTAAATAATAATTTATAGAAGAATTTTATGGCAATAGAGAGTGATATAGTTAGAGCGATAAGGCAGGTATATGATCCGGAGATTTCCGTGAATATTTATGACCTTGGACTTATCTATGAGCTTAAAGCCGAGGAAGATGGGAAAGTGTATATTAAGATGACAATGACCTCTCCAACCTGTCCCTTGGCCGATGATTTGATAAGGGACGTAAATGATGCCGTTAAAGATGTGCCCGGGGTGAAAGACGTAAAAATTGAGCTTGTTTTTGAACCGGCATGGGATGAGAGCAGAATGAGCGAGGCGGCAAAACTTGAGCTGGGACTTCTGTAAAAAATTGTTGAGGTTATAAATTGTTTCTATGCAAAAACTGTATAGAGTTTATTTGTTGCTTGGGAGCAACATCGGGGATAAAAAAGGCATTATAGAGAAAGCTGATAAACTTTTGATTGATAAACTTTTGCCGGATTATCTGGATGTGACGGATTTAAGTGAAGCGGTGCGGACATCTTCCATATTAGAGACAGAGCCGTGGGGGATTTTTGAGAAGCAGTTGGGTGAGACCGGGAACATAATCCCAATAGAAAAATTTATGAATCAAGCATTTATGTGTTTGACTTATAAAGAGCCGCAAGAGGTTTTGGATATTTGTCTGGAGACGGAAAAAGAATTGGGCCGGAAAAGAAAAGAAGACAGGCTGCCGCAAGATTTGAATAAAAGAAAATATCTCTCCAGGAATATAGATATAGATATTTTAAAAATTTTTGCAGAGAGCAATCATGGTGAAGGCAATACAATATGTGCTGAGCTGCAGATAAATACAGAGAGATTAACAGTGCCGCATGCAAGATTGAAAGAGCGGCCGTTTGCCCGGAAATTGCTTAAGGAAATTTTATAAGTAAATTTGCACCCCCCGGAAAAACAAATGTAGGCGCATGGTAATTATACTGCTTTAAGATGTTTAGGAGGATTTAATATTTTTTGATTATGACACAAGATGAACTTTTTAAGAATCTGATTGCCCATACAAAAGAGTATGGTTTTATTTTTCCGTCCAGTGAGATTTATGACGGACTTAGCGCGGTTTATGATTATGGTCAAATGGGCAGCGAGCTTAAGAATAATATAAAAAAATATTGGTGGGATGCTATGGTTAAGCTGCATGAGAATATTGTAGGGATTGATTCTTGCATTTTTATGCATCCTAAAATTTGGAAAGCTTCCGGACACGTTGATGCATTTAATGATCCGTTGATTGATAACAAAGATTCTAAAAAGCGTTACCGTGCAGATGTACTTTTGGAAGATTATATTGCAAAACTTGAGGCTAAGGCAAACAAAGAGGTTGAGAAAGGGAAGAAAAGATTTGGAGACTCTTTTAATGAGCAGCAATTCCGTGAGACTAATCCTAATGTACTACGTGAAACAACTAAAATTCAACAGGTTAGGGAAAGAATGACCAAGGCGCTTAATGATAATGATTTAACAGCGTTGAGGCAACTAATTATAGATTGTGAAATTGCAGATCCTATTTCAGGAACTAAGAATTGGACAGATGTAAGACAATTTAATTTGATGTTTTCCACTCAGGTTGGAAGTGTTTCTGATGATGCAGGTACAATTTATTTGAGACCGGAGACGGCTCAGGGTATTTTTGTAAACTTCCTTAATGTGCAGAAGAGCGGTAGAATGAAAATTCCTTTTGGAATAGCTCAGATTGGCAAGGCGTTTAGAAATGAGATAGTAGCCAGACAATTTATTTTTAGAATGAGGGAGTTTGAACAGATGGAGATGCAGTTCTTTGTAAAGCCGGGGGAGGAGATGAAATGGTTTGAATACTGGAAGCAGCACCGCTTGGCCTGGCACACTGCAATCGGCTTGGGGAAAGAGAATTACAGATTCCATGACCATGAAAAACTTGCACATTATGCAAATGCGGCAACTGATATTGAGTTTAATTTCCCGTTTGGATTTAAGGAGCTGGAGGGTATTCACTCAAGAACTGATTATGACTTAAGAAGACATCAGGAGTTTAGCGGTAAGAAAATACAGTACTTTGATCCGGAAGACAATGCAAGCTACACCCCTTATGATATTGAGACCTCTATCGGTTTGGATAGAACAGTACTTGCCGTTCTTTCATCAGCATATAATGTTGAGAAACTGGAGAATGGAGAGGAAAGAGTTGTTATGAAATTTCATCCTGTTCTGGCTCCCGTTAAGGTTGCGGTTTTGCCTCTTGTTAAGAAAGATGAACTCAGTGCCGTGGCTCAGAAGATTATGGATGAGTTGAAATTTGATTTCAACTGCCAGTATGAAGAGAAAGATACTATCGGGAAGCGATATAGAAGACAGGATGCTATTGGCACACCGTTCTGTGTAACAGTTGATTTTGACACACTTAATGATAATGCCGTTACCTTAAGAGAGAGAGATTCTATGAAGCAGGAGAGGGTGCCTATTGAGAAGATACATGAGATTGTTGCTCAGAAAGTGAGTATGAAGAGGCTGCTTGAGCAGTTGAAATAGAGTCTTTAATATCTGTCGGGAATAAAAAACAGAGGGGTAATTTTGCAAAAACAGAAATAAGTTTTACATTTGCAGCCCATTTCTAGGGGATTCGGGGTGTGGCGCAGTTGGCTTAGCGCACCTGCTTTGGGAGCAGGGGGTCCTCCGTTCGAGTCGGAGTACCCCGACGAGTTTTTCATAGTAAAGTTTGGAGCAATCATTTGCGTAAGCGGGTGGTTGCTTTTTTGTTGTTTGGTTTTGTCTGATTTGGTGTAGGATCTTTGTGCGCAGTATTTTTCCTTTTTTCACATTTAAACAGCGTCTAAAACATTATTAAACCAAATTGTTATGAATTTATTTTGTAGGGCTATTTCCCGTAAATCTCTTTTAATTATTTGTTTCACAGTTTTTTCTACAGTTCTGTTTTCTCAAGAACGTCCTGTTTCATTAAGTGTTAAAGGCGGTTTTTCTTTAAATAGTTTTGGAAATGATAATCGCGCCGGCGGCAGAATGGGGGTTGCCGCTGAGATTCCGTGCAGTAACAAAGTCTCCATTCAACCCGCCTTGTTTTTTTCTGCAAAGGGCGGCGTTTCTCACTCAAGTTGGAGTATTACTAAAACTTCTTACGGTTCAACTGAACAACAAACCACTGTCACAGATAAAAAATGGGCATCTACGGCAAATTATATAGAAATGCCTGTGGAAGTGTTGTTTCACATCCCTTTTCATAAACAGGGACATGGCTTGCAACTCTCTGTCGGGCCGTATTTTGCAGCTGCAGTCGGCGGCAAAACAACCTATACAAAAAAGGTGGATTGTATACAGACGGAAAAACACACGTATGATACTTTTGGCAAAGACGGTATGGATTTTAAAAAATATGACATAGGGGTGACGTATGAAATCCACTTTGAATTAGGGCATTTTTTGATTGGGAATTATTTTGAATTCGGCACTATACCTCTTTCGGGGAATACGGTATTGCATTACGCCTTTGGTCAAAGGAACGTTTCCGCAGGATTCGATTTTGGCTATATCTTCTAAAAGGAACCGAATACTTTATAAAATGCTAAGTCTATTTATTTCCTTTTGTATAAGTGAAATAACTTCGGCGTTTTTGATTTTTTTTGTTCCATCAACTTTCTCGGAGAATATATAGAATACCTTACCGCCATAAAGTTCTGTAAAATTTTTTTGAGTTTCTGCCTGGATGGCATATTCTTTATAAATTTCCGGTAATTGGATACCGGAATTTACTGGCTTAATTTGAAGACCAATGTATTTTTCATTGATTTTAATAAAGAAATCTATGTTGAATAACCTATCCCATTTATCAGGAGCTGGTTGTATCTTTACTTGTAAAATGTTTTGCAATTGACCATATACAGTGGTAATTTCAGTAGTGTAACCATCATAAGTTCTCTCAATTACGAGTTGTTTTATGTAATCAATACAATCTTGTTCTGTAATTTCGGCAACTTCTGATTGTATCACTTCTGTAATTTTTATATAGAGTCTCTTACCCAAAGCTTCTATTTCTTCTTCGCTTTTTACATTGGAATAATAATAGTGCCTCCATGCCTCTAAATTTTTTGGTGAGCATTTTCTAATTGATTCGGATGTTGCACCAACATTTCTCTTAAAATTTAATTGGAAACGATTTGTTGCGCTATTAAGGATCCATTCTTTAGCCATTGATGTATTTATTAAAATTAGTTTTATACTTAAATTCTTCTCCTTCCTCCACAAGAGCCATTTTATCTTTTATGATATGGGCGTTAACGAAAGTTTTATTTTCTAAATAAACATAACACATTAATAGATTATTTGTGTCATATTTTATTTTGTCATATTTTAAAAAAACACGTTTTCCTTTAATCATGGAACGCAAGTATTCCATAGCTTTGCCCTCAAGCCTCGGGTCTTCTTTGACGCCAATTAGCCGAACAACAATGTCATTGTCTAGTTTCAGTTTATTAATCCCTAATATTTCCTTAACAACGTATAAATCAGTTCTTTGACGTTGGCTGTTTTTATCAATAACAGATCCGAACTGTAATCTTTTCATATCTACCTTGTTGTTAAAATGGAGTGGATCTTTGAAAATATAGGGTAGAGATTCGATTTCTTTTTTGAAATTTTTTTTGCTTTTTGCAAGTTTGACAAATTCAAAAATATCTTTATCTATGTTTAAACTATCAACTCCAATTTTTTCCCTGATTATAGGAAGAAATTCTGTATTAATTTCATAGCCTATAGAATTTCTTTTTAGATGTTTGGCGGCTAAAATCGTTGTTCCGCTTCCTAAAAACGGATCAAGAATAGTGTCTTCTGCAAAAGAAAACATTTTTATAAGCCTATGTGGTAATTCTTCCGGAAACATTGCCATATGATCGGTTTGTTTTGCCCCTGGAAAGTGCCAATGACCAGAAAAATACGTATTCCATTCATCAGGAGTCATTTTTGAAAGTTCTTTAATTTTCATTGATGGTTTTGGCGCTTCCCCAAGTTTTTTGAATATCAGTATAAACTCGTAATCCAGTTTAATAATACCATTTCGTGGATAGGGATAAGAGCCCATTTGCACACCACCTCCCGTGCTATTCGACGTGGTAACCTTTTGCCATATAATCGCACCCATGTAATCAAATCCTATTGATTCACAAAATTTTATAATTTCCGTTCTTATTGGGATTACTTTATATCTGCCATAATACACAGATCTTGCAAACTGATCTCCTATGTTAATACATAATCGGCAACCATCATGTAAAACCCTATAACACTCATTCCACACAAGATCCAAATTGTTGATATAATCTTCGTAATTGGAATGAAAGCCGATTTGGTCTTCAGAACCATAATCTTTTAATTGCCAATATGGAGGAGACGTTACCACCATACGTACACTACTATCCGGAATCAAAGACATATCCCTACAATCTCCATTTATTATCTTATGATTTGTTCCCATTATGATTTATTTTTAATATTGTTGCAAATGTAAGAAATTGTTGTGAGTCTAATTTTATCTTCCTTACTTATTCTGAAGGAATCTCTGGATTTTTGGGCTGTCATTTTCTTTATTCTTCCCGATAGTTGATTGTATTTTAAGAATTTAATGGTTTTTTCCGGATATTTTGCGGCAGCAGTTGCAAGGCACCAGGCAACTCCCATTTCTACATAAAATGGAGTATTAAACCCTTCTGGATATTTTGTTTTTGAGTTGCCGGATATTGATTTTTCTTTTGAGTAAAATTGACCGTTTTTGCCCGCAATGGTTCCGCATATCGACAAAACCTTATCAACATATTGATCATCTAAAAAATTGGTCATCAGCATGATTACGGCAAATCTGCAATAAAATTCTTTTTTAGATTTTAGATATGGCTGCAGAAAATCCCATACAGATTCCTTTTCATCCACCGTTAATTTTTTACACCAACTTGTGGTACTGCAGGTAACATCATTAACCGCCCAGTTATCAATCATCGGCATAAATTTTTTATACCACTTAAGTCTTTCATTTAAAGGCATTTTAGCAGAACCAATTAAAATACCTATAAGTGATTTTTCCTCCAGAAAAGTTGCTTCTGCTGTTTCTGCTTCCAAGATTTTTTTCCAATCCTCTTTTTTAACAAGAGTTTTTGCAAGGTTTCTTATAGCGGGGATTCTTACTCCTAGTATGTTGTCTTTTTGCCTTTTAGCAACAACTTGATTTCCAAATACTATGCGGGCATTAAATTCTTTGTACTCGTTATCACAAGGCAAAACAAGCGTTTTTAATTGACGTAATATGTCTGAGCGGGTTTTGTTCATGTTGAATTCTTTAAATGGTATTGAATAGTTAGATGGTTATTTCTTTCAGTAATTTATGTAACTTGCATCGGGGCAAAGGGCCTTATTTTTGTAATGCAATAGAATACAAATGTAAACTAAAATCGGCAATGAAATTGTCGGAATAAATAAAGTATTAATTATGAACAAATTTGATATGTATGTTCCTACCAGACTGGTGTTTGGACAAGGACAGTTGAATAATCTTCACACTCTTCCGCTTCCTGGAAAGAAAGCATTGATAGTTATCTCTAATGGCAAATCTACAAGGGCAAACGGTTATTTGGATAGAACTCAAGAGCAGCTTAAAATGGCTGATGTTGAGTATGTTGTGTTTGACAAAGTTGAACCCAATCCCTTAAAGTCAACGGTTGAGGCGGGCGGAAAAATGGCGCGCGAGAATAAGTGTGACTTTATACTTCCGCTTGGCGGAGGAAGTTGCATGGATGCTGCAAAAGGTATTGCTGCTATGGCTACAAATGACGGTGATTTATGGGATTATATTGCATTTGGAACCGGCAAGGGGAAAGCGATTATTAACCCGCTCCCGATAGTTGCCATTTCCACAACAGCCGGAACTGGTTCAGAGACAGACAACGGTGCGGTTATTACCAATCCGGAAACAAAAGAAAAGACAGCTCTTTTTGGAGTAAATCTGTTTCCCGTTCTTGCTATAGTTGACCCCGAATTGATGGCATCTGTTCCTCCAAAATTAACTGCATATCAGGGATTTGATGCAATTTTTCACAGTCTTGAAGGATATGTTTCCAAGTTTGCAAATTTAATGAGTGATATGTATGCTCATACTGCAATTTACAATGTGTCTCATTATCTGCCGCGTGCCGTAAAGAACGGAAAAGATATGGAGGCGAGAGATAAAGTTGCCTTTGCAAATTCACTTTCCGGAACGGTTATGTGTGTTGGAACCTGCACAGCAGAACACTCTTTGGAACACGCATTATCTGCTTATCATCAGGAACTTCCACACGGAGCCGGTTTGATTATGATTAGTAAAGCTTACTATTCTTGTTTAATTAGAAAACATTCTTGTGATGAGAGATTTGTACAGATGGCAAAGATTATGGGAATGGAAAATGCCTCTAAGCCTGAGGATTTTATAACAACTCTTGTAAAACTTCAGGAGGGTTGCGGCGTTGCAGATTTAAAAATGTCCGACTATGGAATTCGGGAATCCGAATTTGAAGGAATGGTTAAAAATGCAAAGAGTTGTATGAGCATGTTGTTTGATTGTGAGAGACTTCCGTTAACAGATGAAGATTGTATAAGAATCTATCGCGAGTCTTATAAATAATATTGACCGGCGCACATTGTGATAAGGAGTGGCGGAAGGAGCATACGCATAATGCTAGGAGCTTACAGCTAATGAGGTTTATTGTAATTTTCCATAAAATTTTAGTATAAATTTGCGCATCGGAATTTACTTATAAGGTTTGATATGTTCAGAAAAGTTAGAATTATTTTAGCGGCAATTTTCTTTATTGCCATAACACTTTTATTTTTAGGAATTTGCGGCGGATATGCAAAATGGCTGTCATGGGCGCCAAAGATGCAGTTTTTACCCGCAGTGCTTTCACTGAATCTGATAATGGTGGCGGCGCTGATAATTCTGACTTTGATAATTGGCAGAATTTATTGTTCCGTTATTTGCCCGCTTGGAGTTATGCAAGATGTAATCTCTTGGATTTCAAGCAAACGCAAAGGGAAGAAGAATAGATTTACTTATTCCCCCGCAATTTCATGGCTGAGGTATGTTGTACTTGGACTTTTTATTCTCGCAATAGTTTTTGGAGTTCATTCTTTTGTGGCGCTGCTTGCACCTTATAGCTCTTACGGAAGAATAGTATCTAATTTATTTGCTCCGGCAGTTCAATTGGGACATTATCATATTTTAAGCTATTATGTTTTTGGAGTCGCCGTTGTGACGCTTGTTGTAATTTTTGTTCTTGCATGGAGAAACGGCAGAACTTATTGTAATACAATATGTCCGGTTGGAACGGTGCTTGGGTTTTTCTCCAGATTTGCGATGTTCCGTCCAATGATGGATACCTCAAAGTGTGTTAATTGCAAACTTTGCGGCCGCAGGTGCAAGGCCTCTTGCATCAAATATGATGCACATAAAATTGATTACAGCAGATGCGTTTCTTGCGGAGATTGTATTGACAATTGTAATAAGGGGGCAATTCATTATCATTTTATGTGGAAAGGCAAACAACAAAAAGATTTTGCGGCAATAAACAAAGAGGCGTCTTTCACGCGTCGCAACTTTTTAACAGCCACTGCAATGCTGGCAACAACTGCAGCACTTGCAAAAGATAAATGTTTACCAAAAGCAGAGGATACTTCCGATAAAGTTATCAGAGAAACTCCAATACTTCCTCCGGGTGCGATTAGTGCGGAGAACATGGCCGATCATTGTACCGGTTGTCAGTTGTGTATTGCCAATTGTCCGGGGCACGTGCTGCGTCCTTCAATGGGTTTGATGACCTTTATGCAGCCTACAATTTCATATGAAAAAGGTTTTTGTCAGCCGGATTGTGATAAGTGTTCTAATTTGTGTCCGACCGGCGCTATACGGCCTATAAAGGCGGAGACCAAATTTAAAGTTCATATAGGCCACGCTGTTTGGCAGGGCTTTAATTGCCTGGTTTTGAACAAGAATGTGGCATGCGGAGTTTGCTGGCAAAATTGTCCTTATGGTGCAATCACTATGTTGCCGCTGGATGAGACTAATCCGGACAGTTTGCAATACCCCTCTATAGATGACAGTATCTGCGTTGGTTGCGGTGCTTGTGAAAAAGCTTGTCCGGCCCGTCCTGCCAAAGCCATCTACGTAGAAGGCTATTCTAAACAGGTTTTTGATAAATAAACGGCTATCTTGGTGGCATAGAATTATCTTGCAGATAACCAAACGTTTACATAGACGGGGGTGCTAAATTTTGAACCCCATCCACCATAATAATTTATTAATCAGCATTTTAATTTTGACCACCGCACAAAGCGCGGCAAAATAAAAAACAGACAGCGTCTTGCTGTCTGTTTTTATTCGCGGTGAGGGCGAGATTCGAACTCGCGGAACGGGAAACCCCGTTCGTCAGTTTAGCAAACTGGTGGATTCAGCCACTCTCCCACCTCACCGGAAGCCTAAGCTGATTTCCTTTCTTCTGAAAGGAGTGCAAATATAATTGAATTTTGGTTACTTTGAAATGTTTTCTCTCATATCAGTATCTGCCTGAATGTTTTTCAAACGATAGTAATCCATAACTCCAATGTGTCCTTTTTGGAACGCTTCTGCAATTGCCATTGGAATTTGTGCCTCAGCCTCAATAACTTTGGCGCGTGCCTCTTGGGCCTTCGCTTTCATTTCCTGTTCAAGGGCTACAGCCATAGCGCGTTTCTCCTCTGCACGAGCCTGTGCAATATTCTTGTCTGCATTTGCCTGGTCTATCTGAAGCATAGCGCCAATGTTTCTTCCAATGTCTATATCTGCAATATCAATTGATAAAATTTCAAATGCAGTACCGGCGTCAAGACCCTTACCTAAAACAACTTTAGAGATACTATCAGGATGCTCAAGAACTTTTTTATGGCTGTCTGCCGCACCTACGGAAGAAATAATCCCCTCTCCGACTCTGGCAAGAACCGTCTCTTCTCCTGCGCCTCCAACCAATTGTTTAATATTAGCGCGCACCGTTACTCTAGCCTTGGTAATCAGCTGAATACCGTCTTTTGCAACAGCGGTTACCGGAGGTGTGTTTATAACTTTTGGGTTTACAGACATTTGCACCGCTTCAAAAACATCTCGGCCGGCAAGGTCAATTGCTGCGGCCATGTTGAAGTTCAAAGAAATATTTGCTTTATCAGCTGATATTAAAGCATTTACAACATTAGGAACATTTCCTTTTGCAAGATAGTGGGCTTCCAGTTGGTTAGCGTCCAAATGCAGACCGGCTTTTGTTCCCGTAATCATTGCCATTACAATAGTTCCCGGAGGAACTTTTCTCCAGCGCATCAGAACAAGCTGAAGCAAAGATATTTTCACACCGGAAATTAAGGCCTGAAACCAAAGTGTGATAGGGAAAAACCATAGCAGGATAAGCAGTGCAACTATTGCCACCATTATCCAAATAATCATTGTAGCGGGACCCATCATAACCGTATTAATTTATGTTGTTAATTTTTTCTTTCTTCTCCGGACTCGCGGACAAAAACTTTTGTCCCCTCTATATCTGTAACTTCCAGTTCTTTGCAAGCGTCAACCAATTGATCTCTTGTGAAGACCTCAACGTTATTTTCTCCAATTCTTGCTTGTCCTCCGGGCGCAAGGCGTGTTAAAGACATTCCTTTCATGCCAACTTTTATTCCTTTTTTTCTTGGGTCTTCATCAACCTTTGCGTTTATATTGGTCTGTAAACTTGCTCTTTTCCAGGTTTGTGTACGCAGCAGCAAAAACAGCAGCATAAGGATAACAGCAACGTTGATGACAATTATCCACGTCCCCGCTACATGCCCAAATTTATACCAAGCCAGGCAACAAGATGTAATCATAGCGGCAATGCCAAGAATGCCCGTTACTCCAAATCCGGGAATAATTATCAGTTCTGTTACAAGCAGTATTACTCCTATGATAATCAGTGCAATAATAAGTGCCCACATAATATCTATTGTGATTTATTTTGGTGCAATATAAAAAAACTATTTGACTTTTTCCACGGAAATATTTTTTTCAGATATATTTCTAAGTTTGGCTGCCAGCATGTTTGCTTCCGCTTGTTTTTCAAACGGTCCGACAATGTAGTTGTCTCCCATTTTAGCAATATCTTTTTGAGTATTTGCCTTTAAAATTTTAAGTAAATCTTCCGGCAGAGAACCCTCGTATCCGGAGATGATAACGTTGTAGGCAATAATGGATAATTTGCTTTCAATTTTTTTTGCCTCAGGCAGAGAAACAAATTGCCTGTTGTTAAGAGCAATTATTAAGGCGGAATGAAATCCTAATTTTTTTATTCTAGACAGAGCCTGTGATGCGGCTGAATATGAGGAAAATATGCCCGCAGTGTAAAAATATTTTCCGGCGGTTTTTGTTTCAAAAACAGGACTTATGCCTTTAAAATTTTTTACGGCGGCCGGTTTTGCAAGTTGTAAAAATCTTACTTGATAAATTAACCCATCTGGGAGATCTTCACTTTTCGCGAGACAAGTTGTTCCAATTTTGAATGTCAAATCTTTTTCCGCTTCCGTCTTTTCTATTTTCATTTCCGGTGCGGTGCCCAATGTGTTTTGCTCAAAAATGTTGTCATTGGAAGTCATTTGTGTTGCCTTGTTTAATGCGGAATTGGCAGACGTGTCTATTTGTTTTATAGATGGAACTGTTATGCCGTTTGACAGGAAATCATCTTCAATCTTTTTTAAGGCCGATGCCGTTTTATTTGCATTTTCTTGCAAATCTAAAGTGTTGCGCTCTTCCTCAGTAATTTTTTGAGTGAGGGTGGCAAGAGAGTCTTTTCTGCGAGACATAAGCAGGGTATCGGAAGTATTTTCTGCAATTCTATTTTGAAGGGCTGCATATAGAGTTCTGTTTTTCTTCTGGCGCGCATTTGATTGGCTGATAGATTTTTGCAGGTTTCTCAATTGCAGATTAAGGCGGGAGTAATTTGCAGTAGCAACTTGAGTAAGAGTATCTGATTTTGCTGCAGCGACGTTGTTCTCCACCTTTTTCAATTGATGATTTATGGCTGCGGTATTAGCCGCATCTCTCTCTTCCTGGGATTTTCCGCTTCTAAGTCTGGATATGTTTAAAGCCTCTTCCGGTGTTGCCTTATGTTTTACCGGGAGAGTTTCAAAAGCCAAAACATAAACTGTTATTTGTGATGGATCATAACTGCTTTTTGCGGGATTATCTAAATTCCTGGTTGAAGCAAAGACAGAGTATTTTCCGTCGGGAGTATTATAAAAAAATAAATCATCTGAAGGAGAAGAGTACGGGAATCCCATATTTTGCGCCGTGCCCCAATCTCCGGATTGTTCATCCCAGTTGCTTACATATAAATCATAACCTCCGGCACCGTAATGACCGTTAGATGAAAAGTATAATTTTTTTCCGTCAGGGGTTACGTAAGGAAACACCTCATTGCCGGAAGACGTTACGTTGCTGTTTAGAATTTTTGGTGAGCTCCAAATGTTATTTGCTCCCTTTTTTGTCATGTAAATATTCCAGCTTCCGTGTGAGTCTTCCGCACTGTAGTAAAGGATATCTGTGTTTGAAGGGAAGTAGATGGTATCTTTTTTTGAGCCCAGTCCTGCGGGAATCTCAACAAAAGCTCCCTCTCCGGAGAGCCCCGGATAGTGCAGGAAGAAATCCTTCTTGCTAAAATTGCTTCTTGTAATTACTTTGGGTTCGGTAACATAATTTAAGAGAGACTCTCCGTTATCGCATGCTACAATTTTGGATTCCAGCCTTGTACGTACGGACAGGGCGGATTCCATTTTAAGAAGATTTTTGTAGATACTCTTGGCCCGGCCAAATTGATAAACCCTGACCAGAGAGTCCGCGGAGTGTTCTAATGTGTCTGAGGAATGCACCGTCTGCACTACCTGTTTTTGTTGCTCCGGCTGCTTGTTTTGTGAAAAAACAGGGCCTGACGGAAAAAATACAGACAGTAACAGAGCCGGTGATATAATTGAAAGAAGTCTTAAAAGTTTCATTTGAATGTGCCAAAACGCTGTAACAAAGGTAGGAAATACTTTATATTTTGAGAAAAAATTGTACATTTGCACCCTACTTTTAAAAACTAAATCACATGCAAAGTAAAGGTGCCATTAGATTTGTGGCGATTTTAATAGCTCTGGCGTGCTTATATCAGTTATCATTTACATGGGCTACCAGACATCAGGAAAACAAGGCAAAACAATATGCAGACGCAGCCGTAGCGGCAATGCAAAAGACTCCGCAATATGCGGCCGTCTCTGATTTGGACAAGGCATATTTCCTTGATTCCCTGCGCAAAGAGAGAAACAGGTATTATATAGACTCCATCACTTCTCAGAAAGTGTTCTTGGGTTTTACTTACAAAGACGTCAAGGAGAAAGAAATCAACTTGGGATTGGATTTGAAGGGCGGTATGAACGTCATGCTTCAAGTTCAGCTTAAGGATTTGATTGTGGCATTGTCTGATAACAACCAGTCTCCTGATTTCCAAAAGGCTATGGCTCTTGCTCAGAAGAACGAGCTTACCAGCCACGGGGATTTTATCACATTGTTTGACGAGGCTTGGAATCAGGTTGCCCCGGGCAAGAAACTGTCTACGATCTTTGGAACTTATGAGATGAAGGACAAGATTAAGCCGGAGACAACAAACTCAGAGGTTATCTCTGTCATCCGTGCCGAATCTGAAAGTGCTATTGCAAATTCTTTCAATGTCTTAAGAAGCCGTATTGACCGTTTTGGAGTAACCTCCCCTAATATTCAGAGAATAGGAAACACCGGTAGAATTCTTGTAGAGCTTCCGGGAGTCAAGGAACCTGAGCGTGTCAGAAAACTGTTGCAGGGTACTGCATCTTTGGAGTTTTGGCCAACGTTTGAGAACAAAGAAGTTTATAGTTATTTGGAGCAGATTAACACTACTCTTAAAGATATCCTTGCAAATGTGAAAGTTACAGATACTTCCAAGGCATCTGTCGCGACAGATAGCACTAAGGCAGTTGCTGCTGCGGATACAACTAACAAAGCCGTAAGCAGCTATAAAGAGCAATTGCTTGCCGCAGATTCCACCTCAAATAAAGAGAGTGTAAACTTTGCAAAGGAAAATCCGTTGTTCTCTATTCTTCAGCCAAGCGCTTATCAAGGGCAGCTTGCACCGGGTCCGGTAATTGGAAGAGCTCACTATAAGGATACTGCAAAGGTTAATGCGTATTTGAGATTACCTCAGATTAAGGCAATTCTTCCTGCGGAACTTGTTCCTATGTGGACGGTTAAATCAGACCCTCAGGATAAGAGCGGAACAATCTTTGACTTGATTGCAATTAAAAATTCTACCCGTGACGGTAAGGCGCCTCTTGACGGAAGTGTTATAACTGACGCAAATACAGCATATCAGACAAGCGGCGGTTCACCGGATGTTGAAATGTCAATGAATCCGGAGGGTGCAAGAACTTGGGCCAGACTTACCGCTGATAACCTGCAGAGAAGCGTAGCCATTGTGCTTGACGGTATGGTTTATTCATATCCTACGGTTCAAACAGAAATTACAGGCGGGCGCTCTCAAATTACAGGAAACTTTACGGTAGAGGAGGCGCAGGACTTGGCTAATGTATTGAAATCAGGTAAATTACCGGCTCCTGCAACAATTGTTCAGGAACAAGTTGTAGGTCCTTCTTTGGGAGCCGAATCAATCAACGCCGGTTTAATTTCATTTGTTATCGCGTTCTTGCTGGTGCTGATATACATGGTATTGTTCTACAACGGAGCAGGTCTTGCTGCAGATGCCGCATTGCTTACAAACGTTTTGTTCTTGCTTGGTGCGCTTGTATCATTTGGAGCAGTTTTAACCTTGCCTGGTATAGCCGGTTTGGTATTGACGCTGGGTATGGCGGTTGATGCCAATGTTATTATATATGAACGAATTAAGGAGGAATTGCGAGCCGGCAAGCAGCTGAGACTTGCTATTCATGACGGTTATAGCAATGCGTACTCGGCAATTCTGGACGGTCAGATTACCACAATAATTGTAGGTATTGTTTTGTTCATCTTTGGTACGGGTCCTGTACAAGGTTTTGCAACAACACTGGTTATTGGTATCATCACTTCCTTGATGACATCAATCTTCATTTCCAGATTGATTTTTGAATCGCGTCTTGCACGCAATAAGAACATTACGTTTGATAACTCGCTTACCAGAAACTTCTTAAAGAATACACACGTAAACTTTGTTCATTTGCGTAAATACGCATACGTTATTTCCGGAATCATAGTAGCTGTTGCGCTTGTATTTATTCTTACCAAGGGCTTTACTTACGGTGTTGATTTCACAGGCGGTCGTACTTATGTTTTGAGATTTGATAAAGAGGTTACCGCAGAACAAGTACGTGCGGCGGCAATAAAAGAATTCCATGAGAGCGTTGAGGTTAAGCAATTTGGAGCCGGAAGCCAGATGAAACTTACTACCAGCTACAAGATAAATGATAACTCTACAACAATTGATAAAGAGGTTGAGGCTAAATTATACAACGCTTTGAAGGGTATGTATAAAACCCCAATGTCTCTACAGGAATTTACCACAGCAGTAGATAACCCTAACGGAATTGTAAGTTCTGATAAGGTTGGTCCCACTATAGCAAATGATATGAAGAGAAAGGGCATTTTGGCCGTTATCATATCATTGATTGCAATCTTCCTGTACATAGCAGTCCGCTTTAAGAATTGGTCTTGGGGTGCCGGCGGAGTTATTGCATTGGCACACGACTCTATTATTGTGATTGGCTTTTATTCAATATTCAGCGGAATTCTTCCGTTCTCATTGGATGTTGACCAGACGTTTATTGCGGCCGTTTTGACAATCATCGGATACTCAATCAACGATACGGTAGTTATCTTTGACAGAATTAGGGAGTATAGAAGGTTATATCCAAAGAGACTTTTGAGAGATAACGTAAACGGTGCGGTTAACAGCACACTGTCAAGAACCGTTAATACGTCAGGTACAACATTGGTTGTATTGATTGCAATTGCAATTTTTGGAGGTGAAGTTATCCGCGGATTCTCTTGTGCTCTTGCACTTGGAATTATAGTTGGTACTTACTCTTCTATCTTTATCGCCACTCCTATCATGTATGATATTAACATGAAAAAAGAGAGAGAAAAAGAGGATAAGGAAGATGACAAAAATCAGAGCAGAAAGAGAGTTAAGAAACAGGTTGCAGCTGCTCCGGCAGTGGCACAATCGGCTCCCGAGGTTAAAGCGTAATTATTAAATAATAATGATATAAAAAGAGCGGTCAGTTTTTGGCCGCTTTTTTTGTTAAATTTGTGAATCTTAATATTGAAAATTCATGAGCAGAAATAATAGCAGAGGCGGTTCAAACCGCTCAAATAGAGGCGGCAACAACAACCGTAAAAGTCACAGCAAAAGAGAAAACAGCAGATATGTACATGCTGCAGAAAAAGAGTCTGGTCCCAAATATGGGACAGAAGACGAAATTATGAGCCGTTACGGCCATAAGAAAAATCGCAGTAACAGTAGAAATGTAATTGAGGAGGTTACGGGGAAATTAAGCATGGCTGCGGGTGGCTTTGGTTTTGTTACGGTTCCGGACAGAGAGAATGATATTTTTATTCCTGCCGGGAAGTTAAACGGAGCGCTTAATAATGATACGGTTAAAGTTGCAATAACCCGCAGGGCAAAAAATGACCATCGTGAGGAAGGAGAAATTTTTCAAATAGCGGAAAGGAGCAAAAGACCTTACATAGGCATTTTGCAGATAACAGGACAAAAGGCATGGGTGATAATGCAGAATAAAAACATGCCTTATGATATTGAGGTCCCGATAGAGCAAGTAAAGCCTGAATACCAGGGCCTTAAAGTTGCAGTATTGGTTAAGGAATTTTCACGTGGACAAGAGACTCCAAAAGGAGATTTGATAGATGTTTTGGGAGCATCCGGGGAAAATAACACGGAAATGCATGCAATCTTAACGGAGTTTGGACTGCCATATAAATTCTCTGACGGAGTGGAAAATGCCGCAGGGCAAATTCCTGTAACTATCGGACCTGCAGAGCTTTCCGGAAGGAGAGATTTTAGAGGTACTTGTACATTTACAATTGACCCCGCCGATGCAAAAGATTTTGATGATGCCTGTTCTCTTAAAAAATTGGATAACGGACACTGGGAGGCGGGTGTTCACATTGCAGATGTATCTTATTACGTAAGACCGGGTTCCGTTATTGATAAAGAGGCTGTTGACAGAGGAACATCTGTTTATTTGGTTGACAGGACGGTTCCAATGTTGCCGGAAATTTTGTCAAACAGACTTTGCTCTTTGCGTCCCGGGGAGGCAAAACTTACTTTCTCCGCCGTGTTTGAATTGGATGATAATGCCAATGTTGTTGACCGTTGGTTTGGACGTACGATTATTCAGTCAGACCACCGCTTTGCTTATGAAGAAGTGCAGCAATTGATTGAGAATAACGGAGATATAACAAATTACAAAACATCTATCGCGAGTGATAAAAATAAAGATGATGAGACAGGATTGCTGGCAGATGCGCCATCTCAAACAGTGATTAATGCGGTTCTTCAATTGCACAAACTTGCAACTCTGTTAAGGAAGAAAAGATTTGAAAAAGGCTCCATAAGTTTTGAGAGACCGGAGATGAAAGTGCTTGTAGATGAGAAGGGTAAGCCAATAGATATAGTGGAGAAAATTTCCAGAGAGGCTAACTGGCTGATTGAAGAATTTATGCTTCTTGCAAATAAAGAGGTTGCCGCTTATGTCACAACCGGACTTAAAATAAAAGCACCTACGTTTGTGTATCGTATTCATGATCAGCCTGATATGGATAAGGTCACAGAGCTAAGAACTTTCATAAAACATTTTGGATATACAATGGATCCGTCAGATACTCCCCAGCAACTTGCAAAAGCATTGAACAAACTGCTTGATTCTCTGAAGGGCAAGCCTGAATGTGCGACAATAGAAATCCTTGCGCTGAGGTCAATGGCGCGCGCGGAATATTCAACTGATAATATTGGACACTACGGATTAGGATTTGAATACTATACTCATTTTACCTCTCCAATCAGGCGTTATCCGGATATGATGGTTCATCGGTTGCTTGCAAATTATCTTGCCGGCGGAAAGAGCGCAGACAAGAAATATTATGAAGATATGTGCCGGCATGCATCTGAAAGAGAGCAGCTTGCAACAGAAGCGGAAAGAGCCAGCGTTAAGTATAAGATGACTGAATTTATGGAGGATAAGATTGGTCAGATTTATGACGGCACTATTAGCGGAGTTACAGATTGGGGGCTGTATGTTCAGATAGAACCTACTAAGGTTGAGGGTATGGTTGCCTTGCGGGACATCAAAGAGGATTACTTTGAGTTTGATGAGAAAAACTACTGTGTAATAGGCAAATCCACGCATCAGAAATTTACGCTTGGAGATAAGGTTAAGATTAAAGTTGAGAAGACAAATCTTGAGCAAAAGATTATTGATTTTTCTCTTGTATGGGATGATAGCTATAACAAGGCTGAGTTTGCAAGCAATGCGGATGTCCGGAGAGATAATTCATATTCCGGCGACAATAAGTTTAGAAATAATAGGAGCAGAAAAAATGATAATCAAAGAGGGAGAAAAATTTCCGGAGGCATTAAATCTGACGGTAAAAAGTTACAAAATAGGAGAGAACCTTCTGGCAATCAGAAGCGCCCTAAAAGGTAATGTGACGGATAACTATAATTATCCGGAACTTGCTGATAAAGAGTTTGTTCTAGACACCGATGCGCTTATGTCCGGCAAGGATTTGAAGTTGCCTAAGAATCATTATACTCTTACGTTAAGTTCCGAGTGGCTTATGCTGCCGACCGCTGACGAATTGCAGAAGTTAAATTCCAAACAAATTACCGCGGGGGGACGTGACGTTCTCAACGCCAGCCGCACCGTTCTCAACGCCGGCTCTGACGTTCTCAATACAAGCCGTGACGTTCTCGCTACAGAGTACAGGCGCAAAACCTCTGAAGAATTTTTTTTCACGGCCGTTCTTTCCGGGGCCAGCTCTGATTCCAAATCAATCAACGCTGGCGATAATCCGCTGATTATGAAATACTCGGCCGGCACAGGCAAAGTAGAGACCAATTGGGATTCCATTCCCCCAAAAATGCGCTTCTTTTTTCCCCGCTCTCTGGACATCGCTCTTGGTTATCTTACTACTTCACAGCCGCAGCTATAACCTTGGAGTGATGATAACAATGCATAAAAAAAGAGAGGCATTTTTGTCTCTCCTTTTTTTTGCCCGCGTGTTTCTCAAGCGGATTGACTTAATGCCGCGTAGCCTAATGTGAAGTGCCGGTGAATCCTCGCGTGACAGTGCGTTAAACCACTGATGTTCAGTGTACTTTGTGTGTCGGCAACGCAAATAAATTGCCGCATAATTAAACTGAGCAAATTTCCAACGTATTTTGTGCGCCGGCAACTGCATGCAAGCATAGCGTCGAATGTGAAAACGGCGATCTAACTCGTATGTAAGCGCAACGCCGAATATGAAAACGGCGGTCTAACTCGCATTCAAGCGCAACGTCGAATATGAAAACGGCGATCTAACTCGCATTCAAGCGCAACGTCGAATGTACAATAAAACGCGGTAGGCGTGAATGAAAAAATCCTTTTTAACGGAACAAATTATTTTACAGATACTTAAAATGACCGGTTTAGCACCCGTCACAGAACGCACAGAAAGGCAAAAATGCAACTTGCTGATTAACAGCGTGTGACAAAGTATAAAGTACACGAGAAAACCGCAAGCAGCTGTAAGTTGCTGATAATCAGATGGGGAAAATTTAGCCTTTCTGGGCCCCTCTGGGCCACATTTTGGAATACGCTGTAAATCAATTGGTTTTACAAAAATGTTGCACAATGTTGTACAATTCAGGAGAATAGGAATTGTCTTTTTTCCTAGTGAAAAAATCAGTAATTTGCGAGGTCTATTTAGAAAGTGAATTTACGGGAGGAAGAAGTTAATCTATCGGGATAAAAAAATAAAAAAGACAAGGAGATATATTATGAACAAGAGAGTTTTATTAATGATTTTGGATGGCTGGGGCATTGGAGCAAATGACAAAACCAATGCAATTTATACGGCGGGACAGCCTAATATTGATGCGCTTAGAACAAAGTATCCGCATTCTGAATTGCAAGCTTGCGGAGAAGATGTTGGCCTTCCAAAAGGACAAATGGGGAATTCAGAAGTAGGACATTTAAATATAGGCGGCGGCAGAGTTGTTTATCAGGATTTGGTAAAAATCAACAAGGTTTGCGAGTCACATGCGCTGCTGGAAAATAAAGAGGTAAAGACGGTTTACGATTATGCCGCACAGGGACATGCGCTTCATCTGATGGGACTTGTTTCTAAGGGCGGAGTTCACAGTTCATTGGACCATCTGTTTGCATTTTTGGACACGGCAAAAGAGTGTGGTCTGCAAAAGGTTTATGTTCACTGTTTTATGGACGGACGTGATACCGACCCTCACAGCGGAATAGAATTTATCAAGCAACTGGAGGAGCATATGAAAAAATCTTGTGGTCAGATTGCAAGCGTGGTTGGAAGATTCTATGCTATGGACCGTGACAAAAGATGGAACAGAATTAAAGAGGGTTATGACCTGATTGTCAATGGTAAGGGGGCTAAATATGCTACTGCCGCAGACGGAATGAACGCCTCATATAAAGCGGGTGTTACCGATGAATTTGTAAAGCCGATTTCTATTTGCGGAGCGGCTTCCGGAGCCAAAACGGATGCCTACAATAGCACCGGTTGTGATGTAAATAACCGGCTTCCCGACAGCACACCACAAATTGCCACAGTACAAAAAGATGATGCAGTGATTTTCTTCAACTTTAGAAATGACCGCGCGCGTGAGTTGACATATGTTCTAACTCAGAAAGATATGCCGGAAAATGGAATGCATACGATTCCTCTGTATTACTGCTGCTTAACACCTTATGATGACGAGTTTAAGGGAGTGCATATTTTGTTTGACAAAGAAAATGTGCAAAACACTATTGGAGAAGTAGTTGCAAATGCAGGCAAAAATCAGTTAAGAATAGCGGAGACGGAAAAATATGCTCACGTTACATTTTTCTTTAGCGGCGGAAGGGAGGAACCGTTTAAGAATGAGGACAGAATCCTGGTTCCTTCTCCAAAAGTTGCAACGTATGATCTGCAGCCGGAGATGAGCGCGCCGATAGTTGCGGAGAAATTAATTGCGGCAATCAAGACTAAAAAAGAGGATATGATAATTCTGAATTTTGCCAACGGAGATATGGTTGGGCATACCGGAGTTTTTGCCGCAATAGAGAAGGCAGTTACATGTATTGACGGCCTTGTAAAAGAGGTTGTTGCGGCTGCGCGTGAAAACGGGTATACCGTACTTATTACAGCTGACCACGGTAATGCCGATTGCGCTGTTAATCCCGACGGGTCTCCAAATACGCAGCACTCTTTGAACCCGGTTCAATTTATTGTTGTTGACGATGATGTTAAGTGCGTTAAGAACGGAAGACTGTGTGACATTGCTCCTACTATTCTGAAACTTATGGGAATACAGCAGCCAAAGGAAATGACGGGAGAAGCTCTTATTTAAACAAGAAATGCAAGAGCGCAACAAACAAAACGGAATTGATATCTAATTAAAAACATACTGTCGGGAGAAAAATAATGCAATTTGTTCACTTACACCTTCACTCTTACTATTCCATTCTTGACGGAGAGGGAAAAATAGAGAATTATTTTAAGAAAGCGGCGGCGGACCATCAGCCTGCAATGGCTTTGACGGACCACGGCAACATGTTTGGGGTCAAGGAATTCCTTAAGACTGCAAAAAAGTTTAAAGGAGTGGTTAAGCCGATTGTGGGATGTGAAGTGTATGTAAATCCGGAGGGCAGATTTGTAAAAAGGGGTAAGGAAGACCAAGGTGCATATCATTTGATTTTGCTTGCAAAAAATATTGAAGGTTATTATAATCTTGTAAAAATTGTCTCTATCGGATGGACAGAGGGCTTTTATTATAAACCAAAGGTAGACAGAGAGATACTGGAGAAGTATCATGAAAATCTTATAGCATCTTCCGCTTGTCTTGGAGGTGAGTTGCCGCGTCTGATTGCGGCGGGAAATATGGAAGAAGCGGAGAAATCTGCGCTTTGGTTTAAGAAAGTTTTTGGAGAAGATTACTATCTTGAGATTCAACAGCACCGTACGGAAGTCCCCGGACAAAGCCAGGAAGTGTTTGAGAAGCAGAAAATTGTAAATGCAGGGTTATTTAAGTTAAGTGAAAAACTTGGAATAAAATGTATTGCTACAAATGATTGCCACTTTGTAAATAAGGAGGACGGCCCGGCTCACGATAGATTAATATGCATTAACACTAACGCGCGTGTAACTGATGCTGACAGAATGCACTATACTCAGCAGGAATACATGAAGACGGCAGAAGAAATGGCTGCCATGCATATAACTCATCCGGAGATTATTACCAACACCTTGGAAGTTGCCGCAAAAGTGGAGGAGTACGATATTGACCATGACCACATACTTCCGATTTTCAAGCTGCCGGACGGGTATTCTGATTCCAATGATTATCTGCGAGATTTGGTTTATAAAGGCGCAGAGACCAGATATCCCAATATGCTTCCAAAGTTGAAGGAGAGGATAGATTTTGAGCTGCAGACAATTAAAGGAATGGGTTTTCCCGATTATTTTTTGATAGTTCAAGATTTTATAAATGCGGCTAGAGCAAAGGGTATTTGGGTTGGACCGGGCAGAGGTTCCGCCGCCGGAAGTGTTGTTGCTTATTGCCTGGGAATAACAAAGATAGATCCAATAAAGTATGACCTTTTGTTTGAGCGTTTCTTAAATCCGGAGAGAATCTCCATGCCCGATATCGATATTGATTTTGAGGAGGAGCGCCGCGGTGATGTGCTTGCCTATGTAGAGGGGAAATATGGTAAAGACCACGTATCTCACGTTGTCACTTTTGGCACAATGGCAACTAAAAGTGCAATTAAGGATATAGCTAGAATAGAGGATGTCCCGCTGGCTGTTGCCAACAAACTTGCCGGAATGGTGCCGTCCAGTTTTCCGGAAGAGCAGGTAAAAGTTAAGCGTCCGGACGGTACGGAGGAGACAGATTCTAAAAAAGTTGCCGTGAATTTTGACAATTGTCTTAAACTTGTACCTGAGTTCAGGCAGGAGTATGAACATCCTGAGACTCCGGAGGTTGGAGAGACAATGAAATATGCCCGCATGTTGGAGGGCACGGTTAGAAATACCGGAGTGCATGCCTGCGCTGTAATTATAGGTCGCGATAAGTTGAGCGAACATATCCCTATTAGCATTGCAAAAGACAAAGACACCGGCAATGATATTTGGGTGTCCCAGTATGAAGGGTCGGATATAGAGGATGTTGGGATGCTCAAGATGGATTTTCTTGGTTTGAGGACATTGTCCATTTTAAAGGAAACCGTTGAAAATATAAAAAAGAGCAAAAAGATTGATGTTGATGTTGATACCCTGCCGCTGAATGATAAGGCAACGTTTAAACTTTTCGGCAAGGGTGATACGGTTGCGGTGTTCCAGTTTGAAAGTCCGGGAATGCAGAAGTGGCTTAGAGAGTTAAAACCCAATAGGTTTGAGGATTTGATAGCAATGAATGCATTGTATCGTCCAGGCCCCATGCAGTACATTCCCGATTTTGTTAACAGGAAAAACGGGCGGACAAAAATTGTTTATGAAATGCCGGAAATGGAGGATATTCTCTCCGATACTTACGGTGTTACTGTATATCAGGAGCAGGTCATGTTGCTGAGCCAGAGGATTGCAAGTTTCTCCAGAGGGCAAGCAGACGGACTGCGTAAGGCAATGGGTAAGAAGAAGATAGATAAGATGATGGAGATGGAGGAGTTGTTTATGAAGGGTGGTATTGCCAACGGATACAAGGAGGAGCAGTTGAAAAAAATATGGAATGACTGGAAAGAATTTGCCAAATACGCGTTTAACAAATCACATTCCACATGTTATGCTTGGATAGCTTATCAGACGGCTTGGCTTAAGGCGCACTATCCGGCCGAATTTATGGCTGCCAATATGAGCAAGAATCTTGGAGATATTGCGGAGATTTCCAAGCTGATGGATGAGTGTAAACGAATGAAAATAAAAGTATTAGGGCCGGATGTCAATGAGAGCGGAGTTGATTTTACAGTGACGGGAGATAATGAAATCAGATTTGGACTTGCCGCAATCAAAGGTGTCGGCGGAGCGGCATCCGAGGTTATTATCAACAATGCTCCGTACAAATCTATTTTTGATTTTGCAGAGAAGGCTGGCAACGGAAACATCAACAGAAAGACAATAGAGTCTTTGGCTTATGCCGGAGCATTTGACTCGTCATTTCCTGAAATCCGTCGTGACCAGTATTTTTCCGAGAATTCAAAAGGGGAGATTTTTCTAGATGCGCTTGTGCGTTATTCTCAGATAGTCAATAAGAAAGAAGATAACGGCGGTTCTTTGTTTGGGGAGACTGATACGGGCTTTGAGGCTCAGACTCCGGAAATCCCCGCAGCAAAAGAGGATATAAATAATCTTGAATTTTTGGAAAAGGAGAAAGAGATGGTGGGAATGTACATTTCTTCACATCCTCTTGATATGTACAAGTTTGAGATAGATAATTTTACCTCATACAATCTTGTTCAGGCATCTGCTCTGGTACAGCAAGTAAAAAATAATCCCGCATTGGCAGATAGAGATTTTTATGTGGGAGGCATTGTTTCATCTCTAACAAAAAAGGTTTCACAGAAAAGCGGAAAACCTTTTGCTTCAATGACTTTAGAGGATTATGCCGGGATAATGCAATTCTCCGTATTTGGAAAAGACTTTGAAACATTTCTTCCGTTTTTAAATCAGGGAGCCGCTTTGTTTATAAAGTGCAAGCTTAGGAAGAGGTATAATTCAGAGACTGATTATGAAATCAGAATTCAAAAAATAACTTTTCTGGCAAATCTAAAAGAGCAGTTTATGAAGGGTCTGACGTTGTATATTCAGTCAGAGAAATTGGATAAGAATTACCGTAAAGACCTGGTTAACACCATTAAAGAGAATAAAGGCACAACTCCGCTGAATATTGTTATGACTGAAGCGGAGAGGAGCATCTCTTTAAGTTATGCCTCCTCCAAAAAGGTCAATGTAGATAGGCCTTTGCTGGAAGAACTTGAAAAAATGGATATTAAGTATAAGGCAATTACCTCTGTCAGCATGTAAGCCGCAGTGGGGTTAATTCCAACCTTGAGCTTTGATTTCCAGACATCTGCCGTCTGGCGTAATTAGTGACGTACCGTTTTCTGCCGGGCACAAATGACCTATTACATCTAAGTCTCCCATCTCTTTATGCAGTTGCTCATGCTGTTCCAGCGGAACAATATATAGAAGACGGTAATCATCTCCTCCGTTTATAACGGATGTAATTATATCAATTCCAATCTCATCCGCCATTGCACGGCTTTCCGGAGCAATGGGAATTTTATCCAAATAAACCTTTGCGCCAAACCCCGTCTCTTTGCAAAGCTGTTTTATTGTATCACCTAAACCCTTGGTAATGAAGTATCCCGTTGACGGATAAAATCCCGCCTCTTTAAAATTATCTATGCACTTGCTGTTTATTTCCGGTGTAAGATATTGGCTAAGAATATATTTGTATTTGCTTAAATCAGGCTGCTTATAATCTTTCATTTTTTCAGGCGGCACTTTTCCAAAAGCAACTTTTTCTCTTTCAAGCACATGCAGTCCCATATAGGCGGCACCCAAATTTCCGGTTACGCACAGCAAAGAGGTTTTGTCTATCTTTGGCCATGTATCAACTATTTTTTTCTCTTGTCTCCCGACAGATGTGCAGCTTATGATAAGTCCTGTCATAGAGGGACTTAAATCTATTGTGACATTAGAAATATTATGTTCTTTTGCTGCGGCTTGTATTCCGGCCCAAAGCCAATCTACATTTTCATAGCTGAATTTTCCGGAGATTCCCACGTTAAAACTTAAGACGTACGGCGCATAGTTACGGGCGTATAGCGGTCCCATTGCATAAATTCCCATCTTGTAGCCCAAATATTTGATGGGCGTGTAAGTTAAGTCAAAATCAACGCCTTCCATCATTATGCGATTGGCGGTCATGTAGTAATAATCAGTGTTATTCAGCAGTTGAATGTCACTGTTTTTGTATGTGGTTTTTTCAAATAGTTTATCCAGGGCCGCAATTCTGCCAAGCTCTTTGATTTCCGTCCTTTGCGGTATTTTTGCCGCTTTATTTTGTTTGTCTGCCATGTTTTTCTGATTTATTGCTGCAAAGATATTTATTTAAAACTAAACAATGCTCCTCTCACGCCGGCATGTCCGCAGTCTTTGCCTGGCTTGCAGATATAAGTTTGTGGTGAAAGAGGGACATGCGATGTATTATTAGATTGTTATAGGAAATGAGAAATATTATATAAATTTACATAAAAGAGATGGGCCAAACTAACCATATTAAAGTAAAACTATCTATGGACAAAAATTATCGCAAACTGACCGGAGAGGAAATACTCCGGCTGGAGAAACAATTCTGCACCGCGGAGGATTGGAATAATATTAATATTGCTGAAAACTTTACGCCGGAATATGTAAGCTGCGTACAATTTTCAGGCACAATTTACTTGGGCGTTATGGAGGATTCATTCATTCTGCCGGGCGGAATAAAAAAACACAGCCAGCTCAAATATGCCGCATTACACAATGTTACTGTCGGTGACAATTGCTGCATTGAAAAAATACATAACTATATAGCCAATTATATTATTGGAGATCACACACTTATAGAAAATGTCGGATTGATGTATGTGGACAGGGTTTCCACCTTTGGAAATGGAGTTGCGGCATCCGTTCTTAATGAAACGGGAGGCAGAGAAGTTTTTATAAGCGATAAGCTTTCCGCTCATCAGGCTTACATTATTGCTCTTTACAGGCATCGTCCGAAACTTATTCAGCGAATGAAGGAAATTACTGATTATTACTCTAATAAGCATGCTTCATCTACCGGCACAATTGGCTCTTTTGTCAGAATAAAAAATACCGGTGTAATAAAAAACGTCAGGATAGGAGATTACTGTTCAATTAATGGAGCGTCTCGTCTTGATAACGGCAGCATCAACTGTAATGAAGCTGCGCCAGTCTTGATTGGGGCAAACGTAATATGTGAAGATTTCATCATATCTTCAGGTTCAAGTGTTACAGACGGCACCACATTAAGCCGTTGTTTTGTAGGTCAGGCATGTCTTCTTGGGCATAATTATTCTGCATCAGACTCCCTTTTTTTTAGCAATTGCCAGGGAGAAAACGGAGAAGCTTGTGCAATTTTTGCCGGGCCGTTTACCGTTACCCATCATAAATCAACTCTTTTGATTGCCGGAATGTTTTCATTTATGAATGCGGGTTCCGGCTCCAATCAGAGCAATCATATGTACAAGCTTGGTCCGATTCATCAAGGTACTTTGGAGAGAGGCGCAAAAACAACATCTGACTCCTACATACTTTGGCCTGCCAGAGTCGGAGCCTTTTCTTTAGTCATGGGAAGACATGTAAGTCATGCAGATACATCAGATTTGCCATTCTCATATTTGATAGAGCAGGGCAATACAACATACCTTGTTCCCGGTGTAAATTTAAGAAGCGTCGGGACAATAAGAGATGCTCAAAAATGGCCCAAGAGAGATAAGCGTACAGATCCTAATAGATTGGATTTCATCAATTACAATCTGTTGAGTCCGTATACGATTCAGAAGATGATGAAGGGTCGCCTGATACTTAAAGAACTTGTCCGCGTATCCGGGGAGACTTCAGAAATTTACTCATATCAAAGTGCAAAAATTAAAAGTTCGGCACTTTTCAGAGGCATTAAATTTTATGAAACGGCAATTCATAAATTTATGGGCAATTCAATTATCAAGCGTCTGGAGGGAATACAATTTACCGGTGATGAGCAGATCAGAGAACGTCTTAAACCGGATACGGTGATCGGGACCGGAGATTGGGTGGATGTTTCCGGTCTTATTGTACCTCAGAGCGAGATTACAAAACTGCTTGACGGAATTGAGAACGGAGAAATTGACAGATTAAAAAACATCAATAAGCACTTTGCAAAGATGAATGACAATTACTACTCTTATGAATGGACTTGGGCTTATTCAAAAATTCAAGAGGTTTATAATATTAGTCCCGACAGTATTACCGCAAAGCAGATAATTGATATTGTGAAGGATTGGCAGAGCGCGGTTATAGGATTGGATAATAAGATCTATGATGACGCTCGCAAGGAATTTTCCATGCAGTCAATGACCGGATTTGGTGTTGACGGAACAAGGGATACTAAGATAGAAGACTTTGAGAGTGTGAGGGGAGATTTTGAGAGCAATACGTTTGTTAAGGCTATTTTAAAACACATTGAGGATAAGCAAGCTCTTGGTGACGAGCTTATTGCCCGTCTTAGGCGTATCTGATATCAACAAGCACGCAAGCAAAAACAGTTTGCAGGCATGATTTTCAATTAAAATATCTTAAAAATTGCAATAATTGTTAATAAATGTTGTATTTTTATTGCGATTTAAAATTAAAGTCATGGAATTTACACTTGATAATAATCTTCCGGAATACCCAACATTTGCGGAGGGCATTCGCAGAGCCCCGGACCGTGGTTACACACTTAACCGGGAGCAGACAAAAGTTGCCTTAAAAAACGCATTGCGCTATATACCAAAAGAACTTCATGAGAAACTTGCCCCTGAATTCATGGAAGAGCTCTATACACGCGGCAGAATTTACGGTTATCGCTTTAGACCTCAAGGGGATTTGAAAGCCAAACCGATTGATGAATATGAAGGAAAATGCATAGAGGGTAAGGCTTTTCAAGTAATGATTGATAATAATCTTTGCTTTGATATTGCTTTATATCCTTATGAATTAGTTACTTATGGAGAAACAGGACAGGTGTGTCAAAACTGGATGCAGTATCGTCTTATTAAAAAATATCTTACCGAATTGACTCAAGACCAAACGCTTGTTGTGGAATCCGGTCACCCGCTGGGATTATTTAAATCTCGCCCGGATGCTCCGCGTGTTATCATTACAAATGCCATAATGGTTGGAATGTTTGATAATCAAGAAGATTGGCATACCGCTATGCAGCTTGGCGTTGCAAACTACGGTCAGATGACGGCGGGAGGCTGGATGTACATAGGCCCTCAGGGAATTGTGCATGGAACATTCAACACTTTACTGAATGCCGGAAGATTAAAACTTGGCATTCCACAGGATGGAGATTTGAGAGGACATCTGTTTGTATCTTCCGGTTTAGGAGGAATGAGCGGTGCCCAGTCAAAAGCGGCGGAAATATCCGGTGCTGCGGGAATTATAGCGGAAGTAGATAGTTCTCGTATAGAGACTCGTCATAGTCAGGGTTGGGTTAATCACATCACAGAAGATAAAGCTGAGGCATTTAAGATGGCCCATGAAGCAATGACCCGTCGTGAGCCGTGTTCAATTGCTTATCATGGCAATATTGTTGATTTGCTGGAGTTTGCAGTGGAGAAGAATGAGAATATAGAATTGCTTTCTGACCAGACTTCTTGCCATGCGGTTTATGACGGCGGTTATTGTCCCGTACAACTGAATTTTGCAGAACGCACAAAAATGCTGCATGAGAATCCTCACAAATTCCGTGAGCTTGTAGATGAATCTTTGCATCGCCATTTTGCTGCAATTAAGAGACTTGTAGCGGCCGGTACATATTTCTTTGATTACGGAAATTCTTTTATGAAAGCGGTGTTTGATGCAGGAGTTACTGAGATAGCTCGCGACGGCGACGTTAAAAACGGATTTATTTGGCCAAGTTATGTAGAGGATATAATGGGGCCTCAACTGTTTGATTACGGGTATGGTCCGTTCAGATGGGTATGTCTGTCCGGTAAACATGAAGACTTGGTAAAGACTGATCACGCTGCAATGGATTGTATAGATGTCAACCGCAGAGGACAAGATTTAGATAACTATAATTGGATAAGAGATGCAGAAAAAAATAATCTGGTAGTTGGAACTCAAGCCCGCATCCTTTATCAAGATGCTTCCGGGCGTTTGAAAATTGCGTTGCGCTTTAATGAAATGGTCCGCAATAAAGAAGTTGGTCCAATTATGTTAGGGCGTGATCATCATGATGTTAGCGGGACAGACTCGCCTTTTAGAGAGACAGCAAATATTAAAGATGGAAGTAACATCATGGCAGATATGTCCGTTCAGTGTTTTGCCGGAAATTGTGCCAGAGGAATGAGTTTGGTATCTCTTCACAATGGCGGCGGAGTTGGAATAGGGAAAGCTATAAACGGGGGATTTGGTATGGTTTGCGACGGCAGTAAGAGAGTAGATGACATACTGCGCTCTGCAATTACATGGGATGTTATGAGCGGAGTTGCAAGACGTTCTTGGGCTCGCAATAAGCATGCTTTGGAAACCGCGGAAGAGTTTAATAAGACAAATGGAGATATGTATCACATTACAATTCCTTATGTTGCAGATGATGAATTAGTTAATAGAGTTATAAAAATTAAGAAATAGATAGTTATGAATAAAATAATTGAGTGTGTTCCCAATTTTAGCGAGGGAAGAGACAAGGCAAAGATTGATAAGATTGTAGAACCGTTCCGCGGGAAAACAAAAGTTAAACTTTTGGACTACAGTAATGACGAGGACCATAACCGGATGGTAGTCACGGTTGTAGGAGAACCTGAGCCTTTGAAAGAGGCTCTTTTGGAGGCAATTGGAATTGCAGTTAAGCTGATAGATTTGAATCATCATCAGGGTCAACATCCGCGTATGGGAGCCGTTGACGTTGTGCCTTTTATTCCAATCAGAAACAGTTCAATGGAGGAATGCATTGCCCTTTCAAAAGAGGTTGGAGCAACTATAGCGGACCTGTATAAAATCCCCGTTTTCTTATATGAGAAATCAGCGACAGCTCCTCATAGAGAAAACCTTGCAGCAATCCGCAAAGGAGAGTTTGAGGGAATGGAGGAGAAAATAAAGTTGCCTGAGTGGCAACCAGATTTTGGTCCCGCCGAACGACATCCAACCGCAGGTGTTGTCGCCGTTGGAGCGCGCATGCCTCTTGTTGCTTACAACATTAATTTGAATACTCCAAGTGTGGAAATAGCACATGACATTGCAAAAAAAATTCGCTTCATCGGAGGTGGTTTAAGATATTGCAAAGCAATGGGAGTAGAACTTAAAGACAGGGGCATTTCACAAGTTTCCATTAATATGACAGACTTCACAAAGACAGCACTTTACAGAGCCTTTGAGATGGTACGCATTGAGGCGCGCCGTTATGGTGTAAGTATTGTTGGAAGTGAAATTATCGGACTTGTTCCAATGGAGGCTCTTATTGATACAGCTTCTTATTATTTGGGACTGGAGAACTTCTCTATGCAGCAAGTTCTGGAATCCAGAATAATGGAGTAATGAGTAATTCCTAAATAACAAGCCGGCATGAAAAATATCATCATTTATAACGCAAAAATAGTTACTCCTTTAGGCAGAACCTCACGCAGGGGGAAAGAAATGCGGCAGCTGCAAATAATTGATAATTCGGAGGTTGAAGTTAGAAACGGAATTATTTATTATGTAGGCAAGACTCGCAATAATTATCGCGACGGTTTCTATGACGGGTATCAATATTTTGATGCAAAGGGAAAATGTTTGTTGCCGGGTTTTGTAGATTCACATACTCATTTTGTTTTTGGCGGAGAGAGAGCAGAGGAGTTCTCCCGGCGTCTGAACGGAGAGAGTTATATGTCTATTATGAACCGCGGCGGAGGCATTGCCGGCACGGTTAAGGCCACTCGCGCATTAGCTTTTAACTCAATGCGTTCCGGAGCTGCAACATTTTTAGAGAGGATGAGCAGAATGGGTGTTACTACAGTTGAGGGGAAGAGTGGTTACGGCCTTAATAAAGAGACTGAACTCATGCAGCTGAAAGTGATGCGGAGTCTTAATGAAGATGAAAATAAAAAGGTAGATGTTGTTTCAACTTTTCTAGGTGCTCATGCTTTGCCGTCAGAATACAAAGATAGAAGCAAAGAGTATATTGATTTCTTAATCAAGGAGATGCTGCCTCTTATCAAAAAAGAAAATCTTGCAGAAAACTGTGATGTGTTTTGTGAAGAAGGAGTTTTTTCAATTGAAGAATCCAGAAGACTTTTAAGTGCCGCGCAACAGCTGGGGTTCAAATTAAAAATTCATGCGGATGAAATAATTTCTCTTGGCGGGGCTGAACTGGCGGGAGAACTCCACGCTCTCTCCGCAGACCATCTTCTTCATACATCCGATGCGGGCATTAGGTCTATGGCAGATAACAATGTGGTAGCCACGCTTTTACCGCTTACTGCATTTGCATTAAAGGAGCCTTATGCAAGAGGAAGAGAGATGATAGATTCCGGATGTGCCGTTGCTTTGGCAACCGACTTAAATCCCGGAAGCTGTTTTTCCGGTTCAATTCCTTTAACTTTTGACTTGGCGTGTATCTATATGAAATTTACCGTAGAAGAGGCGATTACAGCTTTGACTTTAAATGGCGCCGCCGCCATTGACAGAGCGGAATCTGTCGGGAGCATAGAGAAGGGAAAGAAGGGGGATTTTGTGTTGTTGTATTCTTCTGATTACCACGTCTTGCCATACTATATTGGAATGAACTGCGTTGAATCTGTCATAAAAGAGGGTGCGCTTTATCAAGTGAAATAATTAATTAAAAAATAGAAATTTTATGTTAGTAGATTTAACCGTAAAACAATTTTTAGATAAAGTATCGGGCAATGATCCGGTTCCGGGAGGCGGCAGCATTGCTGCTTTAAACGGTTCAATAGCAGCATCTTTGGCTGCCATGGTAGCTGGTCTTACAATAGGCAAGAAGGGCTATGAGGATAAAGCTGAACTGATGGAGAAAATCCAAAAAGTCATGTTGGAAAACAAGGCCGCTTTCATAGCAGATGTTGACAAAGATTCAGAGGCTTATGATAAAGTTTTTGGATGTTTTAAAATGCCAAAAGAGACTCCGGAGCAGAAAGCTGCAAGAAGCGCTGCTATTCAGGAAGCTACAAAGTTTGCCGCGGAAGTTCCTATGTCTGTGGCGCGCCGCGCTTATGAAATTATGGACATGATTGCAGAGGTTGCCCGCAAGGGAAACAGCAATGCGGTAACTGATGCATGTGTTGCAATGATGGCTGCACGTTCCTCTGTATTAGGGGCATTGCTAAATGTTAAAATAAATCTTGGCTCTCTTAAAGATGCCGACTATGTAGTCAGTATGAAAAAAGAGGCGGATGAACTGGAGAAAAAAGCTTGTGAGAAAGAGAGCGAATTATTGAAAGAAATTAATCGGAAATTATAATGAAAAGCAATATTTATCGCGTAGGTTCCGGCAAGCTTACGTTTGCCATTATAGAGAAAATATTAAAGGATAAAATGACATTGGAGCTTGCACCGCAGGCAAAGCAGCGCATACAAAAGTGCCGTGATTATCTGGATAAAAAAACAAGAGAATCAAAGGAACCTTTGTATGGTATTACAACCGGATTTGGTTCACTTTGCAATAAGAGCATCTCTTTGGATGAGCTTGGAAGATTACAGGAAAACTTAATAAAGAGTCATTCCTGCAGCGTTGGAGAGGAAATCAGACCGGAGATTATAAAGCTGATGTTGCTGTTTAAGGCTCATGCTTTATCTCTGGGACACAGTGGAGTACAAGTTGGAACGGTGGAAAGGATAATAGATTTTTTTAACAATGATATTTTGCCCGTTGTTTATGACAGAGGCTCGCTTGGCGCATCCGGAGATTTAGCTCCGCTGGCAAATTTGTTTGTGCCTTTGATTGGAGAGGGGGATGTTAATTATAAGGGAAAGCGTCGTACAGCAAAAGATGTTCTTGAGGAGTTTGGTTGGAAGCCGATTAAACTTATGAGCAAGGAGGGTCTGGCATTACTTAACGGAACACAGTTTATGAGCGCAAATGGCGTTTTTGCCGTGCTTAATGCTTTTAGAATTTCCAAGACGGCAGATTTGATAGGCGCAATTTCACTGGATGCTTACGACGGCAGAATAGAACCTTTCATGGATTGTATTCAGCAAATGCGTCCGCACAGAGGTCAGATAGAGACGGGCGAAAGATTCCGTAAAATTTTGAAAGGCAGCAAACTTATTATACAACATAAAGTTCATGTGCAGGACCCGTATTCATTCCGTTGCATGCCGCAAGTTCACGGTGCCGCAAAGGATGCCATTCATTATGTGGCTTCTGTTCTTGAGACAGAAATCAACTCTGTAACAGACAATCCTACAATTTTCCCGGAAAAAGATATGATAATTTCCGGCGGTAATTTCCACGGAGAGCCTATAGCAATACCTTTTGATTATCTGGCAATTGCATTAGCTGAACTTGGAGATATTTCTGAGCGCAGAACAGCGCAGCTTATTTTAGGATTACGTGATCTTCCGGAATTTCTTGTTGCAAATCCGGGTCTGAATTCAGGTCTGATGATTCCGCAATATGCCGCAGCATCAATGGTAAGCCAGAACAAGATGTACTGTTTTGCCGCATCCAGTGACTCAATAGTCTCTTCAAACGGCCAGGAAGATATGGTTAGCATGGGAGCAAATGCCGCCACAAAACTTCATAAAATTATTGATAATCTTGAGAGGATACTTGGAATTGAGCTTCTTAATGCTGCCCAGGCAATGGAATTCCGCCGTCCTTTAAAGAGTTCTCCTATAATTGAGAAGTATCTGTCGGGATACCGCAAGCGAGTTGCTTTTATCCGGGATGACGTTGTGATGTACAAGCAAATCAACAAAACTGTTGATTATTTGAAGGCCGCGGAGTTAAACTTTTAATTCCCGACAGCGGTGCCTTGCTAAATTCTGTCTCGTCCATGCACGTTTTTTACTATATTTGCTAACTCATGAAACAAGAAAACGTAAACATGGAAGAAAGCCGAGAAATAATCCGCGAGATTGCAAACGAGGAGTATAAGGAGGGATTTGTCTCTAATGTGCAGCAAGAATTTGCACCAAAGGGACTAAGCGAGGACATTATCAGGCTGATATCTAAAAAGAAGAATGAACCGGATTGGCTTCTGGATTTTCGTCTTAAAGCGTATGCAAAGTGGAAGACGATGAAGATGCCAACATGGGGACACTTAAAAGTTCCGGACATTGATTATCAGGATATTATATATTATGCTGCTTTATCAGGAAAACCGGTTGCCGGTGTTGCCGGAACGGAGGCCGTTAAAAGCGATATAGACCCCGAGCTTGAGGAGACATTTAACAAACTTGGTATTCCGCTGAAAGAAAGAAATGTTTTACAGGGAGTTGCGGTGGATGCCGTATTTGATTCGGTCTCCGTTAAAACAACATTTAGAGAAACACTTGCGGAAAAAGGCATCATATTTTGCTCATTTTCAGAGGCTGTCAAAGATTATCCTGACTTGGTAAGAAAATATCTGGCAAGCGTAGTACCTATTGGTGACAACTATTTTTCCACACTAAACTCTGCCGTCTTTAGCGACGGTTCCTTCTGTTATATTCCAAAGAATACTCGCTGTCCGATGGAAGTTTCCAGTTATTTTAGGATTAATGCGTCAGGCACCGGACAGTTTGAGAGAACTTTAATTGTTGCAGATGAGGGTGCTTATGTCAGTTACCTGGAGGGTTGTACCGCTCCAAGAAGAGATAAGGCGCAACTGCACGCGGCTGTAGTTGAAATAGTTGTAAAGCAAGACGCAGAAGTGAAATATTCAACCGTTCAGAATTGGTATCCGGGCAACAAAAACGGAGACGGAGGTATTTATAATCTTGTTACAAAGAGAGGGTTGTGTGAAGGAGCTAATGCAAAATTATTTTGGGCTCAAGTTGAAACCGGTTCTGCCATTACATGGAAATACCCTAGTACAATATTGAAAGGAGACAATTCGACATCAGAGTTTTACAGCGTTGCGGTAACCAATAACTGGCAGCAGGCCGATACCGGAACAAAGATGCTTCATGTTGGGAAAAACACCCGCAGCAGAGTAGTAAGCAAAGGGATATCCGCAGGGCATAGTGAAAACAGTTACAGGGGATTAATCAGAGTTTTTCCAAACGCAACCGGTGCTAGAAATTATTCACAATGTGACAGTTTGCTCCTTGGAGACAAATGCGGTGCACATACTTTTCCGCATATAGAGAGTGCAAACAAGAGTGCCATAATAGAGCATGAAGCAACAACCTCCAAGATTGGAGATGACCAGCTTTTCTATTGCAGGCAGAGAGGAATAAAGGCTGAGGATGCCGTAGGACTTATTGTAAACGGCTATGCCAGAGAAGTTTTAAATAAGCTCCCGATGGAATTTGCAGTAGAGGCTCAAAAACTTTTGCAGGTTTCTCTGGAGGGGAGCATAGGATAGTATGGGGACATTTTTAAATATGCATTTTTTGCTTGGCATTAAAGAGATTGTACTTAATTTCTTTAGCATTCATAATATTATCTTCGTCATTTTTGGACAAGGCGTGAGTGCGTTGGAAATTATTTCCGTTATTGTTGGGTTGTTGTGTGTCTTTTGTGCGGTTAAGGGCAAGGTTGCAAATTTCTGGTTTGGGTATTTGTATAACATCCTGCTGTTTTTCCTATTCCTACAAAACAGACTATATTCCAGTATGTTATTGCAGCCGATTGCTTTGGCAATAAATTTTTACGGACACTATAGATGGACTCATCCTCGCAGTAATGAGAAAGATGATAAAAACAAACTTAAAGTTACTGTTTACAATAACGGACAACGCACGGTGGTTGCCGGAGTTGTTGTAATTTTTATGTTTATTTGGGGATATCTGTTATCTAGGATAGATATTTGGTGGCCGGCGGTATTTACTTATCCTGCAACTTTCCCTTACTTTGATGCATTTGCTCTTGGTCTCGTTCTTGCGGCGCAATGGCTATCTGCACAGAAAAAGCTGGATTGCTGGGGAGTATGGCTGATTGCGGATATTGTAAATATTATTTTAAGCATTAAATCCGGACTTGGCTTTATGCCTTTAGTCTATGTTGCATACGTATTCCTGGCAATTGGAGGATTTATGATTTGGCTTAAAATGTATAGAAAACAGAGGATCACTGAGCTGAAAAAAGAGGCAACCTCTGAGATAAACGGAGAAACAGTTAAGAAATAATATCTGTCGCGACAGATAATAAAAGAGAAAGAGATATGGAAAAATTACTGGAAATAAATAATTTGCACGCAACAATCAGCGGCAAGGAAATCCTTAAGGGAATTAATCTTGTGGTAAAACCGGGTGAGATTCACGCAATTATGGGTCCAAACGGGAGCGGAAAAAGCACTTTGTCTGCAGTGCTTGCGGGCAATGAAAATTATATAGTTACGGATGGAACCGTAAAATTCATGGGAAAAAATCTTCTGGAGATGAAACCGGAAGAGCGCTCATGGGCTGGAATCTTTTTGGGCTTCCAATATCCTGTGGAAATCCCCGGAGTAACTAATGTGAACTTTATGAAGACGGCTGTAAATGAGCATCGTAAAGAGAAAAATCTTCCAGCCTTGAGTGCGGCGGAATATTTAAAAATGATGAGAGAAAAGATGGCCATTGTGCAGATGGATCCTTCATTTTCATCTAGAGGTGTGAACGTAGGTTTTTCCGGCGGAGAAAAAAAGAGAAATGAAATTTTTCAAATGGCAATGCTGGATCCGGCTCTTGCGATACTTGATGAAACCGACAGCGGTCTGGATGTTGACGCTTTAAGAATTGTGGCAAACGGGGTCAACAAATTAAAGACAAATGACAATGCATTTATTATAATCACTCACTATCAGAGACTTTTGGACTATATAATCCCGGATATTGTTCACGTTCTTTATAAAGGGAAAATCATAAAGACAGCCGGAAAAGAGCTGGCTCATGTTGTTGAGACCAAAGGATATGATGAGATGATTAAAGAGCAAGAGGAGAATGGATAACAACTACAAATATCTAGGCAACTTTACGGAACCGAAGGATTGTCCTAATGCGCTGTTGAGCAACACATTGCAAAATGACAGCCATGGCAATTTCAAATGCCGCGTACCGTTAAAAAACACAAAGCAGTATTTTGTTGTTGACGGCATGTTGAAGGAGAGCGATTCTTTTGTGTGTTCCGAGAATGATTCTGCTTGTTCAAATGATATAATTGCGGAATGCACAGATTTTGCAAACGGAAAAGAGTCTGTTCAAAGAGAATTTTCCGTTCATACAAGACTGGGCAAGGTTAGCACAAAACTTTCTATGCCTAAGATTTTTAGGGAGATTGAAAAAGGTGCTCCGCTGAATATTAATTTGCCGGAAGGGAAAGTTGTTGAGAATCTTTTGCAGATAATTGCAATAAGAACCAATCCGCAAAAGACAGAATTAAAGTATGATATTAATATAACCGCTCAGAAAAATTCCTCAGGAAAAATTATTTTATGTTCTCATACTTTGGCGGAAGAAAAGTTTTTAACAGCGGAAAACATTAACATAAAAGTTTGCGAGGGAGCAACTTTGGATTTCCTTGCAATGCAGAACGAGCATAATCTATCCTCTCATGTAACACATTTTACTATAGAGGTTTGCAAGAACGCAACCTTTCATCTTAATTTGATTACTTTGCATGGCGGAGAGATAAATAATAACATAGAGACATATCTTACTGGAGAGCATGCAAATTGTGAACTTGACGGATTGTATCTTGCGGATGGCAAGCAAAAGATTAAAACAGAAATTAATCTAACTCACAAGGCTCCAAAATGTAATAGTCTTCAGTTGTTTAAAGGAATTCTTGGCGGAGAGGCTGTTTCTAATTTTAGCGGAGAAATACTAGTGGCTCCCGACGCTCAGAAGACAGAAGCATATCAGTCAAATAATAATTTGCTTACGTCTGATACCGCACGGGCAACTTCAGAACCTCATCTCATCATCTATGCGGATGATGTAAAGTGCTCTCATGGAGCAACTATCGGGAGCTTGGATGAGGGAGAATTATTTTACATGCGTTCAAGAGGCATAAATATGGATGAGGCAAAATTGCTTCAACAACAGGCATTTGCGTATGCGGTTCTTGAAAAGATTTCTAATGAGGAGCTGCGCAGCAGATTGAGTGATCTGGTAGAAAGAAGATTACGCGGAGAGTTTACTCATTGCTCCGATTGCAGCAAGCATTGCTGCTGATATCGCCGCAGGCTACCTCCGGTTGCGGACTGTGGCTTGAGAGAGGGTTGATATGAAAAAGATTTGTACAAAAAAATAAACCAAAAAACATAAGATGTTATGAGCATTTATAAATTTATTGTAAAAGACCAGCAGGGGAAAGAAGTTTCCTTGGAACAGTACAAGGGGAAAGTACTCCTAATAATTAACTCCGCAACAGGATGCGGTTTTACACCGCAGTATGAAGAGCTGGAAAAAATTTATGCAAAGCATAAAGACCAGGGACTTGTGATTTTGGATTTCCCTTGCAATCAGTTTGCAGGTCAGGCCCCGGGTACGGATGAAGAAATTCACAACTTCTGCACTTTGCATTATGATGTCCAATTCCCGCAATTTTCTAAGATTGAAGTAAATGGAGAATATGCCATTCCTCTTTACAAATTTTTGAAAGAGAAGCAGAGTTTTAGGGGTTTTGACAAGGATAACAAAAAGTTCGACCGCATGAACGAGATGCTTGCAAAGATTGACCCGGATTATATGAATAATGCGGAAATAAAATGGAATTTCACTAAATTCCTGGTTACCAGGCATGGAGAAGTAGTTGCCCGCTTTGAGCCCACTGCAGATTTAAAGGTTGTTGAGGCCGCAATTCAAGAACTTTTGTAACACAAAAATATCTGCTGAAACAGGATATTACGTTAAAATTATTTTTTGAAAATACCGTAAATGGCAGAGCCGCTGCCGCTAAGAGAAGCATATACAGCTCCCTCGTCAAGAAGTTGTTGTTTTATTGCAGCAAGTTCCGGATGCTCTTTGAAGACAGGCTCCTCAAAGTCATTTGAGATTGTATTTTTCCAATTCTCGACAGGCTCTTTAATCAGTTCTGCAAGAGATTGTTGTGGGAAACCGGTTTTTTGTCCCGTGTTGCCTGACCGTTGTTCAAGGTCGCCCGTTTTTTCTATTCTTGGTTTTATTAAAGAGTAGGCGTGTCCGGTAGAAATAGAACACTCCGGTTTGATTATTTTTACCCCGTATTTTCCACTTACCAGTTGTTGAATGCCGCTCTCTTTTGTCTCATTATTTTCCGTTGAAAATAACGGCCTTAAAACCTCTCCGCGTCCAATGCCGAGCATCACCTCATTGTAGATGAAGAAAGGGCAATCGCTGCCCAATTTTGCGGCAAATTCGGCAAGCTTTTCATTGCTCAGATTAAGAGCAAAGATTTTATTTAATCCTAAAAGAGTACATGCCGCGTCTGCACTACCCCCTCCAAGACCTGCACCAACAGGAATTTGTTTTCTTAAGCGAATGTTTACGGCCTGCAATTTAAATTCCTGTGCCATAAGATTATATGCCTTTATGCAGAGATTGTCTTCCGGTGTTCCCGGATATGTAATTCCGGTCTGAAAAATTTTTGTCTCCGCGGCTGGAACAATCTCAAGAATATCGCTTTGCAAATTACTATTTAACGGACCAACGGGAAAAAAGACAGTTTCCAAATTATGAAAACCATCAGGTCGGACGCCGTAAACATATAGCCCGATATTTATTTTTGCTGCAGGAAATAAAATCATAAATATCTATAATATACAGTCTGATATTACAAGCAACAATGGATTGTAAACCAGTCGTTAACCGCATTTAGAATAACCGCAGTTCAGGCAAACCAGACAACCTTCCTGATATACAAGATTGTTGCTGCCGCACTTGCTGCACTTCTTGCCGCTCTCATCTTTTGTTCCGTCCGGAATAAATTTCTTAAGGGCGCGCTCAACTCCGTTCTTCCAGTTGTTGATATTGTCTGAATCCAGCTGCAAACCGTTAATCAAATTGATGACGTCTACAATTGGCATTCCGTTTCTAAGAACTCCGCTTATCATTTTAGCATAGTTCCAGTACTCTTTGTTAAACATGTGGGAAATACCCCCTACAACGTTTGTATATCCGTATTTATCAACAAATTGGAAGTCATATCTGCTGGTTCCCGTCTTTGGATCTTTCTCTTTTACAATGAATCCCTTGTCCACGCTCTTTGGAATAGAACGTGAATCTTCATCCAAAAGTCCGGTAAAGATTTCATAAGGCGTTCCGTTCATAAGTCCAACAAGAGCAATCCAATGCTCCTGTCCGTTTAAGAATCTTATAACAATAGCCTCTAAAGATTTTGGACGCTCTTTTGGTTTGATGGCGGCTTCTTTTGGCGTTTTTGTTGTGGAGACAAGCACATCATTTCTTGAGCCCTCTCTGTAAACCGTTACGCCTTTGCAGCCCGCTTCCCATGCCGCTTTATATACCTCGGCTACAACGGATTCTGTGATATCTGTCGGGAGATTAACGGTAACGGAAATAGAGTGGTCAACCCATTTCTGCATGGCACCCTGCATCTTTACTTTTGCAACCCAGTCTATATCTTTTGATGATGAAAGATTGTACGGAGATTTTGCAACAAGCGCATCCAACTCAGAAGCTTTCATCTTCTTAACTTTGTCAATATCAATTCCTTGCAGGCTACACCAATAAACAAATTTTGGGTGGAAAACATAATACTCCTCCCAACAGTCTCCAATATCGTCGCGGAAAGTAATCACTGCATTTTGGTCAGAAGGATTAACTTTTTTACGCCTGATGTAATATGGTTTGAACACCGGCTCTATTCCACTGGTAGTCTGTGTCATAATGCTGACCGTTCCGGTTGGGGCAATAGTAAGCATTGATATATTTCTCCTCCCGACAGATACCATTTTTTTGTAAAGTGCGGGTTCTGCGGCTTTGATTCTAAGAATCATCGGGTTATTGGCCTCTCTCTTTGAGTCATAAATTGGGAATGCTCCTCTTTCCGTTGCCATATTTACGGAAGAACGATATGCTTCAATTGCCAAAGTTTTTTGCGTTTCAACAGCAAAAGAGGTTGCTTCATCAGAACCGTATCTTAATCCAAGCGCTGCCAGCATATCTCCTTCTGCGGTGATTCCCAAACCGGTACGGCGTCCTCCTTTAGATTTAGCCTTAATCTTTTCCCATAATTCAATCTCTGTTCTCTTTATGTCCTGAGCCTCCGGATCTTTGTGAATTTTTGCAAGAATGCCGTCAATTTTCTCTATCTCCAAATCCAGTAAATCATCCATCAAACGCATTGCTTTTCCTACATGTTCTCTGAATTTTGCGCTGTTAAATCTTGCCCTCTCTGTAAAAGGATCGTCAACATAAGAATAGAGATTCATTGCAATTAACCGGCAGGAATCATAAGGGCACAAGGGTATTTCTCCGCACGGATTTGTACTTACGGTTTTGTATCCAAGATCCGCATAACAATCTGCCACGGATTCTTTTATTATTGTATCCCAAAACAGCACGCCCGGCTCTGCACTCTTCCATGCATTGAAAATTATTTTTTTCCAAAGGGCGGATGCCGATATTTCTTTCACAACTTTGGGAGCCGCAGAATCTATAGGATATTGTTGCTTGTACGTTTTACCCTCAATTGCGGCGCGCATAAAGTCATCATCAATCTTAACTGAAACATTTGCGCCGGTTACTTTGCCTTCTTCTAGTTTTGCATCAATGAAACTCTCTGAATCGGGGTGTTTTATGGAGATAGAAAGCATTAGTGCTCCGCGCCTTCCGTCTTGTGCGACTTCACGTGTGGAATTAGAGTATCTCTCCATGAACGGAACAACTCCGGTAGAGGTCAGCGCGCTGTTTAGCACCGCGCTTCCCTTTGGGCGAATATGAGATAAGTCATGTCCTACGCCTCCGCGCCTTTTCATAAGCTGCACTTGCTCTTCATCAATTTTCATAATTCCGCCGTAACTGTCTGCGGGTTCATCATGTCCTATTACAAAGCAGTTGCTCAATGAAACTATCTGAAAATGATTACCTATGCCGCTCATTGGGCTTCCCTGCGGAATCACATACTTAAAATCCTTAATAAGATCATAAATCTCCTCTTCCGTCATGGGATTGGGATATTTCTTCTCTATGCGCGCAAATTCTTTTGCAATTCTGTGATGCATCTGGTCCGGATTGCATTCATACAAATTGCCAAAAGAATCTTTCATGGCATATTTATTAACCCAGACATTTGCTGCCAGATCATCACCTTTAAAATAGCGTTGACTTTCTTGAATTGCTTCTTCGTATGTGTAGGTTTTCATAATTTATGTGTGCAAAAAAACTCCGCACATCTTTGTCCGCGATGTACGGGAAATCTGGTTGCAATTTATGAAGATTTGATGTTGTTTTATAAGTGCAATTCCAAATGTTGTGAACAAAAAAATTAACAACGCCCGCAAATATCTCAAAGACATTGTTTCATAAACTAATTTAAAACTGTCGGGACTAAAAAGAAAAATCGTTACAGTACTCTTATAAAGATGCATTGTTTTTAAAGTCACGGACCTTGTTGTGTATTTCATAAAAAAACAGGAACGTTAAATGCTTAAAAAGAATTATCTTTGAGCGAGTAACAAAAGAAATCAAATATTCATTACTTTTTTATGAAAAATTTTGCTTTAATAGGGGTAGCGGGATATATAGCACCCCGTCATTTGACCGCAATTCATGATACGGGAAATAATCTGGAAGTAGCCTATGATAAATTTGACAGTGTGGGACGTTTGGATAGCTCGTTCCCGGATGCCTCTTTTTTCACGGAACAGGAATTGTTTGAGCGTCATATTTCAAAATTAAGAAACACGGAAAATCACATACAGTATCTCTCCATCTGCACCCCAAATTTCACACATGATTCTTTTATTCGTTATGGCCTGGAACACGGAATGGATGTTATATGTGAAAAGCCTGTTGTTCTAAATCCGTGGAATTTAGAGGATTTGGAAAGGCTGGAGAAAGAAACGGGACATAAGGCCTTTACAATTTTGCAATTGCGTTTACATGATTCCATTGTTGCGCTTAAGAAAAAAATTGAGGAGGGACCAAAAGATAAAATCTATGATGTTGATCTAACTTATATAACATCCAGGGGCTTATGGTATTATGCAAGCTGGAAAGGAGATGAGGCCAAGAGCGGAGGTCTTGCAACAAATATAGGCATACACCTGTACGATATGTTGCAATGGATCTTTGGTCCTGTTCAAAACAGTATTGTACATGTTAAAACTCACGATAGAGTCGCAGGTCTTTTGGAACTTAAGCGTGCAAGGGTACGTTACTTTTTAAGTATTAACGCAGCTACGCTTCCAGCTAATGCCGTGCAAGGCGAGAAGAAAACTTATAGAAGTGTCACAATTGACGGCAGTGAATTTGAATTTAGCAAAGGCTTCACGGAACTTCACACTAAGAGCTATAAAAATATTCTTAACGGGAGCGGCTTTAGGATAGGTGAGGCAAAGAACTGTATACAAACAGTTTATGATATCAGACATGCAGAACCTATAGGGCTAAAGGGAGATTACCATCCTCTTGCAAAATTGCCGCTTGCTGAACATCCGTTTGGGTGGTAAAAAAGTACGGTATTTTACAAAGAGTAAAACTCTTTAACAGCTTTTATTACCGCATCTTGTTCTTTGTGAGTGATTTCTGTATGAATAGGCAGAGAGAGAACGGAGTCTGCCAACTGCGCAGATACATCAAGAGATGTTCCTCGTTTTGAAATCTTTTTAAACGCTTCTTGTTTTTGCAGAGGAAGCGGATAGTATATCATAGACGGAATCCCCTTATCTGCAAGGAATTGTTTAAGCGCATCGCGCGTGCTTTTTTTACCGCTGATGCTTTTAATTGTTAGAGTGTATTGGTGATAAGTGTGGGTAGAATACTCGGATTCATAAGGAGTTTCAAAAAAATTGCCTTCATTGTCCAGAGCTTTTAGCATTTTAGTGTAATATTGTGCTGCAGCATATCTTGCAGAGAGATAATCATTTAGATACGTCAATTTAACATCCAGAACGGCGGCCTGCAATGTGTCCAGCCTGGAGTTGCATCCAACAATTTTATGATGATATTTTACCTCCTGTCCGTGGTTGGCCGTCATTCTAATTTTTTTTGCTAAGGCATCATTGTTAGTCATTAACGCACCGCCGTCGCCAAAACAACCAAGGTTTTTTGTGGGGAAAAAAGAGGTGCATCCTATATCTCCGATAGTTCCCGTATAGCTCCCGACAGTTTTTTTGCGTCCGTCTTTGCCAATTGTAAAATATTTAGTTCCAAGGGCTTGAGCGTTATCCTCAATCACAAAAAGTTTATGCTCTTTTGCAAACCGCATAATAGCAGACATGTCTGCGCTCTGTCCAAAAAGATGAACCGGTACAATTGCTTTTGTTTTTGGGGAGAGAGCTTTTTCCAGTTTTTTTATCGATTCAGAATCTGTCGCGATATTAAAAGTACTGCGGAAAACATCAACCATTACGGGTACAAGTCCAAGAAGGCCAATAACTTCTGCCGTTGATACATAAGTAAATGCCGGGACAATAACTTCATCTCCGCGCTTTAAATTAAGAGCCATGAGGGCAATTTGCAATGCATCTGTTCCATTGGCGCAGCTTATAACATGCTTTACGCCAAGATATTGTGCTAAGTGATTTTCAAATGATTCTACTTGGGGACCGTGAATAAAGGCCGAGGCATCAATAACTTTTTGAATGCCAGCATCAATATCCTTTTTGATTTTTTTGTATTGGCCAAACAGGTCAACCATTGTTATTTTATCAGACATGCTCTTGTAACGTGTTTTAAAACGCAAAGTAAAGATAGTCAAATAAAAATCAGATAACTTTGTCAAGTTGCTCAAAAACGGAATTGCGACTTTTGTACTCCGGAACAATCTCTTTCATCTTCTTTACGGTTTCTACAATTTCCATCTGTTTTGCAAGAGCACGCAGTTCATCCAAGTTCTTGACTACCCGGTCATAAGGGAATTCACGCACCTTGGCCTTAAATATCTTCTTGTGAGAAGTAGGAATTGTGTTTTCCTTGGTGTTGAGCAGTTCCTCATAAAGTTTCTCTCCCGGACGCAAACCCGTATATTCAATTTTAATATCAACATCCGGCTCATATCCTGCAAGACGTATCATATTTTTGGCCATGTCTGCAATTTTAACGGGCCTGCCCATGTCAAATACAAAAATCTCATATCCTTCTCCCATTGTTGCGGCCTCCAATACCAGACGACACGCCTCCGGAATAGACATAAAGTATCTGACTATATCTTTGTGGGTTACCGTAACGGGACCTCCGTTTGCAATTTCATCCTTAAAGCGAGGAATAACAGAACCATTGGACCCAAGCACATTGCCAAATCTTGTAGTAATAAATTTGGTAGAACCCTTAACATCTCCGCTCATAATAGCGCGGCTAAGGGACTGTACATAAATTTCTGCTATTCTCTTGCTGGCACCCATAACGTTTGTCGGATTTACCGCTTTATCCGTTGAGATCATTATCATTTTTTCCGCGCCATACTTAACAGCGTTATCTGCAACTATCATTGTACCCTGGACATTGACTCCAATGGCCTCGCAAGGATTCATCTCCATCATTGGAACATGTTTATATGCAGCGGCATGGAAGATTATCTGCGGACGCTCTTTGTCAAATACTTTTTCTATTCTTACTCTGCTGCGGACATCTCCAATGATAAACGTAAAGCGGTCTTTATAGTCATTAAGCAAAGATTCAGGGTTATCATGTTGTTCTTCCATCTCTGCGTTGTGGCGTTTTACGATTTTATCAAATTCAAGCATGAGGTTATGCATCGGAGTTTCTGCGCTGTCAAGCATTATCAGTCTCTTAATGTTGAATCCGCTGATCAGACGGCACAGTTCGCTGCCAATGCTGCCGGCAGCACCCGTTACCATAACTCTTTTACCCTCAAGGAATTCCTTGATTTTACCCATGTTGATTTCTATCTCATCCCTTCCCAGCAAATCTTCAACATTTATCTCTTTAAGAGAAGCTTTAAAATTGGTGCCGTTGTTAATTTCATCAATAGGCGGGAACAGCAACACTTTTACATCATGCTTAATAGCAAACTCTACAACGCGGTCTTTTTCTGTTGCGGCAGAAATTTGAGTTGGGAATACAATAGCCTGTATACTATGCTTTTCTACAATATGTGCCAGGAAGTTCATGTTCAAGACAGAATAAACCTTGATACCGCTCAATATATGTTTGGCAACAGTGTTTGTCATTTTGACATATCCGCAGACATTGTATTTTGACAAATGCGTATTTGCCAGATAATTTGCCACAAAAACGCTCTTATCCCCATCGTCATATATAAGCACATTAATCTTGTTTCTGTTTAACTGGCTGATACTCAAATTGTAAATGTATACAAGTACGACTCTTGTAAAAACCAAAACAGACATAGTTGCAACGATATCCAAAAATTCTACAATAAGGATTTTTGTCATATCAATGGTAAAGCCAATTTTTCCGTCTAAAGCCGCAAACAATCCAAACAGAATAATGCATTTGCTAAAGACGGCAACAGATAATTTCCAAATTTCTTGAGAACTGGTATATCTTAATATTCCCCTGTATGTTCCAAAAATCAAGAATGCAGAGGCACTTGCTACCAATGAAACAAGTACAACATTCAAGTATGAAGAAATAAGCGCCGGAGAGTTAATAAAGTATCCGATTATTATGTACGTGATAGTGGTTGCAAAGGAGGATGCCAGAACGTTAAACGCAAATACAAACCATCTGTTAACAAAATTAAAATTAACCACAACCTGTGATAAATGTCTCAATGAAAGCCATCTGACCGGCTCATGTCCGGAATAGATATTATTATCCATAAATTCTAATTTTTATATGAGGAACCAACCCTCTTTAACTCTTCTATTTCTGAAGTCTGGTTTTACGCCGTGACAATCCTTTCAAGAAAACTGCCAGGAATATATGTGGTTGCCAAGGAGACAAGTCCCTTAAGCCTAACTACAACTCGCTTATGACCTTGTACCCTTATTAATTCTCCTTCTATGCCGGCAAAGTCTCCTTTGATTACGCGAACCCTGTCTCCCGGGCGTAAATCTCTGTTAATAACTTTTATAGCCTTGTCTGAAAAATTCAGAAGGAACATAAAATCTTCCATCTGCTTTTCAGGTATAATCATAAATTTTTTTGTCATAAAATCTCTCATAAAATTCAACTTTATCGGTTCAAAATTTATGAGGTTTAGACAAGTATTATAGGTGGTAAAGATAAAAATAAGATTAATGGGAACCGGTTTCTCCTTCTTTACTACTTTACCGCGAAACTCAGTAACCTCTGTCCAACACGGAAGATAGTTCTTTATCCCAAGCTCATTAAGCCTGTCTTGAATTTTTGGTCCGCTTAAATTTTTGATATGGGCAACGTACCAGCAGTTAGGCTGGTTCATGCGTTCATTCACACTTTCTTTTAACTCCATATCTCTTTGAATCCTAAACAAACATTAAAATCCACTGTAAATCCAATTAACCACAACGATTGCAAATATAGAAAATAGTGTGGGAAGATATTATGCCAAATAAATCCAAAAGTATTTCTGTAGTGTAAATAAGTACTTGTGTCACTCATTTTTTGGGACAAATTGTAAGTAAATTCACTTATTTTGTTTTGTTGCAACAAAACAAAAAGTATTTGCATCTATATACCGTAGGTTTAGGTTTTAGTACAAGAAGACAGGCTGTCAATTTTTTTGCGGCCTGTTTTTTAAGTCATATGACGTTTATTCTCCAATAGAACGTGACGGGATGTACGACATAAGAAAGCCTACTAAAGCTGTTCCTATCAAGATTATAAAGATGTCAGCACTCTGAATATCAACTGGATAAGAGCTTATCTTAAAGTTGCCCGGCATTGGCACAACCCCAAATCGTTGTTGAATAACACACAGCGCCAACCCTAGAATAAGACCTAATATTGCTCCGGACATGCAAATAAGCCATCCGTGCAGGGTAAATGTTTGACGGAGTGTTTTATTCTTTGCCCCCATTGCTTTATATATGCCAATATCTTCCTGTTTATCAATTATTAACATGGAAAGGGAGGCAAAAATATTTACCGATACAACTATAATAACAAAAAACAGTATCAGATAAACTGCAAACTTTTCACTGCGCATCATTTTGTATAGCAGCATATTTTGCTGCCACCTGTCTTTAACAATAAACTTTTGTCCCTCCCCTTTTGCATTTGCCCCGATAAGCCGCTTTATGGAGTTCTCGACAGTTTTATATTTATCGGTTTTAATGAATTTTTTTTCTCCCGCGCCTGCTGTAGAACTGAGATAAATTTCTATTTTATTTGCCTCACTTGGACCATATTCAATTAGTTCCCTGGCGGCATCAAGAGGGATAAATAGTGAATTTTTATCAAAATCTTGTTCCAATTGTATTATGCCGCTTGGATGAATATCCAATGTTTCAACAGATTCCATTGGCATTAGCATGGAAATATTACCCGTTCTGGTTGGAAAGAAAAGAGAAATAGGGTCCGTAAAACTTGGCTGCAGTCTTAATCTTTGCGCAAGCCCGGCGCCTACAACGGCCTTGTTAAGCTCTCCAAATTTTGTTTGGAATACGCCGTCTGCAATGTGGCTTGTAATTTTTTTTATTCTGCCGTAATTATCAGGAACTCCCTTTATTGTTGCAATAGATTGAACATTGGAATATTGCAGGAATACATTTTCCTCTACAACAGGACAGTACGCAAAAATACCTTTTATATTTTTAACTTTTTGCAGGGCCGCATCATTTGTGTTAAGCACTTTCCCTTTTGCGGGTTCAATTACAAAGTCCGGAATATAATTCTCATACATTGATGTAATTAAAGAGTCAAAGCCGTTATATACGGAGAGAATTATGATAAGCGCAAGACATCCGATTCCAATAGCGCACGCGCTCACAACAGAAATTATGTTGATGACATTATGTTTCTTTTTTGAGAAAAGATATCTGCGCGCTATAAAGAACGGAAGATGCATAATATTATAATTCGGCAATATGCGCACGCGCAAATGCCTCTACTTTTTTTCTGACTTTTTGCGGTCTGCGGCAAGAAGGTCATCTATGTGCTGTACATAGTCAAGCGTCTCATCCAATACAAAATCGAGTTCAGGCACAATCCTAAACTGCTTGGCCACAACATGTCCCAGTTCCCCGCGCAATGACTTGCTGTCTGCCGCAATAAGTTCCATTACATGAAATTTTTTCTCTGTCGGGAATATGCTTACAAAAACTTTTGCATAAGAGAAATCCGGACTTATGCGCACCTCGCTGACAGTAACAAGAGCTCCGTCAAAAGCAGACATGCCCCTTCCTCTAATTATATCTGCAAGATGCCGTTGCAGCTCCCGCTGAACTTTCTGCTGTCTTTTTGATACTACTTCCATATACAATTGTTTTTATGACAATGTTAAAATTTGCAACATTTAAGTTATATGCGGCTACTCAAATTTAAGGATGTAATAATTCTTCTTGCCCTTCTGCACAAGAACGTATTTCCCGTTGATTAAGAATTTTTCATTCAGCGTTCCGTTAACGTCTGTGTATTTCTCTTTGTCAATATTAAGACCGTTGCCCTGTATCATTTTGCGGCACTCGCCCTTTGACGGGAATACTTGAGTATCAACGGCTAGCAAATCCAATATATTAGACTTCAATTTATCTTTGCCAACGGAGAATTGCTCAACACCGTCAAATATAGCAAGAAATGTACGCTCATCTAATTTCTGAAGAGCTTCTCTTGTAGTTTTTCCAAAAAGGATATTTGATGCTTCAACGGCATTTTTCCACTCCTCCTCTCCGTGTACCATTGTTGTAATCTCCTTTGCAAGAAGCTTTTGCAATATGCGCTGTCCGGGGTCCTTAAGATGCTCCGCAATAGATGCATCAATTGTATCTCTGTCCAGCATTGTAAAAATTTTGACGAATTTTTGCGCGTCCTCATCGCTAACATTCAACCAGAACTGATAAAATTGGTAGGGAGTTGTGTAGTCTGCGCTCAGCCAAATATTTCCTTTTTCCGTCTTTCCAAATTTTCCGCCGTCCGCTTTTGTCATCAGCGGGCAAGTCAGGGCAAACACCTCATTGCCGGAAGTTCTCCTAATCAACTCTGCGCCTGTTGTGATATTTCCCCATTGGTCACTTCCTCCCATCTGCAGCTTGCATCCGTAATGTTTGTTAAGAAACAGATAATCATATCCTTGCACAAGCTGGTAAGAAAACTCCGTAAATGACATTCCCTCCCTGTCCTCTCCGCTCAATCTCTTTTTGACGGAGTCTTTGCTCATCATATAATTGACTGTAATTAACTTGCCAATGTCTCTGATAAATCCGAGGAAAGTATAATCTTTCATCCAGTCATAATTGTTAACCATTATGGCCGAGTTGGGAGAATTCCTGTCATCAAAATTTAAAAATCTCGACAGTTGGTTTTTTATGCACTCCTGATTATGGCGCAATGTGGCTTCATCTAAAAGGTTGCGTTCCTGGCTCTTCATTGAAGGGTCTCCAATCATTCCCGTTGCGCCGCCAATCAGAGCAATCGGCTTATGTCCGCAAGCCTGGAAGTGCTTAAGCATCATAATGCCTACAAGGTGTCCGATGTGCAAAGAGTCTGCCGTCGGGTCTATTCCGACGTAGGCGGATGTAGGCTCTTTCATTAGCTGTTCTTCTGTTCCAGGCATCATGGAATGAATCATTCCGCGCCACTTTAATTCTTCTACAAAATTTTTCATCTCTTTCTAAATCCCGTGAGTCGCAAAAGTACTTAAAATTGTTATCTTTGACAATTACAATAGCCATAACAATATGCAATGAACCGGGATTAAAATTGCCGGTTAAACTTGATGAAAAGAATTATCAATAAAGTAAAAACTAGTTATGTTAAAAGGTTTGTTAAAAACATTTAAAATATCTGTCGCGATTTGCATAGTTGCAATAATCGCGATACCTGCTGGGGCGCAGAACAAGGCAACTGCAGAAAAGACTTGTTGTGAGAAGTTTGCAGCATCATCTCCGGACTCTTTGCTGCCTCAGGATTTGCTGTGGCTAAACAGGTATGTGCTCCCCACAGAAAATTATGGTCAGATATCTGACATTAAGCCATTGTTTGTTGATGATAAGATGCCAAATAAATTCATCAACAAGTATGTTTTCTTTATCACGCAACCTATTGACCATAAGAATCCCAAGAAAGGTACATTTAAACAGATGGTAGTTGTTGCTTTTGCAGGATGGGACAAACCTACGGAAATTGTTACGGAAGGTTATACCGGCACTTATTTTTTGAATCCTCGTTACAGAGAAGAGATGTCTGATATGTTTAACACAAATATGATAGGTGTTGAACACAGATACTTTAATAAATCGGTTCCTTTTATGCAGAATGACAGTACTATTACCTGGGATACTTTAGATTGGAGCTATATGACGGCGGAACAGGAAGCGGCTGATTTGCATGCTATTAGAAAGGCACTTGGGCATTTGTTCCAAGGCAAATGGTTCTCCTCGGGCATAAGCAAAGGCGGTACAAACTGCATGGCCTATACTGCTTTTTATCCAAAGGATTTAGACTTTAGTGTTCCTTACGTCGGACCAATCAGCAGAAGTGTTGAGGATGGAAGACATGAACCTTTTATCAGAGATTCCTGCGGAACCGCACAAGACAGAGAAATTCTGAAAAATTTCCAGATAGAATTCTTAAAGAGACGTGCAACCATACAACCTATGCTTGAGAAGTATGTACGAGATAATAAGTTACAGTATAAGATTTCAATACCGGAGCTTTATGATTACTGCACACTTGAATTCACATTTGCTTTTTGGCAGTGGGGAAGAAAGACCTCAATGGTTCCTAATCCTAAGACAGCAACGGATAAAGAGATGTTTGACTTTTTTGTAGAAGCCGTAGGTCCGGACTATTTCCAGAGCTGGGATGCAAATGCTCCCTTCTTTGTACAGGCGGCTAAAGAAATGGGCTACTATGGATATGACTGTGAGCCATTTAAAGACTTGCTTACGATAAAGAGTACTCACGGATATCTTCAGAAAATTTTCTTGCCTGCGCAGAAATTTAAGTTTGACAAATCTCTTTACAACAAACTGACAAATTTCATTGCCACTACGGATGCAAAGATGTTGTTCATATATGGCCAGTGGGATCCATGGTCTTCTGTAAGACCGCACAATCCGGGACATGACAATATTAAGTTCTTTATACTTCCCGGTGGCAGCCACCGCTCAAGAATTAAAAATATGCCGGAGCCTATGAAGAGTGAGGCCGTTGCCACATTAAAACAGTGGCTTGAAATTAAGTAAGTGGCGGTATAGAGTTTGCAGGAGGAAGAGAGGTTTTTAAAGTTATTATATGGAATTCAGAGATATTGCGCTGGAGGATAAAGAATGGATTAACAGTCTGTTGCATTCTTCAGACTATGATTCTGCAGATTATAATTTTACAGTGATGTTTATATGGCGGGAAATCATTAACACTAATGTTGCCCGCCATAAAGACTTTCTGCTTGTCAGATTTGCAGAGAAGAAAAAATATGAGAAACCTTTTGTTCAAAACGGCTGCGCCAACTGTGAAAACATAGAAAATCCGATTGCCCCTGCATCAAATATAAAGCCTGCACAGGATGGAGAGGAGGCTGACGTAAAACATGCATACTATTTATTTCCAGCCGGCAAAGGAAATGATGAAGAACTGAAAGAGGCAATAGACCAGATAGTTGCAGATTCAGAAAAACTTGGCGCTTATGTGGTTTTTGTAGGAGTGTTGGATAAGCAAGTTGAATTTTTACAGCATTATTATCCTGGCAGATTTGACTATCAGAAGTATCGCAACAATTTTGATTATGTTTATAATGCAAGTGATCTGCTTACATTAAAAGGGAAAAAATATCAAAGCAAACGTAATTTCATCTCCAGATTCAAACGCTCGCAAAATTGGCTATATGAGGAGATTACGGATGCAAATATAGAGGATTGCTCAGCAATGAATACGGAGTGGTGCAAGAAGTACGGGTGCAGTCACAATCCGTCTCTATTTGCCGAGGGGTGTTCTGTCAAGATGGCAATCAAATATTATAAAGAACTTGGTTTAAAGGGAGGATTGTTGAGGTTGGACGGGAAAGTTGTGGCATTCACTTTGGGTGAAATGACCAATTCAAATACATTTCTTGTTCACATAGAAAAGGCTTTTGCTGATGTTGCAGGCACTTATCCCACAATTAATTATGAGTTTTTACAGCATAATGCTTCTCTTGGTTTTTCTTTTGTAAATAGAGAAGATGATACGGGAGACGAAGGTTTAAGAAAGTCAAAAACCGATTATCATCCTGTTAAGATGATAGAGAAAACTATCGTGACATTAAAGAGACACAAGCTGGAAATAATTCCGGAATAGATTTTAAAAAATTAAAGCGTTGGTTTTATAATCCCAGGGCTGTTGCTGCGGAGTCTGCGGCAGCAGTTTCTTTTTTGCTTTTTGCATCCATGACATCACTCTGATACAATGCATCTTGCAGCTTGGCAATGACTTTATCTGCAGTTGCATCTTTTAAGATAACCGCTTTATGTTCATCCAAAAGATACATGCTTGGGATTGCGCGCAAAGAGTAGATTTTTCCGCTGTTAATTGCACCTTTTGGATCATAAGCATAAATCCACTCTTTCGGAAACATGTTTCTGTCTTTTCTCCATGGGGCAAGATTCTTATCCGGGTAGAGCGCAAGAACCTTCAGTCTCTCTTGTCCAACCATATTTATAATGATATCGGAATTTTTAAGAATATTTAGAACTCTCATGCAATCAGAACAATCCGGATTGTTAAAATAAATCAGAGTGTATTCGGAGTCTATGTCATACAGATGTTTATTCCCAGTTCCCGTAGAAAATTCAAAATCATTTGCACGGGCTCCTATCATATTGAGAATGGCCATCTTAAATTGAGCGATATATCCTATCTTATCTCCGGGAGGGATAGACTTGGCATCTATAATTCCCTCAAGTATAGGGACATATAGCTGCTCATCTAAATAAGGAGAATTGGGTTCATACAGATACTTCTCACTATATTCTATGATTTTTCCGATAAATTTTTTATCCCCCGCAATGGCAAGGGAATCGGCTTTTTTCATCAGGTCCCTCTCTCCCGCATTTGCGGTCGGGTAATGATTGGCAGCCTGCAACGCTTTGATATATCCGATAAAGGCATCTTCAAAGACTTTGCCGCTTACTCCAAGAACTCCCGTTGAATCTTTGCTGTATTCAAGCTGGAGCAGTCTGTTATGGTCTAAAAATTCTTTCCAGTAATTAAGTGCGTAATACTTGGCGGCATCTACCTGGTTGTCAATCATATCAGGGACTTGCACTTGAGGAAATTTATCAGGATTAACAACCTCTATACTTCCTCTTTTCCCCTTGCATGAGGAGACAAAAACAGAGCAAGCAATTAAAAAACAAGCAGATATGAGAACAGAGCCAAAAGAAAAATTATGCCTCATAAAAATGTGATTTTAAGAAAGAGAGTTGAGATACCAAGATTCGAACTTGGGCTGGCTGAACCAAAATCAGCAGTGCTAGCCATTACACCATATCTCAATTTTACGCGCTGCTTCTGTAACTTGCCGCAGCTTTTGGGACTGCAAAAATATATAAAATTTTAACTTAAGCAAAAGGTTCCAGCGTGCGAATCCAATTTATAAACGTATCACCGTAATTAATATACAAGATTACCCACACCGCAAACCTGGCCGCTTTGCCAATAAGCATAAACAGCGCAGACTTCCAAAAGTTAACTTTGTAGAGGCCAAGTGCAATTGCAAACACGTCTCCAACTATCGGGAGCCAGGATAAAAACGCCAGACCAGCTCCAAATCTGTCTATTTTAGATTTTTGTTTTTCCAGGGTTTGCTGTTTGATTTTAAACCACTTCTCCAACCATTTCCACTTGCCAAGCCATCCAATCCAGTAGGATGTAAGACCTCCCATCCAGTTACCTGTTGTTGCACAAATAAATGATATCCAGGGATTTCCTCCGCCAAGCAAAATGCCTATGATAAGAACGTCAGAACTGAACGGCAAAACAGTTGCCGCCAAAAAAGAGCCGATAAAAAGCCCAAAATATCCCAGTCCGGTTAAACTTCCCATTATTGCATCTTATTGACTGTCATTTATTTTTCTTACGGATGGTTTTTGCTTTTCTTTTTTTTGCAAAAAACTCTTTCATCAGTTTTTCGCATTCTCCATCCAGGATGCCGCTAACAACCTCTGTCTTAGGGTGCAGCAGAGAGGGCTTAAATAAAGAGAATCCTCTTTTTGGGTCCCTGCAGCCGTAAACAATCTTTCCTATTTGAGCCCAGTTCAGAGCGGCAGCACACATCGGGCATGGTTCTACTGTCACGTATAAAGTACAGCGGTCCAGATACTTGCCGCCAAGATATGCAGCGGCTGCAGTTATAGCCTGCATCTCTGCATGTGCCGTTGGGTCATTAAGCGTTTGTGTCAAATTGTGTCCGCGTGCAATAACGGAGTCGCCGCCTACAATGATGCAGCCTATTGGCACCTCGTTCTCTTCCAAAGCTTTACGCGATTCCCCCAATGCCGCAAGCATGTATTTCTCATCATCTGAAATCATGAGTTCTATATTCTCCGTCTTGCTTTTTTTTGCTGTCATAACCAATTACCTTGTACAAAGTAACACATATTTTATGCCGCTATGTGTGCAAATATAGCACTTTGTGATGTCAAAATGTCAGATTTTGCCCCATTTCTTCCGCTGGCATTCAATTTGCCCTTTGCCCAAACGTCCCCGCAGGGGTTTATATAACTTGTCGGGACAAAAAAGAAAAATACATAAATATTTAAAAACATAAAATCATGATTAAACCATTAGCAGATAGAGTTTTAATTGAGCCTAAAGAGGCTGAAAAGAAAACAGAAGGCGGAATTATTATTCCCGATACAGCAAAAGAGAAACCTCAAGAGGGGAAAGTTGTTGAAGTCGGACCCGGTAAAAAGGATGAGCCGATGGAGTTAAAGAAAGGTGATACGGTGCTTTACGGAAAATATGCAGGTACAGAGATTAATTCTCCGGACGGAAAGAAAACATATATGATTATGCACCAGTCAGATATTCTTGCAATTATCGGCAAGTAATCCCGAAAGGTCTTTTTTTATACACAATCAATTAAAAAGAATTTAAAAATTACAGATATGGCAAAAGAGATTAAATTTAATATGGAAGCCCGCTCTCTTATGAAGAAAGGAGCAGACTCACTTGCAGATGCAGTTAAGGTTACACTTGGTCCGAAGGGGCGCAATGTGGTTATAGATAAGAAGTTTGGCGCACCCCAAATTACCAAGGACGGTGTTACAGTTGCTAAAGAGATTGAACTGGATGATCATTTTGAAAACATGGGCGCTCAACTTGTTAAAGAGGTTGCTTCCAAAACTAATGACCAGGCCGGTGACGGTACAACAACCGCAACTGTTCTTGCTCAGGCAATTATAAACGTCGGGTTAAAGAACGTTACAGCCGGCGCTAACCCAACGGCTTTAAAGAAGGGTATTGACAAAGCCGTTGACGCAGTTGTTGAGAATCTTAAGAAACAGAGCCAATCCGTTGGTAATGATTATTCTAAGATTGAGCAGGTAGGTACTATTTCTTCCAACAATGATGCAGTTATTGGAAAACTTATTGCAGATGCAATGAGCAAAGTTAAGAAAGAGGGCGTAATCACAGTAGAAGAGGCAAAAGGCACCTCAACAGAGGTTAAAGTTGTTGAGGGTATGCAGTTTGACCGCGGCTATATATCTCCTTATTTCATGACAAATCCGGATAAGATGGAGGCAGTTCTTGACCAGCCAAAAATCTTGATTACAGATAAGAAAATTTCCTCAATGAAAGATCTTCTTCCTATTCTTGAGCCTCTTGCCCGTGACGGAAAAGCTCTTCTTATCATTGCAGAGGATGTAGATGGAGAAGCTCTTACAACATTGGTTGTTAATAGATTGCGTGGCACAATTAAAGTTGCTGCTGTTAAGGCTCCCGGTTTTGGAGATAGAAGAAAAGAGATGTTGCAGGACATTGCAACTCTTACCGGCGGCGTTGTTGTATCAGAAGAGAGAGGATTTACTTTGGAGAACACAACACCGGATATGTTAGGTTCTGCAGAGAAGGTAACTATTGATAAAGAGAATACTACAATTGTTAACGGTGCAGGAAAGAAGAATGATATCGCAGATAGAGTTGCTCAGATTAAGAAACAAATAGAGACGACCACCAGCGATTATGATAAAGAGAAATTAAAAGAGCGTCTTGCTAAACTTGCCGGCGGAGTTGCAGTTCTTTATGTAGGTGCAGCTTCCGAGGTTGAGCTTAAGGAGAAGAAAGACAGAGTCGAAGATGCACTTAATGCAACAAGAGCAGCCGTAGAAGAGGGTATAGTAGCAGGTGGCGGAGTTGCATATATCCGTGCCATTGATGCTCTTAAAAAGGTTAATGGAGATAATGAAGACGAGCAGACTGGTATCAATATTATTGTAAGAGCTCTTGAAGAGCCGCTTAGAATGATTTGCGAGAATGCCGGAGAAGAGGGTAGCGTTGTTATTCAAAAAGTTAAAGAAGGCAAGGGCGATTTTGGATACAATGCTCAGACAGGCCGTTATGAAAACTTGCTTGCCGGCGGAGTTATTGACCCAACCAAAGTTACAAGAATTGCTCTTCAGAATGCTGCATCAGTTGCCGGAATGTTCCTGTCAACTGAGTGTGTAATTGCAGACAAGAAAGAAGAAAATCCTGCTCCAATGCCTCCGATGGGCGGCGGCGGAATGGGCGGCATGATGTAATAGTCTAAAACAATGTATGTTAAAAAAACCTCGGAGAATTTTCTCCGAGGTTTTTTTGTTTACGCCCGATGTTCCTAAGGCCGCAGGCCCTCGACCAGAGCGAGCATGCAGCTTACTAAGGTTGGATTATTCTGAATATGTTTCTTCATACTTTTTAATGCTTATGAAAATGATTTAAAAAATCTTTTATACTCCTTTTAAGTTTTATCTTCCTTGCTGTCTTTTTATCCAAAACAGGGTACGCTACCCTGATAAAATCTGCTGAGATGGAATCCTGAAATTCATAATCGTGCTCATTGTAATAGTTTGCGGTATCCTTTGGCCCTATGATAGTGCCCTTGGGAATGGGAAGATAGGTTATTCTCTCTTTCTGGTACGCTATTACATACCTCATCGGTTTATATGGAAGCTGATAGACAATGAAATGATCGTATGACTTGATTGCGTGCAGGGAACTGGAATCCCTAGGAAGTATATAAATTATCTCATAAGCATTAATAAAATCTTCTTTGATTTTATTGTTTGCAAAGCGAAAGCCAGAACAAGTTGGCTCTTGGTTATAATAAAACACGTCATCTCTTTTAAGAAAATTGCTTACACTTCCTTTGAAGTAATTGATGCTGGTATCAGGAAATACATAATATTCTTCCGATATCGTATTATACCCAAGCACTGCGTCCTTAATATTTATCTCCTTGACAAAGAAATTGTTAATAGTATCTTCTTTCTCGTCTTCTTCAACCATCTCTTTAGCGTCTTTGTAACTATAATGCACTATATGTTTTGAACAATTCGACAGAAGCGGGATAAGAAATAACATCGTTATTATGACATAGCGTTTCATGGTTTTGTTTATAAATTAAGTCCTTGTTTTCTCAAAGCGTCATTAATAATTTCATCAATGTGAATGATGGAATCATCCACATTGAAAGTATAACTGCTTGTCCCATAATACTTTTCGCTCATCGGATCCGGCCTGGTCCACCGTCCTATCACCTCATCGTACTCCCTCGCTCCATAATCCAGCCAGTTGACATTGCCCGTGGTTTGTACCTCCTTGCCGTTGTATTTCCATCTGTTTGAGGTCATTACAGGATAAGTGTTCCCCATTGTCATCCGCTTTCCAAAAGCGTAGTAGTCATTTCTTTCAGTGACATTTCCTGAGGCATCAGTTATAACTCTCACACTCCCAAGGTGGTCAGTGGTATAGTAATATGGTGAAAGTGTGCCGTTTACATTGATGATTCTTCCGCCCCCAAAGTCAGTGCTCTCAAACGCATAGCTTGTTCCCGTCTTTCTGAACACCATTGAGCCAAGGTACAGATAACCGTTGGACGATGAGCTACTTGCATTGTCCTGCACCATCACCTTGGTCCCGTCTGCAAGATAGGTGTAGGCGCATTTTAAGGTTCCATTTTGTTGAACACTCTGCGGCATGCCAAAGAGATCATAGGTGACATCAAGATTCATCCTTCCGTCGTGAGTCATGTTACCGTTCCCGTCATACGTGTAATTTGCTCCGCTCAAGGCAGTTCCGCCGTTTATCCCCGCAAGGTTCATTAGCTTGTTGCCGTTGAGGTTTTTCTCCACCGTCTGGATGGTGCGGCCCTTGTAGTCATAGTAGAAGGCTCTCTCTGAATATCGGACGGCGGAGCCTAGGGTGCTCATGTCGGCCGTCTTTTCATACGTCTTCATGCCCGTGTTTGTCTCAAAAGCAATATGATGGCATTTATTTTCTTCCCGACAGGACATTACTTTGCTTCGTTTAATCTTACCTTATTCCATACGTGCGATTTAGGCAATATTCAATTACTCGTAAACAGTATCATTCCATTCTTTGTATTTATCCTTTATTTCCTGATTGTTAAATCAAACTTCGTAAACCCATAAAATCTTAGACTTACCTTTTTATATACGTTCCTTCATCAGACACATTTTGAGGGATATTATTTTTTTTACACAAAATACGAAATATTGTTATTTCTGAGAGCGTTTTTAACCTGTTCCATTAATACATACTCCATAAAGAGCAGGCTTTGTTAAATTAATGAAAATACTCCAATATCTTTCACCACCATCCAAAACCATAATAATGTCTTTTGACAATTCAACATCTTCAATTTCCTTATCTCGTAAAAAATTAATCCAAATCACGACATCACCATTTTTAGTTATGAAGCCAACATACTGTCGCTTATATTTTTTGAGTGTATTCAGATTTATTGAAGTGTTAAAATATTTTTGTCCTCTCAAGACATTGTTGATGCTATCCTTTAATATCTTTTCAGCTAACATAATATCCTTTTTTGTTGGCGTATAACGCTCTTTTTGATTATCTATACTCATAAATACAAAATGGCTTTTATTAAACGAATAACCAATATACCCCCTACCTTTCACCAATGTAGATTCCTGAGAATATCCGGCCAAACACAAAAAAATAAATATGATGAACATTAATTTTGCTTTCATAATATCATTAATAATTAAGTGGCTGATTTGTTGTATCTAATAATCTAGGCCCAGTAGGAAGTGGTGTTCCTGTCGACACATCAATCCCGTAATTTGTTCTTAAAGGAATTCCTGCTTGTTTTCTTATTAGGTTTTCATGGTAAACAGCATTCCATTCAGATTTCAAAAGTTCTTGATAGGTAGATTTATATTGGACATCTGTTATACCATTAGTATAATCAGAACTAGGGTACAGTAAACCTTGATTTGCATCGCTACCATGTCCCATTTCATGTCCTAAACCGATATAAGCAGGTCGAGTTGTTCCACCAGAAAGATCAAAACCGCCATTTATCGAACTTGGATTCCAAAAGATTGTTCCACCAGATCCCGTTGATCCCGCCGTATTTCCTGTCACGGCTTGAACTTCTGTTAGGTTAGCACCTGCTTTTAAAGGACTATCTGGTTTGAATTCATTGGCTGTTCCATTTTTTACTGTGAATACATTAGATGATGACTGAAGTTCTGTTATTATAGAAGCCCCTTCTTCCGTTTGGTTTAAAATACCTATAGCCTTTATCGTTTTTCCCAAGAATCCATTTACTTTTCCTGTATAAGCAAAACCATTTTTATTATAAAGTTTGCCATTATCATATTTCAATGCTTCTTTTCCTCCAAAACCAAGAAATCCTTTTCTGTGTTCAATCCAAACTTCTCTACCATTAGGGTCAATATATAGAACTGGGTTATCTAAGGCATAAATATACGGTGATTGAAAAAAGTATTTTTCGCTCATCGGATCCGGTCGAGTCCATCTGCCTATCACCTCATCATACTCCCTTGCTCCGTAGTCCAGCCAGTTGACATTGCCTGTTGTCTGAACCTCCTTGCCGTTGTATTTCCATCTGTTTGAGGTCATTACAGGATATGTACTGCCCGTTGTCATTCTCTTGCCAAAAGCGTAGTAGTCATTTCTTTCAGTGACATTTCCTGAAGCATCAGTTATAACTCTCACACTCCCAAGGTGGTCAGTGGTATAGTAATATGGTGAAAGTGTGCCGTTTACATTGATGATTCTTCCGCCCCCAAAGTCAGTGCTCTCAAAGGTGTAGGTAATTTCATGATTAATAAAAGAAATCCTATTTATTTCCCTACAGATCATTGTATTAATCTTTCATTGTTCCGTTTTTCAATGCGAGTTAAATTTTTTTCCCTTTTCAAATAAAATGTCCTTTTCCATGTTTCTTAATACAAAAAAATTCAGGGAATGAACTATTTCTCACGATGGCTTAGCCCTGGAAGGAGGTGGAATCAATAACGGATCAAGAAAATCATAAAAAGTGATAGAATCAACTTTTATTCTGCCATTGTTTGTGATAATTCTTATGCCAATAATAGGCCATGAATCAAGCTGTAGACCACGTTTTTCGTCAATTTGCCTAATTGCCGACACCTTCCATGTGCTGATTAAATTACGCATATAATCTGGAAAATTGTGACCGCCAGGCATATAAAATCCATCAAATGTGATCTTACCACTAACTTCGCGTGTATAGCTGACATGTCTATTTTTATCCCACATCTCCCCATCATAAATTGCTGTTACATAGTCAAAAGTTTCCAAAATAAAGAGAGTATCACTATTGATAAAGACATCTAAACTGTCCATCGCAATAAGCTTCTTGCGTAAATTGTAATAACCCCTTCCATCTTTTACCTCTGAATCTATTGCAGAATTAATTCTTTTAAGAAAAATTTTATTCTTAATGGGTATTTGAAATGAAATTAATAGTATCGTAAATAATAACGCTATTCTCATAATAAATATGTTTTAATAATGGAATGGTATTTCATTTTGCTTCAACGGCAAATAGTTCGTATGTCCATATTTATTGTAATAAATACTTTCATTAGTATTCGCCCTGATAATTCTTGTATTAGGATCGATCCCTCCTGTTTCATAAGAAGAGTATGATGCTCTAAGTGGTATATTATTTTCAGCTCTTAATTTGTTCTCTATATGTGTCGCATAAAGTTCTGCATACGGAATATTTATAGTCTGGCCGCTCGATGATGGTTCCGTTACCCAAGTATTATTATTTATTGTACCGCTCCAAATATCCTGAATATGTGCCATCTCATGGCCAAGCCCAATGAAGGACTGCCGTGTAGTGCTTCCATTCTGGTCTGGCCCTCCATTTGTGCCATTTGAATTCCATAATATAATATATGCCCCATTTTGAGTATCAACTCTATTGACCTTTCTGTTAACTACCTCTGTATTATTTGTAGAAGTCATCAAATCATTGACTAATTCCGCTCCGGTAGGCCCACCTTGACTTAAATCGCCTAATGCGGTTGTCAGTTGTCCAACAAACTTGTCATTGCCTGAGTAAGAATTTCCTTTTGAATCAAGGAATCCATAATTGCCTTTTGAATCTTGCCCATAATGGTAACGTGAAGTAGTCGTTGTACTGTTTCCATTAGCATCCACGGTCGTATTATAAGTCGAAACCCCAATACTATCTCCGTTAACATCTATATTGCATGATGGATTGTTTGCCGCATACTGATATAATGAAAGTGATGGGTATCTTTCTGAATAAGCATCCGGCTTTACAAATCTGCCTATCACCTCATCGTACTCCCTTGCTCCGTAATCCAGCCAATTGACATTGCCCGTGGTCTGAACCTCCTTGCCGTTGTATTTCCATCTGTTTGAGACCATTACAGGATACGTGCCGCCAGTTGTCATTCTCTTGCCAAAAGCGTAGTAGTCATTTCTTTCAGTGACATTTCCTGAAGCATCAGTTATAACTCTAACACTCCCAAGATGGTCAGTGGTGTAGTAATATGGTGATAAAGCGCCGTTTACATTGATGATTCTTCCGCCCCCAAAGTCAGTGCTCTCAAACGCATAGTTTGTTCCCGTCTTCTTGAATACCATTGAGCCAAGGTACAGATAACCGTTGGATGATAAGCTGTTTGCATTGTCCTGCACCATCACCTTGGTCCCGTCTGCAAGATAGGTGTAAGCGCATTTTAAGGTTCCATTGAATTGGTCATATTTTTGGTCCCGACAGAGCATTATCGTTTCCGTTTTAAAGTGACATCTTTGTATTTAATCTTATTCATATTAATAACTTTCATTTTTATTTTTCTTTCATTCATATATCCAGATGTGAGACCTTCTTCGACAGAGGGTTCTCCACATTCGAGAAGTAAAAAATCTTTATCAATTATTCTCCATTTGCCAACACCTCTTGGTCGGGCATCTTGAATATTTATAATGAATGCAAAAGTACTGTCAGTATTTAGTTCTAAAGTATATGAAGTTTTAGAATTGGAATTTTTTCTATTTACGCATTTATAAAATATACCACATATTGCGCGTTGTTCTATCTTCTGGGCATTGCAAATAACAAACGACCCTAACATAATAGCTATATAAATTACGGCTTTTTTCATTTCTTGTAATAAATATTAGGGTAAAAAGTTTTTAGGATATAATTGGCTGGTAATGTATTTAAGCTAGGATAATTTGGATAAGCGTTTATAATATCTATCCTCTTGGAATTCACATTTAAAGGTCCGATTCCTGTATTTGCTATACCCCCTGGGCCATAAATTGCTCCTCCGTTTAGTCCTTGTAACCAGGATGTGGTGATTGCATTAAAAGAGTTTGCAACAGAACTTGACTTAAGACCAGAGATGGATGTGGGATCATAGGCAAATTGTGATTTATATGCAGCTATTTCGTCATATATATCTTGTGCTAAAGTATTCCCTGTTTTTGCATCAAAAGCAATATCTCCTGTTTCAAATTGTCCAGCATGGGTCATCTCGTGGACAAAATATGCAGTGTTTTCACTTCCAAATTTTATATCAATAATTCCCGTATCCTGTTTTAGCGTAACTCCTCCTGTTTCATCTAATACGGTATGAGACAAACTATATCCCTGGCTGCTATTTTCTAAGATCTCCATGGTTTCAAGACTATTATTTAAACTGGTTATCCTTTCATTCTTATCACCAATTTTATTTGCCAGTTTTTCAGCACTCCAACCCCCAGCTTTTGCTTTTTTAGTTAATTTATTAATCCTATTTTGTAAATAATCTTTTCGACTTGTAACATCACCTTTTTGTCTTTCCCACTCTTGCTGGCTACTTTCTTCGATATACATTCCGGTTGGGTCTACATGAATTACCGGATTATCCACACAGTAAGCATAGGAGCTTGTTCCATAGTATTTTTCCCACATGGGATCCTGGGAGGTCCATCTGGCAAGGGAGGGGTCGTATTGTCTTGCTCCGTAGTCGAGCGTGGTCATGTAGGAGAGCGTTTGCTGCTCTTTGCCGTTGTATTTGTATGGTTGGTTGACCGGCTGCTGCGCATATGCCGTCTGACCCCCGAAGGGGTAGTAGTCGTTTGTCTGCTCCACCGTTCCGGACTGGGTTATTACAAGTCGGTTGCTGCCGAGATGGTCCTTTATGTAGTAGTGGTACGCCGGGGTTGTTCCGGTCATGGTTATGTATCCCTTGTCCGAGAGGATCATCTCCAGGGCGCCGTTTAGTTGATCATATTTTTCTTCACGACAGTACATTGCTGTTTTTCTGTTTTGTCTTTCCGTTATCCTGTCTTAAATTTTGTTATGCTCTTGCTCTTGCCTACGTTTTTTTCACGGCTTATTGCCTGGGCTGAACTTGGTTGAAGAGGGAACTCGGATGCCTTTGTCAGTGAGCTTTTTTCAACCGCAGAGCCAGGCCTCCTCAAACAACCCTCTTCAACCTGCGCTCAGCGCTGCAATCGCGCCTAAAACCTCATGGCTGCAAGCAAGACATAACAAAATTTGAAGCCAAAATAACATTCTTCTCCAAATGACATATTACTATTTGTTTTTTCTCCGTCATTTTATTCTCACTTATTCTGATTACTAAATATTATTTTGGGCTTACCATTTATATCAGTTTATCATTTTTAATACGTATTGGCATAGTTATCAAAAATGGCCTTTTTCTTTTATTGTAATAATAAGTGGCATATTTAGTCGGTCGCAAAATAATATGATCAACAAAATTTTTAATTGCCGGATAATAAGGTTGAACATTTTGCGGATAGTCCGTCTGTCTCACAGTATTTGCACGATTAATAACGAAGTTTACGAGCGTATCATTATCACTTGTAAGCATCAAGCTTAATATCTCAAATTTTGCTATTGTACCATCTTTTAACACTTGTAAACGTAAAGTGACACGTCCGTCGTTTCCCAAGTATAAACTGTCTGGCCTTTTTTCAAGCGTAAAAGGCATCGGTTGTATTACACAAATCTCGTTTTGTTCCTGAGGAAAAGCAATTCCCAGTACTGCCAAAGTAAACAAACATAAAAACAATATGCGTTTTTTCATATATCAATATTTTATATCATTATAACCAAAAGGTAAAAACCTAAAAATTAGAGGTTTGTAATTGGGGTCTATCTTAATTTTATCATAGACATGAGTTTGGTTTGCAATAGCTCCGTTAATAAAATTGTGAATTGCCGTTTCATAATTTGTTTTTATATCTTCACCACGCATAGACATATTTTCCATTGCTCTTTCATATTCCTGACCTGCTGCAGCATTTGTACCAAATGATGAATACATTTGATTATTAAAGGCTTTATATGCAATACTTCTACCAAAAAGGTAAGCCTCTACCTCGCCGTTAACCGTGGCAGGGTTCCTGCCTTTTTCTCTCTGATAACCATGAAATAATTCATGAGATGATAATTCTACTTTAGTTTCATCATCAAGCCAACTATTTAACAGACTTGCAGCATGTATTTCTCCACCGCCTTCCTCGTACTTGTCGTCATGCTTATAGTCAAAGGACATGGACTCACTGCCCGCAGCAGATAGGGTGTTTGTAAAATCATAGTTATATTTTGATGAGGTTAAGTCTGACAGTACCTCGGCTCCAGCCTTAACACTGTTCATTGCATTTAAGGAGTTTATAGAGCTTGAGACAAATTTGTTGTTTCCGGAGTATTTCATCCCTGCTGCATATTGTATCTTCTGCTTTTTACCCTCATTGTCATTGTAGTATATCCAGATAGTTTTGCCCGTAGGATCACAGAAATTTATCGGATTATCCACACAGTACGTATAGGAGCTTGTTCCATAGTACTTCTCGCTCATCGGATCCGGCCGCGTCCACCTGCCTATCACCTCATCATACTCCCTTGCTCCGTAATCCAGCCAGTTGACATTGCCTGTTGTCTGAACCTCCTTGCCGTTGTATTTCCATCTGTTTGAGGATGTTGTTGGGTATGTATTCCCTGTTGTCATTCTCTTGCCGAACGGGTAGTAGTCATTTCTTTCAGTGACATTTCCTGAAGCATCAGCTATCACTCTCACACTCCCAAGATGGTCAGTGGTGTAGTAATATGGTGACAGCGTGCAGTTTACATTGATGATTCTTCCGCCTCCAAAGTCAGTGCTCTCAAACGCATAGCTTGTTCCCGTCTTCCTAAACACCATTGATCCAAGGTACAGATAGCCGTTGGACGATGAGCTGTTTGCATTGTCCTGCACCATCACCTTGGTCCCGTCTGCAAGATAGGTGTAGGCGCATTTTAACGTTCCATTGAATTGGTCGTATTCTAGTTCCCGACAGGACATTACTTTGTTTAATGATTTAATCTTACGTTATTCCCTGCGTGCAATTTAGGCAATATTCAATTACTCATAAACAGCATTATTCCCTTCCATTGTGTTTATTCTTTTTGTTATGTCTTGTTTGCGACTACGGTTTCTCTGCGGCTTATTGCCTGGGCTGTACTCGGTTTCGGAGGGAACTCGAATGCCACTTGGGTTGAGCAATGTTAAGCAACAATGCGGGGCATCCTCAAACAACCCTCCTCAACCTTCGTTCAGCGCGGCAATCACGCCTGAAACCTCATGTCTGCAAGCAAAACATAACAAAATTTGAAGTTATAAATAAGGTAATATGTTTCTTCATCGTCTTTAATGCTTATGAAAATGATTAAAAAAATCTTTTATATTCCTTTTAAGTTTTATCTTCCTTGCTGTCTTTTTATCCAAAACAGGGTACGCTACCCTGATAAAATCTGCTGAGATGGAATCCTGAAATTCATAATCGTGCTCATTGTAATAGTTTGCGGTATCCTCTGGCCCTATGATAGTGCCCTTGGGAATGGGAAGATAGGTTATTCTCTCTTTCTGGTACGCTATTACATACCTCATCGGTTTATATGGAAGCTGATAGACAATGAAATGATCGTATGACTTGATTGCG
>Ga0183098_10216_pt1 | contig 179989 bp, 170 predicted proteins | sample BioMet9_FD_128884 | JGI IMG/M metagenome (GOLD analysis project Ga0183098, IMG submission 128884) | Microbial communities from bioreactor (seeded with sewage sludge) at Lawrence Berkeley National Lab, California, USA - Biofuel... | ecosystem: Engineered > Bioreactor > Anaerobic > Unclassified ...
GCAGAATACCCAGAAGTTTCCAGCCGATATTCAGCGTTTCCTCAATGCTGCGGTCTGTACGATAACCCTGTGAAACATATTCCCTTTCGAATGCGTCCGCAAACCGGGCATACAGTTTATCGATATCGGTCAGGGCCGCTTCTCCGAGGATGACCGCCAGTTCCTTTGCGTCTTTTCCTCTTGCATAGGCCGCAAAGAGCTGGTTCAAAGTATCCGCATGGTCTTCTCTTGTTTTCCCTTTTCCGATCCCCTTATCCTTCAGACGGGAAAGAGACGGCAGCACATCGATCGGCGGCTCAATTCCCTTCCGGTAAAGCTCACGGCTTAAGATGATCTGTCCCTCGGTGATGTATCCGGTCAAATCCGGGATGGGATGCGTCTTGTCATCTTCCGGCATGGTCAGAATGGGGATCATGGTAATGGAACCGTTCTTTCCCTTCTGACGCCCCGCTCTCTCATAAAGAGATGCGAGATCGGTGTACATGTAACCCGGATAGCCTCTTCTTCCCGGAACTTCCTTGCGGGCTGCCGAAATTTCACGAAGGGCATCCGCATAATTTGTGATATCGGTCAGAATAACCAGAACATGCATGTCTTTTTCAAATGCCAGATATTCCGCAGCAGTAAGCGCCATACGCGGCGTGGCTATTCTTTCCACCGCCGGATCATTTGCAAGATTGATGAAAAGAACAGCACGGTCAATGGCTCCCGTCTCCTTGAAACTCTGAATAAAGAAATTGCTTTCCTCAAAGGTAATGCCCATGGCCGCGAATACGACCGCAAACGGTTCCGTGGTCCCTACCACCTTTGCCTGTCTGGCAATCTGAGCTGCAAGCTGCGCATGGGGCAGTCCGGAAGCGGAAAAAATGGGAAGCTTCTGACCGCGGACCAGTGTGTTTAACCCGTCAATTGCGGAAACTCCGGTTTCGATGAATTCCTGAGGATAGGCTCTTGCAGCAGGGTTCATGGCCAGCCCGTTGATGTCCTTCCGGTCATCCGGCAGAATATCCGGTCCGTTATCGATCGGTCTTCCGAGTCCGTCAAAAACCCGGGACAGCATGTCTTCGGAAACACCGAGTTCCATGCTCCGTCCGAGGAACCTGACCTTGCTGGACTCCAGATTGATCCCTGTCGCCTTTTCAAACAGCTGAACCAGGGCATTTCCGCCGTCGATCTCAAGAACCTTGCACCGTCTTCTTTCTCCGTTTGCAAGTTCGATCTCCCCCAGTTCATCATAGGCGACATCCGTGACACCGCGGACCAGCATCAGAGGACCTGCAACTTCCTGAATTGTTCTGTACTCCTTTGGCATTTTTTCTCCTCCGATTTATTCCAGGACTGCGCTCGCCTGCGCTCTCAAGTCCTTTTCGATTTCGTTGTATTCTTCCGTAAGTTTATCTTCTTCCTCATACTTGAACCGCCCTATCCGCTCCCGTACCGGCAGAGCGGCAAGTTTATTGACATCCGCTCCCTTCTCCAGCGCCTGTTTTGAAATATCGTAATAATCCAGGACGATCTGCATCATCATACGCTGTTTGTTCAGGGATGTGTAGGTATCCGTCTCATGGAACGCGTTCTGGTGAAGGTAATCCTCACGGATGCTCCTTGCCGCTTCCATTTTCAGCCGGTCCGGTGCGGACAGTGCATCCATGCCGACCAGCTGGACCATCTCATTCAGTTCCGATTCGTCATGAAGCATGAGCATGATGCGGGCTCTCAGTTTCATCCAGTCATTTCCGTCCGTGTTTCTGTCAAACCACGGTCCGAGAGAATCCAGATACAGCGAATAGGAAGTCAGCCAGTTGATGGCCGGAAAATGTCTCTTGTAGGCAAGCTGCGCATCCAGACTCCAGAACACCTTGACGATGCGGAGGGTGGCCTGTGTTACGGGTTCGGAAAGATCTCCTCCCGCCGGGGACACCGCGCCGATCGCGGAAAGGGAACCTTCCCTGTCATCGGATCCGAGTGTTTTCACACGGCCCGCTCTTTCATAAAACTGTGCCAGACGGGAACCCAGATAGGCAGGATACCCTTCCTCCCCCGGCATCTCCTCCAGACGGCCGGACATTTCACGAAGCGCTTCCGCCCAGCGGGAAGTCGAGTCAGCCATCAGGGCCACCGAGTAGCCCATGTCACGGAAATATTCCGCGATCGTGATCCCGGTATAAATACTTGCCTCACGTGCCGCCACCGGCATATCGGAGGTATTTGCGATCAGGACCGTGCGCTCCATCAGGGAGTATCCGGATTTCGGATCCTTCAGTTCCGGGAACTCATTCAGAACATCCGTCATTTCGTTTCCGCGTTCCCCGCAGCCGATATAAACCACAATGTCGGCCTCCGCCCATTTTGCCAGCTGATGCTGCACAACCGTTTTGCCGGATCCGAACGGACCGGGGACCGCTGCCACACCGCCTTTCGCGATCGGAAAAAGCGTGTCGATAACTCTCTGTCCCGTAATAAGCGGGGTGCTCGGAGAAAGCTTTTCCTTATAGGGACGTTCCCGCCGGACCGGCCACTTCTGCATCAGGGTCATGGAAAATTCCGAACCGTCTTCCCTTATGATCACGGCAACCTGATCCGTCACATGACAGTCCCCGTCTCTGATCTCCTTGATGGTGCCGGAAACCATGGGCGGAACCATGATTTTCTGCGTTACAATATGTGTTTCTTTCACTTCTCCTATTATATCGCCGCCTGTCACTTTATCCCCTGCTTTTTTTTCAGCGGTAAAATGCCAGATCTTATCCCGCTTCAGGGAAGGAACCTCCACCCCTCTCTGCAGGAGATTTCCTCCGGTAATATTCATGATATCATCCAGCGGTCTCTGGATCCCGTCGTAGATGCTGCCGATAAGTCCCGGTCCCAGCTCCACACTCATGGGAGCACCCGTACTTTCCACAGGCTCTCCCGGCTTTAACCCGGAAGTTTCCTCATAAACCTGAACGGATGCCAAATCTCCGCGGATCTCTATGATTTCTCCGATCAGTCTCTGTGTGCTGACACGACATACGTCAAACATGTTGGCATCCCGCATTCCCTCCGCAATAACCAGCGGTCCGGCAACTTTCCTGATGGTTCCCTTGCTCATAATCGTGTATCCTTTCTGCTTTGAGAATGTTCTACTTTGTTCCGAAAATAATATCCGAACCGACTGCCTGTTCCACGGAATGTCTGACCGCTGAAATGCCTTCTCCCGTATTCCCGGATATTCCCGGGATCAGGATGACGGCCGGAACGGGATTGCCGCGCATTTTTTCTATGGTATCGGGGATCCTGTCCGCAAGTGCCTCCGTTACGTAGATCACGCCGTATTCCTGCATGCTCAGCCGCTTTATAAGAGCAGCGGCCCTTTCCGGATCCTCTCCTGTTTCGTCAAATACGGTAAGGCCAAGAGCACCGAATCCGTATATGCTGTCCCAGTCTCCGACAACCGCTATCTTATACATACATTTCCCTTACCCTTCCCCGGATGGACTCTTCCGGCAGGCCGTTCTTCTTTCCGGAAAGTACGATCCTCACCGTTTTGATCTCGTTTTCCCTCGCCAGAATATAGGCCGCCAGAGGACCGAGACCGAACGGATTATGGATTTCCGGACGGATTGCCTCAATGATCAGATTATCGCACCAGCGTTCCAGCGCTGACGGACTTTCTTTCAGGACCGGGACTGCCTCCTCATATTTCGTGGATTCCAGATATCGGTAAAGATCGTTCATGCCCGAAACGGCCGCGTCCATAAGTTTCCCGATATCCAGGGTGTCACAGGGCGCCAGCATCCGTTCCATGAACGGTCTGTCTTTTTTTGTTTTAACGGCGCGTACCGCCGCCTTGATGTCCGCGCATGCCACCGTAAGTTCGCTGTAATCGGCAAGAATTTTTTGACCGCTTTTCTTTCCGGCTGCTAAAATATCGCACAGGGCCGCCCGGTCCACGATACAGTCGCACATCTGGCCGTCCCTTGTTCTGATCAGTGCGTCCGACGCGTCTTCCGCCGCCTCCCGCATCCTTTCCGGAAGAAGGGAATAATCGCGGGATTCCACCGCTTCCAGGATATTCTCCAGCGGGACCGTTCCGTCCTTTCTGTAAATATCACGGCGCTTTTTCTTTTCGATGCTGTCCTTAATGGCAGCTTTTAAATTATGATAATCCTCTGCATAAAGAAAAACACGGAAGGGCGTCATGTCGCCGTTCATCAGGTCCGTAACACTCTCCCAGGTTTTTCTGTGTTCGGATTCCAGCATTTCTCCGGCAGACGATTCTCCGCTTCCCCATCCTTTTTCACTTAAAAGTTTCAGGCAGGAAGTTTCATCCGGCGCAGCAAGAAGCTGCTCCAGAAAAGACCCTGTCAGAAGAGACAGTTCCTTTGAACGGATACGTGCGACCGCATATACATAACCGGTATCGGTCATAACAGGAAACCCTCCTCCTCAGGAAAACAGGATCTTGCATACCTTGTCCTGCATTTCCTCGTGCTTTGCGTTGAATACGGCTTCAAAAGAACAGTTCTCTTCTATCCCGCCGTAAGAAAGAATAAATCCGTTTTTAATATCCGCTGCTTTTGCGGAAACCGAAAGCTTTGAGCCGTTCGTAAGAACTGTATTCAATCTTTTTTCAAAATCGGACGGCAGACGCAGGAGATCTTTTTCACTGAAAAAAATCTCGCCGGATTCCTGCACGTGCGCATTTTCTGCTGCCATTTTGATCACGATCCCGAAATACGCCTCTTCCGGAAGTTCGGATATTTTATTCAGCGCCTCTTCTATGGTATCCGAAATAAGCTCCTGCTTGGTACTGAGGAGTTTTTTCCTGCGGGCAAGTTCCGATGCGGATAAAGCCCGCTGCCTGGAATCCCTGATCTTACGCTCGGTTTCCTTTCTTACGGCAGAACATGACTTTTCCGCTTCCTCGTTTGCCTTTTCCAGAATATCCGAAGCTTCTTTGTTTGCCCTGTTTCGGATTTCGGCTATCGTGCTCTCGGATTCTTTTCGGATATCCTCAATAATTTTTTCCAGTCCCGACATGGTAATTCCTCCGCATTTGCTGTATGGGATCCCGAATCTTTTATACGTTCAGTCCGGCAACACCGAATACCGCGAGGATGGAAATCAGGAGTGCAAGAATGGCATAGGTCTCAACCATAGCCGGGAAAATCATTGCTTTACCGAACTGATCCGGTCTCTTTGCGACAAGACTGATGGATGCAATGGATGCCTTGGCCTGGTTGATCGCGGAAACCGGTTCCACGAAAATAACCGGCAGACATGCTCCCAAGAAAAGAAGTCCCTTGGTTATCGACATATCGGCGGAACCGCCCATGATGCCGATCTGCGTCATTGTGATAAATCCGATCAGCAGTCCGTAAATGCCCTGTGTGCCCGGCAGAAGCTGCAGGATCAGGACCTTGGAAAACTTTGAGGGATCATCTGTTGTAACTCCCGCTGCTGCCTGTCCTGCTATTCCGACACCTCTTGCGCTTCCGATTCCGGAAGTCAGTGCGGCAAGAACCGCCCCCATCAATGCAAAAACAATTCCCATTTTCTCCATGATCAAACATCCTCCTTGATTTTGTAATATTTCGTATGAACGGCAAACGGCATAAACTTTCTTCCGCCTCCGTTATAAAACTTTCCGAAGAATTCCACATAAGTCAGCCGGTTCGTATGAACATAGGCTCCCAGTGCATTGATCAGGATATTTAAAATATGTCCGACCAGAAATACCAGGATAAAAATCAGAGCCCCGTACCATGTCCCGCCGAGCATGCTTCCCATTTTATTGAACACCTGCGCAATCACGCTCGTTGCAAGTCCCAGTGCCAGAAGCCTTGAATACGAAAGAACATCGCTGAGATAACCGCTGATTCCGTACAGGGCATACAGTCCCTTTAATAACCGCTTGCCCCAGTTTTTGGAAGACCGTCCGCCGAACAGAACAATCCCGACCGCGGAAATGATCGCCATGACCTTTCCGACCGCGGCCGCTGTCTGAGGAAGCGGCCTGGATATTCCCATCATATCCGTGAATATACTGGATGTCATCAAAAGCAGGATACAGCCCCCGAGAAGCATATACCATAAGATCACATCATAAAAAGCGTCCAGGTACTGATGATCCCGTATCTGCATATACATCTTTGCACCGAGTCCCACAAAAATATGGAGAATGCCTATTACGAAGCAGAACGCCAGCATCGTCATGGGATAGGTCAGAGGGTCTATCCAGAGCGGCTTCAGGATTACCTCGTGTCCGAAAAACGTTGTGGATATGACTTTGACGGCATCTCCGAAAAATGATCCAAAAAGGAAGCCGAAGAATGTCGTGCCGATCCCGCAGAAGCAGAACATGGACAGAAGTTTTTTTATCCCGGGTTCCATGTTCTTGTACTTATGCAGCAGAACACCGGTGACGATCACAAGAACAATGCCGTATGCCGCATCGGAAAACATGATCCCGAACAGAATATAATAAAAACACGCCACGATGAAGGAAGGATCGATTTCGCCCCTGCCCGGAAGGGAATAGCTTTCCACCGCGCCTTCCACCGGACTGGCAAACCCATTGTTCTTTAAAAGGACAGGGACATCCTCCTCCGGTGCCGGATCCGAAAATTCAACGATCGCATCATAATGATCCGAAAGCTTCTTCTCTATCAATTCCGCATTCTTTGCCGGGATATATCCTTCCACCAGAAATGTCCGGTTGCTCTGGGAAAGGGTGCTGATGATATCGTATTTTTCCGCCCGCATGTTAAAATAATCCACTGCAAATTTCAGATCATTCCTGTGATCTTTATAGGATTTGATCTCTTCATTCAGGCTGTCTGCCTTTTTATGAAGTTCCTCCAGTTTTGATTTCAGCTTTTTGCTTGCAGATGCCGGATTATCAGATGTAAACGGCGGTTTGGCAAAACCCATTTTTCGAAGCGCATCCTGAATTGCTTCTGCGTCTTTATTTGCACAAATCAAAAAAATACAGGTTTGTTCCGGTGCTGCGGATATTACCCGGACTTCACGTTCCACGGCATCCGGTGCATATTCGTTCAGCTTCTCCAGAATGGTTTCCAGTTTCACCTCATTCTGCAGTGTTCCCGTAAATGCAGCGGTTTTCCTGGTCCCCGTAAAATTCAGGGGAAGATCATAAGAAAGCCATGGTTCCAATGCGATGATCTGCGTTTCCGTTTTCGGGATCTCCGCGTTGTTTTCCGCGCATTCCCTGTCAAGCTTTAAGATCTCCTGTGCGGCATCCATGATGCCATCCCTTGTCTTGACCCGCTCTTCATATTCGGAAACCGTAAGGGCCTCTCTTCCCTCCAGGGAAGACAGCAGAGACTTTTTTTCCGGGATGCGGTTATTCAGAACGGAAAGCGCTTCCGCTGCTGTCTGCGCATTCCGTTCAAATTGATTTTTAATTTCGGATTTGTCCTGAATTTCGAATACATCGTCCTTTTTATCCCGGTCAAAATTTTCGATCTGGACCGTTTCAAGACGCTGCAGCATTTCCAGAATGGATTTGCGGTCTTTCTTCAACGCACATACAAAAATCCTTTTCATCGGAACAACTGCCATTCCGGTACCCCTTTCATAAAAAATTCTTTCCGGACGGATTTAGGATTCGGAAAGACTCTCCAGAAGCGCTTCAACAGCCTGCGGTATTTTCGAGGCTGCATCCATCCTTAATCCGGAAGCTTCTTCTTCTGATTTTTTAAGATTTTCCCTCTTCATGATATCTTCTTTTTCTTTTTCCTGCTTTTCCGCAGCAAGGGAATTGTTCTTTTCTTCCGTCAGGGCTTCCTCGATCCGTCTGCCGGCATCCGCCTTTGCCTTTTCCAGAATTTCTTCCGCTTCCTGTTTTGCTGCCTTTTCATTTTCTTCAGTCAGTTTTTCGATCCTGCGGATCTCATCTACCGTTTCTTTTGCCATACCTGTTCTCCCTTAGTCTCCTGAAGGATTCCTGCTTTGTTTCCCGCTTTGCTTCCTGAAATTTCCTGTTTGGCAGGATTGCGGAGCAATCCGTGATCGTGATATTACTTTTTGCGGCCATATTAGTTTATACTTTAACATAAGCTGTTTTTCTTTTCAACTAAGGGATCGGCGTCCAACCCCAATAAAATATCGTCAGGTTTATGCTGTTGATAGCATAAACTTATATGGTGCCCGACTTTTATGCCTTTGTCCCGGCGGGCAGACTTCCCCCGTTTTCCTGTTATTCTTTTAAATATTCTCCCAGGATTTTACTGAACTGTTCTGCCAGTTCTCCGCTCATATGCCCGTCATAATCCCGAAAATTTGAAACCCCGGCGTCAATTCCCTTTCCTGTCTCTTCTTCCGGAAGGGAGTTGAAATCCCGAAAAGAAATCCCGTACTCTTTTGCGATCTCCGTAAAATATGCCCGGGCATCCGCAAAGGCTTCCCTGTGCATTTCCACCGTTTCCGCCGGTACCGGCAGTTCCACAACCGCAAGTTCTATCCCTTCGCTTCTGCAATAATCCGATAATCGCTGAAATAACTGCTGCGGTTTTCCCCCGACTTTTTCCCGGTCGAAAGTCAGAACATTCGAAATGCTGTCCCATTCCGTCCCGTGAGCATAGTAGGCAAACCCCTCCGGCCGGTACTGTTTGACATCGGTATCCAGATCTGCCGTTCCGTAATTTTTATAATCCTCCCCGCATTTGATGCGGACGGTCTTCGGGATATCGCGGAACAGATTCCGGTATTCGCTCCAGGGGTTCGTTACCACGTACCATTTCATGGAGATGATCTTTGCGAAGAAATATTTCAGTTTGGTCTCCCCTTCCGGAAACCGCAGATAAAAGGAATCCGGATTGTTCCCGGCCATATCCTCCGTCATCCAGTACGGGGGGTCCCATTCGTAAATAACCCGTTTCGGCTTATGTCCGCTTTCACAGGCAAGTTTCAGGATATAATAGCTGTCGATCAGATACTCGCTCGGCATGCAGGCATTGGTAGAGCTTCTTCCGGTCACCGAATCCACCACAAGAGGATCCACATCACTGTGTCCGTGGGAGGAACCGATGAAAAAATCATCATAGGTTTTTGTCGATACCCTGCGCAGATTTGCTCTGGCCACGGAATTCGGGATGAAGACAAAGTTAAGGCCGGCCGTAATGACCGCGCATAAGATAACAAAAAGGACTGCTCTGATCAGGCGTTTTTTCATTTTTTCAATTCCTTCAGATAATTCCCCAAAACCCGGCTGAAATGATCGGCAAGATGTTCGTCCATATGTCCGTCCGCATCCACATAGTGATCCGAATTGCGAAGTTCCGGATCTGTTTCCATGGAAAAATCGTGATAGGAAATCCCGTTTCCCCGGCAAAGATCCGTATAATATCCATTTGCGGCTTCATAATTTGGGGCAAATATCCCTTCCCTGGTTTTTTCCGGGACAGGGGTCGTAATAACACAAAACTCTATTCCTTCCTTTCGGCAGTACGAAAGGAGGGAAAGGAAATACTTCCGTGATTCTTTTGTCAATCGCTCCGGTGCAAACGGAACGATTTCTTCTATCCCCGGTTTCTTTTTACCCGGTGCAGGATTTTTTTCGATCATGCCCGTATTGTTGATACTGTCCGTTTTATTGTTGATATAGGTATGAAGGAACCTGTTCAGGCCCATGGTATCCTTTTCATGCCATAATTTAAAAAAATCCGGAAAGCGGTCACGATAATTCCACCACTGTGCAAAGGTAACCCGCCAGTCTTTCGGCATGATTTTGTCCAGATAATACTGTAATTTGATACTGCCTTCCGGAAACCCGCGAAAAATATAAAAGCTGTTTGCGTCTACCGGTTCCTGCTGCACCCAGTAAGAGGGGTCCAGTTCATAAATAATCCGTTTCGGCTTATGACCGCTGCTCACCGCAAGGCGGATAAGATAGAAACTATCAACCGGAAATTCCCGGGGCAGACAGGCATTGGTACTTTCCCGTCCTGTCAGATCATCGATAATCTGCGGATTGATTGCATTGGCGCCGTGGGAAGTTCCCACAAAAATATCATCATAGGTTTTTGTGGTAATCCTTCTGATATCCGCATCCGCAAAGTTATACGGGATCAGTCCGTAATCCAGGGTCTCCGTGATTGCAAAAACCAGAAGCAGAAACAAAAATACCCGCAGGATTTTTTTAAAATCTCGCATAAATAAAGCCTCCTCCGGCAACATTGTTCATGCCGAGAAGCGGAATGGAAAAAAACAGGAAAAGGTACAGCGCCCAGCGGACGGGCAGTGATTTTTTGTCTATATCGCTCCGGATGTCATGTCCCTTTTCCCGGAGCAGACTCACGATAAACACCGTCAGGATCCCGAAAAGAAGGATCAGATAATCCTGCTTTTTCAATCCAAGATTCAGAAATGTTCCGTCCGTAAGAACCGAAAAAGTAAAACCGGTCAGACATCCTTTTATCATGGAAAGACCTGTTTTCAGGCTGTCCGGAACATCAAAAAACCAGCTGATATTCACAAGGACAAAAGTCCGGAGTATCCTCCACAAATGCATGGCGCGGGATTTCGGATTGATATGCGTGACATGAAACATGGATTCCCACAACGGCTCCAGGAGATTGGCAAGTGCAATCAGAATGCCGTTATAGAGTCCGTACACAATATATTTCCAGCCGGAACCGTGCCAGATCCCGACCACCAGAAATACGACGATGTTGGCGAATGCGATCGGAAGGACCCGCCCCGTCCTTTTCCCGAATTTCTTTCTGGTCCATTTTCCGAAACGTCCCATCCATTTGGAAAGAGACATGGGATAAAAAAGATAATCTTTCATCCAGGTACCAAGGGTGATGTGCCAGCGATGCCAGAAATCGGTAATGGATACGGAAAAGAAAGGCTGACGGAAGTTTTCATCCAGCGTGATCCCGAAAATTTCCGCGACACCGAGCACCACATCCATCCCGCCGGCAAAATCCGCATACAGCTGAACGGAATAGAGGAGCACCCCCGCAATATTGGTGATGCCGCCGTATTTCGTATGGTTTGTAAAGATCTCGGTCACGGCTATTCCGGCTCTGTCTGCCAGAATGAATTTCTGGAAATAACCCCAGAGCATTCTCTGCACACCGTGTTCCAGACGCGTCAGATCAAATGCATGCGGCGCGTAAAGCTGCTGTGACAGACGGCTGTGTCTCCCGATCGGTCCCTGAAGAAGCTGCGGAAAGAAGGAAACAAACAGGGCAAAGCGGAAAAAGTTTTTTTCCGCTTTCGTTCTCTTCCAGTAAACATCCAGGATGTACCCTGCCGACTGAAAGGTATAAAAGGAAATCCCAAGCGGCAGGATCCAGTTTACCGGCGTCCTGTCCGGAAAGAAATTTCCGATGACGAAATTCATATATTTCAGCACAAAAAGGACGCCGAAATTAAGAAGCAGCGTTCCGGCAATCAACAGTTTCTTCCGGGACTTTTTTTGTTTCCTGTCGGATGCCGAAAGCTCTGCCGCAGAAAGAAAAAGCCCGCAGGCATATGTCGAAAACGACGTGAAAAGAAGAAACACCAGCAGCTTCGGACCGGCGAAGGCATAAAAAATCCAGCTGGCCAGAAGCAGGATGATCCACTGGATCTTTTTCGGTACCAGATAATACAAAACAGCGATCGCCGCCGTAAACAGCAGAAATTCCGCCGATAAGAAAGACATACTCCTCCCGTATTACTTTTCGTTCTGCAGCCGCTTCACCATATCCCACATTGCCGCAGCGGAATTAAAATTTTCCGGAATGATTTCTGCCGGTGTGATTTCTATTTGGAAAGCATCCGTAAGTTCGGACACAACCGACAAAACCGCAAATGAATCCAGAATGCCGTCATCGATCAGGGTGGTACAGGTTTCATAGTCCACGCCCGGATGTATGTCTTCCAGTATTTCCATCAGTTCTTTCATTCTATCTATTCTCCTTTTCTGTTTTCTTCAGTTCCCGTCATAATTCAGAGCATCGGTTTCCGTATGCTTTCGATACGGTACAATGATTTCGCCGCCTTCTTTGTCCGTTTCCGCAAAGAGCACGGCAGGCAGGTCACGGCTCAGAAACAAATACCTGCTTTCGGTGCCGGAATATGCTCCCGTATTTTCAAATACAAGGATATCACCTTCGGAAGGATCCTGCAGAGAAATATCCCTTACCAGAATATCCGCTGCCGTACAGAGTGCTCCGCAGAGCGTAACCTTTTCCGTGCAGCCTCCGTTTTTTTCTTCGTCCGGAGAAATTTTTTCTTTCCTGCTGATATGCTCCATACAGGGCACCTGCATGGCAAGCGTCTGTCCGTAATAATTCAGGTGGTTGATGCCGCCGTCGCAAATACAGTATTTTCGCCCGCCGTTGACCTTTACGTCTGCAATTTTTGTGACATATACCCCGCAGGAGGCGCAAAGAAAACGGCCCATCTCAAGCGTAATGCCGCATGGAAATTCCAGTTCCCGGAGGATACTCTCCAATTCCCGAAGAAGTTTTTCTTCCCCCTGTTCCTTCCCGCCTTCAAAATATTCAACGCCCAGTCCCGGTCCGTATTCCAGCATACCGGTTTCAAAACCATGCTTCTCCTTCAGTTCGGAAATCAGCTCTTTAAGACCGGTCAGTTCTTTCCGGATCGGATCCGTTTTTTTCCTCTGCGTCCCTCCATACATCTGCAGGCCCGTAATTTCAAGCCCCGTCAGATTCCTTCTTTCCGATATGATTCTGCGGATGGTACCTTCATCCATTCCGAACTGATTGCCGGAAGAAAGGCGAAGCAAGACTTTCAGGACTGTCTGCTTTCCCCGGGCCAGCTCCTCCAAAAGATGCAGCTGTGTTTCGGATTCCACAGTGAAAATCCCCCGGTTTCCGTACTGTCCGATGACCCGGCGGATATCTTCCTTCTCCTTATAAACACCTGATAAGACAATTTTTTCCCGGCTGATCCCCGCTTTTTCCGTAATCCGGAATTCTCCGGGTGAGCACACTTCAAAACAATCGACCAGACCGTTCAGCTTTTTTGTAAGCATCGGATTTGCCTTCATGGCAAAGCAAAGACGGACCTTTTCCCCCAGAATGTTCCGGAGCATGAAAATCCGCTCCCTGATCTTCTTTTCATCAAAGAGATAAAAGGGCGTCCCGTATTCATCCGCAAGCATCCGATAATCCCGCATGTTTCCTCTTTTCGTTTTCTTATGTCCAGTACTGTTTCTTCAGAGCTTCGCGATCTGTTTTTCCGTTCTTTGTAAGCGGAAGATGTTCCACTCTGGTGAATACATTCGGGATCATGTAGGAAGGAAGAATTTCCCCGATGTCTTTCACCACGGACTCCCTCTCCGCCGTCCCTTCATAAAAGGCACAGATCTTTTTCTTTTCTTCTCTGAAAAGAACACAGCAGCGTTCCACATCTTTTGCGCTGTTGACTGCTTTTTCTATTTCGCCGAGTTCTATCCGGTGACCCATGTGTTTGATCTGAAAATCTTTCCGGGAAGTATAGTACAGAAGTCCGTCCTTTCCGTAATACCCCAGGTCTCCTGTCCGGTAAATGATTTCCGGATATTCGGTATTGAGCGGATTCTGCACAAAGGCTTTTGAAGTCTGTTCCGGGTTGTTGTAATAGCCGAGCGCAAGACAGGTTCCCGCCACGCAGATCTCCCCTTCTTTGTCCGGATACTTTTCCGGTATCCGCCGGTTATCCTCATCCAGAAGAAAAACCCTTTCATTGGAGAAGGGAATTCCGACCGGAATGTTTTCGTCTCCGCAGACCTCATGATCCAGAATATAATAAGTGCAGTTACAGGTGATTTCCGTTGGCCCGTAGAGATTGACAAACAATGCCTCCGGATAAGCCTTTTGCCATTTCTGCAGATGTTTGGCCGGCATGACTTCTCCGCTGAAAAGAACTTTCCTGATCTTTGACGGAATCCTGTAGGAAAATCCGTTGAACGTTGTAACAAGGCAAAGTGCGGAAACCGCCCAGATCAGAACGGTAACCTTTTTTTCTTCCAGGTAATCCAGGAGCTTTGTCGGAACGGAAAACATTTTTCTCGGGATCAGAGCGGCAGAGGCTCCCGTGAAAAGTACGGAATAAATATCCTTGACTGAAACATCAAAATCAAACGGTGCCTGGTTGCCCATAACATCATTTTCCGTGATACCGAACTGTTCTGTAAAAACGGGAATAAAATCCAGTACGCTTCTGTGGCTGACCAGAACACCTTTCGGCACACCGGTGCTTCCGGATGTGAAATTGGCATAGAGCGGGTCCGTGTCCAGGGCTTCTTTCCGTCTCCTTTCCAATCGTTTCAGAGGGTCGGCCGCATCATTTTCCATATCCTCAAAAAACAGCACCTTCCCTCCGAAAGAAAGTTCCGAAAGTTTTTCCGTCTGCATGCGTACGGTCAGAAGAACATCCGCATGCAGCGTCTTCAGGATCTCTTTCAGGCGTTCCGCCGGAAAAGACGGGTCCAGAAGAACATAAAAACAGCCGGCATAGACAATCCCCATAAAGCACTGCAGTGCCGGCAGACTTTTTTCCATCAGAACAGGAACCGGTTTCCGCGCCTTACTTTCGGCTGCCGTCCGTACCCCTATCCCTTTTGCACGAAGCATCAGTTCCGAAAAAGAGAGTTCTTCCGTTTCATCTGAAAAGGCAGTTTTATCCGGGTATTTTTCCGCGGATGTTTCCAGCCAGTCCAAAATATTTTTTGTCATATTCTTCCCTTCCCGTCCTGTATGTCCTGCATGGATTCTCTTTGCCTTTTTTATTGCTTTTTAAAGACCGCGCTGTAAGTTCCGTTGCTGTCCAGGTAGGTCAGCGTGATCCGGCCTTCTCCATCCGCCGTCATTTTTGAGTCCGAGCTGTATTTCGGCTGATTCGTAAAAAGAGAGGTGTTTCCGTTTTTGGAAAGATAGTAAATCTGATAGAAAGTCCCTTCGGCTGTCGGCATATAATCCTGGGTCCAACTCCGGAGCAGCCCTCCGTTCGGATAGGTCCAGCTCTCCGTAAGGTTCAGAAGATTGTCCTGGGAAACCAGCACACCGTCGTAATTCACATTTTTTACGGTCAGCGTACAGACAGCTCCGTTTTCCGATGATCCTGCATCCGTCCAGGTATCGGTCCCGCTCTTTTTCTCCGAAACAAGGCTGTACGTTCCGACCATGCTGTCATATTTCCGTACGGAATAAACACCTTTTATATCCACATAATATCCGTCCGGCGTTATAGCTGATTTCAGCAGGTGCCCGCTCTTATCCATGTAATACCAGCTGCCATCCTGAACGAACCATCCCTCTCCCTGCTGTGTACCGTCATCCTTCACGTATACCGTTCCGGAATCATCTTCCTGCCAGGTGCCCGCAAAGGAAGGGACTGCAAACAATACTGTAAAAAAAAGTAGCCATGTAAAAATAACCGGGATTTTTTTCATTTGCTGTTTTTCCTTTCCCTGAAATAACCCCTATCCCTATTCCCGTCTGCAGCGATTATACCCTTTTTCATAATCCATTCCAAGATACCCCTGCAAGTTGAAAGAAATCTTAAAATAATAGACATTTTTTAAAATAATGTTGCGGATTTTTCAAAAAATATCATGTATACTGTCTGTATAAAAGAAGAATCGAAGGGGGTGTCCCATTATGAAAAAAATGAAATGGAATTCCATTTTGATTGCTGTTCTTTATGTTGCCCTCGGAATATTTTTGATCGTATTTCCCAAAACCGCGGCAGAAACGCTGTGCCGGCTGGTAGGCGGCATCCTGGTGGTCGGAGGCGTAGTGACGATCGTCTCCTATCTGATGCGGAATGTTTCCGCCTCTTTTTACCGAAATGATTTCGTGCTCGGCCTGATCGAAATTATTCTGGGGCTCATCGCTCTCCTGAAAACCGATATGATCGTGCAGCTCACCCCTATTGTCTTCGGCATCATCATCGTAATCAGCGGTTTTATTAAAATGCAGGCAGAAATCGATCTGAAAAGACTCGGTGCAAAAAACCAGATCCCGATCATCATCATGGCCCTGATCAGCATTGTTTTCGGATGTATTCTGATCTGGGCTCCGTTCTCCGCCTCCGTGCTCCTCATTTTCATCGGCATAGGACTTATTTATTCCGGCGCAACGGATCTTATTCTGACCATCTGGCTGTCCACGAAATACAAGCAGTATATCAAGTAGTCCATTTCCCTAATCCAAAATAACTGTCGAAACCGGATCCATCTGCCTGACGGAATTTGTAAAATCCCCATCGGGTGATTTTCCGGTTTCATTCCAGGAATCATATACTTTGTCAAACTGCCCGGCCGGGGAAATGGCAATGCAGGCATTCCCTTTTGCATACAGCTTCAGAATGGCTGCCATGGCGTCCGTATCTATGGCAATGCAGCCGGCCGTGGAAGGCTTCGCTTCTTTTGTGCAGTGCAGGAAAAGCGCGGAACCGTCTTTATTTGCATTGTCTTTGTTGAAACCGAAATCGAGAGCATAACTGTATATCCCCTGCGCCCAGTCTTCCCAGAGCCTTTCTCCGTTCTGTGCAGATATAGCCGGATTGGTTTCCAGCCGGTTCGTTGTATCGGACCAGTACTGGTTTCGGGATGAAATCATGATCTCCGTATAATCAGACGGAAATCCTTCCTCTGCCGCCCTTCTTCCGAAGGGCGTATTCATTTGAAAGAATCCGATCGGTGTTTCCCCGTTGCCGGGAATCCTCTGACTGCTCATTCCGTTCCATCCCATAACACCCGCCGACTGTACCCCGGCAGTCCACGCCGAAGAATCGTTATCTCTGTAATAGGCTGTAACACGGACTTTATTCCAGCGGGAACTGTCCTCCACTGCCCCTTCTTTACAGGTACTCTTCCCGCCGTTCACCGCAAAGCCTTCCGCAACCACAAGGACTTTGGTTCCGGCCGGCGCTTTGAACCTTGTGACATCATATGTCCGGTTTTCCGTAGAGATCTGTTCCTGCTCCTTTGCGGCATATGCCGGGTTTTGCATGAGACAAAAAAGAAAGACCCCTAAAAAAAAGATTAAAAGGATAAATGCCGTTCTCCGCGGCAGGTTTCTTTTTATTTTCAGAATCATTTCCTGCCCACCTCTTTCTCCGGATGAACTTCCGCTTCGGGTCTTCCGTTTATTCCCACTGCATCCTATGCTTTCTGCTCATTTCAGCTGCAGCAAGGGTATTCCGTTTCTTCCGGCTGCAAGATGCGCTTTCCTTCCATCCCGGCTGCAGCGTATGTTCCGGCTGCAGCGTATGTTCCGGCTGTACCGTATACTTTTCGGGCTGCATGGCATGTATCGTGTTCCTTTCAGCTTTGTAAACGGATCCCGTTCATTTTAGCCGTATTACATGTTTCTTTCCCATCCGTCCCGGATTCTCTCATCGATCTCCTGAAAAGAAAGAAGTCCGCTCAGCGCATCATATGCCTCCAGACATGCCGCTCCGGTAGCTGCCGCATAAGTAAGACACTTCTGCCAGGAGTACCCCCGAAGGATTGCCGTTAAAAAAGCAGCTATGCAGGTGTCTCCGGCACCGGTCGCAGACAGGATTTTACGCGGTTTAAAACTGTGCTCAAAATGCCGTATACCTGCCCAGTCCGTAAAATTCCCTCTCAGATCGGAACCGGCTTTTTCCAGCACATTCTTCTCATTCACCGCAAAATACATCCCCGCCGGCCCGCACTTGATCATCAAAATTCCGGCCCCCCAGGAAAGCAGGGTATCTGCGAGAGAAGCAACCTCTTCCTCACCGATCACCGAACCGATATTTCCGCCGTTTGCCCGCAGGGTCCACTCTTCAAACAACGGGCGGTTCAGCATGTAGCATAGTTCCTCCACACTCGGCACATAAATATCCACATACGGCATGACTCTTTTCAGAATTGAGGCCCAGTCCGCTTTTCCATGCTCGGAATCCGGATCCAGTCCGCAGGCATCCATGGAAGTCGTCACATCTCTTTCCTTTGCCTCCCTGTAGATCTCTTCCAGTTCCTCTCCGCCGTTCAGATACATTCTGCGCAGAGCCTGCGGATATCCGAAGTGAAAAAGTTTTGCGCTCCCGATCAGGTCAAAATCCAGATCTTCTTTTCCGAGCGTGGTATTCACTCCGGGATAATGCAGAAATATCCGGTCGATGCCGGCCGGAGCCAGGATCATGGAGTAGGAAGTCCCCTCTTCTTCTTTTGAAATGATCATGTCCTCTGTCGAAATATGTTCCCTGTACTGACGGAGTATGGTCCTGCCGAAATCGTCCTCGGCAACTTTTGCACAAAGCCGGACATCTGCTCCGAACCGGTGCATGGCAAGACCGGTATTGGTCACACATCCTCCGGCATGAATATCTGCATTTCCCACATAAACCGTACGGGAAGGAATGAGGATCTCCTCAATATGACGGGTTTCCTTCGTCTGAAAAATCGGGGTAAGATCCAGACATGCCTGTCCCGCAATAACCGCTTCCGTTTTCCTGTTTGTCATAAAAATTGCCTTCCTTTTTCATTTTGCCGCGATTTCATTATATCAGAAATGCGAAAAATAGAATATAATGATATCAGTCTCAAAAGCCCGTTTCCAACGCAAGTTTTCCTGCCGGTGGGAATAAGGACCTGGGACACATCCAGACAGGAGGAAGCAATGGGGCAGGGGATCCTTGAAATCCGAATGTTCGATGGGATTGCGGGAACATAACGTGCAGAGCAATCCGTGATATTACTTTTGTCACACGCATCATACTATTGATATACAGCTGCAAACACTAAGGAAGGGAGAACAGAAATGTCATATCTTGATGAAGTATTCGGGTTAAGCGGGAAAGTTGCAATCGTTACGGGAGGAGGCCGCGGAATAGGGCAGGTGATCGCAGCCGGTCTGGCCAAGGCAGGCGCGGAAATCGTGATCCTCTCACGTCACGGTGCAGATGAAACCGTAGACCTGATCACAAAAGACGGGGGCAAAGCATACTACGTTGCCTGCGATGTCACAAAAGAAGAAGAGGTCGATAAAGCCCTTGCGGAAATCATGAAAAAATCCGGCTCTATTGATATTGTTTTCAATAATGCCGGGATCTGCATGCACCAGGGGACTTTTGAAGCAAAGATTTCCGAATTTCGTGAGGTAATAGACTGTAATCTGACAGGTGAATTTATTATGTGCCGTGCCGCTGCCAAAATTATGATCGATCATCATATTCAGGGTTCCATTATCAACATGGCATCCATGTCGGGATCCATCGTCAACATCCCGCAGTGGCAGGTTTCCTACAACGCATCCAAGGCCGGTGTCATTCATATGACCCGCTCTCTTGCGATGGAATGGGTAAACAGCGGCGTCCGCGTAAACAGTCTCAGCCCGGGATATATTGCCACTCCCATGTCGGTAGAAGTGCCGAAGGATTTAAAAGATGCCTGGGAACCGCTTATGCCCATGCACAGAATGGGAAAACCGGAAGAACTGATTCCTGCCGTTCTGTATCTTGCAAGTCCCGCTTCCGGATATACCACCGGAACAGACATTATCGTAGACGGCGCCTATTCCTGCTTCTGACATTGAGCACTTAGCGAGCACGAGTCCGAAGGCGAAGTGCGAGCTTAGTGCGAAAGTCCTCCGCCGCACTTAACGAGAACGAACGTAAGTGAAGTTCGAGTTTAGAAAGGCGGAGTACATTGAGCATCAGAGGCACGAGTCCGAAGGCGAAGTGCGAGCTTAGTGCGAAAGTCCGAAGATAATTTTTTTCAATCCCTGCGGCAGGATGTCTGCCGCAGGATTTTTTTATTTGGTTTCCGCCTGTTTTTCCGGAAACTTTGAATCTTCATCTTTAAAAAAGAGCATCATGACCAGGAAAGAAACGGCAAAGGAAATGAGCCCGGCCAGAGCCGCCTTCATCAGATTCCCCGGTTCCTTGCTGCTTTGGAACATCAGAATGGAAAATACCGTCGGGAAAGAATAAACATAGCAATGTATTCCGTTGATCCCCTGGAATATTCCGGCAGCAGCTCCTCCCGCTATAGCGGCAATCAGCGCCATGCGGTTAATCAGACAGACCCCGAACAGCCCCGGTTCCGTGGTACCGGTAAAAAAAACCGTAAGGCCCGCCGAAAGCGCATTGGCGCCGAATTCCTTATTTTTTGTCTTTATTCTTGCCGCCAGACAGGTTGCCGTCATGGACATGGTCAGGATGAAATATCCGACCATAAATCCGCTCTCCATTCCGTACTGTCCCAGGTTTGTCAGCACAAGACTGATAAACACCCAGTGGGTTCCCGTCATGATCTGGAGCGGTGCGCTGGCATCGAAAACCACCCAGGCAAGTATCGGCGCTTTTACCTGCAGCATCTGAATAAAATCAAGGATCCATTTGGCAAGTACACCTATGGCGGGACCGATTGCAAGAATCCCGATCAGAGAGGAAAGTAAAATCAGGATCAGATGCGACAGGATCAGATCTGCCGTTCCCTTTAATACTTTTTTGAGCCTTTTTTCCAGAGTCCCCATAATCCATACGGTAATAATGACCGGGAATATCGTATAGGAATAGGTTGTCTTAAAAACAGGTATCCCGGCAAAAGAAACCGCAGGTTCTCCCTGCATCAGGGCAATAAAGGCCGGTACGACCATGCTGCCCGCCACGCAGAGAGCACTGACAATATCCGTACCGAAGTGAACCGCAGATGACCACGCAACCAAAAACGGCAGAAAATAAAAAGGTGCATCACTGATTGCAGTCAAAATGATTTTTGTATCCGGAAAACTCCCAAAAAGCGGTGTATAGCCGAGAAGCAGGATGATCATCTTCATCAATCCGCCTGCTACCAGTGCCGGAATGACCGGAAGCATACACCCTGCAATGTGATTCACTATTTTTTTCATACTATTTTTACCGCTCCGCGTTCCGATATGTCGTCATGGCCTGACGGATCAGTTTATTAAATGCATCGGCATGCCAGGCGGATCTTCCCACATACAGACCGTCTACGGATGGCTGTAGGATCATCGAATCCGCATTTTGAGGATTGACGGAACCTCCGTACAGAACCGGGATCAGGGCGGCTTTTTCTCCGAAAATCTCCTGCAGGCATTCTTTGATCACCTGATGCATCTTTTCCGCATACTCTGCGCTTGCCGGTGTCCCGTTTACCCCTATGGACCAGACCGGTTCATACGCAACATATATTTTTTCCGCCATATCTGCCGATATGCCATGGAAGCCCACGATCAGCTGGGTGCGGAGAACTTCCGCACTGATCCCGAAATCTTTTTCCTCTCCCGTTTCGCCGACACAGAGAAGAGTTTTGAATCCGTGTTCCAGAGAACACTTTACCTTTTTATTCTCTTCGGCATCGGTTTCCCCGAACACATGGCGTCTTTCGGAATGGCCGATCATGACCATATCCAGACCGAGTTCCTCAAGCATCAGCGGTGATATTTCACCCGTAAACTGTCCCTGTTCCTCCCAGCACATATTCTGTGCGCCGAGTTTCACATATCTTCTGTCTGTCTTTTCCGCGGCAGCCGGCAGTGAAGTATAGGAGGGAATGACAAACAATTCCATGTCATCACGACTGATATCCTTTGTTAATTCTTCCAGCTCCTTCAGAAAAGAAACTGTATCTGCAATATTTTTATACATCTTCAGATTGGTACCGAAATAAAGTTTCCTGTTCATTTTTAATAACTCCTGTCCTGACCGGACCTGTTTTATAATTTGATATCCGTGTCAAAAGTCCGTTTCCCACGCAGGCTTGCCTGCAGGTGGGAATAAGGACTTGGGACACGCCCAACATGAGGAAGAAGTGGGGCAGGGGCCCCATGAATTCCGAATGTTTGGCAGGATTGCGGGAGCAATCCGTGATATTACTTTTGGCAGCCACATCATAATTTATATTCAGACAGCAAAAGTTCCATGTCATCGTTATAGCTGTCCTTTGAGGTGTCTTTGCTGTGTTTCGATATTGCATTCCCATGCCGGACGCAGTAGAGCAGTACATCGCACACTGCGATTTCATAGAGATGATTATCCGGTTCGGTTCCTTCAAAAATATCTCTGCCGCAGGTGGAAAGCAAAAGAAGATCTGCCGCCTTGGCAATGGGAGATTTCTCCGTCCCCGTGATGACAATCACTGTCATCTTTCTTTTTTTGGCAATCTCAACTGCCTGAAGCGTCTGTTTGGATATCCCCGATTTGGACATGATAAAAAGAGCATCTTCTTTCTTTCCCATGCTGACATGATTCAGATAATATTCCGATACATCCGTGAAGGATGTCCGGATTCCGAACCGCTCCAGCCGGTATCCCATGTCCATGGCTATCGGTGTCATATTTCCGGCACCGACTACATAAACCAGCCTGCTCCTCTTTAAAACCGCAGCGCACTCCAGATAAGTTTCCAGTTTGTTATGTGATGCAAGTTCCTTCACATTATGGGCCAGACGGTCAAAGAGATCCTGCACGGAATAAGCAGGACTTTTCATATCCGGGGATGCTTTTTCCTTCCCGATATCATTGGAAAGAATGAGTCTCATTTTATAATATCCGTCATAGCCGACATGTTTGCACATCCGTACAATGGTTGCTTCGCTTACATTCGAAGCGGAGGCAAGCTCTGTTATATTCAGCAGAATGGCACGCTTCGGATCCAGCAATATCCTGTCTGCCGCCTTTTTTTCAGCTGAAAAAAGGGAATCATATTTTTCACGGATATTGTCCAGTACTGAGCCGGTACGCATTCCGTTTGTCTGTGTCATGAATTTATTCTCCGCTTATATCCTTAATAACAGGAAACAGGGAAGCCGGCAATATTTGCCCTGCTCCCCCTTCCCTGTAATTTCAATGAACTGATTTTATGAATTAGCACGCACAGGAAAAAGCAATTAATCTTATTCTATGGCAATAAATCATTTCTTCAGGTACTGATCAACATTATCCTTAGTAATAAGAACAAACGGGATAACCGGAGCGGTATCAAATTCCTTGCCGTCAAGAGCAGCGGAGATGATATCAATTCCTGCACCGATCTGTCCAACGCCGTTCTGAAGTACGGTTGCGCCAAGCTCGCCATTCTTAATCATCTGAAGCGGGTTCTGGTTTCCGTCAACACCTACGCAGACAATATCTTTTCTGCCGGCATCATTGGCTGCACGCTGTGCAGCGGAAGACATATCATCGTTATCACAGATAACTGCTACAAGATCTTTGCCGTATTTGTTGATAGCATCGGTGGTTGCATTTGCTGCAAGATCGCCCTTCCACTGTGTATCAGGCTCGGCAACCTTTTCAAATTCCGGATGATCTTTCATGATCTTTTCAATACCCTGGCCACGCTGAATCTGAGCGGAGTTTCCAAGGATACCTGTGCAGTGAACATATTTGCCGCCCTTCGGGCAGTTCTTAAGAACCCAGTCAGCAAGCATTGTTCCGGCCTGGACATCATCAGATCCGCAATATGCAAGAGCTTTTGCATCCGTGCTGGTTGTCTTGGAGTTAACAACGATAACCTGGATTCCTGCATCTACCATCTTGGTAAGAGCCGGATCGGAAGCTTCGGACTCAGCCGGCAGGAACAGAACAAAGTCACATTTCTTGGTGATACATTCATCCGCACGGTCGATCTGCTTGTTGGGATCGGTCTCGCCATCCAGAATGCCTGTCCAGTCATCAATCTTCTTGTCAGCTTTCATCTTATCCAGAGTCTTGGTGGCATAGTCATTGATCGGTGCATGGAACGGGTCTGTAAGGTTCTTGGAGATATAGCCGACAATGATCTTTCCGTCGCCGTTTACATCTGCGGAAGCCAGTTTCTTGGTTTTTCCGGAAGCCTGTACGCCGCCGGCTGCTGCTGTGGTTGCTGCTGCTGCTGTGGTTGCTGCTGCCGCTGTGGTTGCTGCTGCTGTGGTCTCCGCTGCCTTGGTGGTTGCTGCTGCTGCCGTGGTTGCTGCTGCCGCTGTGGTTGCTGCTGCTGTGGTTGCTGTTGTGGAAGAACCGCCGCAGGCTGCCAAAGAAGCTGCCATCATTGCTGCAAATGCTACGCTAATAATTTTCTTCATATACGTATTACCCTCCTCCAGTGTGTTGTTTGTTATGTTTCTGTTTGTGCTAATCTATGTAATATTCCGATATCCTGAGATGTCGGAATCATTACCGTAAGGATAGTTCCGGTGATTCCGGATTTTTAGTGATTCCGTTTGTTCATGACCATATCCAGCAGAACGGCGCCGATGATGATGCAGCCTTTTACGATCGACTGATAATAGGACGAAACCCCGATCAGGTTCATGCCGTTGTAGATAAATCCTACAATGAAGATGCCCATCAGAACGCCGGGAATGGTCGCAATACCGCCGGCAAAGGATGTACCTCCCAGCACGCACGCCGCAACCGCATCTGTTTCATAGCCGATACCGATATTGGACTGGGCCGATCCTGTCTTTGCCGTAAAGATAATGGCCGCTATTCCGGCAAGCAGGCCGGATACGGTATATACGCCGACTTTGGTGGTGAACTCACTGACACCGGATGCGATTGCCGCATTCACGTTGCCGCCTACCGCGAAAATGTATCTTCCGAATTTGGTCCAGTGAAGGAGCAGGTACATGATCACCGACACCAGAACCAGGATCACGATCGGAACCGGGATCCCGAGAATTTTATTGGAATAGATTCCCTTAAATGCTTCGCTTGTCAGGGCAATTGCCTTTCCGCCGCTGATTACCTGGGAAAGTCCGCGGATGATCAGCTGGGTGGAAAGCGTAACAACGAACGGGAACATATTGAACTTTGCGATCAGTACCCCGTTCAGGAAACCGAAGAAAGTGGCGATCAGAAGAGCTACCAGACAGGCCAGCCAGACATTCATTCCCCCGTTTGTAATCGTAACGCCGAGAACGCAGCTTGTCAGTGCCAGCTGTGCGCCGACCGAAAGATCAATTCCTCCTGTGGTGATGGCAAGACACATACCGTAGGACATCATCCCGTTGATGGAAACCTGTGTTGCAACGTTGATGAAATTGCTGGCTGTTGCAAAAGACGGTTCCATTATTCCGATCGCAATCATCATGATCAAAAGGACAACGCCGATTCCGTATTTGCCCATGAACATGCGAAATCCGTCCGAATCAAAAAAACTCACTTTTTTTACTGCTTTGTTATCCGCCATGGTTGGCCCCCTCCTATTGTCCGAATGCACATTTCAGAATTGTTTCCTGCGTCGCAGCGCCGCTTAATATCTCAGAGCGCTTCACTTCCCCGTTGATCCTGCCTTCATGATATACCAGGATCCTGTCGCTCATTCCCATGATTTCCGGAAGTTCCGAAGAAATCATGATAATTGCCAGACCCTGTGCGGCGAACTTGCACATCAGGAGATGAATCTCCGCCTTTGCGCCTATATCAACGCCTCTTGTCGGCTCATCCAGAATCAACAGCTTCGGATTTGCCATGATCCACTTTGCAATAACCACCTTCTGCTGATTTCCGCCGGAAAGTGAAAAAGCGCTGTGTTCAATACTGGCTGCTTTAACCGTCAGGTCCTTGGAAACTGACTCGCACTCTTCTTTTTCACGCTTTTGATTGATCAGAATTCCCTTCTGCTTCTTGGGCAGATTGGGAAGGGAAATATTTTCCCGCAGGGATCTCATCAGGCACAGGCCGTAATTCTTACGGTCCTCGTTAACCATTGCAATCCCTCTGGCGATCGCCTTCTTGGGACTCTTGTTTTTAATTTCTTCTCCGTTCAGATACATCTTCCCGCTGTAAAGGGGGTCCAGTCCGAAGATCGCACGCATGGTCTCGCTCCTTCCGGAACCGACCAGTCCGGACAGACCGAGAATTTCTCCGGCGTGTACTTCAAAATTGATGTCATGAAATATCTTTCCGTCCAGATGCTCTGCCTTGAATACGACATCTCCCAGCGGAACATCCGTTTTCGGGAATACGTTCGTAATCTTGCGGCCGACCATCATGGTGATCAGTTCATCTCTCGAAACGCTGTTCAGCGGGCAGGAATTTACAAACTCACCATCCCGGAAAACCGAAACCGTATCACAGATCTCGAATATTTCCTCCATACGGTGGGAAATATAAATAATGGCAACTCCCTTTTTTTTCAGCCCGCGGATAACCCGGAACAGGTGATCCGTTTCCTCACTGTCCAGAGAAGAAGTCGGTTCATCCATAATGATCATCTTGGCATCCGTAGATACCGCCTTGATGATTTCCACCATCTGAACTTCCGCAAGCGTAAGCTCTTTGATCAGCGTAGTCGCCTTGAACGGAAAATTAAATTCCTTCAGAATAACTTCCGCGCGTTCATTCTGTTTCTTTTTGTTCAGGAAAAGCCCCTTCGTATCCTCTCTCTTCAGGAAAATACTATCCGCTATGGAAAGAAACGGTTCCGGGTTAAGTTCCTGATGAATCATGGAGATCCCCGCCTGAATGGCATCCACAGGGCCTTTGGCAGAATACGGCTTTCCGTTAAAAATCATTTCTCCTTCATCCGCCTTGTATAATCCGATAATGCATTTCATCAGCGTACTTTTTCCCGCGCCGTTTTCCCCCAGAAGGGCATGTACCTCTCCGGGCTTTACATGCAGCTGAACATTTTTCAATGCATGCGTACCGCCGAATGACTTGGTAATTCCGCTGCATTCAAAAATGTATCCGCTGCCGCCGCCTGTGTTTTCACCCACTGCTTTTCACCTCCGTTTTTGATATGAAATGCCGCCGTGCTGTTTCATAAATAATTTGAAGCCTCAGATGCTTCGCTTCTATTCTATCATCTATCAGAAAAAACAGGTATGTACTCCGGATACAAAAGTATCTCCAAGGCCAATTGTATATTTTGGGTATTCCAGATACTTTGAAGGTACCACCACCGTCATTCTGTCTGTTTTCCATTTCTTTACTTCTTCCGCCATGGCAAGTCCCGTACTGCTCGGCGGCAGGGAAAGCGTTTCCCTGCATTCCTCCGGGGTCCCGTATTTTCCGATGCGGGCTCTTGTTCCCGCCATCAGATTTCCGATGGTCAGCCCTTCCTCGATATCAATATGCGGAAGTTCTTCCCCGAAATACATGGCGTAATCTTTCGTATGAAGGATGATGCCCTTCACCGGATATTCTGAAAGTAAAAGCGTAAGCCCCCGGAAAAGTTCCTCCGGTTTTGACGCATCGATTTTTATTCCGAATCGTTCTGTCTGTTCCGTCAGTTCCTCTTCATTTGTTCCCAGGATGTCCGCATACCGGCAGAAAACCTTTGCAGAGAGGTCCTTGACAGCCGGATTCATATAAAAAGCACCTTCAAAATAAAGCACGGCATTCGGATGGTTTTTCTTTACCCGGTCCAGATGCGGTTCCAGTTCCTGCAGTCTTTCCTCCATGATCTTCGGATCGATGACTGCATCAAACCCCGATATCAGATAAGAGGAAATTCCATGACCGGGATCTTCCCAGTACCGGAGAAAGTCCGCATCGACAGGAACCTTCTTATGAATGGTATCAAAGAAAAGTATCATCCTGTTCGAAAGCGGAATTTTTACTTTCCTGTCAAAAACACGGATCTCATCATCCTTTTTAAACTGAAGAATGAAATGGTAAACGGGGAACTTTGTTTCGGATCCCTCTGAAACGGGAATCATCCTGTTTCCCCTTATAACGGTTGTTCCGTCATGGTCCAGCATTCCGCAGACTTCCCTGCTTTTATCCGTCAGATGAACACTGACCGGAAATCCCATGGTTCCTATTGCCGAAGCTCCCTGTGCACAGGTTCCGCCCAGAGAATATTCCGAATGGAACTGTTCCTTCAGAAACTCACAGATTGCATTCTCCGTGATATCGAAGTTTCCTCCCAGTCCGCGCATCAGATAAAAACAGGTAATGCGTGCAAAATCCTCCAATGTCCGGATCCGGTCTCCTTCATGTACCGACGGTTCTTCCTTCAGATATTGATCAAGAATACGGTTGTAAGTTTCCGCATCCCATTTCAGAACAACATCCAGATTGCTTGTATAAGCAAAAACCGGTGTCTTTTGGCTCTCTTTCCCTGCAGCGATCTGTCCGGGCATTGCATCCAGATAAGAACCATATCTGTCCGTATATGGCATTCCTGTCCGCCTTTTATAATTTATAGTTTGCAAGAATGTACTCGAGATTATCCGCATCTTCCGTTGTAGAATCCAGATTCGCGATAAAATACAGCAGTACATCAATCATCACCAGCATGTAAATATTGGTAACCGCTCCGAATCCCTGAAACAGATTCGAGTTTACCGGTACACAAAGTGTTTTGGAAGCATCCTTCCCCGCCTTACTAAACGGTACATCCGTGATGGCAATGGTCTTCATTCCTTTTTTTTTACTGAGGTCCATCGCCTGGATAATCTGAATGGAAGTACCTGAATGGGTGAACCCGATCAGAACATCCTCTTTATCCCCCAGATTGATTTCATTCAGCGTATATTCCGGTACAAAGGAAGAAATTGCACGTATTCCCAGTCTTCCCAGCCGAAATGTGAAGTCCTGTGCAACCGGGATGGTGTTTCCGACTGCTACCGCATATACCGTATGACAATTCCGTATCATGGATGCGCACTGCAGGACTGTTTTGGTTTCGATCTGATCCGACAGCTGCAGGATATTTCCGGCAATCTCGCTCATGATCGCCTTTGCCGTTCTCGGGTCATTCTGTTCCCCGCGATAGCCGACAAGCTGGCGTTCCATGGTTCCCTCTTTGACAAGTCCGATCTTAAACTGATAAAAACCGCTGAACCCGAGGCGTTTGCACAACCGAAGCACCGTTGCGTCGCTGGTGGAGCTGACTGCTGCCAATTCCGCAATATTAAGATTAACCGTTTTTTCCGGATTCTTCAACAGATAATCCGCCACACGTTTTTCCGCAGGATACAGTTTTTCATAAATGGCTTCCAGATTTTTCAGCACCATAAATGCACTATAAAAGAAATCAACAACCCTGTCAATATGCTTCATCAATTCTTTCGTAATTTCGGCAGAGTTTTTCTTCACATGCAGGCAAAAAATGGAGGTTTATTCTTAATTTTGCACAATTAATTTTTTTCTTTTTGTGCAATACTTACAGCTTCTGTTTTATGCCTGTTGTTTTACTCCGTCGTTTTCAGGTACTCTGCCATGGCTCTGAAAATAATACCTACAGAAGTGGCGCCGGCATCCTGATGTCCCAAAGCACGTTCTCCGAGAGACTTTGCACGGCCGAATTTTGCGATCATGTTTTTGGTCGCTTCTATTCCCGTATCCGCGGCATCCGCAGCCTCTCCCAGCATGACCGTCAAATCTTCCGTGTCTGACTTTTCCATGGCAGCCACTGCCGGTTCCAGCGCATCCACCATGGTCTTGTCCCCTACGGAAGCCTTGCCGCGTGCTTGGATGGAGTCAAGTGCAGCCCTCATTGCTTCCGAAAAATTTTTACAGTTCAATTCCGGATCTGTTCCGAAACTCTTTACTCCGCCCAGGAACATGGACCCGAAAATAACACCGGATGCTCCGCCCATGGAATTCAGCATGGTCATTCCGGTTGTTTTAAAAACATCGGCGACTGTTGCAAAATCCTTACCCTTTAATGCGGTTTCGGCCTTTTCCATTCCGCCGGACATCCCTATTCCATGATCCCCGTCACCGATCGCACTGTCAATTTCCGTCAGATACGGCTTGTTTTTGATAATGGCATCACATGCCGCAATTACCATGTCTCTGCACTGATCTGCATGGATCGTTTTCATTGAATCTGCTCCTTTGCATAATAGGGAGAACAGCAGGGCGCGTCATAATATTTCTTCAGTTCCGCATCCAGTCTCAGCAGGGTAATGGAAAATCCTCCCATTTCCTGGCTGGTTACCCAGCGCTGGATTTCCGTATCGTGCACCGTAAGGCCGTCCTCTTTCAAATGATCATAAAGATCTCCGTAAACGGTATTGAGCTCCAGCAGGGTTGTGGATCCAAGAGAGTTGACAAGAACCGCAAGCTCTTCTCCCTGCTTTAAGTCCATTTCCTTTTTCAGCTCCGCATACATTCTGTCCACCAGTTTCTCGGCAGGCTGCATGACAGTTCTTTCTATGCCCGGTTCTCCATGCACACCCATACCGTATTCGATTTCATTTTCTCCGAGTTCGAATATCGGCTTATCCTGTCCGGGAAGCGTGCAGGAAGAGGCGGCAAGTCCGATCGAGCTGATATTTTCTCCTGCATGTTCCATAACTTTAACGACTTCTTCCAGAGAGAGTCCCGCATCGCACGCAGCACCTGCGATCTTGATCATATAGATATCCCCTGCAATGCCTCTGCGGTCTTCTATTCTATCCTTCGGTGCCGAAGCGCAGTCATCCCATACTCTGATGTGAGCGGTTTTGATCCCTTCCAGATCCAGAAGTTCCTCCGCCATGTCAAAGTTCATGTTATCGCCGGCATAGTTGCCGTACAGAAAAAGGACCCCTTTTCCGGCATCTGCCGCCTTTGCCGTTTCCACAATGATCTGCGGATTGGGCGATGCAAAAATATTGCCGCTTGCACAGGCATCCGCAAGACCTTTTCCTACAAAGCCCCCAAAAAGCGGATCATGGCCGCTGCCCCCTCCGACAACAAGCACTACTTTGTCTTTTCTTCTGTTCCTGTAAAGAAAACAGCCTGCCGCATCCGGCACGCTTTCATAAATTCGGCTGTATGCTTCCAGAAATCCTTTTGTGCTGTTTTCTATGATATCGCCTTTTTCATTCAGAATTTTTCTCATATGACGCTCCTTAATTGTGAGTGTTAAAAAGCCATACCCGGAATGGATACGCGGATAAATCACGAAAGTCCCCCGCGGCGCTTGTGCTGCAAAGGACTTTCGTAACCCGTTAAAATAATCCGAATCAGATCATCGGAGCCGGTTTCGGCTGAATGAACTCCGGAAGATCATAATATTTTACCTTGTCGTCATCATTGAACAGTTTGATCTTGTGGATTACAACTTCCTTCATGGCCTCTACGCTGTCCGGATAAAGTTCAAACGGCTCACGGACTTTCTTATCCTGCAGGGTAATACGAAGCTTCTGATAGAAAGCATCTTTAATATCGGAAGAAATATTGATCTTGTTGACGCCTCTCTTGACCGCTTCCGCAATTTCCTCGTCCTTGTTGCCGGAACCGCCGTGAAGGACCAGCGGAACAGAGACCTTGCTCTTGATCTCGGAAAGAAGATCCTGCTGAAGTTTCGGCTGCATACCCTTCGGATACAGACCGTGGCTGGTGCCGATCGCAATGGCAAGTGTATCGCATCCGGTTTCCTTAACGAAACGGACGGCATCTTCCGGTTTTGTATAAATGATGGCTTCCGTTCCGCCCTCGGTGTCTCCGTTCGTGGTTCCGATCGTTCCCAGTTCCCCTTCCACGGATACGTTCAGCGGATGCGCAAGTTCACAGACCTTTTTCGTCATTGCGATATTCTCTTCAAACGGAAGAGAAGAAGCATCGATCATAACCGATGTAAAACCGTCGCGGATTGCACGGGTAATGGGCAGCCACTGGCTGTGATCCAGATGGATGCAGACCGGGATGCGGGATTTGTATGCGCGGTCACGGCACATTTCAATGAAGCTGTCTCCCTGGAATTCCAGTTCCAGCGGATGAATGGCCAATATAACCGGTGCCTGGAGTTCTTCACAGGTGTCCATGACACCGTTAAGAATTTGTCCGGTACCGATATTGAATGCCGGTACGGCAAAGTATTTTTCATTTGCAACTTTCAGAAGTTCCTTCATGTTTAATAACATATACGATTTCCTCCTTTGAAATCTCACAAGAATCAATTTTCACGACTGTTTCATAATATCTCACCCCGGATATGATGTCAATTGATTATGAAAAAAATTTTCATGCTTTTGCAGAAAATCCCTTCTTTCTGTCCGCATCATAAAAAATGTTTTCTTGCATTTTCTTACATTTCTTGCATTTCAGCTATTCCTGGAATACAATATTTTCATATCGCATGTTTCGGACAAGTCCGGAACAGGAAAGGGGTTTTTATGAAAGAATTGGATTATGTCGGTCATCCGCTGCAGCTTTCCGGCGTAGAGCAATACCGGCTGCAGGGCGGAAAAGGGGATGGGATGCGGCTTCTCCGGGTCCGCAACGGAAAGGGAACAGACCTGACCATAAGTCCGGACCGCTGTTTTGATATTTCCGAACTTTATTTTGACGGTGTCCGGATGAACTATACCTCGCCGAGCGGGTATGTTTCTCCCTTCTATTATAATGAAGGAAGAGATGGCTTCGGATTTTTGAAATCCTTTAACTGCGGCATGTTTACCACCTGCGGCCTGAAAAATATCGGTGTCCCGAACGAAGAGGACGGCGTTTTCTACGGCCTTCACGGAAATATCGATAATACTCCTGCCGAAAATTTCTCCTATGACGAAACGGACAGCAGCATTATTGCCACAGCCCGCATGAGAGATGCTGTTATTTTCGGAAGCAAACTCATTCTGGAAAGAACCATCACCCTCAGCAAAAAGGATAACCTTCTGGAAATCCGGGACAAAATAAAAAATGAGGGTACCGTAAAAGAAGCAGTAATGCTTCTCTATCATATCAATATCGGATATCCGCTTCTTTCGGAAAATGCCTCCCTGACCATCAATTCCGATCAGGTAATCCCCCGTGATGACCGGGCGGCAGAGGATTTGAAAACCTGGAATAAAATGCTGAAACCTGTTCCGAATTTTCAGGAGCAGTGTTATTATCACACATTCTCAAAAAAGAAAGCTGTTGCCGCTGTCACCAATCCCGCCATTCAGAAGGGTCTTGAAATTTCCTTCAGCCCTTCCGAATTTCCGCAGATGACGGAATGGAAAATGATGGGAGTCCATGATTATGTACTTGGATTGGAACCCTGCACGAACACGCTCGAAGGAAGAAAAACCGTACATGCATCCGGAAAGATCAAAGAAATAAAGCCCGGTGCCTATGCGGAATACGGATTTCAAATCCGTCTCTTCCGAACCGAAAAATAACCGACACCCTCGGTCTTCCGCGAAATAACGGCAAGACTATTTCAGCCTGTCAGGCAAAGGAAAAATTTATGGAATATTATTCATTACACGGAACAGATCTTAAAATATCCAAACTTGCACTCGGCACATGGCGTATGGCCAAAAAAACCGATGAGGATGCGGAAAAACTTATCCTGGGCGCTTTGGATCTCGGTATCAACTTTTTCGATGAGGCCGATGTCTACGGACGGGGAAAGTCTGAGGAAATGTTCGGAAACGTTTTGAAGCTTCACCCCGGGATTCGCGATCAAATGATCCTTCAGACAAAGGTCGGCATTGTAAAGGGCGAACCCGGACGCTATGATTCCTCAAAAGAACATCTGCTAAGCGCGGTCGATGCTTCTTTAAAGCGTCTTCGGACAGACCATCTGGACGTGCTTCTCCTGCATCGTCCGGACGCTCTGATGGATCCGGCCGAGACGGCGGAAGCCATCGCTCTCCTGCATCAAAGCGGCAAGGTGCGTTATTTCGGTGTGTCCAACCATACCCCCGGGCAAATAGAACTGCTGAAAAAATATTGCGGGATCCCGCTTCTGATCAATCAGCTGGAGTTTTCCATTGTCCATTCTCTTATGGTGGATCAGGGGATTTTTGCAAACATGTCGGAAGAATGGTCCGTTGACCACGATGGCGCAATCCTGAACTACTGTATGCAGAATGATATCCTCATTCAGGCATGGAGCACGGTGCAGGCCAGTCTCCGCGGCGGCACCTTTATTGACAGTCCCAATTATCCGAAGCTTAACAAGTGCATGGATTCCCTGTGTGAAAAATATCAGGTCGGGAAAAATGCCATTGCACTCTCCTGGGTCCTGAAACATCCTGCTCATATGCAGCCTATCGTGGGGACGACCACCATCGAACATCTCAAGGCCTCTGCGGATGCACTGCAGGTACACCTGACAAATCAGGAATGGTATGATCTGTATCTGGCAGAAGGAAAACCTTTACCGTAAAATCTTGTTTTCAAGCTAAAAGCAAAAAGACCGCAGTTTATCCCTGCGGCCTTTTTTGATTTAACCCGGTATCTGCGATCTTATTCAATCGCGGATCCCGGATTTTTCATTCTGCTTTCAAGAATTTCAGTTCTTTTTTCTTTCTATTGCGCATTTTGCATGTTTCACAATATTTTCTGCCGTAAGTCCGTATTTCTCAAACAGCTCTTCCGTAGTCGCGGAATGCCCGAACCTGTCTTCCACTCCCACTCTTTCCAGCGGAACAAGGCATTCCTCCGTCAGCACTTCCGCTGCGGCGCTTCCCAGTCCCCCGAGCACGCTGTGCATTTCCGCCGTGACAATTGCACCCGTTTCCTTTGCCGCTTTCAGGATGCACTCCCTGTCTATCGGTTTGATGGTATGCATATCAATCACACGTGCGTGAATTCCTTCTTTGTCGAGCATCTCTGCTGCTGCAAGCGCCATCTGCACCATCAGACCGCATGCGATGATCGTCACATCCGTTCCCTCTTTTAACTGCGCTCCTTTTCCGATCTCATAATGATACCCCGGAATCTGATCCGTTACGGTGTCCACTTCCGTATGCCCGAGGCGGATATAACACGGCCCCTTCATCTCCAGCATGGCCTTCACCGCCAGACGGGTCTCATTGCTATCACACGGTACCAGTACCGTCATCCCCGGGATTTCCCTCATAAGGCTGATGTCTTCTATAGACTGATGGGTTGCTCCGTCTTTTCCGTTTGTGAATCCCGCATGGGTTCCCGCAATCTTTACATTCAGGCCCGGGTATGCAATGGAGTTCCTCACCTGGTCATATATCCGGCCCGCTGCAAAAATCGCAAACGTATGGATCACGGCTGCTCCCCCGCAGGTTGCGATTCCTGCGGCTGCTCCTGCCATGTTTGCTTCTGCTATTCCCATATTAAAAAACCGCTCCGGACAGATCTTCGCAAATTCAATACTCATGGTACAGCTGCTGACATCTGCATCCAGAACATATACTTCTGACTTCGGTCCGAACTCCGCAAGTGCTTTCCCGTAGGCTATTCCTGTTGTCATTTTCTCTCCCATTTCTTATCCCTCCAGTCCCGCAATGCGTTCGTTCAGCTCTTTAAATGCAAGTTCGAATTCCTCATCCGTCGGATATGCCCCGTGGAATTTGACCTTCCCTTCAAAAGCCGAAGATCCTTTCCCTTTGACGGTTTCCGCAACGATCATGGTCGGCTTTCCGCTCTGTTTCCCTGCTGCGTCTATTGCATCCGATATTTCTTCCACATCGTTCCCGTTGATCTTGATGGTGTTCCATCCGAATGCCGCAAACTTCGCATCGATCGGATCCGAGTCCATGACATCTTTCACTGCCCCGTCCAGCTGCAGTTTGTTGTTATCCACGATCCCGATCAGGTGATCCAGGTGATAGTATCCGGCCGACATCGCCGCTTCCCAGATCTGCCCTTCTTCTATTTCCCCGTCTCCCATCACACAGAAGACTCTGTAATCTTTTTTATTTGCCCTGCCGTACAGCGCCATCCCCACTGCAACGGAAAGTCCCTGTCCCAGAGATCCTGCAGACATGTCAACCCCCGGTACATGGATTTCCATATGTCCGGAAAGTGCGCTCGTCATGGTACGGAACCCCTTCAGGTCCTCCATCGGGAAAAACCCCCGCATGGCCAGTGCCGAATATGTTGTCGGGGTACAGTGTCCCTTGGAAAGAACAAACCTGTCTCTATCTATCCATTTGGGATTTTTTACATCGATATTCAGTTTGTCAAAGTACAGCACCGCCAGGATATCCGCCATGGAAAAACTTCCGCCTATATGTCCGGAATGTGCGTTCCGGATGGTTTCCAGCGCAGTCTTCCTGATCTTCGCTGCCGTCAGTTCCAATTCCCTTTTCTTGTTTAAATCCACAATCCTACCTCCTGCTTTTTATAGTATTTTTTTCCTGCCGAGAAGGGTGACTTTATTTAAGGCCTTTTCTCCCGACACGTAAACCTCTTTAAACAATTCATAGTATTCCCGATAGATCCTGTGATTGTTCTCATCCGGTTCCACTTCAAAATCCTTATACCGCACCGCTCTCCGGCATCCTTCCTCAATATCCTGATAAATTCCCGCTCCGACACCCGCGGCTATGGCAGCGCCGAGACTTGCCTGTTCTTCCGTATCCGCCACTTTAAGCGGAATCCCGTAAACATCCGACTGGATGTGGAGCCATACCATGCTCCGCGCGCCGCCGCCGGAAGCGATCATCGTCCCCATTGCCTTAAGGCCCAGATCGGCACAGACCTCCATGCACTGATTCAGCGCAAATGCCACTCCTTCCATAACGGAACGTGTCGCCTCCGCCGCGCCGGTATTGATATTCAAGCCGACCCATTCGCCGCTGATATCCGGATTCAGGTGCGGCGTCCTCTCTCCGTTCAAATAGGGGAGAAAGATAAGTCCGCCGCTCCCGGGGGAAACTCTGGAAACTTCCTCATTCATCTTTGCATAATCCGTCTGACCAAGTAAACGGTTGCACCACTTTAAGGATAAACCCGCATTCATGGTGGCACCCATCACAATCCATCTTCCCTTTTTATACCCGCAGAACGTATTCGTGGAAAGATGCGGATTCAGGACAGGCATTTCGCTCTGAAAAGAAACCTGTCCGCTGGTTCCGATGTTGACCGAAGAACCGCCCGGCGCTGTGATGCCGTTTCCTATTCCCTGCATAACCTGATCTCCACCGCCGGATATTACTTTCGTGTGAACGGAAAGACCGGTTTCTTTTGATGCTTCTTCCGATACGGTTCCGATCACTTCATCGGTATTGAAACACGGCGGAAAAATATCTTCCCGAACAGAGAAAGCATTCAGGATCTCTTTGGACCATTTGCCGTTCCTGATATCAAATGCCAGTGTGGCGGACGCATCGGAATAGTCCGATGTGATTTTCCCGCTCAGGCGATATTTGATATAGTCCTTCGGCAGGAAAGCATGACGGACCCTTTTATAGTTTTCCGGTTCATTATCCTTTACCCACATGAGAGAAACCAGAAGAAATCCCGGATAAACCGGATTCATCATCCACTCTCTGTTTCTGTCCGGTCCCAGTATTTCTTTCATCTTCCGCACCTGTTCGGAAGATCTGGCATCACAGTGCAGAATAGCGGGCCGAACGACTTTTCCGTTTTCATCCAGGAGAACCGCTCCGTGCATTTGTCCTGAAAAACTGACTCCCGCTATTTCTTCAGGATTTGTATTCGCTTTGGAAAGCACATCCCGCACGGTTTTCACGCAGGCTTTCCACCATACTTCCGGATCCTGTTCCGCATAGCCGTTCAGTGGGGAATCGAACTGATAGTCCTGCGCACAGATCGCCTTTACCCTCCCGTCTTCATCCATCAATAACGTTTTTAAGCTGGAGGTCCCGAGATCAATGCCCATTAAGTACGCCATGGTTATTCCTCTTTTCTGCAAAGTACCGTCAGGCGCGTTTTTCCCAGCCGGCATTTATTTTTTTCTGCAATTCATCGAGTGGAAGAAGTCCGCTCAGAACGTCGTAGGTCTGCGTACACAAAGCTCCGGTTGCCGTTGCAAGATGCAGGCATTCCTGCCACGGATATTCCTTCAGCACACCGGCCAGGAACGCCGCAATGGTCGTATCTCCGGCACCTACTCCGGAAAGAACTTTGTCTACATGATAACTCTTTTCAAAATACCGGACATCCTGCCAGGCATCTGCCATCTTTTCTCCGAGACCGCCCCCTATCAGAGAAAGACGGTTTCTGTCCGCTGTGCAAAGGTAAATTCCGGGTGCCCCGCATTTGATCAGGACAACCTTCGCTCCCCATTGGAGAAGCTGCTCCGCCATCGGCCTGATATCTGTTTCCAGATCAAGCGTTTCCGTGATATCTCTCCCCGCCGCTCTTTTCAGCCAGGAATGATATCTGTCGCGGTCCAGCATAATACAGAGTTCCTCCGCACTCGGGCAGAAGAAATCGACATAGGGGATCACGTCCCGGATCATTTGGTTCCAGTCCTGTTTCCCTGCGGGGGAATCTTCATCGACCATGGCCATATCCAGTGAAGTTGCCGTTTTCAGCGCATTCACCTTTTGAAAGAGCCGGACGGTTTCCTCTCCGTTGTTCAGATACATGTTTCTCATGAGCGGCGGATACCCGAAATGAAACAGCTTCGCCTCTTTTACAGCAGCAAGATCCATATATCCTGTATCATACAGATCGTTTGCCCCGTCATAATGCAGAAACATCCGGTCTATGCCTTTCGGTGCCAGCACAACGGAATAGGAGGTTTTCACTTTATCGGAAACAATCATGTTCCCGGCCGCATTTTCTTTTTTCAGTTCGGACAGAATGATGCTGCCGAATGCGTCTTTCCCGACCATTCCCATAAGACCGACATTGATTCCCAGTTTCCGCATGGCAAGCCCCGTATTTGCCACGATACCGCCAAGGCTTACCGTTGCTTCATCCATATGGATCAGTTTTCCGGGCCTTAAAATTTCCTCCAGCGGTTTTGTCTGTTCCGAAGGAAACGCCGGCGTAATATCTACACAGATATGTCCGGCTGCAATTGCCTCACACTTTGTAAGTTTCTTCTCTTCCATCTGTTTTCACCTGCCTGTTTCTATTTCGGTTTCTGTTTCTGTTCCTATTTCTGTTCCTATTCCTGTTTTTGTTTCTGTTTCTATTTCAGTTTCTGTTTCTGTTTCTGTTTCTATTTCTGTTTCTATTTCTGTTCCTATTCCTGTTCCTATTTCGGTTTCTCCATAAAGGACAGAACCTGCCCTTCATTCTGCACAGCCGAGTGCGCTCCCAGCTGCGTGGCATTGATTGCTCCGGCCGCGCAGGCAAACCGCGCTGCTTTTTCTTCTTCCCAGTTTTCCAGTATCCCGTGCGTAAAGGCACCCAGGAAAGTATCTCCGCAGCCGGTGGTATCTACCGCTTTCACCGGAAATGCTTCCGTAATAAACCTCTTTTTTTCGTTTTTGAAAAAGCATCCCCTGCTCCCGAGTTTCAAGACCAGATTCTTTACCCCCCTGCTCAGGAAGTAATCCGCAATTTCATCGGGATCGCTTTTTCCGGTACAATACCTCGCCTCTTCCATACTCGGGATCATATAATCAATGTACGGATATACGCAGGATATGGCCTCCGGCCCTATCTTCATGATATCCAGCGTCATATCACAAAAGGTCAGCACGCCGAAATTCTGTGCTCTCTTCAGGACGCCGGCCATGGGCAGGCCATCGAGTCCCGGCAGACAAAACAAGCTTCCTATGGTAACCGCTCTGGTATTCTTCAAAATTTCATCCGTGATTTCCTCTGCTGCCGGATAAGCGGATTGATTTGCATTCCGAACCAGAAAAGAACGTTCTCCGTCCGGTTTTACCACCACGACCGAAAGCATGATTTGGTATTCTTCCTTTCGGAGAATCAGAGAACGGTCAACCGGCTCTTTTTTCAGCAGTCCGTAAACACTTTCACCTATAGAGTCTGTACCGATATGAACAAGAAGAGCCGTCCTGCTTCCGAGTCTTGAAAGCGCGACTGCCTGATTTCCGGCATCCCCTCCAAAACTGATCATGGCTGTGTCTGCAACGGAAGCATCTCTTTTCAAGGCATCTTCGGGTATATTCGTAAGCAAAATATCCTGTGTTACATAACCGATGCATATCGCATCCCATTTTCTTTCCATTTTCCTGTCCTTTCCCGATCTGTCTCCTTTTATGCGGTTTAAGGCGCTGAAGACATTATTCATTATAAATGATATGGGTATCAAAAGCGGCCTGCGTGGGAATAAGGACTTTTGACACTGATATTAACAAATTATACAGCAAAAAAGAAATTTATGCCGAATACTTGCCTTTTTCTGTATTTATTTTTATGATATCAGGGTATGCATATTATTTGTTCTTTCTGAAAGGAGAATTTACTTATGATCAAAAACAGAGCAGTAGACCACATCGGCATTGCCGTTGAAGATGTGGAAAAAGATGCAAAATGGTACCAGGATACCCTTGGTTTTACCGTAAAGGGGAAATTTTTCGGAGAGGGTGCATCACATCCCACTTATTTTCTGCAGAACGGCGCAACTGTATATGAGCTTTATCAGGACGATACTCTTGCTCCGGCTGCAAAAGGGAAGATTGATCACATTTCCTATCAATCCACAGATATCGAAGCAGATTACAAATACTGTGTCGATCAGGGATATCAGATCTGCACCAAAGGTGTGGAAGGATGTCCTACTTTCTGGGCTCACGGATGCAAATATTTCAAGATCTTAAGTCCTGCCGGAGAACAGGTGGAATTCTGTCAGGTTCTGTAAAAAATGAATGTTTCCGCTTCTTCCGAACAGGAAACAAAAACGGGATCCGGAACAGAGGACAAAAAACAAAGAAAACGGCTGATGGGATTTCCCGCATCTGCCGTTTTTTCTGTTTACCTGTCCGACCGGAATCCGGATATGTTTTCGTACATCTGTCTCATCGTTTCAGGATATCAGCCACTGAAAAATCCCCGTATGGCATATGGTATTCTGTCCGCGGCCATTTCTTTGATGCCGTCAGGATTTTCACGCCATCCTCCAAAAGCAGGGTTGTTTCCTCGCACTTGGTTCCGTTTATTGTCGGGTTCCACGCATAGGCCTGATGAAGATGGATTTCCCCTTCGGTTTCCGGCTTTATCACAAATTCCCGGCAGGCATATCCAGTCGGTCCGCCCTGATGATGCTTTTTCCATTCATCCGGATAACCCGCATCGGCATAAAGTTCCTTCAGTTTATCAAAATATTCTCCGTAACGCATACCTTCCTTCATCATCTTCTGCATGCAGGAAAAAATGAATGCGGTTTTTCCATACCGTTCGGAAATTTCTTCCGGCACGGGACCAAAGGAAACCATGCGCGTCATGCTGATATTTTGCCCGCCCTTTTCACCGCCGAGTACCAGCATAAACTGTTTTTTCACTTCTGTATCCGTGGGCACCGGGTGCCGGTATTTTAAAATCCTTTCATCCGCTCCCATAAGGACACAGTCAGGACTGATTCCTTCTTTGATACAGCGTTCTTTCAGGGAATCCGCTATTTCCCTTTCCGTCATGCCGGGTTCTGCTTCCATACAGATGTTCTCCAGCACGGAGGAACAGGTTTCCCCCAGCTCCTCATATCGTTTTTCTTCCTCCGGGGACAGGGTCATTCTAAGCCGCATCAGTTTTGGCTGAATGTTCTCGGTTCCGGCAATCCCCGTGTCCGATCCGAAATGCCCGCCTGCGGTATAGGAACGCAGAAATTCTTCCATGGAAAGGTACCAGGGGACTTCAACTGCATTTGCATGCAGCGGATTCTGTTCTTCGGACATTCTTCTGCAGTCGCTGGAATCCGCGATCAGATCCATGCCGTCTTTCCGGATTACAAGAAATGCAACGCCGTTCTCCGTGTTGGTACAAACATGGTTATGGGCTCCTTCCGTGATCCAGGAAAAGTTATCTCTTCTTGAAAGAAGGATACCATCATAATCATGGCCTTCCATCCAGTTTCTGATCTTCTTCTCATTCCATCTCATGGTCGATGCAGACCTTTCCTGTTTTTCCGGTCGCAAATACTTCAAAAGCTTTGGGCGTATCCTTTAGGGCAAACCTATGCGTAATGATCTGGCTCGGATGGATTTTCTTCCTGTCCAGAAGTTCCACGAGCTTTGTCATGTTGGCAACGGATGTCACCCACGAGCCGTGCAGCGTCAGGTTTTTATGCAGTAAAAGCGGACTCGGATCAAACGTCACGCTTCCCTGTTCTCCCAGAAAAACAACATTTCCCCACATCCGTGCCGCTTCCAGACATCTGTGTCTTCCCATGCTGCTTCCGGAACAGTCGATCGCAACTTCCACCCCTCTTTGTCCGGTGTATTCCATTACTTTTTTCACCGCATCCTCATCGCCCTGAAAAACGGTATCTGCTCCGATCTTTCGTGCCATTTCCAGACGCTCCGCGGAAATATCAATCCCTATGGTCTCTGCGCCCAGAGCTTTTGCCAGAATGATCACTGCCTGTCCCACCGGTCCCAGGCCCATGACCAGCACACGGTCGTTTCCGGAAACATGCGCGCGAAGAAGCCCCTGATAGGCAGTTCCAAAACCGCAGGCGATCATTGCCCCGTCTTCGTAGGTCAGAAAATCCGGAAGATGGATACAGGTCGAAGCATCCGCAGCCATATATTCCGCCAGTGCACCGTCTCTCTGCCATCCGTATGCCCTTCTCTCCGGCTGCTGGCAGTTTATGAAAAATCCTTTCCGGCATTCATCGCAGTATCCGCATCCCTGGATATGATAGACCACCACCCGGTCACCTTCCCGGAAATCGGATACTCCTTCCCCCGTGCGGACAATCTGCCCGCTCGGTTCATGTCCGGCTACCACATCGTCATACCGCGCCCCGCCTGTCTTATCCGTATGTTCAAAATAAATGTACTTCAGATCGCTTCCGCACAAACTGGCTGCCTTCATCTTTAAGAGCACCTGACCCGGTCCCGGCTCCGGTACGTCAAGTTCAACCGGCTGTACTTTTGCATTCCCCGGGAGTTTCATTCCGAGCATTCTTTTTGGAATCTGGATTTTTGTATTGGGATCCGCCATTTCCTTTTCCTCCTGTTTGAATTGCCTTATCATCATTCTCTGTCAACTAAAATATAGCATGGTCCTTTTTTATTCTGAATTCCTTTTTCTGCTTTTTCATGGATTATTGTACGGTTCCTCCGCAAGATAAACATCACTCCCGTTCTGATATTCTTTGGGGGATATCCCGATAATCTTCCGGAAAATCCTGGAAAAATAATACGGGTCGGAATATCCCAGTTTCTGTGCCGCCTCATATACGCGGATCTCTCCCGATTTCAGGATTTTACATGCTTCCTGCATTTTTAAATGAAGAAAAAAATCCATGGGCGCCCTTTTGGTATACGTTTTAAAGATAGAGTTCAGATAACTTCTGGAAAGCCGTACCTCACCCGCAATCTCGTCCAGCGTGAGATTCCGGGTAAGATTTGCGTACATGAACCGCACCATCTGTGTCACATGGCGGTTTTGCGTTGTACTTTCCGCTCTCTTTTCCCGAAAATAGAGTTCGGAAAGGATGGTGGAGAGCACGTTGGAAATATAGATGAAATTGCCAAGCGTATAATTATGTTCCAGGACCCGGAAAAGCAGTCCGAAAAGAAACTGCATCCGGTTATCACTGCTGTGAGAACCCATATGGATAATCCGGCAGTCATTCAAGGGGAAAAATTTCATGTTTTCTCCCTTGAAGTGGACCCACAGGATGCTCCAGGGATCGGCGGACGACGCATAATACCGATGCGGCATCCCGACGGGAATGCAGAAAGCATCCGAATGCCCGAGCAGAAACGTTTTCCCGTTTGCTTCAACAGATCCGCTTCCACCGGTACAGTAGATCAGGATATATGCGTCCGTTCCCTGGGGTCTGTCCACAAAATGGGAAGATGCATGGGGGAAAAACCCGACATCCGTAAGATAGGCGGCACGTACAAGCGGGTGAGAAGCATAAGCGGAAAAGGTTTCCGTAGGGATGATGATATAGGTTTCATTTTTGAATCCGTCTTTTTTTCCGAAAACTGTTTTCTGTGCTTTCATGAGCTGACCTCCCGGTCCGGGACCGTTTTTATCGTAACATCAGAGAAGACAATTGTCCATGTTTCGGATGGATATGTCATTCCATGGAAACAGACGGTATGGTATTCTTTCCCTGTCGTAAAAGCAAAACCCGTCTCTGGCGGACCCTCTGAAAAAGAAAAAGGAGAACCCATGAAAGAATATGATTTTACAGGAACAAAGGTTTGGGAGGAGAAAGTTGTCATTCCGACCTACCCTGCGGGAAAACCCGAAAAATATCCTCTGTTTCTGGAAAACCGTGTCTACCAGGGCAGCAGCGGAAAAGTCTATCCTTTCCCCGTCACGGAAAAAATATCCGATGTCCGGGAAGATATTTCCTATCAGGCGGTTTTTCTTGAAAACAGATTCCTGAAAGTCATGATCCTTCCGGAACTGGGCGGACGGATCCAGCGTGCACTGGATAAAACAAACCATTATGATTTTATCTATTACAATCATGTGATCAAGCCTGCTCTGGTGGGCCTTACCGGTCCCTGGATTTCAGGCGGAATAGAATTCAACTGGCCGCAGCATCACCGGCCGGATTCTTTTCTTCCGGTATCCTATTCCTTTCAGGAGAAAAAGGACGGTTCGGCATCCGTATTTCTCAGCGATACCGATCGGATGTACGGCACCAGCAGCCTTATGTCCGTTACGCTGTATCCGGATAAAGCATACATTGAAATCAACGGGAAATTATATAACGGCACGGATATCCCGCAGTCTTTTTTATGGTGGGCCAACCCGGCAGTCCCCGTAAACGATCATACCTTTTCCGTTTTTCCGCCAGATGTTCATGCTGTCATGGATCACGGGAAAAGAGCGGTATCCTCTTTTCCGATCGCGACCGGAGAATATTATAAGGTGGATTATTCTTCCGGCGTGGACATCTCCCGTTATAAAAACATCCCGGTTCCCACTTCCTACATGGCCGCTCATTCCGATTATGATTTCATCGGAAACTTTGATGAGGAAAAAGATGCCGGCCTTCTCCATGTGGCGGATCACCATATTTCCCCCGGAAAAAAGCAGTGGACCTGGGGCAATTCGGATTTCGGCAGAGCATGGGACAGGAATCTTACCGATGGAGACGGCCCGTATATTGAACTGATGACCGGTGTATTTACGGACAACCAGCCGGATTTCACCTGGATGGATCCTTACGAAGAAAAAAACTTCACCCAGTATTTCATGCCTTACAGACATGTAGGACGGGTCAAAAACGCGACCCGGGATGCTGCCGTAAATCTGGAAAGAGAGCCTTCCTCCATTCATATCAAGGCCTGCGTATCCGGCATTTTTCCCGCTGCCTCCGTTTTTGTAATGCAAAATGATCAGGTCATTTTTTCGGACCGGGCAGATCTTTCTCCTGAAAAAGTTTATGATGCATCTTTCTCCGGCAGTTTTCCCGCCGATCAGCTTCTTACCGTATCCGTGAACGATGAAGACGGCAGGGTACTTGTCCGTTTCCGGGAAGTACCGGATAAAACAGAACCTCTTCCGGAGCCGGCAAAAGAACTGCCGGAGCCTTCCCGGTGCCTTTCTGCAGAAGACCTTTATCTTGCCGCCGTGCATCTTACGCAGTACCGGCACGCTACGGTCTCCCCCCTCCCTTATTATCTGGAGGGTCTCAGGCGTTATCCGGATGACATCCGTCTGAATATCGGATACGGGACCTTTTTGTACCGGTCCGGACGCTTTTCGGACAGCATTCCCTTTTTCCGGCAGGCAATCGAAAAAGAAACCCGGAAAAATCCGAATCCGGATTCCGGAAAAGCTTTCCGGATGCTCGGACTGGCTCTGGATGCTGTCGGGGAACAGGATAGGGCCTTTGATGCGTTTTACAAATCTGTCTGGTGTGACGATACACAAAGTTCCGGGTATTACAAGCTCGCCCTGATCTGTGCCCGGCGCCGTTCGTATAAAGAAGCCCTGAATTTTATTGAACTGTCCCTTTCACAAAATTTTCATCACATGAAAGCCCGTGTCCTCAAAGCATCCCTGCTGAGAAAAACGAACCGGGAGGTCCTGCCTTTTATCCGGGAATCCCTGGCCATCAATCCGTTGGACACCGGCATCCTTTTTGAACAGTTCCTCTGCAGCAACGATCCCGGCGAATGGATCCGGGTCATGAACCATAATGACCAGCTCTATTTTGACCTTTCCCTTCTCTATGCGGCAGCCGGGAATTATGAGGATGCCCTGCTCGTCTTTTCTTCCGCACCCGGAAAAGATCCGCTGCTTTTTTACTATTCCGCATTTTTCCTGTACCGGTGCGGCAGGAAGAATGAAGCCCTGTCCATGCTCCTGGAAGGGGAAAAGAAACCGGTTGATTTTTGTTTCCCGAACAGGCTTCCTGAAATTTCCATTCTGGAAACCGGCATCTCCCTTTTGAAAGAGGCCGGCAGGGAATCTGCCCATGCGGATTATTTTCTCGGCTGTCTTTTTTATGACAGAAAAAGATATGATGATGCAGCCGCACATTGGGAAAGCGCTGTTAAGGACAACCCCTCCTTTGCCCCTGCTTTCCGGAATCTTTCCCTTTATTCCTTTAATCAGAAAAATGACGCGGAACGCGCCATGCTTTCCCTGAAACGCGCGGTTTCCCTGGAACCCGAAAATTCCCGCCTCCTCATGGAATACGATCAGCTTTCGGAAAAGACCGGTATATCAAACAGCGAACGCCTTTCCTTTCTTTCCGGACATTCAGAACTTCTCCCGGAACGTGACATCCTTTTTCTTTCCTACATCACATTGCTGAACAATACCGGGGAATACGAAAAAGCACTGAACGCTCTTTCCGGTCACCATTTTCACCCCTGGGAAGGAGGAGAAGGAAAAGTTGCCGCTCAATATTGTTATGCCCTGACCCGGCTTGCAGCCCTTGAGATTGAAAGCGGAAATCCCGATGCGGCCCTGAAAAAGCTGGAGGCCTCCTTTTCCTATCCTGAAAATCTGGGGGAAGGGAAGCTGCCGAATGTGCAGGATACCATTGCCCGGTATTTAAGCGGTCTTGCCTATGAAAAAAAGGGCGATGTCCGGAAAATGAATCTGTGTTTCCGGTCCGCCTCCGTTGGTCTGACGGAGCCGAACAGTGTCCTGTATTATAATGACCAGCCCTGCGATACGATTTTTTATCAGGGCCTTTCCTGTGAAAAATTAGGAGAAGAGGATAAAGCACGAAGATGGTATCAGAAACTTCTCTCCTACGGAGAAGCCCATATCCATGATACGGTGCATTTTGATTTCTTTGCGGTTTCCCTTCCCCAGACAGACCTGTTCCGGGAAGACCTTCAGGAGAAAAATACCTCCTGGTGCAATTATCTGATGGCTCTCGGGGAAATGGGTCTCGGCAATCCTGAAAAAGCAAAATCTCTTTTTGCGGAAATATTAAAAAAGCACCCCGGTGACCAGGGTGCTATCCGGCACAGTCAGATGCTGGACGGGAAATCGAAAAAATAAACCTCAGCCGATGCGGAATACGGCTCCGGAATCCCTTGTCATATGAACGGACAGCGTCCCGTCCTGCATTTCATATTCCACTTCTCCGATGCTGTATGATTTTTCATCGGTCATCATGATGCGGCGGATGGTGCTGTATTCCGTTCCTCCTATCTTCCAGATCGGGATTTCCAGATCCGCATCGTTCTCTCCCGTATAAATGATCACCAGGACTTTTTCCTTCCCGAAGATCCGTCCGTAGGATACCACAGAATCCTCCATCAGAACCGGGATAAGAGATCCTTTCTTCAACGCCCTTGATCTTTTGTGAATCCGGTTTACACTTTTCTGATATTCTATCAGTTCCGTGTTTTCCGTTCCCCACGGATAAGTACGGCGGCTGTCCGGGTCCGTCCAGCCGCAGAGTCCTGCTTCATCTCCGTAATATATGGTCGGAGCGCCGGGCCAGCTTGCCTGCATCAAAATGGCCTGCCGCATGACCGCAAGGCTGATTCCCTGCTCCGCTTTTAAGGATCCCTGATCAGAAAGTCTGCCTGTCACATGATTGGTTCTGGTAAGGAACCGGGAATGGTCATGATTGGATAATTCATTCATGGAGGTAAGCAGCGAAGTCCAGGGAAGCTTCCCCATGGCATACCGCATGCTCTCCCAGAATCTTCTTCCGTCTCCCCGAAGGCTCATATCCGAGCGGTCGGAATGTTTTTCCATTCCGGTCAGAAACCAGCTGACCGGCTCCATAAAAGCATCATAGTTCATGATCGTATCCCACTCCTGACCGTTCAGCCAGGGAGAGGGATCTCCGTAATGCTCCGCAATCAGGATCACATTCGGGTTCACCTCTTTTACCGCTCTGCGGAACCTGTTCCAGAAAAGGTGGTTGTATTCCAGTGAATGTCCCAGATCCGCTGCAACGTCCAGTCTCCAGCCGTCAACGGAATACGGCGGCAGGAGCCATTTTCTCGCAATGCCGAGAATGTTGTTCACCAGTTTTTCACTTTCCTCATAATTGAGTTTGGGCAGTGTTTCCTGATTCCACCATCCTACATATGTTTTATTGTCCGGCCAGGCCGAAGGTTCCCCGTTTGCAAATTCAAAATAGGAGCGGTAAGGGCTCGATGCGGACTCAAATGCCCCGGGGGCATAGTTTCCCGCCTTTTGGTACAGTTTTTCCCTGTCCATCCATTTGTTAAAAGAACCGCAGTGATTGAATACGCCGTCCAGGATAATTTTTATCCCCGCCTGATGCGCCGCTTCCACAAAACGCGCAAAAAAGTCATCTCCCGCTTTCAGGTTTTCCGGATCTGTTGTTCTGGAGATATATTTTGTGGCTTTTTCGTTATTTGCGGCATCCGGCGGCAGAACTTCCCCTTCGTCTCTGACAATTTTACCGAAATGCGGATCAATATGATCGTAATCCTGCGCATCATATTTATGATTGGACGGAGAAACAAAAAGCGGGTTGAAATAGATTGCTTCCACGCCGAGTTCCGAAAGATAATTCAATTTATTCCAGACCCCGGAGAGGTCTCCGCCGTAAAAGTAGCCCACATTGAAAACCGTAGGATTTTCGTGCCAGTCCGTAATCTTCCGGACCGGCTGTCCGATATAAATATATTCATTGTCACAGACATCATTCGTTTCGTCCCCGCGGCAGAAACGATCTACAAAGATCTGATACAGGATCGCGCCTTTTGCCCAGTCCGGTGTGTGGAACCCGGGCATCACGGAAAAAAAGAAATTTGTCCGCACTTCCCCTGTTACCCCTGCCCGGTCATAAAAACAGGTCTGATCTCCTCCGGATATTTTGAAATACCAGCGGATCGGTTTTTTATCCGCTTCCATCCGGATTTCGAAATAATCAAAATACGTATCCGAACCTCCGCAAAGCATGCACGAATTTGTTCCGTCCTCCGCATCTACAAATTCGACTGTCCGGACATCATTCTTTGCCGTACGAAAACAGATCCGTACGATATCGCCCGGATCCGGTTCTGACGGTGTAACATAATTTTCAGATTCATCACTGAAAAAAGCTTCTGTTTTCATGTTTCCGCTTTTAGACTTTTTTATTCGAACAACGCATCGAATTCCGTCTGTCCTATTTTTTCCTTCTCGATCAGAAGAGCACAGCATTTATCCAGAATGTCCCTGCGCGCAACAATGATCTCCTTTGCTTTTGCATAACAATCATCAATAATACGCTTTACCTCTTCATCAATGATCGTTGCCATATGCTCGCCGTAGGATTTTGTCTGGCCGAAATCGCGGCCGATAAATATTTCATCGCCCTCGTTCCCGTAATTTACCATTCCCACCTTTTCGCTCATGCCGTACTGCATGACCATGGACTTTGCTATGTCCGTTGCCTGCTTGATGTCCTGGCTGGCGCCGGTTGTCACATCATCATAAACCAGTTCTTCCGCTATTCTTCCGCCAAGCGCAACTTCAATATTCTGCAGCATCCTGCTTTTGGAATTAAAGAGTTCGTCTTTTTCGGGAAGGGGCATGGTATAGCCGGCCGCTCCTACCCCGGTAGGGATAATGGAGATCGTATGGACCGGTCCCATATCCGGAAGTTCATGAAAGAGAATGGCATGTCCGGCCTCGTGGTAAGCCGTGATCTTCTTTTCTTTTTCGGAAATGACCTTGCTTTTCTTTTCATCTCCTATTCCGACTTTGACAAAGGCACGTTCAATATCCGACTCGGTAAGATAGGGTCTGCCTTCCTTTGCCGTAAGAATGGCCGCTTCGTTCAGAAGGTTTTCCAGATCCGCTCCCGTAAACCCCGCGGTGGTCCTTGCCACTTTCGCCAGATCCACATCCTGACCGAGCGGTTTATCCTTTGCATGCACCTTCAGGATTTCTTCTCTCCCGCGGATATCCGGTTTCCCGACGGCAATTTTCCGGTCAAACCGTCCCGGTCTCAAAATGGCAGGGTCCAGGATATCGGGCCGGTTTGTTGCGGCAAGAACAATAATTCCTTCGTTCACACCGAACCCGTCCATTTCCACCAGCATCTGGTTTAAGGTCTGCTCCCTTTCATCATGTCCGCCGCCGAGACCGGATCCGCGGCGTCTTGCAACCGCATCGATCTCATCAATGAACACGATACACGGCGCATTCTTTTTGGCTTCGCTGAAAAGATCCCGGACACGGGAGGCCCCGACGCCGACGAACATTTCCACAAAGTCGGAACCGGATATGGAAAAGAACGGAGCACCGGCTTCTCCGGCAACTGCTTTTGCAAGCAGCGTTTTTCCGGTACCGGGAGGCCCTACAAGAATAATTCCTTTCGGGATCCTTGCCCCGACATTCGTGTATTTTTTCGGATTCCGCAGAAAATCCACCACTTCGGCAAGGTCTTCTTTTTCTTCCGTAAGCCCCGCGACCGAATCAAAATTCTCTTTGTTGTCCCGGGTCATCCTCGCGCGGCTTTTGCCGAAATTCATCATTTTCGAATTTGCGGAACCGCCCATGGACCGGGACTGCATGATATAGAAAAAGACCATGAACCCGCCGAATACAAGGATAAGCGGAAGGATATAGGTCATCCAGATATTATCCTGCGGTACATTTTCGAGGATAAAATCGATTTTCTTCTCGGTAAGTTCCTTCTGCAGTTCATTGACATCGGACACATAATAATGTGCCTTGGTCTGTGCCTGATCCCGAAACGTCAGGATTGCATCTCCGGTCGGTGTCTCCGCATTCTGCCGGATGGTGATCTCCGAAATTGTCTGACCGGATAAGGCATTTTCAAAATCATTTCTGCTCATCTTATTCTGAAACAGGTTTCCGTTCATGGAAAACAGAAGCCATACTATCGCCAGTACAATAATCAGAAGGCTGAACCCTCTGTATGAATTTTCTTTTCCCAATCCTTCTCCTCCGGACACATTCCGTTAGCAATATCTATTCATTTGCCGGCGTTTTTTCATCAAACTCAACAACACCGATATAAGGATAATTTCTGTACTTCTGATCAAAATCAAGTCCGTACCCGACTACAAACAGATTCGGAATTTCAAAGCAGGTGTAATCCACATTCACTTCTTTTTTTACACGTCTTGACGGTTTGTCCAGGAGTGTGCACAGCTTAATGCTTTTGGGTCCCCGCTTATTCAGGACATCGATGAGATAGGCAAGGGTCCTTCCGGAATCTACAATATCCTCTACGATCAATACATCTTTTCCCTCCAGGGATTCGTCTAAATCCTTGACGATGCGGACCACTCCGCTGCTTTCCGTCCCGCCTCCGTAGCTGGAAACGCTCATGAAGTCAAGAGAAACCGGCATGGTAAGGCGCTTCGAAAGGTCACACATGAACATGGCCCCGCCCTTCAGGATACAGATTAAATGCAGCGGTCTGCCCCCGTAATCCGCGTTGATTTTCTGTGCGACTTCATTGATCTTTGCCCCAACCTGTTCTTCCGTTAAAAGGACACGTACATGCTCTGCCATTCTTTCCCCTCTCTGATCAGGAATTATCAAGTATCTGCCATGCTGTATCTGACTTCAAAAATCCGTTTTGTATCTTCATCCACCCGGCAGGCTTCGCTCATCCTGTACCCTACGATCCAGAGAACATGGGAGCCTACCGCAAGAACCGGGATACTGCCCCGGACAGCCGCCGGTATTCTGGCATCTGTCATAAAGGACTTGACCGTTTTTCTTCCGCCGCCCTTCAGGATGATATAGTCTCCGATATGACGCGGCCGGATTTCCATTGTTTTGTTCATCTTGTCATAATCAAACCATTTGATATCTTTTCCGGTCGGGATATTCATATCTGCTTCATAAGGGAAAACATCAAAGGAAAAATCTTTCCGGTAACTTTCATTTAATTCCGCGGAAACTGCGGCCTCATCCGTGTCTGTTCCGAAACCATTCGAAAAACCGGTTTTTCCCACCCAGAGCATATCGTATGTTTTAACGGCCTCGAGTCCGTACGGCAGGTCAATTTTCTTTCCTGTTTCGGAGTCTGCAAGCTTGTCCATATCCTCAATATGTTTTGCCGTAATATTTTTCATGGTCCGGTTTACAATGCCTATCATCAGGCGCAGCATGTAGGTCCGGATAATCGGATCCTGTTTATCCAGCTCCGCTGTCGGAATCCCGACGCCCTCTTCATCCTGCACAATATACTTCTTTAAAGCCTCATCCGCCTGATTTGCCAGATAAACGTCCGCCTCCCCGATCAGTCTTCCGGCACGCGTGATATTATCCACTGCACCGCGGTTCACATCACTGATCAGTTTTGGCAGAATATCATGCCGGATCCTGTTTCTTGTATAATCATCATGGAGGTTTGTGGAATCCGTACACCACGCAATCTCCTCTTTTGTGAGGTAAGCCTCTATTTCCGCCCGCGTAACACCGAGCATGGGACGGATAATTCTTCCCCGCACCGGTTTCATTCCGGCAACACCCTTTAATCCGCTGCCGCGGGAAAGCTGCATGAGGATGGTCTCCGCATTATCTTCCTTGTTATGGGCTACCGCTATTTTGACGGGCTTCTGCGTGTCTTCCTCTCTTTCCCATTTTTCCGCTTCCTCCTCAAAAATCTGGTACCGGAGGTAACGGCCGGCTTCTTCCACGGAAACATGATGCTTTCTGGCAAACTGTTCCGCCTGAACTTCAACAACCCGGCAGGGGATCCTGTAGGAATGGCACATGTCCTGAACAAACTTTGCATCCCGGTCCGCTTCGCTTCCTCTGATGCCGTGATGGACATGAACCACTTTGTAGTGCGCTTTCAGTACGCTGTTCAGCTGCATCAGAACATGCAGCAGTGCCGTGGAATCGGCACCTCCGCTTATCCCGATGATCACACGGTCTCCATGACTGATCATTTGATAATGTGAAATGGTATCTCTCACCTCATTTTGTACCTGCATCATAGTTGCCCTGTCTCCTCCGCTTGTTTCCTTTGTCTCTGACACAAAAATCACTTAAATAACAATCGAGGAGTTCGCCGAATCGGGACGAACTCCTGTATATTCAACTTAATCTTCAGGTTTTAAGAGTATTTCACCCGGTTCCACCAGTCCAAGCTTCTCTCTGGCAATTTTTTCGATATACTGTTTTGTCTGAACATAAATGCGGTTCTGTTCCAGTTCTTTTGATCTGTCCTGTTCCGCACTGACCTGTTCCGTGATTCTCTGTTCCTGTTCCCTGTACTGCTCTGCTTTTTTCTTCAGAGAGCTGACTCTCAGATTAACAACAAGCGCCATGCTGATAACCACGGCCGTAACCGTGATGATCGCAATCCGGTTATTGACCCGGTCAGCTGTCCTGCGTTTTTTCCTGCGTTGTCCGCTCATTCTCCCATTCCTCTTTTTTGCTCCTGAATACAGACATAATAAGGCATTTTTACGGATTTTTCAAGGAAAAAAGCCTTCCGGCATAAGACCGGAAGGCCGTAAATTACAAATATCTGAAAAGTTCCCTGTTTTCATCTTTTGCAGGCGTCTCCGAGGTATTCAGAATTTCTGCTTTTACCGACTTCTGACCAAACAGGATTTCAACCACATCTCCTGTTTTTACTTCATAGGATGCTCTTACGGCTTTTCCGTTCACCAGCACCCTGCCGGCATCGCACGCTTCATTCGCTATGGTTCTTCTCTTGATCAGTCGGGAAACCTTTAGAAATTTATCGATCCGCATTATTTCTTCTTGTTGACAACATCCTTCAGCGCTTTTCCCGCTTTGAATTTCGGTGCCTTGCAGGCTGCGATCTTCATGGACTCTCCGGTCTTCGGATTTCTTCCTTCTCTTGCCGGTCTCTTGGAAACTTCAAATGTTCCGAAACCTACCAGCTGGACCTTCTCGCCTTTTACAAGTTCCTTGGTAACGATCTCCGTAAAAGATTTGAGTGCTGCTTCGGCATCCTTTTTGGAAAGATCTGTCTGCTTTGCAATTGCTTCAACCAGTTCAACCTTATTCATCAATTATCCCTCCTGATAAACGCTGTTTTTGTTTGTGATTTGTGATTAAATACAGGATTTTGCGATCCGTCGTACTTATTCCTTTATATCCTCTGAAGCCAGTCTTGTCAAGGTTTTTCGGCATTTTCAGGTCTCCCGGGTATAAAATATTCCTGCAGGGATACCACTAGGTATAGTACCCTGTCCAGAATCCCCCCCCTGTCGGAGTCCGTTTTTCCTTTCCGGAATATAAACGTCACGTTTTCACCCGGTTTTACGCTTAATTTCCCTTTGTGCAGGCTTATCAGCTCCGGAATTCTGTCTGTTTCCAGGTCCGCGTTTTTCCGGAAAATGAGCTTTGTTTCCTCCTCCCGGATCACGACATCCGTGATATAGATTTTATGCGCCTCGCTTTTTATCCCGGCGATCAGAAGGAGGTTGTTGACCGGGACGGGAATGGCTCCGAACCGGTCCATCAGCTCATCCTGCATATCCATCCTGTCTTCCCCGGTTTCGATCGATGCGATCCTCTTGTAAATATCCAGTTTCTGTTCTTCGTTTTTGATGTAGGAAGAAGGAATATAGGCATCCGTCTGTGCATCGACGCTTGTCTCGAATTCCTCTTCGGCTTCTATCTGCTCTATGGATGTTTCCGCTCCCGCATCGGCATGGTTTCTTAAAAGCTTTACCGCACTGTTCAGCATTTTACAGTACAGATCATAGCCTACCGCCTGCATATGGCCGTGCTGTTCGGCGCCAAGCACATTTCCGGCACCGCGGATTTCCAGATCCCTCATGGCTATCCGGATCCCGCTTCCCAGTTCCGTAAATTCGCGGATGGCTTTCAGGCGCTTTTCGGACTCTTCCGAGAGCAGCCTTCCCCTTTTGTAAAGAAGAAATGCGTAAGCGGTTCGGGCGCAGCGTCCCACTCTTCCTCTCAGCTGATAGAGCTGGGACAGTCCCATCTTATCCGCATCCTGGATGATCATGGTGTTCACATTGGGGATATCCAGTCCGGTTTCTATGATCGTTGTGGATACCAGCACATCAATCTCACCGTTCATGAAATCCAGCATGACCTGCTCCAGATCATATTCCTTCATCTGTCCGTGCGCACAGAAAACGACCGCTTCCGGCACCAGGCTCCGGATATGTTCCGTCACGTCCTGAATATTATTCACACGGTTATAAACGTAAAAGACCTGACCGCCTCTGGACAATTCCCGCCGGATGGCTTCCTTTACCGTTTCATCATGATATTCCATCACGTAGGTCTGGATGGGCTGACGGTCCAGCGGTGCCTCCTCCAGGACGCTTAAATCCCGTATCCCTGTCAAAGACATGTGCAGCGTTCTCGGAATGGGCGTTGCCGTAAGGGTCAGAACATCCACATTCTTTTTCATTTCCTTCAGCTTTTCCTTGTGCGCAACGCCGAACCTCTGCTCCTCATCCACGACCAGGAGCCCCAGATTTTTGGGCCGGATATCCTTTGACAGGACGCGGTGCGTTCCGATGATGATGTCCACCTGTCCTTTGGCAAATTCTGAAAGCGTTTTTTTCTGCTCGGAAGGAGACCGGAAACGGCAGAGAAGATCCGTCCGTACGGGAAAATTTTTCAGCCGCTGCGTAAACGTATTGTAATGCTGCTGCGCCAGAATGGTGGTCGGCACAAGAAAAATTACCTGTTTTCCTTCCTGCACCGCCTTAAACGCGGCCCGCAGAGCAACTTCCGTTTTCCCGTATCCGACATCTCCGCAGATCAGGCGGTCCATGATCTTTCCGCTTTCCATATCCGCCTTGGTATCTTCGATCGCCTTTTCCTGGTCTTCCGTTTCCTCAAACGGAAACATTTCCTCGAACTCCTTCTGCCAGACGGTGTCCGGTCCGTAAACATATCCTTTTCCGTTCAGGCGCGCGGCATAGATGGTTACCAGTTCCTTTGCGATCTCATCCACTGCACCCTTGACCCTGCTCTTGGTTTTATTCCATTCCGTTCCCCCGATCCGGTTCAGCTTCGGGACCCGGGCATCCGCAGAAGCATACTTCTGGATCATGTCAAGTTTCGTTGCGGGTACATAGCAGTTATCGCCGTCCCGGTATTCGATCTTGATATAATCCTTGATCACGCCGTCTGCTTCTATTTTTTCGATCCCCCGGTAAATTCCCAGACCGTGATCAATATGCACCACATAATCCCCGGAAACCAGTTCGGAAAGAGAAGAGATCCGGCTTCCTTCAAAAGACTGCCTGTGCCGGTGCTTTTTCCGAACCGCTCCGCTGCCGAAAATATCGCTTTCCGAGATCACGGCAAAATGGATCTGCGGATATTCAAAACCACGGTGCAGATTTCCGTACAGGACAGAAATGGACCCCGGCACCGCTTCGGGATTTTCCGTCCCGGGACAGAATGCGGATAATCCGTAGTCTCTGAAATTTTCAGCAAGTCTTGCCGCTCTTGTCCGTGACGGCGTAAGAAGGATCATCCGGTACTTCTGCAATTGATATTTCTTCAGGTCCGCGATCAGAAGATCAAAAGAATTCCTGTACGATGCCGCGCTTCTGGTTTCGATCGTATAGGATTTCTGTATTTTCATTCCCGTAATCTTCACTTCCAGACCGTTCAGGCATACGGTTGTTTTTGTTTCCAGCTCCGACAGGATTTCCTGCATGCTGAACAAATCCGGTACTTCATCCTTATCAATTTGTCCGGTCTCCAGCCTTCCGGTCATTCCCTCCCGGAATTCCTCCTCGGATGCGGAGGCTTTTTCCCTTACCCGGTCTGCCTCGTCCAGAAAAACAATGCTTTTTTCCCTGTCCCAGTAGTCCAGAAAAGAAGCTGTCCCGCCGAGTTCTTTTTCTCTGGCAGGATAGATCACCACATGCTTGACGGCTTCCACAGACCGCTGGCTTGCCGGATCAAAAGTCCGGATGGAATCAATTTCGCTGCCGAAAAGCTCTATCCGGACCGGCAGCTCCTCCGTCAGCGGAAAAATATCGATGATGCCGCCGCGGATGGCAAACTGTCCCATCCCGTCTACTTCGGGTGTTCTGTCATATCCGAAGGCGGTAAGTTTTTCCGCAAGATTTCCCGGATCCAGCGCATCGCTTTCATCGATCGCAAAAACACTGCCGTGAAAGTCCTCCGGCCGCTCCAGCTTATCCATGAGCCCATCCGCCGTCGTTACAACAATTCCCTCCCTGTCCGTTGCCATGTGCCGGCACACGTTTATCCGTTCTTTCGAAATCTCACGGCTTTCGATATCCGCGGAAAAGAAAAGCAGGTCTCTGGCCGGGTAAAGATATACATTCTGTGCAAAACAGCTGAGGTCCTCAAAGAGACTCCTTGCTTTTGCTTCATCATAGGTGATGACCAGTTTCCAGGGCCGGCTGACTTTTTCAAGTTCACTGATCACATGTGCCTTTGCGGAATCCGAAAGTCCGGCAACCTGAAAAGGACCGGGGTTTCTTCCCAGGTCTCCTGTAAGTTCACTGTAGTTTTCCAGCTCCTTCAGCGGATTTGCAAAAATGCTCATGATTTCCGGTTGTATCGGTTCATTGCGGCATCGGGTCCTTCCAAAATGATCATTTCCGCCGCATCTGCCGCTGTACCGTAGGCTTCTTCCATTTTCTTTTTATCTTCTCCCGACAGTCTGCTCAGAACATGATCCGCAAGATCCCACCCTTCCGGCTTTGCACCTATTCCGACACGGATCCTGATGAATTCTTCCGTTCCGAGATGGGAAATGATCGACTTTAACCCGTTATGACCGCCGGCGCTTCCTGCTGTCCGGATCCGCAGCTGTCCCTCTTCCAGATCCGTATCATCCGAAATAATGATGATGCGGTCACCGGAAATTTTATAGAAATCCGCTGCCGAACGTATGCTTTCGCCGGAGTTATTCATATAGGTCTGCGGTTTTAAAAGAAGGATCTTTTCCGTTCCGATCATTCCCTTCCCGCAGAGCGCCTCATGTTTTTTTTCCGTTACGGCACATTTCATTTTCCCCGCCAGTACATCTATTACATGAAAGCCGACATTGTGACGGGTATTTTCATATTCAGCTGTGGGGTTTCCAAGACCGGCAATTATATACATCCGTCTGCACTGCCTTCCTTTTTTTCCCTGTCCGGATATTTCCGGATTTCCTTCGGCATTTTCTTTTCCCGTTCCTTGACCTTATTCCAGAGAGCAAGACTTTCCTCCGGCGTATTCACGACCTCGTCTCCGAACACATGCGGATGGCGGCGGATCAGCTTCTCCGTCAGCATCTGCACCACATCGTCATAGGAAAACCATCCGTTTTCCGAAGCGATCTCACTCTGAAGAAGTACCTGCAGAAGAAGGTCTCCCAGTTCTTCACACAGGTTCACATGGTCATTATGGTCTATGGCTTCCAGAACTTCCTCTGTTTCATCCGTCAGACATTTTTTCAGCGTCTCCAGCGTCTGCGCCCTGTCCCATTTACAGCCGTTTTTGCTGCGGAGAACGGTAACGATCTCCCGAAGCTCTTTCATATCATGCGGCATTTCTTCAATGTATTCTTCCCCGTTACTCTTCCTCTGTCCCATCTTTTCTCCTGCAAACAGGCCCCGTATCTTCCGATGCGGAGCCTGTGTTTTCCTCATTCGTCTTTCTTACTGTTTTTTCTCAAACATATCTTTTCCGACCCCACAGAGCGGGCAGGTAAAATCCTCCGGCAGATCTTCCCATTTGGTTCCGGGTGCAATTCCCTGTTCTTCATCTCCGGCTGTTTCATCATATTCCCAGCCGCAGGCCGAGCATACATATACCATAATAAGAACCTCCTTTTTTTCTGTCATTTTTTATTTTCTCCGGATCCTTCCGAAAGGATCCGAATACCGTTTATCGTAGCAGAAAACCTTTCTGTCCGCAAGATATCACTCGGTTTTAAATACAACCCGGTACCGGTCACTGTTGATGCAGAATGAAGAAAGGTCCCCGCGCCGGACGGAATATTCTCCCGTTCCGGAGGAAAGGGAAAAGCGGAATACCCGGTAAAGATAATACTGTTCAGGATACAGCCTGCTTTTCAGCCGTTCCGCCTCCGTAATTTCAAAAGAATCATTTTCGGCGCCGGCGGTTGCCTTCACTGCAATATAAATCCTGTTTCCGTGGCGGTCGAACGAAGAAATATCCGCTCCTTCCCCGGGCTGCATCCGTTCCGGCTTTTTTTTCACGGCAATACGGTAGGAACTGACCCGGATCTTTTCCTGCTCCAGGATGAAACCTGCCGCCGCATCCAAAAGCTCCGTTTCATATTTCATGATTTCGACCGGATCATAAAACGGGATCGCGGCAAGTTTCATTTCTTCCCTGACCGGCTCCTGTTTGAATTTTCCCGCCCTGGCCGGTATGTCTTTTCTGCCGAAAAGCTCCGGGTGCCTGAAATAGGTGGTTCCGCAGATCAGAATATCCTGTGTAAGAAGGTGATACGCCGGATCCGCATTTTTATAGGTCTGCTGACGTTCTTCCTCCAGTTTCAGGAGTTCCCTGTCCTTTATGATATATTTCCGAAGGCCCTCGCAGAATTGAAAGAATTCCGGAAGATTCCTGTCGCTTTTTCTCGGCGGGATATAGGAATAATCGATCTCCCTTGCAAAAGAATGAAAGGTTGTATACCGGTAAATATAGTATTTTTCGGGGTACTGCAGAAACAAATAGACCGAAACAGCATGTTCATCCTGATCATGATCCGGAAGCTCCGCTGCCGTAAAATATTTGTGCTGCATGGTCCAGGCATTGGTTATGAAATTCCGGATGCGTACATAAGGATCCATGTCTTCATCGTAAAGGTATTCAAACATCTTTTTCAGATAGACCGGATCCTTTTTCAGAAAGAGGAACAGATTTGTCCGCGGAAAATAGTAGCCGGAATCCAGAAGGTTTCCCGTTCCGCTGTACGCCTCCTTAAACGCGGAAGAAAAATCCTCCGCATGCAGGAAATCCGCACGTTTAAATTCAGCCGCTGCCTCCCATTTGTAATTTTCCCGGAGGCGGATCTCCTTATAATGTTTTTTATAAAACGAGATAATCTGCTCCAGCTTTTTCAGATCCATGACTTCCCCTTCGTACAAGTTCTCCGCCGTCTGGTTTTATTATAACAACTAATTCCGTTCAGAAGAATAGGATTTTCCCTTTCCTCCGGATCCGTTATCCCGCCTGATGTTACAGTTCTTTATAAAATGCAACATTTTTGAGTTTTTCTCTTTTTTCAGCCTGATTTCAGCTTGGAAGATTAAAATCAGAACAGTTAAAGAAGAAACAACCTTTAACACTCATACCCTACCCTAACAAGCGGCGCCCCGGAAACGGAGCGCCGCACCCCTTTTCCCAAATACCTTTTCCCGCACTTCTGCAATGAATTGCCCCCGGCCGGGGCCTTTTTTATTTTTTACGGGCACGGAGTTCCGTTTCCAGTTTGTCCTTCTGCAGCCGGGCTTTTTCAAATACACCCCGGAAATATCTTGATGTAGCCGTCGGATTCCTCTTTATAATGGACAAAATCACGCCGGTGTCCTTTTTCTCTCTTGCCGACCGGATTTCCTGTAATTCCGTTTTCCACTTTATTTCATACCGGCTGAATTCCCTGGAAGCTTCTTCGGCTTTTTCCCCGATTGCTTCAAGGATCGTGTTATTTTCCATAAGGCGTTTCATGATTTCCTTCAGGTCCAGAGCGGCCTGTACGGACCTTGTCACATCGATCATAAAAACAGCGACCAGAACAATGCTGATCAGTCCGGACAGAAAAGACGGGATCAGAAGAATCAGTTTTTCGATCGGGGGATGCAGCACCTTTATCAGAAGAATGGAAAACGCGCCCCAGGCCAGAGAGCTGAGAAGGCTGATATACCCGTTTACATTCAGGGGCTGTTTTGAATAATCCCAGTACCTCATGCAGAAAAGACGTTCCATCACGGCACCCGTCACATACTCAAGGACCGTTGCTCCGACCATGCCAAGCAAATAGATCAGCGGGATGCTGTTTCTTACCGGTATGGTCAGGAACAGTATGATGATCGCTCCGAAACCGTAGATCGGAAGCCAGGGTCCGCGAAGAAATCCCCGGTTGACCCAGCGCTTTTTCTGGACCGATACAAATGCGGATTCCCAGATCCATCCGAAAAAACAGTAAAGAAAAAAGAACAGCAGCCATTGCGACTGGGTATATGACATGGAGCCCTCCTGAATGGATTGTAAAATTCATCCGCTGAATACGGAACCAAAGTTCCTTCGAATCAGTATAACACAGCTCTTGCCAGACGGACGCTGTGAATCTACAATGGAAAAGAATAACCATCCATGAAAGAAGGCTTATTTTTTGAAGCAGGTCGATTTCGCAAACGGGAAAATACAACAGAACGTCCTTCAGACCGCGCTGCCCATGCTGGCGGCACAGGTCCTGAATCTCCTTTATAATATCGTGGACCGGATCTATATCGGAAGGATTCCGGGAGAAGGGACTGCCGCACTGGGCGGCGTTGGTCTGTGTTTCCCCGTCATCGTAATGATCCTTGCTTTTACCAATCTGTTCGGTGCAGGCGGTGCTCCCCTGTGTTCCATGGCGCTCGGAGAAGGGAACCGGGAGAAGGCGGAACGGATCATGAATACCTCCTTCGTCCTGCTTCTTGTTTCCTCTGTCCTTCTGACCATACTCGGACTTGTTTTTGCAAAATCCGTTTTGTATGCCTTCGGAGCTTCCGAAGTTACCATTCACTATGCTTATCCCTATCTCCGGATTTATCTTTTCGGAACCATTGCCTCGATGATCGCAACAGGAATGAACCCGTTCATCAATGCACAGGGGTTTTCCAATGTCGGGATGATGAGTGTTTTTGTCGGTGCCGCTGCCAATATTATCCTGGATCCGATTTTTATGTTCGGATTCGGATGGGGTGTACAGGGCGCTGCCTTTGCGACCGTACTTTCGCAGTTTCTTTCTCTGGGATTTGTACTGCGCTTTCTTCTCGGTAAAAAAGCAGAACTGAAACTGAGAGCATCCTGCTTTCATACCGTGAAAGTGAAAACCGTAGGAAACATTGCCAGTCTCGGCCTTGTAAGTTTTATCATGCAGTTTACCAACAGTCTGGTTTCCGTTGTCTGCAATCATATGCTGAGTATCTTCGGCGGAGATATCTATATTTCCATTTACACGATCATTTCCTCCATCCGTCAGATGGTCGAGACTCCTGTCCTTGCGATCACCGACGGGTCTTCCCCCGTCCTGAGTTTTAACTATGGCGCAAAAAAATACGGCAAGCTTCGGGAAGCTGTCCGCATTGTAACCTTCTGGGCAATTTTCTATACGCTTGTCATATGGATACTGATTTCCTTCTTCCCCGGATTTTTCATTTCCATCTTCAGTTCCGACCGGTCGCTGCTTTCTGCCGCCATCCCGCTGCTTCATCTTTATTTCTTCGGCTTTATTTTCCAATCCCTCCAATACAGCGGCCAGAATGTTTTCAAGTCCCTGAATAAAAAGAGACAGGCAATTTTCTTTTCTCTGTTCCGCAAGGTCATCATGGTAATCCCCATGACGCTGATCCTTCCCCGCATCGAAAGTCTCGGTCCGAAGGGCGTTTTCCTTGCAGAACCGATCTCAAATCTCATCGGCGGAATTGCATGTTTTGCGGCCATGTATTTTACTGTCTACGGAAAGCTGGAAAAAAACTGAAAACGGATCTTTTCTCTGCAATCTTACGCACAGGCAAAATTTCTGTTCCGTTTTATTCCGACATATCGGTCCCGTTTGCAAGATGAACGGTATATCCGTTATAATCAATGGTTCCGTTATTCGACAGGGTATTTACGTAACTGTCTCCTGTCAGCTTCCAGGTACAGCCGGAACCTATGGTCATCGAGATCTCCTTTGCGGTATTGTCGCTGTTTACGGCTCCCGTAAGCGTACTGCTGTTTGAAAGATTCAGATTGACGGTGCTCAGGCTGTCTGCCGTAATATTCCCGTTCAGTGTCTGGTAATCCACCGTAAACAGAACACTTCCTCCGTTCTCTCCGAAAGTCCCCCATTCCGATGCTGCCGCTGCACGAAGCAGAATGCCGCTTCCGAAATTCAGCGTCGTGTTTTTCAGTTCGATCTTTGCATCTGTGTTTGTCACAAAGAACATGGGCGCTGTTGTAAACTGCGCGGAATCCGAATGGATGGAAAGTGTGGAATCCGCAGCGGTAAATGTTCCCGTGCCTTTGCCTGCATCACCGGACATGCTCTGATAGATCAGGATGCCCGCATCATCTATGCCGCCGTTTGCCCTTCCCGTTCCGGAAGCCGTCAGGGTGGAATTCTTAACCGATGCGGAATTTTTCCCTTCGATCACCGCAATATCGGATCCGGCGGCATCTCCCGTACAGGTATCCGCCGTAATGCTGCCCGTGGAATAAATGCAGGGAGAACCTTCTCCGGAAGTATTCAGCCTGCTGTTGCTTACCAGTATGGTTCCTTCCCCTCTGTCCGTTGCCGCTGCCGCACAGTGGGAACCGGAAGTGGCAATCGTCACATTATCCGCCGTGATCTCTCCGCCGTAAGACGCATCCAGCCCCCTGGAGGAATTCCCCTCTGTGGTAATGGTGCTGTCGCTGATATGGACGGTTGCGCCGCTCCCCGCTGCAAAGACCGCATTCGCGCCGCCTGCGTTGGATGTGATCGTAAGTCCGGATGCAGTGATGTTGCTGTTCTCCCGGGCAAGCAGCACCGCGTTCAGTCCGTAAAATTCGCTGTTCTCCGTATTCGAGGAATCCCCTGTTTTATCCAGTCCCGAATTTGAGATCGTCAGATTTCCCCCTCCTGAAACAACAACGGCGGAATCATCCGCCGTTGTGCTTGATATCGTTTTTTTATTGATGGTCTGTGTGGCCGTTACATTCATGCTTCCGTTCGTGGTCACGTTGGCGCTGCTCTGCTGACTGCCCTGAACCGACTCTCCGGATTGACCGCCCTGTCCCGGATTTTTTCCTTCTCCGCCAGGCGTTCCGCCCGGGCGTATTCCTTTCTCAACGGAACTTACGGTGTCGCCGTCCATAGTCACGGTGATATAATCATCCGCCTTCAGTTCTTCGAGCTTACTCTCCTGTCCGCCCGATGTAAATTTTGTGCTGTCTGTTACCGTGATGGTCTTACTTTCACCCGTAAGCGTGATCCGGTCTTCTCCGTTCATCCCGGGCGGGGTCTGCCCGCTCTCCTTGGACGGCTGGCTCTGGTCTGCTGCCTGCGATATATCTCCGCTTGGTTTTTCCGGCGGCTGTTGGCCATTCCCGTTCTGATTCTGACCGTCCGGCTGCTTTCCTCCCTGCATTTCCTTCAGGGTCCCTTCCGCGATCGTAATTTTCTTTCCGTCTATCGCCGTGATCTTGCCGTAAACCGTATTTGCATTCCGGTCTGCTGCCTGCAGTGAAGTTCCTGACTCTCCTGCCGTACCGGTACTCGAAATTCCCGCCGCATGTACCTTGTCCTGTGTTACCTTGCTGCTTTGTGCACAGCCTGCCAGAAGACAAAGCGCCACAGCAGATATCCCCAGTATTTTCAAAGTTTTAGTCATCTTCCGTTTCCCGTTTATAGGTTTTCCTTTCCTGGAATTTATTTTCAGAAACCCATGCTTTTTTGCATTGCTAAACGGTATAACAGAACCGGCTTAAATTAAACTGAATAGATATCCGATAAAAAATGACTTTTTTCTTACGCCGGATACTCTTCCGGACGGTACACGATCTCTTCCCGTATTTCTTCCGCTTTCTCCTGACCGAGGAAACGGGCGATGATGGCGAGTGCAAAGGGAATGGCGCATCCCACCGCGCGCCCCGTGATAATCCTGCCTGTGACCGTGACCGCCTCGTTCGTTACATCTGCTCCGTCCATTTCAGGGTCACATCCGGGATAACAGGTTGCCGGCTTCCCGTCCAGGAGTCCGAGTCCGGCCAGAATAGTCGGAGCCGCACAGATGGCCGCCAGATCTTTTCCCCCCTCTGCAAAAGAAAGGATTTCATCCGTAAGCTTTTTGCAGGCTTTGAGATTTTTGGTTCCCGGCTGACCGCCCGGAAGAATGATCATGTCACAGTCCTCAAACGAAAAAGAATCCAGATCCGTATCCGCACGGACATAAACACCCTGAGAGGACTTTACCTCTCTTTCTTTTTTTATGGATACTGTCGTTACCTCTATTTTGGCGCGGCGCAGAAGATCCACCGTAATCAGCGCTTCCACCGTTTCAAACCCTTCCGCAAGAAATAAACCTGTCTTTATCATAAGATCTCCTTTCCCATAGAACGCCCGGCTGCCTGATCTGCCTGCTGTTCTTCCTGTCTGTTCTGCCTGCTGTTCTTCCTGCCTGTTCTTCCTGATTGTTCTGCCTGCTGTTCTTCCTGCCTGTTCTTCCTGATTGTTCTTCCTGCCTGTTCTTCCTGCCTCTTTATCCTGATTGCCGAACCGGTCTGTCCCGTCCCTGCCTGAAATGATTTTCAGCTTTCGTTTGTCCTGTTCTGGTTTTTGTCCTCGATCAGGGTATCCCGGAAATTTTTGGAATCAATGATGCAGATCCATGTTTTTCCGACATTCATCGTGATCTCGTTTCCTTCCATATCATAATAATGTGTGATGCCGAATTCCCCGTCCTTTTTCACGCTGACCGGAATGGCTCTTCCGTTGGTAATATAGTATCCGTAGGAATCCGCGTGAATATTGATGTCCAGATAATCCGTCGTGGAGTAATGTCCGATTGCCGCATACTGCAGGATAATGTTTTTTACTTTGATCTGCCCTTCATCCCCCTTATGTTCCTGTCCGTACTGATACCGGTAATACAGACCGTCCTCCTCATGATATTCAAACTGCGGGCGGTTGTACCCGTAGCCCGGTATGATATAGTATCCTTCCAGACTGATGGCCGGATCCAGCTTCACTTCTTTGTTTCCGACCGGAAATTTGAAGTGCCCTGTATAAGACGGATCATAATTCTGGTCATAACCGAGTTTTGCAATGATCTCATTTAATCTGCTCCCGCTGGTATAGGCATTGTGCGGGCTCCTCTTATCTTTGGAACGATAAAAGGCCGGGTATCCGGAATTATCGATTCCGTTGACATCATCGTTATTCTTTAAATATGGCAGGGCAAAAGTCGACTGCCCGTAGTGCACCGTAATGGCATCATACTCTTTTCCGAAATATGTGTAATAAGTCCGCATACTCCGGCAGGATCCTATTCTCTCCAGATCATCGTAGTCTTCCATGATGGACATAAACCGGTTCATGATCCCTTCCACCGGTGCTTCGTAAACAACGCCCGCGCGGTTGATCCCGTACTGCGGCTGGGCCTGCTTGTCGTTGCTCATCATAATGGCAATCGGCCGGCGGTTCGCAATTTTTACATCCGTCATTTCCCCGGTCAGATAGGACTGGATCTTTCCGTCTTTTTCCGCCCGTTCATAGACAGAAGCTTCTGTCTCTGTTTCCGCATCCGAAGGAGACTCTGTTTCCGCCTCCGTGGTGACAATGATCTCCTTTGTTGTTTCCGGAACGGCTGCGGTCGTGGCTTCCGTTTCCGCCGTCTTTGCTTTCCCGCACCCGGAAAGACCTGTCAGGATTGCAGCAAATATCAGGATATGCCGCAGAAGGGCTGCATTGAATTTCGGCTTTTTCGCCATTCGGTTTATCCCCTTTTCTCCGAAATAACTTCTTAAAATATTTTACACTTGTTTCAAAAAGAAATAAAGCTTCCGGCAATTTCTTTTTTGTTGACGCATTCCGGGAAATATCCGATAATACTAATCACGGAGAAAACTATGGAAAAGAAAAAAGCGTATCTGATCCTGGAAAACGGCCGGATCTTTGAAGGGTACCGTTTCGGCGCGGAAAAGGAAACAGCCGGAGAACTTGTTTTTACCACCGGCATGTGCGGATATATTGAAACACTGACCGATCCCAGCTACTTCGGGCAGATTGTGATGCAGACCTATCCGCTGATCGGGAATTACGGAATAATCGGAGAAGATTTTGAGGGCAGTTGTTCTGTTCGCGGCTATGTTGTCCGTGAGTGGTGCAGCGGGCCCTCTAATTTTAGAATGCAGGGGGATCTGGACAGCTATCTGAAGGAACAGGATATCCCCGGGATTTACGGCGTAGACACACGGGAGATCACCCGCATCATCCGCGAAACAGGCGTAATGAATGCCGTGATCGAAAACCACCCCTTAGACGATGCCGGAAGACTCAAAACCTTCCGCATTGAAAATGCGGTAAGCTCCGTAACGCGCGGGTCGGTCGGGATTTTTCCCGCCTCGGATCAAAGGGAAAAGTACCGTGTCGCCCTTCTCGACTACGGGGTAAAACAGAATATCATCCGTTCCCTCACGCAAAGGGGCTGTCTTGTCACGGTCTATCCTGCTTCGGCTTCTGCGGAAGAAATCCTTTCCGGCAATCCTTCCGGCGTCATGCTTTCGAACGGCCCGGGGGATCCTGCGGATGCGGTTTTTGAGATTGCGCAGATCAGGAAGCTCCTCGGAAAAATCCCGCTCTTCGGCATCTGCCTCGGCCACCAGCTTACGGCACTTGCTGCAGGCGCAAAGACCTATAAATTAAAATACGGACACCGCGGCGTAAACCAGCCGGTAAAGGATCTGGAAACCGGACACACCTGCATCACCACACAAAATCACGGCTATGCGGTCGATGCCGCTTCCATCCCGTACGGCAGGCTCCGCTACGTGAATGCAAATGACAATACCTGCGAGGGAATTGATTACCCGGAATGGAATGCATTTACCGTGCAGTTTCATCCCGAAGCCTGCGCCGGCCCAAAAGACACCGGCTTCCTGTTTGACCGTTTTCTTTCGATGATGAAGGAGGTACCGGATAATGCCTCTTGATCCCAGAATTAAAAAGGTACTTGTGATCGGATCCGGTCCCATTGTGATCGGACAGGCGGCGGAATTCGATTATGCCGGCACACAGGCCTGCCGCGTTTTGAAAGAAGCCGGTGTCAATGTAGTGCTCTGCAATTCCAATCCCGCAACCATCATGACCGATCAGGCCATGGCGGATGAAATTTATCTGGAGCCTCTGACTCCGGAAACCATAAAAAGAATTGTCCGAAAAGAACATCCCGACAGCATCCTCGCAAGTCTCGGCGGACAGACCGGTCTTACGCTTGCCATGCAGTTGGACAAGGAAGGTTTTTTTGAAAAGGAAAACGTACGGCTTCTCGGAAGCGATGCAAAAGCGATCTCCCGTTCGGAAGACCGTGAACTTTTTAAGGAAGCCATGCTGGAAATCGGACAGCCCGTGGTTCCGTCCGATATTGCAAATACCGTGGAGGATGCGCTGAAAACCGCGGAAAAGGTCGGTTACCCCGTGATCGTACGCCCTGCCTTTACCTTAGGAGGCGCCGGAGGCGGGAAAGCGGATAATCCGGATGAACTGAAGATCATTGCACAGACAGGCCTCGATGCTTCCCCCATCTCGCAGATCCTGGTGGAAAGAGCTATTTTCGGCTGGAAGGAAATCGAATTTGAAACCATGCGCGATGCAGCCGGAAATGTGATCGCCGTCTGCTCCATGGAAAACCTGGATCCGGTCGGTGTTCATACCGGAGACTCCATTGTAGTGGCTCCCACACAGACCTTATCCGACAAAGAATTCCAGATGCTTAGAAGCGCATCGCTTGCCATCATCACGCACCTCAATATCATCGGCGGCTGCAACTGTCAGCTTGCCTTAAATCCGGACAGCTTTGAATATGCGGTCATCGAAGTAAATCCGAGAGTATCCCGTTCCTCCGCACTGGCCTCCAAGGCGACCGGCTATCCGATCGCAAAAGTCACAACAAAAATTGCATTGGGCTATACGCTCGATGAGATCAAAAATGAAATCACCGGAAAAACCTGTGCCTGTTTTGAACCGGCGCTCGACTACATCGTGGTGAAGATGCCCAAATGGCCCTTTGATAAATTTGCGGACGCTTCCCGTACCCTCGGCACACAGATGAAGGCAACCGGAGAAGTCATGTCCATTGCGCCGAATTTTGAAATGGCCCTGATGAAGGCGGTCCGCGGCGCGGAGACCGGTCTCGATACATTAAACCGTACGCCTGATGAGGACGATGCTGCCGTTCCGGTCCGGGAGAGACTCTTCCGTGTGGATGACCACCGTCTCTTTACCATTTTCGAAGCCTTGAAATCCGGCATTTCTCCTGCGGATATCCATGCCATCACCAAAATAGATCTCTGGTTTTTATACCATATCCAGCATCTCTCCGATTTTGAAATCCTCCTTTCGAAAGAAGGTCTCACGACCGAACTTTACGAACAGGGAAAGCAATACGGATATCCCGACAGCGTTCTCCTTCGTCTCTCGGGTGCCGGGGAACTTCCGTGCAAAAAAAAGAACGCCGTTTACAAAATGGTGGATACCTGCGCGGCGGAATTCAATGCGGAAACACCTTATTTCTATTCCTGCTTTGACTCCTTCTGCGAATCCCGCACCTTCCGGCGTTCCGGAAAACCGGTAATTCTCGTGCTGGGATCCGGCCCCATCCGCATCGGCCAGGGGATTGAATTCGATTACTCCTCCGTTCACTGCGTGTGGACCCTGAAAGAGCTCGGATACGATGTGGTCATCCTCAACAACAATCCGGAAACTGTATCCACCGATTACGATACTGCCGACCGCCTTTATTTTGAGCCGCTCTGTCCGGAAGATGTATGGCATATCATTCAGGCGGAAAAACCGGAAGGCGTAGTCGTGGCCTTCGGCGGACAGACCGCCATCCGTCTTGCAAAATATCTGGACAGCCGCGGCATCAAAATACTGGGAACCAGCGCGGAATCCATTGATATGGCAGAGGATCGTGAAAAATTTGACGCCCTGCTGGAAAAATTTTCCATCCGCAGACCCCGGGGACAGGGTGTTACAGGTCTCTCCGAAGCCCTGAAAGCGGCGAACGAACTCGGCTATCCCGTGCTGCTCCGGCCTTCCTATGTAATCGGCGGACAGAATATGGTCATTGCCCATAACGATGAGGAAGTACGCCGGTATATGGATATCATCCTTTCCGGAACCATAGAAAATCCGGTCCTGGTGGACCAGTATCTCATGGGAACAGAGCTGGAAGTGGATGTGATCTCGGACGGAAAAGATGTTCTGGTCCCCGGCGTCATGCAGCATATTGAAAGGACAGGCGTCCACTCCGGTGATTCCATTGCCGTTTATCCGCCGTTCTCCATCAGCGATAAAATGCTGAACATCATTCTGGATTGTTCGGAAAAACTTGCCCTGTCCCTAAAGACCAGAGGTCTTATCAATATCCAGTATCTGATCTATCAGAATGAGCTGTACGTGATCGAAGTGAATCCGCGCGCAAGCCGGACCGTTCCGTATATTTCCAAAGTGACCGGTGTGCCCATGGTGGATCTTGCGACCCGTGTCATGGTGGGGCAGCCTTTAAAATCCCTCGGCTTCGGAACGGGTCTTTACAGAATCCCCCCTTATGTCGCGGTCAAAGTTCCGGTTTTCTCTTTTGCCAAGATCACGGATGCCAATGCATCCCTCTCCCCCGAAATGAAATCCACGGGAGAAGTTTTGGGCCTCGGGAGCACTCTGACGGAAGCTCTTTTCAAGGGCCTGATCTCCGCCGGCTACCAGGCTGAAAAGCCGAGACGGGGCGGCATCCTGATTTCCGTGAACCGGCGTGACCAGCCGGAGGTGGTCCACATCGCCCGGAAGCTGGATGATATGGGTTATAAACTGTATGCCACCGAGCGCACGGCAATGGAAATTTCAAGACTCGGCACCCATGTGGAAGTTGTGGGAAAACTCGGAAAGGACAACCGTGTATTTGATCTTCTTGAAAAAGGAAAGATCGACTACATCATTCTGACCGGTTCCACGGAGCCGGATTATATCCGGGATTTCATCCGCTTAAACCACAGGGCCGTGCAGCTTTCCATTCCCTGCCTCACCAGCCTGGATACGGCAAACGCCCTCGCGGATATTCTGGAAAGCCGCTACAACCAGAGCAATACCGAACTCGTGGATATCTGCCATCTCCGGAACGCGCGGCGGGAACTTTCCTTTTCCAAACTTGAGACCTGCGGAAACGATTATATTTTCCTTGAGAATTTCAGCGGAGAAATTTCCTGTCCGGAATCCCTCTGTATCCTTCTCTGCGACCGGCACACGGGAATCGGTGCCGACGGACTGATTCTGATAGAAAACTCCGAAAAAGCGGATGTAAAAATGCGCATGTTCAATGCAGACGGCTCTGAAGGAAAAACCGCCGGAAACGCCATGAGATGCCTCGGAAAATATCTCTTTGATTCCGGCATGATCTCCGAAGATACGGCAAAAATAGAAATGGAAGGACGTATCCATACCGTAAAGCTTTATACCGTAAACGGAAAAGTAACTTCCGCTTCGGTTTCCATGGGAAAGATCTCCCTGAACACAAAGGATGTTCCCGCAGACCTTCCCGTAAAAGAAGCGATTGATTATCCCTTAACCGTTGCCGGAGAAAAATGGCACGTAACCTGTCTTTCCGTGGGAAATCCGCACTGTGTGGTCTTCTGTGACCGTGTGGATGAAGTGGATGTACAGAAAACAGGACCGCTGTTTGAACACGCAAAAAACTTCCCGGAACGGACCAACACGGAATTCATCCGGGTAGTCAATCCGAGCATGATCAAAATGCGGGTTTGGGAAAGAGGAAGCGGTGAAACAAAAGCCTGCGGTTCGGGCGCATGCGCTGCGGCAGCGGCTGCCATAGCAAACGGTCTCTGTGAAAAAAATACCGACATCACCATAAAAGCGGAAGGCGGCGATCTGATCGTAAATATTTCCGATGACGATGCGGTTCTGACCGGGGAAACAAAACTGGTTTACCGGGGAACGGCGGAAGTATAGATATCCCGATTATGATGCAGAACAGTCCCTGCATTTTGGAGAATGGGCCATGGTTGAAAGATCGGTTTTCATCAAAAAGAGTCCGCAAAATACGCTCAAAGCTGTCTGATAAAATAAAAAAAATGCCGCCTGCTGAATTTATACAGGCGGCTTTCTTTATTTCACTTTTTGATCAATTTTCGTTTTTTGCTTTGCTCTTGTTTTGGATCCGTTACTTTTTTGGTCTGTTTCTTTTTTATCTGCTTTGGTTCTGTCTGTGTCAGCTTTTTCTGTCCCGGATCTGTCTGCCTCTGTCCTTTTTGTTTCGGTGCATCAATACGGCGGAACATGGCAAACAGGATGGCAGAATTCCCGTTGTTGCCCCAATACTGCAGATCCACGCGAACCCATTGTTTTCCTCCGTCTGTGGGGCACTCGGAAAAAGCGCTTCCCCTGCACCTTATTGCCTCACGGAATGTTTCCCTCAGCTTTTTTCTGGATTCCTCTGAAAAATGATTCTGGTAGGCCATTCCCGTATCCAGAACCTTTTCCCCGTATCCGAATTCCTCATTGTATTTTTTATTCACCCGGAGCTCTCTTGTGTTTTCTTCATCAAACTCGAAAACCGCGACCGGCAGGGCAATGCTGTTGAACAGAAGATCAATATGCGACTGCCTTGACCAGAGCACTTCCGCAATATCCCCTATGCTTTCAGCCGGTTTCTCTGCAGGCTCCTGAGAAATTCCGTTTACCAGCGCCTCATATTCATTCACCGGCATGGGACGTGCAAAATAGTACCCCTGCACATAACCGCACCCGATATCTTCGAGAAATTCCTTTTGCTGTCTTGTTTCCACTCCCTCTACGATAACCGGAAGCTCCAGCCAGCCAGCCGGCCATGCGGATCACAGATGCAAGAATGCGCGTGCCCCTGTCATTTTCCTCCTCGGACGAAAGAAACTTCATGTCGATCTTCAGGATGTCGATCTGAATATCCTTCAGTGTATTTAAGGAAGAATACCCGCTGCCGAAGTCATCCATCATGATAAGAAATCCCTTCTTATGGAGCCGGTTTATCACCTCCCGCATAATAGCCGGATTTTCCATATAGGTACTTTCCGTGATTTCCAGATTCAGAAGTTTCGGCGGGATCCGGTATTTTTCCGCAAGTCCGGAAATAAGATCCACCAGTTTCGGGTTATAGAGATTTACCCTTGATATGTTCACGGAAACGGGACCCGGGGTTTTTCCTTCCTCCAGCCATTTACGCAGCAGCCGGCACACCCGTTCCCATATATAATAATCCAGTTTTCCGATAAAGCCATTGTGTTCAAATACCGGAATAAATTCTCCCGGCGGGATCAACCCTTTTTTAGGATGCTGCCAGCGGGTCAGCGCTTCCGCGCCATATGGTTTTTCTGTCTTCAGGTTATACTTCGGCTGAAGGTAGATGATGAACTGTCCTTCGTCCAGCGCCTGCTGCATTTCATTGACAATCCGCTGTTCTTTCAGAATGCTGTCCCGCATTTCCTGCCGGTAATAACAGAGCGGTGCGAATTTCTTTCTGCACTCTGTTGCTGCCAGCGCGGCGCGCGAATACATGGCGCCTACATCCATACCGGGATCATCCACCACATACACGCCAAGGGAAACCCGGAGCATATAGTCCTGTTTATATGCCGAAATTTTACGGCCTACTTCTTCGGAATGTTTCCAGATTATTTCTTCATCAAAGGGTCTGCAAATGGAAAAAATATCCGCTTCGATCCGTCCGTATGTGCAGCAATCTGCTTCCATGCCCTCTTTCCGGAGCAGGCCTGCCACATAATTCAGAAACTGATTTCCCTCTTTTTCTCCCCAGAAGAAATTGAATGTCCGGAACTGATCAATGTTCAGGCACAGAATGACAAACTTTTCGGCAGGATGCTGATCCAGAAGCAGTCTTGTTTCCTCAAAATATTTTGTACGGTTGAAGAGACCGGTCAGGGCATCGTGTTCATTGGCAAATTTTACCTGATCCAAAATATTAAGCTGGCTTCTCGCGATCGCGTTTTTAAGCCGGGAAAGCAGTATATTCGGCGCACACGGTTTCGGAACAAAATCCCACGCTCCCAGGTCCAGTGCCCTCTGCTCGTTTTCGTTGTCGCTGGATCCTGTCTGTACCAGAATAGGCAGGTTCATATACGGCGTGCCCGGCAGCTTTTTCAAGAATGTGAACCCATCCATAACAGGCATCATAATATCCAGGATAATAGCCGCAACTTCCTTTTTTCTGTTCAGGATCTCATATGCCTCCTGACCATTTTCCGCTTCCACAACATCATATTCTGTCAGGAGAATATTCCCCAGGATCTTACGATTGATCCGATTGTCATCCACAACCAGAATGATCTTTTTTTCAATGATATTTCGCCTCATGACCCGTCCCTCCTTTCCCCGGCTTAACCAATACATAAGTCCCTGAATGGCGTTGATCCCCTGCTTTGAATTTCAAGGGGAAGTCACCGCACACTCACGGAAATATCCGCCGATCATGCAAGAACAGCCATACCTCTCTTGTTCTATAAGAATATCATGAGGCGGTTAAAATATCCATACCGGAAATAAATCCTGCGGCGGTGTTTATCCTGCCTGAAATTACATTTTAAGGTAAAAAAAACAATAAAAATATTCCTGCATCACCGGATTTTCCGAACCTTCACAGATTTGCGAACTGTACGTTGTCTTTTAATTTTACATGCTGTATGATGGAATCAAAAAGCCGGTGTATCTTAGGATTTTGCCCGATCATCCGGTTTTGTATGCTTTAATTTCATGTCTTCTTTTATAGGTGTATCCGAGAAGTTTTAGTGATGCTGCGCGGAAGGCAAAGATTCTGAAGCCGTTTTTCCGTCCTGCATCGGAAAGGTACGGTTAAAAAAATGAAGAAAATGTTTAAGGAATTACTTCACTTTAAATGGGCAGTCTTTTTTATTCTTCTTACCGTGATCGGTTCCGTCGTTGCCAATTTAGCCCTTCCCATGTATCTGTCAAATGTCATCAACACCGCCATTCCCGCCCGCGACATGGGGGGAATCGTTTCGATCGGCGGGACCATGCTGCTGTTCGTGCTTCTGGGAATTGTCTGCAGCGTGATTACCGGTCTTCTGGCATCCGTGGTGTCTGTCGGACTGGGAAAAAATGTCCGCAGCCAGGTCTTTCGGAAGGTACAGTATTTTTCCCAGACCGAATTCGATAATTTTTCGACTTCTTCCCTGATTACAAGGACCAATAACGATGTGATACAGGTCCAGACCTTTATCAACATGCTCCTCCGGGTCTGTCTGATGGCTCCGATCATGTGCATAGGCGGCATCATCATGGCCCTGGCCAAAAGCGTGACCATGTCCATGATTTTGCTTGTTTCCATGCCGGTCATGATTATTTTTGTTCTATTGGTTGCGAAGGTTGCGACTCCCTTATCCACAAAGCTGCAGGGAAAGCTCGATGAGATCAACCTCGTCACACGCGAAAAGCTTACGGGGATCCGCGTCGCACGGGCTTTCGGAACAGAAGACTTTGAGGAAAAACGCTTTGATAACGTAAACCGCGACTTCATGAAAACCGCAATCAAAATGAATACCGCCATGGGCATCATGATGCCGGGTTTAAGTCTGGTCCTGTATGCGACCATGGTGGCCCTGATCGGTTTCGGCGGCTATCAGATCATCCATTTGACCTCCGTTCCGATCGGCGATGTCATTGCCGTCATTCAGTATGTGATGCAGATCATGATGGCCGTGATGATGCTGTCCATGGTATTTGTCATGTATCCCCGGGCTGCTGTTTCCGCCCAGAGGATCAATGAGGTCCTGGATACAAAGCCGGTCATTACGAACGCGGAAAAAGCCGTAACCCGGACAGAAAAAAAAGGCTATGTTTCCTTTCGGGATGTTACCTTCTCCTTCCCGAATGCCGCTTCTCCCGTTCTGAAAAATATTTCTTTTGATTCCGGACCCGGTGAAGTTACGGCAATCATCGGCTCAACAGGCAGCGGGAAGTCCTCTCTGGTAAATCTGATCCCGAGATTTTATGATGTCCAGCAGGGAGAAATCCTGGTTGACGGTGTGAATGTGAAGGATTTTGATACGGAAACGCTGCGGGGAAAAATAGGCATTGTTCCCCAGAAAGCATTTCTGTTCAAAGGTACCATCGCCGAAAACGTCGGTTACAGTGAAGAAAACATGTCCGAAAAAGAGATCGAACATGCCGTAAGCATTGCGCAGTCTCTGGATTTTGTCATGGCAAAGGACGGCGGTTTTGAGGCTTCCATTTCTCAGGGAGGGACCAACGTATCCGGCGGCCAGCGTCAGCGTCTGGCAATTGCCCGGGCAATTGCCCGCAATCCGGAAATCTATATTTTTGACGACAGTTTTTCGGCGCTGGATTTTAAGACCGATGCTGCCCTTCGCAAGGCACTGTTCGCCGAAGCCAAAGATGCAACCGTGATCCTTGTCGCACAGCGGGTGAGCACCATCATGCATGCCAACCGGATCCTGGTACTCGAAGACGGAAAATGCGTGGGGATGGGCACACACAGCGAGCTGCTTGAGAGTTGTGACGTGTATAAGGAAATCGTATATTCTCAGTTAAGCAAAGAGGAGGCATGACCGATGAAAAACATAAAAAACAAGACGATTAGTTTTAAGGAAGTCTTTGGCCGGCTTTTCCGCTTTATGAAACCCTACCGAAAGGGACTGATCATATCCGTTATCTTTATTGTTTTTGCATCTTTGTTTAACAGCCTGGGACCGTTTATTCTTGGAAAGGCTACGGACTCGATGCTTGGTCTTGTGCTGAACGGAACCCCGGTTGCCGCCGGCATCAAAAAATTTGTGACCATCCTGATCATTCTGGCCATTACCTATATCCTTTATGCCGTGTTCAAATATATCAGCACCTGCATTCTGGTACGTGTTTCCCAGAAAACCATCTATGACTTAAGACGCCGTGTGGATGAAAAATTCAAGAAACTGCCTTTGAACTATTTCGACACCAACACGTACGGCGATATCCTCAGCCGGATCACAAATGATGTGGACACGATCTCCAACAGCCTGCAGCAGAGCCTGGATCAGATCGTAACGGCAATCACGGCTGTTATCTGTATTTTTGCCATGATGCTTTTCATCAGCCCGATTTTAACCCTGATCGGCGTCATTACCGTACCGGCCGCACTGATCATCTCCATGAAGATCGCAGGAGCTTCCCAGAAATATTTTAAGGAACAGCAGGAAACGCTGGGTGAGATCAACGGTTATGTGGAAGAACTCTATTCCGGGCATAATATCGTAAGCGCCTACGGTACAGAAGAAAGAACCATTTCCGTCTTTGAAAATACCAACGAAAATCTTTACAGCAGCGGATGGAAATCCCAGTTCATGTCAAGCACGCTCATGCCGATCACCCAGGGAATGACGAATATCGGGTATGTCGCGGTTGTTGTGGTAAGCGGTGCCCTGGTAATCGGCGGAAGAATGACCATAGGCATGATTCAGTCTTTCATTCAGTATTTAAGGCAGTTCTCACAGCCCATCAACCAGACTGTCCAGATCGCCAACGTGCTGCAGTCTACTGCAGCGGCAGCTACCCGGGTATTCGAGTTTCTGGATGAAAACGAAGAAGTTTCCGAAACCTCCAATCCTGTTATTCCGGAAAAGATCGACGGCAGCGTTCAGTTTGAGCATGTCCAGTTCGGATATGTGCCTTACCACCTGCTCATGCATGATGTAAACATTAAAGTGGAGGCAGGCAGCAAGATTGCGATCGTCGGACCGACCGGTGCCGGCAAGACAACCCTCATTAACCTGCTCTTACGTTTTTATGATATCAATTCCGGACGGATATCCGTAAACGGCGTCGATATCCGGGATATGAAACGAACCGTTTTGAGGGAAACATTCGGCATGGTGCTGCAGGATACCTGGCTGTTTACCGGAACCGTTATGGAAAATCTGAGATACGGACGTCTTCATGCCACAGATGAAGAAGTGATCAAGGCGGCTAAAGCCGCCCGTGCAGACTCTTTCATCAAAGCACTGCCGAAGGGATATGATTTTATGCTTCAGGAGGGTGCAACAAATCTGGCTCAGGGTGAACGCCAGCTGCTGACCATTGCCCGCGCCATTTTGTCCGACAACCCCATTATGATTCTGGATGAAGCAACAAGCTCTGTGGATACCAGAACCGAAGTTCTTATTCAGGAAGCAATGGCGACCCTTATGAAGGGCAGGACAAGCTTCATCATTGCACACCGGCTTTCAACCATTAGGGATGCAGATATGATCCTGTACATGGAAAACGGAGATATCAAGGAAACGGGAACGCATCACAGTCTGATGGACAAGAACGGGCTTTATGCAAAGCTCTACAACAGCCAGTTCGCGAACGACAACGGATAACGAAAACCCCTAAAAGAGTTTTCGACAGATTCCTCTCTTTCAAAAAAAGGAACAGGCCCGCCGATTCATTACCGGCAGGCCTGTTTTTTGCATTCCTTTTTGCATTTTCTATCCGTACTTGTACGGCATTGCTTCCTGAAAGCCTTTATGGCTCTGCCGCAAAACCTGTTCTCACTTTTTCCCGCTGAACCCCCCGGGATTGAACACTCTCGGAAAGCAGCCGGGCAGCAGCATCGGACGGGAGTGGCTTTGAATAATAAAAGCCCTGCACGACATCACAGTTGATCTGCCTTAAAAAGGCGATCTGTCTTTCCTCCTCGATTCCTTCCGCGATGGTCATGATATTCAGCTGGTGCGCCATCCGTATAATGGACTGAATGATGACCTTTGCCCGGTCAGAATCTGCCAGCCCCTTAAAAAAGCTGCGGTCCAGCTTCAATGTATCAAAGGCAAGATAATTCAGAATGCCCAGGGAAGAATAGCCGGATCCGAAATCATCAATGGACAGGCGCATCCCCGCATTATGAAACTGACCTGCAAGCACAACAACTGCCGGTTCGTTTTCCGCTGCAACCGTTTCCGTAAGTTCCAGTTCCAGCAGGCCGTGCGGGACACGGTATCGATCTGCAATGGCACAGAGCTCGGAAACAAGGTTTGTATTTTTGAGATGCACGCGCGAAAGATTTACCGAAATGATGATCTCCGGCATCTCATTGTCTATCCATCGGCGGATTGTCCGGCAGACCTGTTCAAACATATAATAATCCAGTTTTGCAATAAATCCGTTCTTTTCAAAGATCGGTATGAAGTCATTCGGGCAGATCAGCGAGCCGTCCTTCTTCTGCCAGCGGACAAGCGCTTCCATGCCTGCAATGCTGTTGTCCGAAATCCTGTACTGCGGCTGCAGATAAAGTTTGAATTCTTTATTTTCCAGTGCGCCGTTCATTTTATCTTCAATGAGCTGTACTCTCTGCGCCTCTTTTTTCATGGCATCGTCATAGAAAAGATATTCAGCTTTGTCCGTCTGCTTGGCCGCCTTGTGTGCCAGCATTGCTTTTTCAATGGCCTCGCCGATATTGCTGTCTTGTTTTTTGCAAGTACTTTTTGGACAAAGTTGCAAAACATTTTTGGACATTGTTGCATGTCCAAATTGGACAAAGTTGCAAAGCTTTGGCTAGTCGTGTTCGGACCAGCCATTTGATGCTTTGCAGACACTTCTAATCGTTACAATATGAGGCCCGGGAACGAGAACCCTGAATCCTGATCCTCATATGCATGTTCTTTAAAATGCTGGAATTTATCACCCGGATTTTTATAGTGGATGAAATTACCAATGTATCTTAAGCCTCCTTCACTGCGTTTATAATCATCCATAAGATCCGGGACGGATTCATTCATTTCCTGATAACGCTCCTAAAGGTTTTGATATACATCTTGTCCTTTGAAAACTTTATTGTCCTTAGTCATTGTTGCTTACCTCCTGACTGCTGATTCTTGAAAGCGCCTCATTGATGCTTGATTCACGTAAGCGGTTGTTGACGCCTGGGAATAAAATCAGTTCCACATGATGCGTAAGCCTGCCAATCAGAGCGGTTGTCATGCGCTGATCATAAAGAACATTTACCCACTGTGAGAATTCAAGATTTGTATTGAGGATCACTGATTTCCGCTCATGTATTTCAGAAAGATAATCAAAAAGAAGCTGTGAACCGGTACGGTCATATGGGACATATCCGAATTCATCCAGTATCAGTATCCGGGCAGTGCCGAGCTTTTTCTTCAATGCAGTGAGGGTCCTTTTACTCTGATTCTCGGAAAACAGGTTGATAAGCCCGGCAGTGCGATAGAATCTCACCGGTATTTCCTGATTACAGGCAGCCATGCCGATCAGGATGGAAAGCATGGTCTTTCCTGTTCCGGTTCCGCCATACATGATGACGTTTTTACCGGCATGATAGAAATCGAGGTTTAACAGGCTTTGGCAGCTGGTCCCCTCTGGAAAATCGATCTCATCCGTCCTGAATTCTTCCACAAGATATCTGCGTGGAAAGCCTGCGGTGTTGAGATATTTACTTTTTCGTTTCATGGTCCGGTATTCAAGTTCATTTGTCAGAAGATTTAAAAGGTATTCCTGCGGTGTATCTCCTTCCTGCTCGAAAGCCTGTCCTGCAAAGTTTACAGAAAGCCTGAGCTGCTTACAGCATTCTGTAATGGATTTTTCCATATCAGCCATTGGATGCGCCTCCTTTCCCCAGAGCTGCATCCAGCAGTGCTAAATCATTTCTGAATGGAATGATTTTCTGCTGCGGCAGTAAGGATTCATTTCCAAGTGGCGGCAGAAGAGGTACATCTGCGTAAGTGCGCCTGTAGAGATTCTGCAGACTATCCGGGTCTGCTGCATTAAGACGGACCGCTTCATCCACTGTTCTGACAGCACTGGTAAATCCAGTCCTGTCAGTAAGCTCAGCTAATACTTTCAGTACCCGGCCACGGTCTTTGCTTTCACAGCTATCCATGTATATCTGCATGGTCTGGGGCATCATATCATAGATGCCGCTGTTACGAAGTGAACGGGGCTTTCTGGCGATATATGTAAGATATGGCAGCCAGTCCATCCTTTCATGATCATTGCCATAGAGACGCTTATGGCGGACAACTTCGTGCATGTCCCTGTCCATTACAATCACATATGATGAAGTGATTTTTAGGCTGGCCACGGATTCACAGAATGCCGGAGAAGCAGAATAATGGTGTTTTCCTGCATCCAATGTAAACTTGCCATATTTATCGGTTGCTGCGGTTATGTAGCGGGCAGTGTCAAACGGAACGGATGGAAGTGGCAGTAAACGTGCCTTATCTTCTTCGAATAGCTCGCTGATAAAGCGGTTTTTATCATCATAGTGTTCACGCTGCATATCAATTTCACAACGTCCCAGAAGATGAATGTTCTCTCCCGCAAGATCATCGAATCGAGGCACTGGCACAAGTTCATTGCGCCGCAGGTAACCAACCTTGTTTTCAACATTTCCCTTTTCCCATCCGGATTCGGGATTCATGAATACCGGCTTAATACGGTAGTGTTCACAGAAACGCTGAAAACGTTCTGTTACATTTCGCTCGCCGCCTTGGATGATCTCTGTAACAATAGTCCTTGTATTATCGAACCAGATTTCAGCAGGGGCGCCACCGATATGATTAAATATGGCGGCCATGCCTTCCAGAAGGCACTCCATGTTTTCTCCATAGTTAAGCTGCAGGAATCCTCCATTACTGTAGGGGAAACTGAGGACCAGGTACTTGGCTTCATGATGAAGTTTTCCGTTTTCATAGAAATCAGCGGTCCCAAAATCAGCTTGTGCTTCGCCTGGGTAATGATTCAAAGGAATATACCCATCGGTTCGTTTTAACCGAAGTTCCTCTTTTCTGGTTTTTACATAGGCAGCAATAAGCCGATAACTGCAGCCAAAGCCTTTTGCCTCATCTATGAGACGTTTGTATACTCTTTGGGCCGTATGCCGTTGCTTTCTTGGTGCAAGCTTATCTGCCTGCAGCCATTCATCAATCAGTGGTTTGAAAGAATCAAGTTTTGATTCATGTATTTCCTCTGATGCCGCTGTTGGTGATGGACTGTTAAAATCCTCCATATCCACGTATTTACTGATGGTCTTGCGATTAAGACCGGTTTCAGATGCTATTTGGGAAATGTTCTTATCTTGTTGATAAAACAGTTCTCTGATATGATGTATCTGATCCATTGTAGTTGACATTCTCCTTCCCTCCTTGTCTTTATTGTTTGGTCCACAACAAAGATAAGGTTAATGGTTTATGGAAATGTCTGCAATGGATCTTTTAATGAAATGACTCACACTTGGTGGCTGCCACTTAGGCGCAACACCGTTCCATTGAGTCATGATACAAAGCTTTGCAATTATGTCCAATTTGGACATGCAACTATGTCCATTTTTGTTTTGCAACTTTGGGTAATTCTACTATGCAATAAACAGTCCGCGGTTGGCATACAATTCATGCTGAGAATACAGAATGTCTTGCATCCGGCCGCATGTGAAGCCGGACGCTTCCGGTTAGAACATAAGGCAGATAGAAAGCGTTTTTGAGAGAGGTGATTGCCGCGCTGTGTTCCATGTCTGGAAGGTATGCCGCGTCCGCATCCGGCGCAGGGGGCGCTGCATCAACAGAATAGGAGAAGGAGAGTTTATGAATACGGGAAGGGGAATTTATAAATATGAGGAGGAAAATTTATGAAAAATCAGTTTAAAATGCGCCTGATTTCTTTGATGATGGCGATCGTTATGGCCATGGGGCTGGTGCTGACAGTTTCGGCATCCACCGGTACGACCGTGGATACCACGCCGGTTTCCCTGAAGATCAACGGTCTCACTGCGACGACCACCGATGAGACAGGAAAGCAGAATCAGAGTTTTACCTCCGACGGTACGGTTTATGTGCCTGTCAGCGACCTCGCCGGGACGCTCGGCGAGAGTGTTACCAAGAATGCTGATTCCAATACCGTGGAGATAGGGACCAAGGGGAACGACGCGGCCAATGATGCCGCCTATCTGAAAGAATATTTTGCCATTCCGAACATGGGCGGAACGGTCGATTGGAAAACCTATACTGCCGTATTGAAGAAGCTGGGTGTCAAGAATGTGACCACCTCCGGTACGCTGACGGCTGCTTCCGCTGCCAAGAGCGTGGTGGCGCTGGCGAACATGACCGAGCTGGCCGGTACCTATACCGCCGATGAGGCCAAAACTGCCGTGGCGCGCTATGGCGCGATTTCTGCCGCGGATGCGCCTTACGTTGCCTGTGCGGTTCAAATGAACCTGATCCCCGGCATTGTGGACTTCACTGCACCGCTGACCGGAGATGTGGCATCTGTCATTTTGATGAACGCCGTAGAGGCTTCCGGCAAAGGCCGCAACTTTATCGGATTTTCCAGCGATCCCGACATCGCCGCACGGCTGGTTTCCACATGGAATTCTTTCACGCTCTTTGACGATCCCACGCTGACAAATTTGGGCGTTGCCATTGTGAAGAGCGGTGCGACCACAGGTTATAACCTGAAATACGACGGCAATGCCGCCCGGTTCCTCAGCGGAAACACCATCCAGTACGGCCACAGCGACATTACCCATGCCGTGCAGCTGATGGGGCTGCTGAACCGTGCAGGGCTGATTGCCCGCGTGCAGCTGGAGCCGAAGGTTTCCGCTTACCAGTATCTGCTCGAGTGGAGCGATGGGAAGCTTCCGCCCTCTACGCCTACCTATCAGGTCAAGCAGGTATCGGATGATCTGTACGTCTGCTTTGCCGTGGAATACGATCTGCAGCTGGAGTTTTCCTCCAAGGCCGACCGCAGCGCGTTTGACAAACTGATTGCCACCTATGCCAAGAAGAGCGATGCCAATCCCGACGGCAACGGCATGATCTACGGTGCGTGGTGGCAGCCGCTTTACAGCACAAAGGACGCTATGCCCTCCCCGGAATACCAGCAGATCAACGATGTGGTCGTGCGTGACGGTGCCTACACCATTCATCCGTTCGCCACCAATGAGAAGCTCGACGCAGTTAAGACCGAGGTCACAAAGGATGCACCCGGTCTGACCTGCTCTCCTGTGAAACTCTGGGTGAACGCGGCGTTCTATCGCTACATCACCGGTACTGACCATCAGTAATTGCGGCAACATACTACCCGGGGGCTTTTTGCCTCCGGGTTTTTTTAACAGGGCCCAAGTCCTTTTTCCCACCGGCAGGCAAGCCTGCGTGGGAAACGGACTTTTGGCACTGATATCATATAATTTCCCGAAGCAGGAAGGATTGTTTTTGCAGATGACAAAGAAGAATATAGAAAGAAAGCAGCCCGAAAAAATAAAAAAAGGTTCTTGTCAGACGGACGGGAACGGTTGTATCATCAGATCATAAAGGAGGATCAAAATGAAAACAGTCATTGTTTACAGTTCCATACATCACGAAAATACAAAAAAACTGGCGGAAGCTATTGCAAAGAGCGGCGATGCAGACCTGATCAATGCCGTGAATACGGAAAAAGCAGATCTTACGGGTTATGACAGGATAGGATTTGCATCCGGAATTTATTATGGGAAATATCACAAATCCATTCTGGAATTTGCCGAAAAGAATCTCCCGAACGGGAAGAATATTTTTTATATGCATACGGCAGGAGATCCGCATGAAAATCAGAATGCGGCAATAAAAGCAATTGCGGAATCAAAAGGCTGCCGAAGCCTGGGCACATATTTCTGCAGGGGTTTTGATTCTTTCGGCCCGTTTAAACTGGTCGGAGGGATCAACAAAAACCATCCGGACGAAAAGGAAATATCGGATGCGGTTACTTTCTATCAAGAGTTATCATAAAACAGAAGAGGATTTCCGTTCAGTCGGATGTGCTGTTTCTTCATAGAGACCGGGCTCAGGATATCCAGGAACCGATTTTGTTTTTATTCCCATTTTTTCCATACATCCGGCTGATATCCCACCGTAGCCTGTCTGCCGTTTCGCACGATCGGAGTCTTCAGAATGCTTTGATTTTCCAGCACCTTCCCGTCTTTATCTTCCTCTGAAATATATTTTACAAGCAGCAGCGCATCCTGATCCTTACAGTTTGGATCCAGCAGCTGATCCAGACCGCCTGCTGCCTGTTTTACGCTGCCAAATTCTCCTTTGCTCATTCCCTTTTCTTTCAGATCGATAAACTGAAATCTGATATTTCTTTCTTTAAAATAGCGGATGGCTTTTTTGGTATCAAAGCATTTGCCTGTCCCGAATATCTGAATGTTCATCGAGTTGTTCTCCCGTCCTGTTCTCTTTTATCATAACACAGGATACCGGTTTCCCGAAAACCCAAGAGTTAAAAAAATGGTTTTTGCAGGAGGAACTGCAGAAACTGTTTTGCCGGACTTCCGTGCAATATATACATATAAATTGTGCAGTTTCCTGCATCGTCTGAATATAATCAATAATTTTTTTTCAAAAACGATTCGGAATATGGACATTATAAATAACATACCCGACAAAAAGCATAATTTAACCCCCTTTTATGCATATACCGGTAATCTATAATAAAAAGAAGAAATACGGAAGGACTGGGCGAAAATATGAGCGAAACGATAGTATCCATGGAACATATTTCCAAAACATTCCCAGGTGTAAAAGCGCTTGATGATGTTAAGCTGGAACTGCATGCAGGCGAAGTAATGGCACTTCTCGGAGAAAACGGGGCCGGGAAATCAACACTGATGAAAATTTTAAGCGGTGTTTATACGCGGGACAGCGGAAGCATGAAGATTTTCGGAAAAGAATACGGAGATCTAACTCCCACTGCGGCAAGAGAAGCAGGTGTTGCCATTATCCATCAGGAATTGAATATGTGCCGGCATTTGTCAGTTGTGGAAAACATGTTTCTCGGCAGAGAGATCAAGGGAAAAGTTGCACTTGATAATGGAAAGATGGAAGCGGAAGCAAATAAGTATTTAAAAGAACTGGGGATCCAGATCAGCCCGCGTCAGACGGTAGGAGATCTTCCGGTGTCCAAGCAGCAGATGATCGAAATTGCAAAGGCACTTTCCGTTAATGCAAAAATCCTGATCATGGATGAACCGACATCCGCGCTGACATCCAGAGAGATTACGGAATTATTCCGGATCATCCGAAAGCTGAAAGAACAGGGACGTGGGATCATTTATATTTCTCATCGACTGGAAGAACTTCCGAATATTGCGGATAAAGTAACGATCATGAGAGACGGGAAGTATATCACTTCGGGTAATTTCAAAGATTTTTCAATGGATGATATTATTGCCAATATGGTAGGGCGGGAGATCAAGGAAAAGTTCCCGAAGGTTCACTGTGAAGTCGGAGAAAAAGTATTTGAAGTTAAAAATCTGAATGCAGGAAAAATGGTGCGGAATATCAGCTTTTCTTTATCCAGGGGAGAAATTGTCGGCTTTGCCGGACTGATGGGAGCCGGCCGTACGGAAACGACCCGGGCAATTTTCGGTGTGGATCCGAAGGAAAACGGCGAGATCTTTTTAAACGGCAAAAAAATAAAAATCACATGTCCTTTGGATGCAATTAAAGCCGGTGTTGTACTGGCTCCTGAGGATCGAAAAAAGGACGGTCTGTGCACGAAACTCAGTATCCGGCAGAATATTGCTCTGCCGAATCTGGATATCATCTGCAATAAAGCTGGCGTGATCAATACCAAAAAGGAAGATGCTATCTGCGCGCAGGCAGTCAATGATCTTTCCATTAAGACGCCGACGATTGCAGCGGATGTGAACACGCTTTCCGGCGGGAATCAACAGAAGGTCGTCGTCGGGAAATGGCTTGTGAGAAATTCAAAAGTTGTTATTTTTGATGAGCCGACAAGAGGGATCGATGTCGGAGCAAAAGTTGAAATCTATAATCTGATGAATCAGTTAAAGCAAAAGGGAATTGCGGTTATGTTTGTGTCATCAGAACTTCCGGAGATCCTTGGCATTGCAGACCGGGTTATTGTTATGTGCGACGGCAGGATAACGGGAGAATTGAATCCGAAAGAGACAACACAGAATGATATTATGAAACTGGCAACAATGTTTGAAAATAAGATTGATTCAAAGGACCAGGACAATGAGGAGGGAAAGTGAGATGGGAGCCAAAAAGAAATCGGTGTTTTCAAAACTCTTTGAGATTAGAGGGATGGGGAGCGTATTAACGGCCTTTGCCGGACTCATTGTAATATACATTGTGTTTGGTGTTATCAATACAAAGGTGTTTTCATCACAGAATAATCTGAACCTTCTCCGCTCCATGTCAAAGTATTTACTGATCGGCATCGGGCAGAGCTTCTGCATGATTACCGGCAACATCGACCTTTCCATAGGATCTGTTGTAGGTATGAGCGCAATGATTTCGGCAACGCTGATGTCGCACGGAATGAATATGTATCTGGCAATCCTGATAACGATTATCTGCGGTCTGGTCATCGGCGTTGTCAATGGTTTTCTGGTCGGCAAATTCAAATTACCTCCCTTTATCGCAACGCTCGGAACCATGTTTGTTGCAAGGGGAATCGGCTATATTGTAAATGGAAACCACAATACGGATAACGTGGCAAGCGGAATTGGGAAAAAAGCAGGAGACGCATTTCAGAATTTCTTTTATTACGGAAAGACCCTTGGGATTTTTAATACATTCTGGATCGCACTGGTTATCTTCATCATTTTCTTCTTTATATTATCAAAAACAAGAACAGGAAGACATATCTATGCAATAGGATCCAATGTGGATGCCGCAAGACTTTCCGGTGTAAATGTTATCCAGACCACCGTCAAGGCATATCTCGTCAGTGCATTCTGCGCAATTGTTGTCGGACTGATTCTTTCCGCACAGGCGGGAATGGGAAATATGGATGCAGGAAATATGTATGAAATGTATGGTGTGGCAGCAGGCGTTATCGGCGGAGTTTCACCGCTCGGCGGTTCCGGACTTTTACTGGGAACCTTTGCAGGTGCAGGCGTGTGGCAGGTGCTTGAAAACGGATTGAATATGATCGGTGCACAGGTAGGAATTCAGCGTATCGTTATCGGCGTCATTGTTGTTCTTGCGGTTCTTATGGATGTTTTGCTGCGGAACGGCACCAAAGTCACAAAGAGCGATAAAAAATAAACGGGTATTTAAGGCGGAAATGAAAATCATGAAGCCGGAAAATATAATGTTATCCAAATAAAAGAAGGAGGAAAGAAAGGTTATGAAAAGAAAGGCTTTGGCAATAATATGTTGTGCAACAATGATAGGATTATTAGCGGGTTGCGGCGGTTCTGCGACGACGGAGACAACAAAGGCAGCAGAAACAACCAAGGCAGCGGAAACGACCAAAGCTGCGGAAACAACGAAGGCAGCGGCAACAACGGCAGCGGCAACAACGAAGGCAGCAGAAACAACAGCAGCAGGTACGGTAAAGGCAAGCAAGGCATATAAAATTGCATTGATTACAATGGATTCTGTTGATCAGCACTGGGTATCCCTGAATAAGGGCGCGCAGGAAGAAGCAAAAGCAGACGGTGTAACCGTAAATTTCATGTCTCCCGACCAGAAAGACGATGCGAAGCAGATCGAGTGCATCAACAATGCTGCCAGCGGCGGTTATGATGCTCTGATGGTCGCTGCAAACAGTGAAGATGCAATTTCCGGAGCACTTAAAGAGGCAGTCGGTCAGGGAATGAAGCTTGTTTATGTGGATTCTCCTGCAAACGTGGAAGCGGAAGCAACTTTCTCGACAAACAACGAAGCAGCCGGAGAAGAAGCAGGAAAACAGATGCTGGCCGGACTGAAAGCAAAGGGAGTTACATCCGGTAATATCGGTGTCGTTAATATCAATACTTCAACAAATTCAACAATACTGCGTGAAAAAGGATTCCGTAAAGCTTTGGACGGAAGCGGATTCACCATTCTGGAAACTCAGTATTGTGAAGGCGATGCAGCAAAAGCACAGACAATTGCCGAGAACTATATTACACAGGGTGTTGCAGGTATCTTCGGAGCAAATGAAGGAGCAGCAACTGGAACAGGAAATGCGATCAAGGCTTCCGGAAATTCCAAGATTGTCGGCGTAGGGTTTGATAAATCCGATACCTTAAAGGGATTGATTTCCGACGGCTATCTGTTATGCACAATGGCACAGAACCCGGATCAGATGGGCAAACTTGGTGTTCAGGCCTGTATCGAAGCTCTGGAAGGTCAGAAACTTGGCGGGAAAGTAACGGATACCGGCGTTTCCGTGCTGACAAAGGACAATGTTAGTAAATTTTAATTCAAACAGCTAAAAAAAATGTGCCGCCGGTTGAAATAATCGGCGGTTCATTTTATGATAAAGGTATTACACCATGAAAGGATGGAATTATGAAAAGATCAAAGATCAATCAGGCTTTAAAGGAAATGGAAGAAATGATTAAAACATACCGGTATTTTCTTCCGGGCTTTTGTGATTTTACGCCGGCAGAGTGGCAAAATAAGGGGCATGAATTCGATGAAATCAGAGATAATATGCTGGGGTGGGATATAACCGATTATGGAAAGGGAGATTTTGATAAAATCGGTTTTTCCCTGATTACGATACGAAACGGAAACATGAATATGCAGGATAAATATAAAAAACCCTATGCTGAAAAGTTTCTCTACCTGAAAGAGGGACAGTATGCCCTGAATCATTTCCACTGGTTTAAAATGGAGGATATCATAAACCGCGGCGGCGGGAATATGCTGATCCGCGTATACAATGCTCTTCCGGATGAAGAGGTTGATAAAACGGGAGATGTGACCATTCATGTAGACGGCGAGACCAGGATTGTTCCGGCAGGCACACAGGTAAAGCTTGCTCCGGGTATGAGCATTACGATCACACCGTATCTGTACCATGATTTTGAAGTGGAACCGGGAACGGGAGCTGTATTGATCGGTGAGGTCAGTCAGTGCAATGATGATAATAAGGATAATCGTTTTAATCCGCCGGCAGGAAGATTTCCGGAAATTGAGGAAGACGAGCCGCCTTACCGGCTTTTGTGCAATGAATATCCTGCGGCAAAATAAAAGGAGTACAGTTGATCAATCTTGTTATTGCGGATGATGAGGAACGTATCTGTAAACTGATCGTTGCTCTTGGAGAATGGGATAAGATCGGGATACAGGTGATCGGTTCTGCCGGGAACGGGTTGGAAGCGCTGAATATTATCCGAAAAGAAAAAGTTGATATTCTGATCACGGATATCCGAATGCCGGGATGTGATGGTCTGGAACTGATTTCACGGGTAAAGGCCATTTCTCCCGACACTCGGATTGTGATTATCAGCGGCTATGCGAATTTTGAATATGCGCAGGCCGCTGTTAAATTCGGTGTAAAAGATTATCTGCTGAAGCCTATTAATAAAAAGGCATTGAATGATTCACTGGAAAAAATAGCAGGGCAGATCGAAACAGACAGGAAAACAAATATCACCATACAGGACATTCAGCGGGAACACAAAGATGCAATTTATAAGATCCGCAGCATCATGATCTCGGATTTACTGACGAAACCGGAACAGAAGGTAACAGAAACTGTTTTGAAGGAATATTATCATTTTAATGTGCACGCCGGACTTTTCCAGGCATTCACCATGAAGATCGATAATAAAACGGATGAAATAAAAAGCGAGACCAGAAAACTGTTCTGGGATAAGATGCATGATTTTCTGGAAAATCGGCTGCAGGATCAATGCTTTGATCTGGTCATGATGAATCTGGATAATTATATGTACGGGATCATGAACTTTGGTGAGAAAGCAAAGGATAGTATCCGAAAGGGAATTCGGGATTGTTTTAATCAGATCCTTGTGCTGAAGGAACTCTATGGGGAAGACAAAATTTCCATCGGGCTCGGTTCCTGCGTGAAAGGACCGGAAGATCTTGCAAAAGCAATGCGTTCTTCATTTATTACTGTGGAAGAAAGACTGATAGAAGGGACAGGGAAATTTCTGGATGCCGATGTCAGCAAACAGGTCCTGTTCGAGCGGAAACTTTTGGATAAGTTTACCAGAGACATCAGCCAGGCGTTGGAAACACTGGATAACGAGGGAGTAATTTCGGCGGTAGAGGACTTGCAGCGAGAAGCCGGGGAATGCAGGAATGTTCATGGCTGGGAATTATTCGAACTTGTAAACCAGGCCGGTACCATGTTTGTGATGCGGCTCGATATAAAAGACAAGAAAGAGCTGCTTGAGAAATTCCGGATCCGCAATGAAAATTGCAGTTCGCAGGATGAGCTTTTTATGAATCTGAGAGATTTTTTGAATCAGTTAATGAAAGAGATCCTTGCCGCGCATCAGGATGATTCCATACGTCCGGTAAGGATCGCAAAACAATACATCAATAATCACTATCAGGAACAGATTACGCTTGAGGGGGTTAGTGAGCAGGTTGGTCTTACCGTTGCCTATTTCAGTGTGCTGTTTAAAAAAGAAACGCAGGTCGGCTTTGCAAAATATCTGGCAAATATCCGGCTTGAGGAGGCAAAACGTCTGCTGCGGGAAACCAACCTGTCGGTAGCAGATATATGCAGACAGGTCGGATACAATGACCTGAAACATTTTACACACATTTTTGAAAAAGATGCGGGAATAAAACCTACTTCTTATCGGAAACTGTATGGATAACAGGATGAGCGAAGAGAAAAACAAACTGAGCTTTCTTTCCCATCGGATTATTCTTTATGTAGTGCTGCTTTTTTTCCTGCTCGGTGCGGCATTGATTCTTTTGAAGGAAAGGATATCGATTTTTCCAAAGGGAAGGTTATGGTATATCCTTGCGATTCTTCTTTGTTTTACCGCTCTGGTTTTATTCGGCTATTTTTGGATCCTCAAGCCGTATTCCGAATTCCGGGACAGAATCCGCAGATTTTCGGAGGGATATCTTTCTCTGGCTGAATTAAGTGAAAATAAGGTCACGCTCAGTCCGGAGGTCAGGGAACTGATAGAAAGCATCGGGCATGTTGTTTCATCCACACATGCCATTGATCTTTCAAAAAGACAGGCACAGTATCGGGCCTTGCAAAATCAGATCAATCCGCATTTTCTGTATAATACGCTGGATGGAATCCGGAGTGAGGCTTTGCTTGCCGGTCTGGATAATCTTGCCGATATGACGGAAGCTTTGGCGGTTTTCTTTCGATATACGATCAGCAAATCGGAGAATCTTGTTACGGTTGAAGAAGAACTGGAAAACTGCAGGACATATTTTAAAATCCAGCAGTACCGGTTTGGAAACCGGCTTAGTCTGGAAATAGACGAAGATTCCGAAGACTGGCCGCAGATCCTTCGCTGCATGATACCGAAATTAACGCTGCAGCCCATTTTGGAGAACAGTATCATTCATGGGACGGAACTTAAACTCGGAGAAGGGATTACCAGAATTCTGATTGAAAAAACAGAGACACGGCTGATTATTCGTGTCAGCGATAACGGCGTCGGTATGGAAGAGGAAAATTTGAGAAAACTGAATACAAAACTGAATCTTCGGGAAGAAGACAGCTCCGGACATGGAGAAAACGGGGGAGTTGCCCTATCCAATGTGAACAACCGGATCCGACTGATTTTCGGTGAGGAATACGGAATGCATGTATATTCGCTCAAAGATGTCGGAACCAATGTGGAAATTACAATTCCTGTGACGACAAATGAAGGGATGCTCGGGAAAAGAGAAACGGTATGAAACGGGAAGTGCTGCGCCTGGAAAGAGTGACCTGCAAAAAAGCAAATTCTGTTATCCTGGACAATTTCTCCCTGAGTATTACGGAGGGAGAGATCATGGGGCTGCTCCCGCTGGATACCTATGGGCTGGATGAGCTCCTTGAACTTCTGGTACATAATATTCCCCTTTATTACGGTTATGTCTATTATATGGAAAAATGCATCAATTCCTGGAAAAATTATCATCATTCCGAAAATCCGATTTCTTTGATCGACAGTGAAAGCACACTGGTTAATGGAATGAGCGTGGCAACCAATGTGTTTGTATATTGTTCTGAATTTCATAATCAGGTTATTCAAAATGAACAATTAAACGGGAAACTTCAGCCGTACTTAAAAGATTTGGAATTAAAGATCGATCCGGATACTCCGGTGGAACGGCTTTCCCAGCTGGATAAAATAATTGTTGAAATCTTAAGGGCGGTTATTTCCGGCCATCGGCTGATCATTCTGCGGGAAATCAGCACGGTATTGCCGGAAAAGGAATTGAAAGTTCTGTTCCGGATCATGCAATATTATACAAATCAGGGTTATTCCTTTTTATATATAAGCCTTCACTATGAGGAGATCCTGCAGATTTGCACCCGGGCAGCAATTATGTTAAATGAGGGAATCGAGACTATCCTGGAAGGAAATGATTTGAAGTCGGATGTCGGGAAAAAGTTCTATATGGATTACTATGATTCTGTAATCCAAAAGCTGAAAAACGCGGATATCCGGACAGAAAAGATTCCCTTACTGGAAATCCGTCACAGGACAGAAAAGAGGGACAGCAATATCAGTTTTACCGTTTATACCCGGGAATGTCTGGTCATACAGACGCTGGATACAAACTTATTTCATAAAATGGCGGATATCCTTGAAGGAAATATTGAATCTCCGAATACGGAATTTCTCCTGGAAGGCAAAAAAATATCGATTTATTCTTCCAGACAGATTGCCGTTTTAAAAGAAGAACCGGTGAAAAGCATGCTGTTTCCCGAGATGACAGTTTTTGACAATCTTTGTATTTCCCTGGATCACAGGCTCCCTGCAGTCTGGCGTAATCAAAAAATTCGAAATACGATCAGACAGGAATTTATCAGAGTCATTAAAAAGGATATTTTCAATAAAAAAATAAGCGAATTATCACAGACCGAAAAAATTGAACTGGTATATATGCGGATATTGCTCCAGAAACCTGAAATTGTTTTCCTGGAGCAGCCATACAAGGGAGCGGATGTGGAACAAAGACGAATCATCTGTGAACTTCAGGAAACGCTTGTGAGGCGGGGGATATCGGTTGTGATCCTTGCGGTCAACATGGCGGATTCGCTGGCTGTGGCAAACCGGATTTTGCGGATCGACAGCACGATGCAGATCCGGGAATATAAGCAAAGAGAATTTTCCAAACTTCCGAAAAATCTTCCGTGGAGCGGACTGTTTCGGGATGAATTTTCCAAAAGGTGAAAAACAGAAAGAACGGATTTTTTGAAAAGGAGAAGCAGAAGATGATAAAGATACAGATCACTGCAAATGATGCCGTATGAACATGGATGCCTTCAGGGGGATTTTGATTCCTTTTATCGGAACAACGGCAGGTGCGGCCTGTGTGTTTTTTATGAAGAAGGCCATGGGAGATACGCTTCAGCGGGCATTGACGGGATTTGCCGCGGGGGTGATGGTGGCGGCCTCGGTCTGGAGCCTTTTGATTCCGGCCATTGAGCAGTCATCTTTCATGGGAAAGTGGTCGTTTGTCCCGGCAGTGGTCGGTTTCTGGATAGGTATCATTTTTCTTTTGTTCCTGGACCGCATCATCCCGCATCTTCATCAGCACAGTGAACAGGCGGAGGGACCGGAAAGTCATCTGCGGAAAACAACCATGATGGTGCTGGCGGTAACGCTGCATAATATTCCGGAGGGAATGGCAGTGGGGGTGGTAATTGCCGGGTATCTTGCCGGAAATTCGGGAATTACCGCAGCCGGGGCGCTGGCGCTTTCAATCGGAATCGCCATTCAGAATTTTCCCGAAGGTGCCATTATTTCCATGCCGTTATGCTCCGAGGGAGAGACAAAGACAAAAGCTTTTATGAGCGGGATGCTGTCGGGCGTTGTGGAGCCGGTCGGTGCCATACTTACGATTATCGCGGCGGAGAAAATTGTACCGGCACTTCCCTATCTTTTAAGCTTTGCTGCCGGAGCCATGCTCTATGTAGTAGTGGAAGAATTGATCCCGGAAATGTCGGAAGGAAAGCATTCCAACATCGGCACGGTTTTCTTTGCAGTGGGATTCAGTGTGATGATGATCCTGGATGTGGCGCTCGGTTGATGCGGGGGATCATCTGCATGATTCGTGATCGTTATGGCTGCTGTTTCTTTGGATAATACGGCAGTTCACCGGTAATGCCGGAAAATCATCAGATGAAAAAATAAAGGAGGCAGAACATGAAATTCAAAATGATTCACGAAAATTATAATGTACAGGATCTGGAACGGTCGCTTTTATTTTACAAGCAGGCTGTCGGACTGACTGAACGCCGCCGCAAAACGGCCCCGGATGGTTCTTTTATCATCGTTTACCTTGGAAATGAAACAACGGATTTTGAAGTGGAACTTACCTGGCTGAAGGAACATGAAGAGGCTTATGACCTTGGAGAGCAGGAATTCCACCTGGCTTTTTGTGTGGATGATTTTGAAAGCGCGCACGCACTGCATAAGGAAATGGGCTGTATCTGCTTTGAAAATCCATCAATGGGAATATACTTTATTCAGGACCCCGACGGTTACTGGCTGGAAATCATCCCGGAGAAATAACAACAATTTTCGGCTGTGAGAAAAGGCATGCGTGTCCCAAGTCCTTATTCCCGCCTGCAGGCAAGCCTGCGTGGGAAACGGACTTTTGACACTGATATTATGTATAATTAATTTTGTGCAGACCTCATTTTTTATTGACAAAGCGATATTCTTACAATAGAATATCGTAACAGACATATCTGTTTTGTCGAAGAGGAATGAGCACATGAAAAATGGTAAAACAGTCCCAGACAGATACAGGGGAGATATATTTGTTCTGATACTTCTTATGCTGCTGATTGCGGCATTTCTTTTTTCCTTTACGGTCGGAAAATATGCACTGACCCTTCATGATACACAGGGTATTTTATCCCACTATCTTTTCGGAGCAGCCGTCAATTACCCGCAGGCAAGTGAAACGGTATTCTTTCAGACCAGGCTGCCCCGGCTTTTGTCATGTGTTTTTGTGGGTGCGGCACTCTCTGCGGCGGGAGCCGCCTATCAGGGTATTTTTAAAAACCCTATGGTATCTCCGGATCTTCTCGGCGCTTCCTCGGGCGCGGCTTTTGGGGCCTGCCTGGGAATTCTGCTGGGAATGACATATCTGCAGATGCACATTGCTGCATTTGCGGTCGGGATGATAGCAGTGGGATTGACCTACGCCGTCAGTTCCGCTGTTTCCAGGAATGAAAATACGACCATGACTTTGATCCTCACCGGCATGGTCGTAACAGCATTGTTCAATGCGGGCGTGTCGATCACCAAAACACTTGCCAATCCGGACCGTGAACTCGGAGAGATCACCTTCTGGCTGCTGGGCAGCATGACACATCTTACTTTCCGCACATTGCCTGTTCTGATCATTCCCGTCATCATCGGCCTTGTTCCGATGATGCTTTTTAAGTACCAGCTGAATATGCTTTCGTTCGGGCAGGAAGAAGCCAGAACCATGGGGGTGAACGTAAAAGCATTGAATGTGATATTTATTGTATGCGCAACTCTTGTAACATCGGCATCCGTGGCAACATGCGGGATGGTCGGCTGGATAGGTCTTGTCATTCCTCATTTGATGAGAATGCTGGTCGGCCCGGATTACAGGACACTGATACCTGCTTCCATGCTGGGAGGTGCCCTGTTTTTGCTGATGGTAGATAATATAACACGGGTATTTTTTCAAATCGAGGTTTCAATAGGAATTCTGACCGCACTGGTAGGTGCACCGTTTTTCCTGATTCTTCTGGCCAGAGGAAGAAAGGGATGGGTATGAACTTTTCGCTGGAGCATATCACGTGCGGATACGGTAAAGAACCTGTGCTGCGGGATATTTCTTTTTCCATAAAATCCGGTGAGATCCTCTGCATTCTCGGACCAAACGGCGTGGGAAAAACCACGCTCTTCAAATCAGCGCTCGGACTGATCCCGTCCGTAAAGGGAAACGTGAAAATTAACGGAGATGATATCGGCACATGGAGCAACAGACATAAGGCGGAATATATCGGCTATATCCCGCAGACACATATTCCCCCGTTTCCCTATACGGTATTTCAGGTCGTTGTCATGGGATGTGTTGCACAGAGGGGGATGCTGGCCTCTCCGGACGAACATGATTATGAGACCGCGGAAAATGCACTGGAAGAACTGGAAATAGGTGCATTAAAAGACCGCATCTATACGGAATTAAGCGGCGGCGAAAGACAGATGGTTTTGATCGCACGTGCACTCGCCCAGAATCCGAAGATTTTGTTGATGGATGAACCGACGGCGAATCTTGATTACGGGAATCAGGCCAGGGTGCTTGAACAGATTAAAAGGCTTGCCGGTAAGGGGATGATCGTTGTAATGACAACGCATGCCCCGGATCATGTTTTTTTATGTTCCTCCAAAGTGATCCTTGTGGAAAGGGAAAATCGGATCAGCATCGGACGGGCGGAAGATATTGTTACGGAAGAAAATCTTGAGAGAGCGTACGGCATAAAGGTAAGTATTTTGAAGGATGAGAGAAACGGAGAGTTGATCAGGGCGTGTGTTCCTGTGCTGAACAAATCATAAAAGAATGCAAAACAGGGAGGAAGTAAAATGATAACAAGAAACGGGATCAGCAAAAAAGCGGCAGCGGTTTTTTCGGCAATCTGTATGGCTTCGGTTTCGGTATTGGGCGGATGCGGGGGAACGGCGCAGGCGACAGCCGCCGCAGCATCCACAACGGCCATTCAGACAACGGTACAGACAACGGAAACAACCGCTGCTGCAGCAACCGCCGCGGCAGAAGCAAAGACGGCTTCGGAATCCGTAAAAGAGAGCAGCAGTGCAAAGAAAACGGTGACCATTACGGATATGGCGGGACGTACTGTGACGTATCCGGAAAATCCGCAGAAGGTATTTTCTTCGAGTCCGGCATCCGAGGCATGGCTTTGTGCACTTATACCCGGGAAAATGATCGGATGGGCAAACAAGATGAGTAAGGAACAGCTTTCTTATTATCCGAAGGAAGTGGCGGACATTCCGCTGGTCGGCGGATGGTACGGGTACACGGAAGGAAATACGGAAGGAATCATTACCATGGCACCGGATGTCGTAATCACTGCAAGTAATCTGACATCGGATGAGAATACCAAAAAAGCGATTCAGGATGCGGACGAATTGTCAAAGAAGCTCGGAACACCGGTGATCGTGGTAAGTTATGACCTGAAAGATGTACCCGATGTCATGAGAGACCTCGGCAAATGGCTGGGAGAAGAGGCCAGGGGAAAAGAACTCGGGGATTATCTGCAGGCGGAACTGGATAAGGCAGCGGAGAGCGTTGCAAAAGTACCGGCAGATAAAATCGTAAGTTACTATTATGCGGAAGATGCATCGGGGCTCATGACCGAATCCGCAGATTCTTTTCATTCGGCTGTATTCCAGTTCTGCAATATGAAGTGTGCGAATGATGTCAAGATGAGTTCTTTTATGGGGCGTGAACAGGTCTCCCTTGAGCAGGTGATCAACTGGAATCCGCAGTATATATTTGCATTTGATCCGAACGCACTGAATACGATCCGTACCGGCGCCGGATGGTCGGGAATTCAGGCAGTGAAAGATAATCATGTGTATTATTGTGTGAGCAATCCGCAGAACTGGTTTGACCGTTCGCCGAATCCGCTGCGCGTTCTCGGATGCCTTTATGTGGCATCAACGTGTTACCCGGACTATGTATCCTTTAAGCTTGATACGGAAATAACGGAATTTTTCCAAAAAATGTATCAGGTGTCCCTGACAACAGATCAGGTACATGCCCTGTATCAGAAATAGGAGGTGTCTCAAATGGATCGGAACATGGATAAATGTACGCAGGATATGTCTCTGCCGCGGCACGCGGCAGTCAAAAACATGCTGGAACACTGCCGGTTTGACCGTAAGACAGAGAAGGTAACGAACACAGAGGGGTATGGAAGAGTGCTTGCAGAAGACGTGGTATCGCAAAATACTCTTCCCAATCATCTGACGGCAAACAGAGACGGTGTTGCCGTGTACTATAAGGATTTTATGAAAGGGATGCCGGATACTTCAAACTGGCAGGAAGGAAAAGAATATATTTTTGCAAATACCGGTATCAGCATCGACGGGGATTATGATACGGAGATATTGATCGAACAGGTCAGAATAGATGAGGAAGGCCGCATTCGTTTTCTCAGTATTCCGGAGAAAAAGGGGCAGTCAACAATTGAACCGGGAAGTGAACTGAAAGAAGGAGACCTGCTCGCAAAAGCCGGTGAAACATTGACGCCGTCCCTGATGAGCTTTTTGGCAAAAGGGGGACATACGGTACTCCCGGCAGTCAAAAAACCTGTCGTGTCTTTTATCCCTACAGGCAGTGAACTTGTTCCGGCAGATCAAAAGCTTCCGATCGGAAAAAATGTGGATGCCAATTCCGTTCTGGTTCGCGGAAAACTTTTGGAATGGGGGGCGGAACCGAAAATATATCCGATCTGTAAAGACGACCCCACAATGCTTCGAAATGTACTGGAGGATGCGATCGCATCTTCCGATATTGTTCTGCTCAATGCCGGTTCTTCCAAGGGAACGGATGATTACTGTCATGAAATACTTGGCGAGTATGCGGAAATCTTTAACCAGCAGGTCGATACGGGACCGGGGAAGCATACCTGCTATGCAATGGCAAAAAATATACCGGTGGTAGGATTGTCGGGACCGACCGTATGCTGCGATTATACGATGGAATGGTATGTAAAACCTGTTATCGATCTTTTTTTGGGACGTGAGATCACATCTTTCCAAACGATACGGGCAAAAACCCTGACGGATCTGAAGATGACACGGAAAGGCCTGACATTTATGATGGGTGCACATGCCGCAAGAAATGACCGGGAAGAATTTGTGGTAATTCCGGCGGGGCACCCGGGAGAAAAACGGGGAATGAAAAGAAATGTCAACTGTTTTATTCCGATGATTCCCGGCCTGGATGTGAAAGCCGGAGAGCTGATCGACATAGAACTCCGGTGGCCGTTTTTTATGCCGGAAGTTGATTTCAATGCGGAGGATGAAGCCCGAACGGAGCCGGTTGTGTTCTGATATATTGTATCATTTTTTCATTGGTATCCGGGATCATTGGATGCGATAGAAGGGAAATTCTCATTTTCCTGCCATTGCTTTCTGATCGCATCCATTATTTTCAGTACGGAAAGAGAACTGTTTAACGGATGTATTCTGCTTTCGATCTGACCATCCGTGATGCATCGTTCGGTCTCGAAAATTTCATCTTCATATCCGTTATATGCAAATGGCTCTTCAAAATGTTCTATCAGATTTTTGTTATTGTCGTACATGCTGACCGAATTGGCCGCATGAAAATGTTCGCCGAATTCGATGCGGCCGTCTGTTCCGAGGATGATCGCTGAAACCGGTGTATAATAGCCGAACCCCATATTTAAAACCGCAGAGCCGTATCCGTAACGGAGGATCACGCTGTCTACAAAATCGGTTCCGTTTGGAGCAGGAGAATAACAGCTGAAAACCTGACGAGGCTCGGCATCCATAAAATCGTTCGCAAGGCTTATGGTATAAACACCCAGATCCAGCAAAGCACCGCCGCCAAGATCTTTTCGAAATATCCGGTCATCCGCCTTGTAAGGCAGAAGCTTTGACATATCCGCACGCACCATCTGAACTCTGCCTATTCTTCCGTTTTCCGCCCATGCTTTTGCTTCCCGGTAGGCCTTATGGAATTTCATCCACATCGCCTCCATAAAAAACAATCTCTTTTCTTTTGCCAGAGCCTTTAACTCCTCCAATTGACCGGCTGTTACGGTTACGGTTTTTTCACATAAGACATTTTTCCCGTATTGGAAACACAATTTGATATTTTCATAATGGCATTGCATGGGAGTTGCAATATACACAACATCAATTTCACGGTCCTTTACCAATGCCTCATAACTGTCATACGCCCGGTTTACATGGTGATTGAAAGCAAAGATCCGGGATTTTTCCGGTGAACGTGACGCAACCGCTTCAATAGGAAAACTGTCGGTAAAACTCAGCGCATCGGCAAAAATGTCTGCAATACGTCCGGTTCCCAATATGCCCCATTTCATGATTTTTCTCCTGTGGATCAATAATTTGGCAGGGTCGCGGGAGTACGAAGTGCGCTGCAAGACATCCGGTGGATGTCTGTTCTGCAACGACCGCAGTGGAACGAAGAGCGATCCGTGCTGTCATTTTCTGTACTTATATCCTGATACAACAAAGATGAGGTATTCCGTCATCGGCCTGTTTTCGGAGAACGGAATATCTTTATTTTACAGGGAATCCGGTACAAAGTCCATTGCCCGGCGTTTTTCTTTCCGCCTTTTTTAACAGGAATATCTTTTCTGAATTTTTCTGCCCTTTTTGAACAAAATCTCCGCCGGATCTGACTGCGTACGGATACCCTTTGCAAATGCCGCAAATACGCGGAATTGAATCATGCAGAATGGAATGTCAAAAAAAGAAGGAAAAAGCTGCCCCCGGGAATGCCGCAATTATCCGGTTAAAATGGAGCGGATTTTTCGGCCGGCAGAGTATGCCTGCTTTCAGAAAGGCAGCATATGGGGTGATGACAATCAAAAATTTTCAAAAATATTTAATTTTATTTAAAATTGAACATACAAATTCGTATGTATTATATTAAAACATAATACCAATTTATATAAATTATTCCCATTATGATGCAAAATATACCCAAAAAATAAAAATAATTTTATGATATTTATACAGAAAATATAATTTACAATTGACATTCATATGATGAATATGTAGTATGAAATCAAACCTTCGGAAAGGAAGAAGTTATAAAAGGAAAAAGCCATGCTGAATCAGAGGACAGAGAAAAGACAGGAAGAACTGCTTCCTGCCGTGACGGCTCAGAAAGTAAAGAACATGATCGTCAGTCAGAAGATGAAGCCGGGAGACAGAATTCCTACGGAAACGGAACTGTCGGAGCAGTTCGGCGTCAGCAGGTCCACTCTTCGGGAGGCCATGAAGTACCTCAGGGCGGAAAATGTAATTGTAATCCGTCAGGGGAGCGGCACCTTTGTCAGTGATTATACGGGAGTGGGAGATGATCCTCTTGGACTGCATTTTGCGGATCAGGAAAACCTTCTGCGGCATTTATTCGAAACTCGTATGATGATTGAACCGCAGATCGCCGCTCTTGCGGTGGAACGGGCAACATCGCAGAACATCCGGGATCTGGAAAACATTATCAGAAAAATGCTGGAAACTGAGATCAATGATGATTCTGCTGCCGGTCTTGATATCCGGTTCCATACGGCGGTTGCGGAATGTACGCACAATGATGTCCTGATCCGCGTTGTTCCCATCATCAACGAGTCTATTGTCAGAAGCCACGCGAAAACGCAGGAAGATGCGGAAAGCTATCGAAGAGCCAAAAGAAGCCATGTGGGTATTTTTGATGCGATCCGTGACAGAGACTCGATCAAGGCCAGATATTTTTCCGAAAGGCATATTTGGGAAACTCTAAACGATATTATTTTAAAGGAGGAAAAGGTATGAGGAAATTAGCGGCACTTGTTCTGGCATCATTAATGGCAATTTCCATGACGGCGTGCGGGGGAAGTTCAACAACTTCCGCAACGACGGCGGCGGAAACAACAGCAGCAGCGGCAGCAACAACGGCGGCTGCAACAACGGCGGCAGCGGCAGCATCGACCACGGCGGCGTCTTCCGGAAGCGCGGTAACCATTAAGTTCCGTTACTGGGCAGATAACACGGATTATTCCGCACTTATGCAGAATATCATCAAAAAATTCAATGCGGAAAACGGAAAGGGAATTACGGTAGTCGGAGAGGAACAGCCATGGGACGGCGGAGCTTATTCCCAGAATCTTTTTAATGCAGTCATGGGCGGCGGAGACATTGACTGTTCTACCTGGAAACTGACTTCGACTCCTCTTTTTGTGAACAACAATCTTCTTGCGGATCTGACCGATTATGTGGGCAAATGGGATAAGAAGAGCGATATCGAAGACAACATCTATAATGTCATGAAACAGGCAGGCGGTTCGGATAAGCTTTACGTGATGCCATGGAATATTCAGGTTCTTTATGTATATTACAGACCGTCGATTTTCAAAGCGGCAGGGGTAGAAGTTCCCACGACCTATGAAGATTTCCTGAACTGCATTAAGAAATGTACCATGGACACCAATGGCGACGGCAAGACGGATGTCTACGGCTTCGGGATGAGAGGCGCGAAAGGCGGTCAGGAGCCGTGGGGTTCCTTTATCTACGGAGAAGGCGGGAATTTTGAGGATCTGACGAGTGACGCTTCGGTAAAGGGCATGCAGGACTTTATCGATATTTATAAGAACGGCAATGTTCCGCCGACCGCAACAAGCGACGGTTTTAATGAGATCATTGCAAACTTTAAGTCCGGCCTTACGGCGATGACCATACATCATACCGGTTCTTCTGCGGATATGGAAAAAACATTCGGGGACGATGTCAGTGCTTTCGCATTCCCGAAAGGAAAAGGACAATGGACCTCCATGGGAGATACGGAGACTGTCATGTTTGAATCCTGCAAGAACAAGGATGCCTGCTTTGAATGGATGAGCTACCTTGCGGCAGGTGAGGGACAGAAGATGTGGTGCGAAGGAACCGGAAACGTTCCGGTCAGCAAAACAGTAGCAAATGAAGACTTTTTCCAGAATAACCGCTTTATGAAGGCTTCCATTGCCGGAGAATCCTATTCCGGGATCCTTCCGATCCGTGATACCACAACAGAATGGATCGCTACGGTATGGCCGAATACGGTATCCCAGGCTCTGACCGGAGATATCGATGCGAAGACCTGTATGAAGACGCTTCAGGACGAACTGTATAAGTAAGGATCAGAGTGGTAAAAGAATATAAGACCATCCGGGCCGCAAAAATCCATTTGATTGCGGCCCGGTTTACTGGAAAAACCGGAGCGGGGAGGGAGCATGACAAAAAAGAAAAAGACATTCTGGCCGTATCTTCTGGTGGCTCCTGCGGTGATCGTGATCATATGCGTGGTATTTGTTCCGGTCATAAACGCGATTGCCATGAGCTTTCAGCAGTACGATCTGAGAAGACCGAAAGATATCCGGTGGATAGGGATAGAAAATTATATTGCGATGTTTTCGGACAGGCAGTTTTTGAATTCCTGTGTGAAGACGCTCCTGTGGGTGGTATTCGGCGTGGGGTTTCAGTTCTTCCTGGGCTTTGGTCTTGCCCTTCTCTTAAACCGGAAATTTAAAGGGCGCGGGATCGTAAGGGCAGTCAGCATGATCCCGTGGGTTACGCCGGGAGTGCTGATCGGTCTGATGTGGCGCTGGATCTATGACGGCAACTACGGGGTGCTGAATGACATCCTGATGAAGCTGCATATCATAGATAAGGCAGTGCCGTTCTTATCCCAGAAAACGACAGCGTTTCCCTCGGTGATCGTGACCATCATCTGGCAGGGGATCCCGTTTTTTGCGCTGATGATCCTGGCAGCGCTGCAGGGGGTTTCGGAAGATCTGTATGAAGCGGCGGAAATGGACGGAGCCACCTCATGGCAGAAACTGACGCGGATCACCATTCCGTCCATCAAGAACACGATCTTTGTTACGCTGCTCCTCAGGGTTATCTGGGTAGCGAACTCCGTGGATGTGATCTTCAACATGACGGAAGGCGGGCCGGCCTATTCCACACAGACCCTTTCTGTATATGTATTCAATAAAGCCAATGCGCTGAACCTTGGATATGCATCGGCCATGGCTATATTCCTTGCGATCGTTCTGGGGTGTGCCGCAATTCCGTACCTCAGGATGACCTTTAAGAAGGAGGCGTAAAGATGAAAAAAGAATCCTTTGTAAAAAGATTTTTTACTTTATACCTGCCGCTCCTTCTCCTCATGCTGTTTATTCTGTTCCCGTTTTACTGGACGTTTCTTACATCGATCAAACCGGAGAATGAACTGTACGGAAAAATAGTCCGGTACTGGACAGCCCATCCGACCTTCGAGGCCTATAAGAAGCTGTTTACGACAACGGTCAATTTTTTAAGCGCCATGAAGAACAGCTTTATTGTGGCAAGCCTGACTACGATAGTATCCCTTGTTACATCGACTCTGGCGGCGTATGCTTTTTCCCGTTATCAGTTCAAGGGGAGAAAACTTCTGATGTCGATTTTTCTCTGCAACAACATGTTCCCGACGGTACTGCTTCTCATCCCGCTCTACATCATCATGAGAAAGATGGGACTTCTCTATAAGCCTGCTTCGCTGATCCTGGCATATACGACATTTACCATTCCGTTTTCGGTGTGGCTGCTGCAGGGCTTTATCAACGATCTGCCGATGTCCCTGGAGGAAGCAGCGCTGGTGGACGGCTGCAACAGAGCAACGGCATTTACAAAAGTAATCCTTCCCATTCTGACCCCGTGTCTGGTGGCGACCGGTGTCTATATCTTCATGCAGTCATGGAATGAGTATACGTTCGCGGTCATGTTCACAAACAATGCCACACGAACGATCCCGGTGGCATTGAAGAGCCTGATCGGGCAGCTTGGGGTGCAATGGGATCTTTTGACGGCAGGAGGGATCATTACGATCATCCCGGTATGCATCATGTTTTTCTTTGCACAGAAGAGACTGGTTGCCGGCCTTACAGCCGGAGCAGTAAAAGGTTAATCCCCGGATACGGGGAAATACGAGGAGGAAAGAGATATGGATTATGCAAAAAAAGCAAAAGAAATAAGGGCGGACATTTTAAAGATGCTGTATGCCTGCCAGTCGGGTCATCCGGGCGGATCATTATCCTGCGTGGAGATCCTGATGGCATTGTATTATAACGTGATGAGGGTAGATCCGAAGAACCCTGACCTGGAAGATCGGGACCGCTTTGTCCTGAGCAAAGGACATGCCTGTCCGACCCAGTATGCCATACTGGCAGACTTGGGATTTTTTCCGAAAAAGGATCTGATCACGCTCCGGAGGATAGACAGTTACCTTCAGGGACATCCGGCTCATGATGAAACACCGGGGATCGATGTGAATACGGGTTCCCTTGGACAGGGCGCATCCCAGGCAATGGGACTTGCCCTGGCAGCTAAATACGCCGGAAAAGATTACAAAGTATATGCGGTCCTGGGAGACGGGGAATGCCAGGAGGGGATAGTCTGGGAAGCGTGCATGGCGGCAGCCAACTATAAACTGGATAACCTGACCTTTCTCCTGGATTACAACGGTCTTCAGATCGACGGAAAAAATGACGAGGTCATGAGTCTCGGAAATATTGTGGAAAAGTTCAGGGCATTCGGGTTTGCATGTTTTGAAGTGGACGGACATGACATAGACGCAGTCACGGAGGCATGCAGAGAATCGTCCGGCGGGAAGCCGAAATTTATCTGCTGTCACACAGTCAAAGGCAAGGGAGTGGACTTCATGGAAAATCAGGTCGGCTGGCACGGGAAACCCATGAACGAAGAACAGTTCAAGAATGCACTTGCACAACAGGAGGGATAAAAGAATGGGAAAATCATTACGTGTCGCCTACGGAGAATCACTTGTCAAACTGGGACGGGAGAATGATAAGGTCGTGGTACTGGACTGCGACCTGGCGCATGCGACGCAGACAGCCATGTTTCAGGAAGCCTACCCGGACCGTTTTTTCAATATGGGGATAGCGGAAGGGAATGCCATGTGCTGCGCAGCGGGGTTTGCGGCAACGGGGTTCATTCCGTTTGTAAGTACGTTTGCAATCTTCGGTGCAGGCCGCGGCTATGAATTTATCCGGAACTCCGTCTGTTATCCGAACCTGAACGTGAAGTTCGGGTTTTCGCACTCCGGACTGTCCGTCGGGGAGGACGGGGGATCCCATCAGTCGATCGAGGATATTGCGCTGATGCGGGTTCTGCCGCACATGACGGTATTTGTCCCCTGTGATGCAAGAGAAATGGAGAAAGCGGTTGATGCAGCGGTAAAAATCAAAGGACCGGTATATATCCGTGTAGCCAGGCCGGTGGTGGAAGATATGACGGAAGATGACACGCCGTTTATACCGGGAAAAGCCAATGTGATGAAAGAGGGGAAAGATGCCTGCATCATCGCATGCGGACTGATGATTCCGCCGGCTCTGAAAGCTGCCGGACTTCTGGAAAAAGAAGGGATAGACGCGGCGGTTGTAAATATGCATACCGTTAAGCCGATCGATTCGGAAATCATTTTAAAGATGAACCGGCAGTGCAGGGTGATCGTAACGGCGGAAGAGCATTCCGTGATCGGAGGCCTTGGCTCTGCAGCGGCGGAGGTCCTGGCGGGCCATGACGGCGCAAAATTTGCCATGGTCGGTATCATGGATAAATTCGGGAAATCAGGGACACCGGAACTTTTGTTTGAAGAATACGGACTGACGGCAGAAAATATCGCAGCAAAAGTAAAAAATAACATGTAAAAGAGAGGAACGGCAATGGAGATCAGGAACTTTGAATTTTCAGGAGAAGGAATGCAGCGCATATTCGATAACACGGACTGGTGCGTCGGGATCAAAAACTGGAAGCCGGCCAATGACATTACCGGTATTTCCAATCTGGAAAGACATAATAAGACCGATGAACTTTTTGTGCTGCTGGAGGGGTCCTGCACGCTGGTATATGCAAACGAAGAGAACGGGAAACTGAAATTTGATGCGGTAAAGATGCAGAAAGATAAAGTTTATGACATACCGCCCGCACTGTGGCACAACACGATCACGAAAAAGGATACCAAGATGGTGCTGATCGAATATGCCAATACATCCATGGACAATTCAGATATCCATGATCTGACCTCGGAGGAGCTGGACATCGTAAAGAGTCTGGCATAAATACCGGCCTGATACCGTTTGTTCCCGGGATCATCGAAAGACGGATAATCCGCCCGCAAATAACGTATTTCCTTACGCTGTCTGCAGGCGGATTTTTGTATGCACCCGTTCCGGACAAAACATGTCCCGGAATGATTTTCATGACAGAATACTGCGTAAAAGACATATAATGATGTGGTCGCCAAAAGTAATATCACGGATTGCTCCCGCAATCCTGCCAACCATTCGGAATTCATGGGGCCCCTGCCCCATTTCTGTCTGCGCTTCGCTGCGGTCGTTGCAGAGCAGACATCCACTGGATGTCTTGCAACTCATGTTTGGGCGTGCCCCAAGTCCTTTTTCCCACCTGCAGGCAAGCCTGCGTGGGAAACGGACTTTTGGCACTGATATCATATTATCACGATATTCCCCTATCCGCATCAGTAAGTTACTAAGAGTTCTTATCCGAAAATTTAAGAATCCCACTGATAATTTTGGGGAGGGAAGACCACTGCCTCTGAACAGTAACGTCCGTTCCTCCGGGCTGTCCCGCGGCACCTGAGAAAAAAACGCAGCGGCTGTCCGCCGCTGCGCCTGTTCCTTTCCCTGTTTTTAGTCCGAAGTACTGAAATCCGGTTCGGACGGAGAGGTGAAATATCCGGTAATCCCGCTCGTTTCCCCGTCAATTGCGGTAAGGATTCCGGAACTGTCCGTTGTATATTTTACACTGTCCTTGTCCTTGACCGTTGTCTTCTTCTCAATCTTTCCCGAGGTATTCACCACATAATTGGTATAGGTATCCGAAGAACTGCTCTTCGGAAGGGAAATTACGGCATAACGCACATCCTTGTCCGCCTTCTGCGGCTTCCCCATATAATAGAGGATGCCGTCCCTGGTTCCCGTGTATCCTTCCCCGCTTGAATCCGAAAAATAATATGTATAGGAAGTTCCGTCACTTTCCTTGATGCTTATTTTCCCCTTCTGGACGCAGCTCTGGCTGTCGGTTCCGAAGTAATAAGCCGTATAATTTGTCCTGGCGGAAGAAGTGTATACCTTCTTCAGTCCCGTTACGGGTGTTCCGTATTCATTGAACAGATATTTTTTACTGCCGATCTTCAGGAAATCGGAAGCAATGTATTCATCACTTTCCGAGGCATAGGGAACTCCTGATGAATTGAAATAGAACCAGACCACATCGGACGGATAATAACTGTCCATATCATCCGGCGGATTCAGGGAGTACCACCCCGTGCGTACCGTTCCGTCTTCATTATAATACTTGTAATCGGTGATCTTCTGGTTGACGCCGTCTGTTCCCTCAAGGTTCACCCAGCCGTACTGACGCGCACCGGTGGAACTGAAGCAATACCGCTTGCCGTCCACTTTCCGTTCCCCGTAATCGCCGTTCGATATATCGCCCGGTACATATTTCTTGCCGGAGGAATTGAAATAATAATAATGCGTGTCATCGGATTCCTCGCCGGATGTACTTCCGGGCGTGTTTTTGTTTGCATCCGTTGTCGAAGCCTCATCCGGATCCTTCAGCAGCTGCCATCCGGTCAGCATCACCCCGTTTTCATCCGTATAGTACATATCTTCAAGAATCCAGCCGTATTCCAGACGGCCGTCATCCCCGACATGGTACCATTTGTCATTGGTCTTTTTCCAGCAGCTCTTTGCAAGTTTTCCGGTATTGTTGAAATAATACCAGTATTCATTGTTGGCATCATCAAAAGCCGTGAGCTGTTTCCATGCATCGGTAATGATCTTTCCGTTGTCATCCACATAGTAGGTGTCATTATCGGCCCAGGAATTCACTGCCATGACCCCGCTGCCATCCAGCCAGCGCCACTCTCCGTCTCCGCCCTTTTTCCAGACGCTTGTCTCGTAGCCGCCGCTGCTGTTCTGCCACTTCCAGTTGTCCCCATCCTTGACCCAGCCGGCATCGGCCGCCTCTGCCGCAAATGACATGCACAGAGAAATTGCCAGAGCCGCGAACGGAATGAGCCACCCCTTCATTTTCATCTCAGAATCTCCTTATCTATTTTCTCAGTAATCTGCCATATTCCGGTTGTCTTATCGTTTGAAATCACAAAAAAACATTAACATGATATCAGTGCCAAAAGTCCGTTTCCCACGCAGGCTTGCCTGCCGGTGGGAAAAAGGACTTGGGGCACGCCCAAACATGAGTTGCAAGACATCCAGTGGATGTCTGTTCTGCAACGACCGCAGCGAAGCGCAGACAGAAGCGGGGCAGGGGCCCCATGAATTCCGAATGGTTGGCAGGATTGCGGGAGCAATCCGTGATATTACTTTTGGCGGCCACATCATATTATGTTAAAGTTACATTACAAAATATTGATAGGAAGATAAGAATACGCAGGTAATGGTATGCTTTATCAAGATACATTTGAAAAATCTTTATTATTTGTATATTTCACATATCTAATGAGCACATTAACAGGATACTGTTGAGTTGGGCTGATAACAAAATAAAAGGAGGCAGATCATATGCCGATTAAATCTATAGAAGTTTTAAATGTAATGGTGTTTCAGCGACAGTGGAGAAAAAATAATGGTGATTGCAAGCAGGAAAAGTTAAAAATTGGAGATAAAATTGCAGATGCCTTTAAATTGAACTTCTGTGATGGCATCAATGTCTTGATCGGTGAAAACGGTGTCGGTAAAACCACATTGTTAAAAATGATCTATGCTGCTACACAGTGGTCTATACCAAAAACAGAGAGGGGAAAGACAAAACAACTTTTACAGTTCTTTTCAAATAGCCTTAAAGATAACGAAGCATTAAAGAATGCAGACAATAAAAATGATCATTGTTACTACAAAGTCTCTGATGGCGAACATTGCTTTGAGGATAGCCTTTCACTCAACGGAATTGTCGGTTATTCTGATTGGCTTGGATTAAATATACAGTCTGTGTTTATTCCCACAACGGAGATGCTTTCACATAGTAAAGGTTTCCTTGCAATGAATGAAAAATTCAATATGCCTTTTGATGGAACACAGCTTGATATCATTGTAAATGCGTCACTTCCGGAGACACGTGAACTTCCGACTTCTATGGATGGTATTATGAGAGAAATCAGTGATGCAATTGATGGGACTGTTATACAGGAAGACGACTCTTTCTATATTATCAAAAAGGACGGAAGGAAAGTCGATTTCTCACTTGAAGCAGAGGGACTGCGTAAACTGGGATTACTTTGGAAGTTGATAAGAAATGGTTTACTTGAAAAGAATTCTATTCTTTTGTGGGATGAGCCGGAGGCAAACCTTAATCCTGAGCTGTATCCGTTGGTTACAAATATCTTATTGGAACTCCAAAAAAATGGTGTACAGATTTTTGTGGCAACGCATAATTATAATTTTGCAAAGTATTTGGAGATTCGACGCGAGAACAAAGAGCAGGTTATGTTTCACAATCTTTACAGGGGGAATACGGAGATGCCGGTAGAATTGGGAATGTATTCACAAAACAGAAATGAACGCAGCGATGAAGTATACAGTCAATCAGCATACAGTATGGATGAACTTGAACCCAATCATATTATGATCGCAGACAATAAACTTCTTGATGAAGTATATAATTATTGAGGTGGATATGACCGGAATATTTACAGAAGAAAACGGAAAATACAGGATCGACTGTTCAAATGCCATATGGGCAACTGATGAAGTACATAAGGATTATCAAAACGCCGGACTTCATATTAATGATACAGATTTTTTGATTGAGAATGAAAGTTGTATTTTAATGATTGAATATAAAAATGCAAATATCGCAAGTGCAGTTAGGCCTGAAGCATTTAATCCGACAGAGGATAATAAGATATCTAATGTGACCAGGAAGTTCTATGATTCCTTACATTATCTTAAGCTAAAGAATAAAACAAAAACGGTTCAGTATGTATACATACTCGAATATCCTAATGGCGACACTGTTACAAGAAAAAGGATTCGTAATAAGCTGAAGAAAGAACTTCCGTTTGCTTTACAGGATAATATTGGAGATGGAATTAAGTTGATAGATAAGGTTGATGTAGTTTCTATTGAAGAGTGGAACGAGAATAAAGATTACGGTAAATATCCTATTTCACCGGTAAACAAGGATGAGTTCTGAATGGTAACGAACAGACGGCGGCCGTTTGAAGATTCTGCAAAAAACCCTTGCAATTGAAATACCTCTGTGATATATTTGCTCTTGCTGTGACGCGATAGCTGTGAAACGAGAGATTGCTGAGAAGGGAGCTGCATGATAGCTTCCGGGAGCCCCGAAGTCCTGAAGGAATGAGGGGAAGGAGGAGAAATCCTGCTCAGGTAACTCCGCGGAGCAAAAGTCAAGTTACGAAACTGGCGACAAGTCACTGTACAAACAACAGCGTCCCCGGAATGGGGAAACGCCGTGTGAGGTCGGAGGCAGGGCCTGAAAGGGCCTGATATTTTTTCCTTAAAGCAAGGACACACACGGGCATGTGTACAGTCACCGCTTGTCGTACTTACCAAAAGTGCGAAAAGGAGGCGACTTTTTTATGGCTAATCAGGTTATGAGAATCACATTAAAGGCGTACGATCATCAGTTGGTTGATGAATCCGCCGCAAAGATTGTTGACACGGTAAAGAGAACGGGAGCAAAAGTTTCCGGACCGGTTCCGCTGCCGACAAAGAAGGAAATCGTTACAATCCTTCGTGCAGTTCATAAGTATAAGGATTCCCGTGAGCAGTTTGAACAGAGAACCCACAAGAGACTCATTGATGTCCTGACCCCGACAGACAAAACCGTGGATGCATTATCCCATCTGGAAATGCCGGCCGGCGTTCACATCGACATCAAAATGAAAAATCAGTAATCAATCATGATCCTGCTCTAGAATGGGCCTTTACCGGATAAGATGTCTCGGATGAAAGCTTCCGGAAACTTTTCAGGGGTCCCGCTGTAGGATAACACAGGAGGAAAAAATGAAAAAAGCAATACTTGCGACGAAAGTCGGAATGACGCAGATTTTTGCGGAAGACGGAACACTGGTTCCTGTTACCGTTCTTCAGGCCGGACCGTGTGTCGTAACACAGGTCAAGACAAAAGAAAATGACGGATATGATTCCGTGCAGGTGGCGTTCGGAGAAATCCGGAGCAAACTGGTAAGCAAGCCGGTGGCAGGCCATCTGGAAAAAGCGGGAATGGAAAAATCTTCCGTTAAAAGGGGCGAAGGCCAGAGAGAAGTTTATCCGGAAGGACGTTTTATCCGGGAATTCCGTTTCGACAACGCTTCCGATTACAAATTAATGGATGAGATCAAGGCGGATATCTTTGCCGCAGGCGATATGATCGATGCAACAGCGGTCTCCAAGGGAAAAGGATTCCAGGGTGCCATCAAGAGATTCGGACAACACCGCGGACCTATGGCACACGGTTCCAAGTTCCATCGTCACCAGGGTTCCAACAACTCTTCTTCCGATCCGAGCCGTGTATATAAAGGCAAGGGAATGCCCGGACACATGGGTCATGTACAGGTCACTACGCAGAACCTTGAAGTCGTGAGGGTAGATGCGGAAAACAACCTGATCCTTGTAAAAGGAGCGGTACCCGGATCCAGAAAAGCACTTGTGACAATCAAAGAGACAGTAAAGACACAGGCGTGATCTTTACGAGAAGAAAGGAGGAACGCTAATTATGGCGAATGTATCTGTTTATAATACGGACGGTAAAGAAATAGGAAATATGGAATTGAATGATGCGATATTCGGCGTAGAGGTCAATGAGCATCTGGTACATATGGCAGTTGTGGCACAGCTTGCCAACAAACGTCAGGGAACACAGAAGGCAAAGACACGTGCAGAAGTTTCCGGCGGAGGAAAGAAGCCGTGGAAGCAGAAAGGAACCGGTCATGCAAGACAGGGTTCCATCCGGTCTCCCCAGTGGAAGGGCGGCGGCGTTGTGTTTGCGCCGACACCGAGGGATTACACCATAACACTGAACAAAAAGGAAAGACAGCTTGCTCTGAAATGCGCACTGTCCAGCCGTGTTCAGGACAAGAAGTTCATTGTGGTGGATGATTTCGGAATGGATGACATCAAGACAAAGAAGATGGTGAGCACATTGAAGAACCTGAAGGTTTCCAAAGCGCTGATCATTGCTTCAGAGAGTGAGACCAATACCATCCTTTCCGCAAGAAACATTGAAGGCGTAAAGATGGCTTCTCCGAAGACGATCAATACCTATGATATCCTGAAGTACAATACGGTGATCGCTTCCAAAGCAGCTGTTTCAACGATCGAGGAGGTGTATGCGTAATGGCTAACATTCAATACTATGACGTGATCCTCAAACCGGTAGTCACTGAAAAGAGCATGGCAGGAATGTCATCAAAGAAATATACGTTCATGGTCCATCCGGATGCAAACAAGGTCATGATCAAGCAGGCAGTCGAGAAAATGTTCGCGGGAACCAAGGTAAAATCCGTAAACACCATGAACTGCCCGAGAAAGATGAAACGCAAAGGCGCAACGTCCGGCTACACGGAAAAGACCAAGAAGGCCATTGTACAGCTGACGGAAGACAGTAAGGACATTGAGGTCTTCCAGGGTCTTTAAGCGCTGAAAGGTTCCTTATCCGGGAGCAGATCTTCCTGCGGAGAATGAGGACAATATGCGGCCGGTTTTTGCGGCTGCGATAAGAGAAAAACAGAAGGAGAAAAGAAATGGGAATCAAAAAGTATACTGCGTATACCCCGTCCAGACGGCATATGACCGGCTCTGATTTTTCCGAAATCACGAAGAGCGTTCCGGAAAAATCCCTTACTACTTCCAAACAGAAAACAGCCGGAAGAAACAGCCAGGGAAAAATCACCGTCCGTCATAAAGGCGGCGGAAACAGAAAGAAATACAGGATCATCGATTTCAAGAGAAACAGCAAGGACGGAATTCCGGCAAAAGTCACTGCCATTGAATATGATCCGAACAGAACGGCAAACATTGCACTGATCGTTTATGCCGACGGTGTAAAGACTTACATCATCGCTCCGGACGGATTAAAGGTAGGACAGAAGATCATGAGCGGTCCGCAGGCAGAAGCAAGAGTAGGCAACTGTCTTCCCATGAGCATGATCCCGGTCGGTTCGCAAATCCACAACGTGGAACTTTATCCGGGCAAGGGAGCCCAGCTCGCAAGGGCGGCCGGCATTACGGCACAGCTTATGGCAAAGGAAAACGGCTATGCAACGCTTCGTCTTCCTTCCGGTGAAATGAGAATGGTTCCGCTCTCCTGCCGCGCGACCATGGGAGTGGTCGGGAACGGAGATCACAACCTGATCAATTACGGAAAAGCGGGAAGGATCCGTCATATGGGCATCCGTCCTACCGTCAGAGGTTCGGTCATGAACCCGAATGATCACCCGCACGGCGGCGGTGAGGGAAAAGCTCCTGTCGGACATCCGGGTCCCATGACACCATGGGGCAAACCGGCATTGGGATTAAAGACCAGGAAGAAGAAAAAACAATCCAATAAACTTATCGTAAGAAGAAGAAACGGTAAGGCTGCATCATCAACGCCGACAGCATAAAGGGAGGAGAAAAATTAATGGCACGTTCACTTAAAAAAGGACCTTTCGCAGACGAAAGCCTGTTGAAAAAGGTGGAAGCAATGAACAAGTCCGGCCAGAAGACAGTAATCAAAACCTGGTCCCGCCGCTCTACAATTTTCCCGACCATGGTCGGCTGTACAATTGCAGTTCACGACGGAAGAAAGCATGTTCCGGTATATATTACCGAAGACATGGTTGGACATAAACTGGGAGAGTTTGTAGCAACGAGGACCTACCGCGGACATATGGCGGGAGGGGAATCCAGAGTAAGCTCTCCGTCATCATCTTCATCAGCATCGTCCGCAGCACCGGCAGCTCCGGCTCCGGCATCGAAGTAACATACAGATAAGAAAGGAAGGTTTCATCAATGGCAGTTAAAACACACAGATCACAAGTCAAGAGAGAAAGAAATGCCGTGAAGGATACGAGACCGTCAGCAAAGCTTTCTTATGCAAGAATTCCGGTGCAGAAAGCATGCTTCGTTCTTGATGCGATCAGAGGAAAGGATCTCAATACCGCGATCGGCATTGTGACCTATAATTCCAGATATGCATCCGACATCATTCTGAAACTGCTGCAATCGGCTGCGGCAAATGCCGAGAACAACAACAGCATGGCGGCGGATAGTCTTTATGTGGCAGAGTGCTTTGCGGGCAGCGGTCCCATCATGAAGAGGGTCCATCCCAGAGCACAGGGAAGAGCCTACAGGATTCAGAAGAGGATGTGCCACATCACCGTAATCCTTGATGACAGGAATGCGGTTCCGGCAAAGAGTTCCGCGGAAACGGAAAGTGCCGAAAAGGCAGACGCGAAGAAAACCGAATCCAGGAAGACGGCAGAAAAAAGCGTGACTGCAAAAACAGAGAAGAAGACAGAAAAAAAAGCAGCAGAAAAGACTGACAAGAAGGAGGCCAAATAAGCATGGGACAGAAAGTTAATCCGCGCGGCTTAAGAGTCGGTGTTATTAAAGACTGGGACTCCAGATGGTATGCGGAAAAAGATTTCGCAGACAATCTTGTTGAAGACTACAACATCCGTACGTTCCTGAAAAAGAAACTGTATGCTTCCGGTGTCAGCAATATCGAAATCGAGCGTGCTTCAGACAGAGTCAGAGTGATCGTTCATACGGCAAAGCCGGGTATTGTGATCGGGAAACAGGGACAGGAAATTGAAAAGCTGAAAGGCGAGATTTCAAAATTCACAACGAAAAAGGTATTTCTTGACATCAAGGAAATCAAACGGCCGGACAGAGAAGCACAGCTGGTGGCTGAGTCCATTGCACAGCAGCTTGAAAACAGAACTTCTTTCCGCCGTGCCATGAAGTCCACGATGCAGAGAAGTATGAAAACCGGGATCCTCGGGATCAAGGCAAGCTGCGGCGGACGTCTCGGCGGTGCGGATATTGCGAGAACGGAATTTTATTCCGAAGGAACCATTCCTCTTCAGACACTTCGTGCGGATATCGATTACGGATTCGCGGAAGCAAACACCACCTACGGAAAAGTAGGCGTCAAGGTTTGGATCTATAAAGGTGAAGTCCTTCCGAAAAAAGCGGGAGCGGAAGTTTCAACCGGGGAAGGGAGTGCTAAATAATTATGTTGATGCCTAACAGAACAAAACACAGAAAGCAGTTCCGCGGTTCCATGGCACATAAGAGAGTAAAGGGAACCACGATCACCAGCGGAACATACGGACTTATTTCAACGGAACCCTGCTGGATCAAGAGCAATCAGATCGAGGCTGCCCGTGTTGCCATGACACGTTATATCAAACGAGGCGGTAAGGTCTGGATCAAGATTTTCCCGGACAAGCCGGTTACTACAAAACCCGCAGAAACCCGAATGGGATCCGGAAAAGGATCTACCGAATACTGGGTCGCAGTCGTAAGACCGGGCCGTGTTCTTTTTGAGATCGCGGATGTCCCGGACGCGGATGCAAAGGAAGCACTTCGTCTTGCAAGCATGAAGCTTCCGTGCAAGTGCAAAATCGAGTCCAGAGAAGTCGTTAACAAGAGAGTAATAGAAAAGGCCGGCGGCGTTTATGTGAAGACCGAAGCAGAACATGCTTCCGCCGAAGAGATCAAGGCCAGAATGAAACGTGAAGCTGCAAGAGAAGCCAGAAAGGAAGCTGCGGAAGCATCGGCAGTTACTGAAACAGGTGCTGCGGCACCGGCGGCCGAGGATGCAGCGGCTAAAACACCGGAAGGCGGTGATAAGAAGTGAAAACCAACAAATATGTAAAAGAACTGCAGCAGAAGAGTGTATCTGAATTGAACGATGAACTGGTTTCTGCCAAGAAAGAACTTTTCAACCTGAGATTCCAGAATGCGACAAGCCAGTTGGATAACACTTCCCGGATCAATGAAGTACGCAAGAACATTGCCCGGATCCAGACCGTTATCTCGCAGCAGGCAAAGGCATAAGGAGGAGAAACCGTGGAAAACAGAAATCTTAGAAAAACACGTATCGGCAAGGTTGTCAGCGACAAGATGGATAAGACCATCACCGTTGCGATTGAAGACCACGTGAAACACCCGCTTTACAAGAAGATCATCAAGCAGACCAAGAAACTCAAGGCACACGATGAAAAGAACGAGTGCAAAGTGGGCGACACGGTTAAAGTAATGGAGACGAGACCGCTTTCCAAAGACAAGAGATGGAGACTCGTCGAAATCATCGAGAAAGCGAAATAACGGAGGAGGTTCCAGGATGATTCAGCAGGAAACACGTTTGAGAGTTGCCGATAACACCGGCGCAAAGGAACTTCTTTGCATCCGCGTTATGGGCGGTTCGACCAGAAGATATGCCCGCATCGGAGATGTGATCGTTGCTTCCGTAAAGGACGCGACACCGGGCGGAGTGGTAAAAAAAGGTGATGTGGTAAAGGCCGTTGTGGTACGCACCATCAACAAAACACGCAGGAAAGACGGCAGCTACATCAAGTTCGATGAAAATGCAGCGGTGATCATCAAGGATGACAATACACCGACAGGAACACGTATCTTCGGGCCGGTCGCAAGAGAGCTTCGTGAAAAACAGTTTATGAAGATCGTTTCTCTTGCTCCGGAAGTACTTTAAGGAAGGGGCCGTAAAATGCGTAAAATCAAAAAGGACGATATGGTTCAGATCATATCCGGCAGTGACAAGGGAAAGACCGGTAAAATACTTTTTGTCGATACCGTCAAACAGAGAGTGATCGTGGAGGGATGCAACATGCATGCCAAGCACACGAAACCGAATGCAAAGAATCAGAACGGCGGCATTGTAAACCAGGAAGGATCCGTACATATTTCCAACGTCATGCTTCTTGTGGACGGAAAGCCTACCAGAGTCGGCTTTGAAGTAAGAGACGGAAAAAAAGTTCGTATCGCCAAGAAAACCGGAAAGGCCATTGACTAATACGACAGATTGGAGGGTCATTAAGTTGGCTAGATTAAAAGAACTCTACGACAAGGAACTTGCCGCTAAGATGAAAGAGAAGTTCGGTTATAAGAACGACATGCAGATCCCGAAGCTTAATAAGATCGTGATCAATATGGCGGTAGGAGAAGCAAAGGAAAACGTGAAGGTTCTTGACTCCGCGGTAAAGGATCTGGAAACCATTTCCGGACAGAAGGCAATTATTACCAAGAGCAAGAAGTCCATTGCAAATTTCAAGATCCGTGAGGGAATGCCGATCGGATGCAAGGTAACGCTTCGCGGAAACAGAATGTATGAATTTCTGGACAGGCTTGTAAACCTGGCACTGCCGCGAGTCCGTGACTTCAGAGGCGTGAACGCAAATGCTTTTGACGGCAGGGGAAACTATTCGCTCGGGATCAAAGAACAGCTGATTTTCCCGGAGATCGAATATGATAAGGTCGATAAGGTCCGCGGCATGGATATCATTTTTGTCACGACTGCAAAAACAGACGAAGAAGCACGTTATCTTTTGACATTATTCAATATGCCTTTTTCAAAATAATTAAGGGAGGAAACACATGGCAAAAAAGTCTATGAAGATCAGACAGGCAGCTCCGGCTAAGTTTTCTACGAGAGCTTACAACCGCTGCAGGATCTGCGGAAGACCGCATGCTTATCTGAGAAAATACGGGATCTGCCGTATCTGCTTCAGAGAACTTGCTTACAAGGGCCAGATACCCGGTGTGAAAAAAGCAAGCTGGTAATCAGGCACTATATTGATTAAAGGAGGAACATTCCATGACTACAAACGATCCGATTGCAGATATGCTCACCAGAATCCGGAATGCAAATACTGCAAAACACGACGTAGTTGATATCCCTGTTTCAAAGATGAAAGTGGCCATTGCCGATATTCTGGTTAATGAGGGATATGTAAAAAAGTATGAAATCGTTGAAAACGACGGTTTCAAGGACATTCGTATTTCATTGAAGTACGGTGCAGATAAGAACGAAAGGATTATCAGCGGACTTAAGAGAATCAGTAAACCCGGCCTTCGGATTTACGCCAACAAGGAAGAACTTCCCAAGGTTCTCGGAGGTCTCGGTATTGCCGTTATTTCCACAAACCAGGGCGTGATCACCGATAAGGAAGCACGCAAACTCGGTGTGGGAGGAGAGGTACTGGCTTTTATCTGGTGATGACGCATTATCACTGCATGAAGAGCAACCATTAACTGTATTTTATTCCAACAAACAGAAAGAAGAGGGTGTCGGCATGTCACGAATTGGAAGAATGCCTATCGCGATCCCGGAAGGAGTAACCGTTACGATCGCAGAAAATAATCGTGTGACTGTGAAGGGTCCTAAGGGTACGCTGGAACGGGTGCTGCCTGCAGAATTGACCATCAAGCAGGAAGAAATTGAACACGAAGAGAAAAAGATCCAGGCGATTGTTGTAACAAGACCGAGCGAGATAAAGAGGATCAAAGCGCTTCACGGGCTTACAAGGTCCCTGATCCATAATATGGTCGTCGGCGTAACCAGCGGATATGAAAAGACTCTGGAAATCAACGGCGTCGGTTACAGAGCCGCAAAACAAGGCAAAAAATTAACCCTGTCCCTTGGGTATTCCCATCCGGTCGAGATCGAAGATCCGGAAGGACTTACTTCCGTGGTGGAAGGACAGAATATCATCAAGATTCAGGGTATTGATAAAGAAAAGGTCGGACAGTACGCTGCCGTGATCCGTGATAAGAGAGGACCGGAGCCGTATAAGGGCAAGGGAATCAAGTATCAGACGGAAACCATCAGACGTAAAGTCGGTAAGACCGGTAAGAAATAAGGAGGCGCAAAAATGGTAAACAAAGAATCCAGAAACTCGATCCGCGAACATAAGCACATGAGAATGCGGAACCGCATTGAGGGCACCGCACAGAAGCCGCGCCTTTGTGTATTCAGAAGCAACAGTCATATTTACGCACAGCTTATCGATGATGCTGCAGGCAGGACTCTGGCGGCTGCGTCTACTTCCGAAAAGGAAGCAAGGGGCGAACTGAAAGAGACCGATACGGTTGAAGCCGCATCTTTTGTAGGAAAGCTTGTTGCAAAGAGAGCAATGGAAAAGGGAATCAGTGAAGTGGTATTCGACAGAGGCGGATTCCTTTATGCAGGCAAGGTCAAGGCACTTGCCGAGGCTGCACGCGAAGCCGGCTTGCAGTTTTAAGGAGGGAGCCGCGTAAGCGGCAACTCTGAGAAGAAGACGCCCGGGAAAACGGGCGCGGGAACCCCAAGCCGAAGGCGCAAGGGGTAAGGAGGGAGCCGCGTAAGCAGCAACTCTGAGAAGAAGACGCCCGGGAAAACGGGCGCGGGAACCCCAAGCCGAAGGCGCAAGGGGTAAGGAGGGGGCCGCGTAAGCAGCAACTCTGAGAAGAAGACGCCCGGGAAAACGGGCGCGGGAACCCCAAGCCGAAGGCGCAAGGGGTAAGGAGCAAGGGAGCCGCAAAGCGGCGACTGGAAAAGAGAGGAGATAATCAAAGATGGATCGCAATGATCGCAGAGATGATCGCAGAGATCGCAGAGACCGCGATAACAGAAATTCAGACAAACCTGAATTGAATGATAAAGTTGTTGCCATTAAACGTGTCAGCAAGACTGTTAAGGGCGGACGTACCATGCGGTTCTCCGCACTGGTTGTTGTAGGCGACGGAAACGGCAAGGTTGGCGTGGGACTCGGCAAAGCGGGAGAAGTTCCGGAAGCCATCCGCAAGGGCAAGGAAGCCGCAACAAAAAATGTTGTGACGATCGCCATTGATGAGAACAAGAGCATTCCGCATGACTTTATCGGAAAGTTCGGCAGTTCCCATGTTTTGCTGAAGAGAGCTCCCGAAGGTACCGGTATTATCGCAGGAGGACCTGTGCGTGCCGTGGTGGAACTTGCCGGAATCAAGAATATCCGTACAAAGTCACTCGGCTCCAATAACAAGACAAACGTGGTTCTTGCAACACTTGCGGGACTTAAGGATATCCGCACACCGGAACAGTTTGCAAAAATGCGGGGAAAATCCGTGGAAGAAATCCTCGGATGATCAGAGTAGCCTTGACGGGCAGGAGGATATTACAATGGCAGGAAAATTAAAGATCACATTGGTCAAGTCTCCGATCGGTGCCATCCCGAAGCAGAGAGCTACCGTGGAAGCACTTGGCCTTCACAAAATTCGTCAGACGGTTGAACTGCCGGATAACGATGCCGTAAAAGGTATGATCTGGCATGTAAGAGAACTGGTAAAGGTAGAGGAAGCATAAGACTTCCAATCACTCATTAGGAGGTGCAGTCATGGATTTGTCAAATTTAAAACCGGCCAGAGGTTCCGTGCACAGCGATAACTTCAGACGCGGACGCGGACATGGTTCGGGAAACGGGAAGACTGCCGGTAAGGGAAGCAAAGGACAGAAGGCGCGTTCCGGAGCACCGAGACCGGGATTCGAAGGCGGCCAGATGCCGTTATTTCGGCGTATTCCCAAGAGAGGATTTACCAATCGCAATACCAAAGATATTGTTGCGGTTAATGTATCTTCCCTGGAAAAATTCGAAAACGGAACGGAAGTTACGGATGAAAGCCTGCTGAAAGCCGGCATCATCAAACACACCGGCGACGGGGTAAAGATACTCGGAAAAGGCGATCTTACCAAAAAGCTGACGGTCAAGGTGAGTGCCGTAAGCGATGGCGCGAAGACAAAGATCGAGGCGGCAGGCGGAACATGTGAGGTGAGCTGATATGGCGGAAATGTGGAAAACAGTCGTAAATGCGTTTAAGGTAAAAGATATCCGCAAGCGTCTGCTTTATACTTTTTGCATACTGGTAATTATCCGGCTTGGAAGCAATCTCCCCATTCCGGGTGTCAACACGGAATACTTCCGGCAGTTCTTCCAGAATCAGACGGGAGATGCATTTAACTTTTTCAATGCCATGACCGGCGGTTCGTTTGAACAGATGAGTGTGCTGGCGTTAAGCATTACACCGTACATCACTGCACAGATCATCATGGAACTGATGACCATCGCCATCCCGAAACTGGAGGAACTCCAGAAGGAAGGCGAGGACGGCAGGAAAAAGATGACCGAGTACACGAGATACCTGACCATTGCTCTTTCTCTGATTGAGTCAACCGCAATGGCAGTCGGTTTCGGCAACCAGGGTCTTCTTATTCAATACGGTCCCAAGAGCATTATCGTTTCGATCGTCGCCATGACGGCCGGTTCTGCATTTTTGATGTGGATCGGTGAACGGATCACGGAGAACGGTGTCGGAAACGGAATTTCAATGGTCCTGCTGTTCAATATCATCTCATCGCTTCCGCAGGATCTGGGCACTCTTTATTCCAGGTTCATGTCCGGAAAGTCGATAGCGATAGCGGTTGTAGCCGCGGTGATCATTGCGGCATGCCTTTTGGCCATGGTGGTATTCGTTGTTCTGCTTTGTGATGCGGAACGCCGCATCCCGGTTCAGTATTCGGCCAAGATGCAGGGACGAAGGACAGTCGGCAACCAGGCATCGGTCATTCCCTTAAAGGTGAACACGGCCGGCGTTATTCCGGTTATTTTTGCAAGTACCCTGATGTCATTCCCGGTCATGATCGCACATTTCTTCACGGTGGATTACAACACGGTCGGCGGGAAAATCCTTCAGATGCTGAGTTCTTCCAACTGGTTTAAGAAAGAAGCCCCGATCTATTCGATCGGTGTGGTGATCTACATCGCACTCATCATACTGTTTGCCTATTTTTATACTTCCATTACGTTCAATCCTCTGGAAGTGGCAAACAACATGAAAAAATCGGCCGGTTTTATCCCGGGTATCCGTCCGGGCAAACCCACGAGCGATTACCTGAACAAGATCCTGAACTACATTATTTTCCTCGGAGCTACAGGACTTGTGATCGTGGCGATCATCCCGATCATTGTTTCAGGGATTTTCAATGTGGGACATCTTTCCTTCCTGGGGAACTCGCTTATCATTATCGTAGGAGTTGTTCTTGAAACGATCAAGATGATCGAATCGCAGATGCTGGTACGTAACTACAAAGGGTTTTTAAGTGACTGATCCCGTTAACTTGGCAAAGCTGATTTCCATGGAGGCATTATGAAAATTATCATGCTGGGAGCACCCGGTGCAGGGAAGGGAACACAGGCAATCAAGATTGCGGAGACTTATGGGATACCGCACGTTTCAACAGGAGACATATTCCGCGCAAACATCAAGGCGGGAACGGAACTCGGCAGGAAGGCAAAGTCCTTTATGGATGCCGGCGGACTTGTCCCGGATGACGTGACGATCGGAATGCTTCTGGACCGCATTCATGAAGAGGACTGCAAAAACGGTTATGTGCTGGACGGTTTTCCGCGCACCATACCGCAGGCAGAGAGCCTTACGGGTGCGCTTTCAAAAGAGAACGGAAATGTGGACTATGCGGTAAACATCGATGTGCCGGATGAAAATATTATCAACCGGATGAACGGAAGAAGAGCCTGCCTGAATTGCGGCGCCACCTATCATGTACAATACATGCCGCCAAAACAGGAAGGGATCTGCGATACCTGCGGCAGCAAACTGGTCCTTCGGGATGATGACAGGCCGGAGACAGTGAGTAAGCGGCTTCGGGTTTATCATGAGCAGACACAGCCGCTGATCGAATATTACAAAAAAGCCGGGATCCTGAAAGAAGTGGACGGCACACAGGATATGAACAAGGTATTTGAGGATATCCGGACGATACTGGGATAAAAGGAGGAAAACTCCGTCCTGCGATGCCGGACGGAGGGCTTCCGCACTGAGCGCGCGTGTCCTTTGCGGACATGCCGGTCAAGTGCCCAATGCCAGACGTAAAAAAATGGCGGTAACGGTAAAATCCCCGCGGGAAGTGGAACTGATGCGGGAAGCAGGAAAAATCCTGGCAAAAGTACATGAGGAGCTTCATAAGAGTCTTCATGCCGGAATGACAACATTTGAGATCGACAGAATAGGCGAGGAACTGATCCGCAGCTATGACTGTGTTCCCTCTTTTCTGAATTATGAGGGCTACCCCGCATCGATCTGCGTTTCGGTAAATCAGGAAGTGGTCCACGGGATTCCTTCCAGGAAGCGCGTGATTGAAGAAGGAGATATTGTAAGTCTGGATGCAGGGGTGATCTGGAAAGGTTATCAGTCGGACGCAGCGCGTACCTGGGGAGTAGGAAATATTTCCCGGGAGGCACAAAAGCTTATTGATGTAACAAGAGAGTCCTTTTACGAGGGAATTAAATTTGCAAAGGCCGGAAATCATCTGAACGATATCTGCGGAGCAATCGGGGATTATGCGGAGTCGAGAGGCTACGGAGTAGTGAGGGACCTGGTGGGGCACGGGATCGGACAGGAAATGCATGAAGATCCCGAAATTCCGAATTTTCGGATGAACCACAGGGGGATTCTTCTGGAACCGGGAATGACGCTGGCCATTGAGCCGATGATCAATATCGGAAAGGCGGATGTTGTCTGGTGTGAGGATGAATGGACGGTAGAAACCGAGGACGGAAGTCTTTCGGCACACTATGAAAATACCATTCTTGTTACCGAAGGAGAGCCGGAAATATTGTCTCTATAGAAGAGACCGTTGAAACGGCGGTCAAAACCCCGGCCGAAAGGCGACAGAGGTAAGGAGTTCTGAATGTCTAAGACAGACGTGATACAAATTGAAGGAAAAGTGATCGAAAAGCTGCCGAATGCCATGTTCCAGGTGGAACTGGAGAACGGACACCAGGTGCTTGCCCATATCAGCGGAAAACTCAGAATGAATTATATCCGTATTCTTCCGGGTGACAGGGTTACTGTGGAAATGTCACCGTATGATCTGAGCAAGGGAAGAATTACCTGGCGGAACAAATAAGGATTATGCTTGTATTCCGAAATTTCAGGTGATATACTATTATGGCTGCTTTTTTCAAGTTTTTTTGAAAGGAGAAATACAATGAAAGTCAGATCTTCGGTCAAACCGATGTGCGAAAAGTGCAAAGTGATCAAAAGAAAAGGGAAAATCATGATCATTTGCGAAAATCCAAAGCATAAACAGAGACAGGGCTGATCCTGTATTTTCCGTAGAGGATGTACCCCTGTTTTGTGTTTTTTCATTTTGTCAAAAAGGAGGAAGAAAATGGCTCGTATTGCAGGCGTTGATTTACCGAGAGAAAAACGCGTTGAGATCGGACTCACCTATATTTTCGGAATCGGTGTGTCCAGTTCCAATCGTATTCTTTCAGAGGCCGGTGTAGATCCTAACACGAGAGTGAAGGATTTGACCGATGACGAAGTAAAGAAGATTGCGGAAGTGATTGCCGAAAGCCAGATGGTGGAAGGTGACCTGAGAAGGGACACCGCCATGAACATCAAGAGGCTTGAGGAAATCGGATGCTATCGCGGAATCCGTCACCGGAAGAGCTTGCCTTGCCGCGGTCAGAAAACCAAGACCAATGCAAGAACATGCAAAGGCCCGAGAAAGACAGTTGCCAACAAGAAAAAAGCAACCGATAAAGGATAATCCGTAACTTATCAACCAGGTTCACGTTGCATGTTTTAATAACAGGAACGTTAAAAAGAAAGTAGGTTAGTTTAATGGCTAAGCAGCAAACACAGCAGTCATCATCCGGGAAAAAGGTTTCTGCTAAAAAACGGGTGAAAAAAAACGTTGAACACGGCCAGGCACATATTCAGTCTTCCTTCAACAACACAATTGTTACGTTGACGGATCCCCAGGGAAATGCACTTTCCTGGTCCAGTGCCGGAGGGCTTGGTTTTAGAGGTTCAAAGAAATCTACTCCTTATGCAGCATCAATGGCAGCGGAAACAGCAGCTAAGGCGGCACTGATACACGGTTTAAAGTCCGTGGATGTGGTTGTCAAGGGACCCGGCTCGGGAAGAGAAGCAGCTATCCGTGCACTTTCCGCAAACGGAATTGAGATAACCAGTATCAAGGACGTGACACCGGTACCGCACAACGGTTGCCGTCCGCCAAAACGCAGAAGAGTATAAGGGAGGTAGAAAACAGTGGCAGTTGACAGAGTTCCTGTTCTGAAAAGATGCAGATCCCTGGGCCTTGAGCCCGGATATATGGGTCTTGATAAAAAGTCGAACAGAGAGTTAAAGAGATCCAATCATAAGATGAGTGAGTACGGCGGTCAGATGAGAGAGAAACAGAAAGCAAAATTCATCTACGGCGTGCTGGAAAAACCTTTCCGGAATTATTTCGCAAAGGCAAGCGCCATGAAGGGTCAGGTCGGTGAAAATCTGATGATCCTTCTGGAATGCAGACTGGATAATGTTATTTTCCGTATGGGCATTGCAAGAACAAGAAAAGAAGCCCGTCAGATCGTCGATCACAGACACGTGACTGTGAACGGCAAGATCGTAAATATTCCTTCTTATGAAATCAAGGCGGGAGATGCGATCGAGATCAGGGAGAAGGCAAAATCCTCGACCCGTTATAAAGAAATTCTGGAGCAGACAAACGGACGTGTTATCCCGGCTTGGCTCGAAGTGGAAAAGGATGCACTGAAGGGTACGGTGAAATCGCTTCCGACAAGATCTGAAATTGATGTTCCTGTTGATGAACTTCAGATCGTCGAGTTGTACTCCAAATAATGCGGGGAGAGAGCCAACCGTAAGACGGCTCCGGAAGAAAAACATCCTGATCAAGGGTGTGATCATCCCGGCCCCATGGGCAGCAGGGGCAATTAATTCAGGCCAAAGGAGGTACTTTCGTGTTCGATTTTGAGAAACCAAACATTGAGATTGTTAAGGGCTCCGATGATAAGAAGTTTGGCCGCTTTGTCTGTGAGCCTCTGGAAAGAGGCTATGGTACAACTCTTGGCAATTCTTTGAGAAGAATCATGCTTTCCTCTCTTCCCGGTTCCGCAGTCAGTCAGGTGAAGATCGAAGGTGTTCTTCATGAGTTTTCATCTATTCCGAATGTAAAGGAAGATGTGACGGAAATTATTATGAACGTCAAGAGCCTTTGCATTAAGAATACAGGATCCGGCAGTGAGCCGGTGACCGCATATATTGATTTTGAAGGAGAGGGAGTTATTACCGCAGCGGATATCCAGTGCGGTCCCGATATTGAAATCATAAATAAAGACCAGGTGATCGCCACAGTGTCCGGTGCAAAATCCAAGTTCTATATGGAAATGACCATTACAAACGGCCGCGGTTATGTCAGCGCGGAGAAGAATAAGGCACAGGGCGATATGCCGATCGGTGTTATAGCGGTGGATTCCATTTATACGCCGGTGGAACGCGTTAATATGAATGTAGAGAATACACGTGTAGGCCAGCAGACTGATTATGACAAGCTGACGCTGGATGTCTATACAAACGGGACTCTCAGCCCGGATGAGGCGGTTTCCCTCGCAGCGAAGGTTCTTTCGGAACATCTTAATCTGTTCGTGAATCTTTCCGAGGGAGCTCAGAAAGCCGAGGTCATGACGATAAAGGAAAATGACAACCAGCAGAAGGTTCTCGATATGAATATTGATGAACTGGAGCTTTCTGTCCGTTCCTACAACTGTCTGAAAAGAGCCGGCATCAACACGGTGCAGGAACTGATCAGCAAGAGTCCGGAAGATATGATGAAGGTCCGTAATCTGGGAAAGAAATCCCTGGATGAAGTTCTGGAAAAACTGAAGGAACTCAATCTTCAGCTGAAACAGGGCGAAGAAGCATAAACCATTATCTGTATGAGGCCCGGTAAGACCGAAAGTGCGCGGACCCCGAAGAAGGAGAGTTGAAATGGCAAGATACAGAAAGCTCGGCAGGAGCACAAACGTCAGAAATGCGTTACTCAGGAGCCAGGCAACGGCATTGATCGCAAAGGGAAAAATCATTACGACAGATGCCAGAGCAAAGGAAGTAAAGAAAATTGTCGAGCCGCTTGTTGCAATGGCTGTCAGGGAAAAAGACAATTTTGAAACCGTAAAGGTGAAGGCGAAGGTTGCCAGAAAAGATAAAGACGGCAAACGCGTCAAGGAAGAAACAGACGGCAAGAAAAAAGTCGTTTATGATGAAGTGGAAAAGGAAATCAAGAAGGACAAACCGTCCAGAATGCATGCAAGAAGACAGATCCTTGCGGTGCTCTACGGGGTAACGGATGTCCCGACCGAAAATACCGGCAGGAAGAAAAACACAAAAAAAGTGGATCTTGCGGAAAAGCTTTTCAGTGAGTATGCTCCGAAATATACGGATCGTAAGGGTGGTTACACCCGGATCGTAAAGATCGGAGAACGGAAAGGCGATGCAGCAGTGGAAGTACTGCTGGAATTTGTCTGATCCTAAGGACTTCAGTAGCCCGGTTCGAAAGAACCGGGCTACTGTTTTTTAATAGGCCGGCAGCAAAATATTCCGGAAAGCGCCGTGTGCAGGACAATGGATATCATCCATGCAGGTGATGACAGGAGAGAATGGAGAAATTACTCTCTCCGGCAGGATTACACCGTTTGAGGATGTGGTATACTGTCTTTGTATGAATATTCAGGTGGATCTGAATGAAGCATATCTGTATATGGGCGGGAAGGGGAAACCGGAAAAAGAGGATCTGAGGATGCTTAAGGAAGCATCATCCCTGATCCTGGATACGGTTTCTTTGCGTACGATAGATCGATTTTCGGAAACGGAAAAAACAGACAAAGGGATTTCCCTGAAGGGAACCTCCATTGTTCTTTCGGGGAAAGCAGCGGGGAACCTTCTGAAAGACTGTTCTTCCTGCATGGTCTTCTGTGTGACAATCGGACAGGAGGCAGAGACCCTCATCCGGAAATGGGAAGTAAAGGATATTGCTTTTGCGGCCGCACTGGATGTCTGTGCTTCCGCGGCAGTGGAGAGTCTCTGTGAACTGGAAGAAAAATCGATTGCACAAAAATATGCAAAGGGCAGAGGAAAGAACGGCGCAGATCTTTTCCTGACAGACCGCTTCAGCCCCGGGTATGAGGATATGCCGTTATCGCTTCAGAAAGACCTGTGCGGTTTTCTGGATACGGGGCGGAAAATAGGAGTGCTTCTTTCGGAAAGTGCGCTTATGATTCCGCGTAAAAGCGTTACGGCAATTTTAGGTCTGTCTGAAAAAGAACAAAAGCACAGGGATACCGGCTGTGCTTTTTGTCCTTCCTTTCCATCCTGCAATTTCAGAAAGAACGGAGTGACATGCTATGGGCACATTCTTTGACGGTTTTCCCGGGGAAGATTTTCTTTTTCTGGACGGGGCCATGGGAACCGAACTGCAGAAAGCAGGAATGCCTGCGGGAATGCTTCCGGAACTTTTCGGTCTGGAGCATCCTGAGATAACGGAAAAAATCCACGGGGATTATCTGGATGCCGGAAGCCGCATCCTTTATGCGAATACCTTCGGGGCAAACGGAAAAAAACTCAAAAGCTGCGGGAAGTCCGTTCAGGAGATCATCGCCGCAAATATCGGTTCGGCAAAAAAGGCGGCTTCCCATTACAGCGATCCCGGAAAAACAGGTGTGGCGCTGGATGTCGGGCCGATCGGTGAAATGATGGCGCCGCTCGGGACCCTTTCTTTTGAGGAGGCATATGAAATATTCCGGGAGATCATGACGGCCGGGGCGGATGCGGGCGCAGACCTCATTGTGACGGAAACGTTTGCTGATCTGAATGAGATCCGCACCGCTGTCCTTGCCGCGAAGGAAAATACCTGTCTTCCCGTGTTCGCGACCATGACCTTTGAAGAACGCGGACGTACCTTTACCGGCTGTCTTGCGGAGAGCTTTGCAAAAACAGTCTCCGGCCTGGGCGTGGACGCGATCGGGGTCAACTGTTCTCTGGGGCCGAAAAGCCTTATGCCTATCATCCAACGGATAGGAAGCGTAACGGACCTTCCGCTCATTGTAAAAGCGAATGCGGGACTCCCGGATGCAAGAGACGGACATTACAACATTGACGCGCATGCGTTTGCAGAAGAAATGGGTGAATGCGTACAGCTCGGGGTCCGTATTGTCGGAGGCTGCTGCGGGACAAATCCGGATTATATCCGTGAGCTGAAGAAGACTTTTTCCGGGAAAAAACCGGAAGGGAGAAATATAGTCCGGGAAACGGCAGTATGCAGCGCATCCCGGTATGTGAGATCGGATACGGTGAGGATAATCGGAGAACGGATCAATCCGACGGGGAAAAAAAGATTCCGGGAAGCCCTGTTAAATCATGATATGGATTACGTTCTTTCGCAGGGAATAGAAGAGGCGGACGCGGGTGCGGATATCCTTGACGTTAATGTGGGAGCGCCCGGTGTGAACGAACCGGAACTCATGAGGGACTGTGTAGAGGGGCTTATTTCCACAACGGACCTGCCCCTGCAGATCGACTCCGGAAATGTGCAGGTGCTGGAAGCGGGGTTAAGATTATTCCCGGGCAAGGCCATTGTCAATTCCGTAAACGGGGAAGAAGCCCGCCTGAAAAGCATCCTTCCGATCGTGAAAAAATACGGTGCTGCCGTAGTGGGTCTTACCATGGATGAAAAAGGGATACCGGAAACGGCAGAGGAACGGTTTGCCATCGCGGAAAAAATCCGTGATGCATGCAGATCCTACGGGATACCGGAAGAGGACATCCTGATCGATTGCCTTACGCTGACCGTATCGGCTTCCGAAAAATCCGCATATACGACGCTGAAAACGCTCCGGATGGTGAAGGAAAAGCTGGGACTGAAAACAATACTCGGTGTATCCAATATCTCCTTCGGGCTGCCGGAAAGAGAAGAAGTAAACCGGATGTTCTTTTCACTGGCCATGGAAGAAGGACTGGATTTTGCCATTATCAATCCGAATATCTTATCCATGACGGATGCAGTCGTTCTTTTCCGATTGCTTCGGGGGGAGGATCCCGGGTGCGAAGCATTCATTGAAAAGTTCCGCGACCGGAAAAAACCGGAGAAAACGGAAAAGCAGGAAAAGCAGGAAAAGCAGGAAAAGACGGGGGAGACTGCGAAAAAAGAAGAATGTGATGCTGCCGGCGGACCGTCTCTTTTATCCGCCATTCTGAGCGGACAGAAACACGAGGCGAAACGGCTGGCGGAGGGACTGCTGAGCCGGAAGAGCGGACTTCAGGTGGTAGACGAAGATCTGATCCCGGCATTGGATGAAGCGGGAAAGAAATATGAAGCGGGTGAGATTTTTCTGCCGCAGCTTTTAAGGGCGGCAAGCGCCTCCCAGGGAGCGGTGGAAGTGATCAAACAGAGTCTTTCTGCAGAAGGAAAAACGCAGGCGGATAAAGGGACGATCATTCTGGCAACCGTAAAGGGGGATATCCACGATATCGGGAAAAATATTGTGAAAACCATCCTGGAAAATTACGGATACCGGATCCTGGACCTGGGGCGCGATGTACCGGCGGAAAAGATCACGGATACCGCGCGGAAGGAACATGTAAAGCTGATCGGACTGAGTGCGCTTATGACGACAACCCTGCCCGCTATGGAAGAAACCATCGAAATGCTCCGAAAGAGCGGCCATTCCTGTAAGATCATGGTAGGGGGAGCGGTCCTGACCCCGGATTACGCGAAGGAGATCGGCGCGGATTACTACGCAAAAGATGCAAAGCGGGCCGCTGACATCGCAAAGGAAGTTTTTGAAAACTGAAATGCGGAAATTCTCCGGCGGAGATGAAAAAGACAGAGAGACAGGAGAAAACGAAGAGATCGGAGAGAACAGGAAATACAGGATAAAAGAAGAGAGGGAACAAATGAAATTAACGGAACAAAGACCGGAGGACAAAAGAGGGCTTTCTTTTGAAATTTATCCGCCGAAGCATGATTCTTATCTGAAGGATATTGACGAAACGCTCGGGATCCTCTGTGAACTGAAACCGGACTACATCAGTATTACGTTCGGCGCAGGAGGCTCCCTTGACGACAACAGGACACTGGAGATCGCCGGAAAGATCAAAAATGAATATCATGTGGAACCGCTTGTTCACATGAGCTGCCTGCACTATACGAAGGAGGATGTGGACCGTTTCACGGAAAAAATGAAGGAAAACGGTCTTCAGAATATCCTTGCGCTGCGCGGAGACAGGCGTCAGGATATTCCGGAAAAGAGGGATTTTTGCCACGCCTCGGATTTGACGGCGTATCTCAAAACAAAGGGGGATTTTTGTATTGCCGGAGCCTGTTACCCGGAGGGACATCCGGAATCCCGTGATGTTGTGGATGATATCCGCAGCTTAAAGACCAAGGTCGATGCAGGCGATGATTTTCTGATCTCCCAGCTTTTTTTTGACAATCAGGTTTTTTTCGATTTCCGGGAACGCTGCCGTATTGCGGATATCAACGTACCGGTCACGCCCGGTATTATTCCGGTGATCAATAAGTCCCAGATAGAGCGTATGGTCACGCTCTGCGGCGCCACTCTTCCGAAAAAGTTTCAGAAGATCCTGAACCGGTATCAGGACAATAAGGACGCGCTGTTCGATGCGGGCATGACCTATGCCCTGAACCAGATGATAGACCTTCTGGCCAGCGGGATCACGGAAATCCATTTGTACACGATGAACAATGCGAAGGTAGCCAAGCACCTTGCAGAAGGAATTCGCAATTTACTCTGAAAAACACAAGAGAAATGCAAGAATTCTTTAAGTTCCTGCGGCAAAAAATAAGATATAATCAAAAAGAAAGACGAATGATCGGTGATATTACTTTTGGCGAATACATCATTTTTTGAATAAAATGCAGAAAGGAGCGTCGAGGCGTTTGGGTCGATGGGTAAGTTTATTATGAAAAAAAAAGGGCGAGGTATATGTGCAGTGCTGTCAGTGCTTTTTTTTCTGCTTCTGGTTTTTCCGATGGTGGCCTTTGCAAGCACCAAGACCATCTCCGGGGTTACGATCCGTGTCCAGAATAAGCTGGAAGCGGGAGATACCCTGTCAAGCTCCGATGTTGTGTACGGAGACCCGTCTGACGGGGAGGCAGGGGTATCGATCAGCAGTGACCGTTGTTTTATTTCCGATGCGAAGTTTGTTACCGGTGTGAATAAAACACTGAAGATCGGGGATGAGATAAAGATACGGGTCCGGCTGGAACCGATGGATGACAGCAGTTATGTATTCAAGGGGACCTACTCTTCTTCCAATGTGAAGATCAGCGGCGGGGAATTTGTCAGTGCTTCCAAATCCGGCGGGGATCTTCTGGTCACGGTGAAACTGAAAGCCATTAAGGGAACGTATGATCCGCCGCAGGATGCGGAGTGGAAGGACAGCACGATAGGACGGGCCAAATGGACCGCCCCGGATTATTCTTCCGGACATTATGAAGTCGTATTGAGGAGAAACGGCACAGAGGTCTGCAGAAAGACGGATGTGTCGGCTCTTTCCTATAATTTTTATCCCTATATGACCAAGGCAGGGACCTATACATTCCGTGTCCGCACCGTGTCGCGCACCTCCTCGGGGACCACATACGGGAAGGCTTCCGAATGGACGGAATCCGATGAATATTATCTGGATGCCAAACATGTATCCGACGGATCCGGCCAGGGGGACGGTTCAACAGACGGGACAAGCGCAGGCAGTGCAGGCTGGGAAAAGTCCGGCAGTATCTGGTACTACAAGTATCCCGACGGCAGTTATAAAAAGAACGGCTGGGAAGTTGTAGACGGAAAGTGGTATATGTTTGACAGTACCGGAAAAATGATGACGGGGTGGCAGACAACCTCCAGCGGCACTTATTTTCTCTCCGACAGCGGAAGCATGCTGACGGGATGGCAGAACCTCAGCAATTCCTGGTACTACCTGGATCCCAATCCGGATTCTCCGACACAGGGAGCCATGCAGAAGAATACAAAGCTTACGGTGGACGGAAATACCTATTATCTTATGGACAAGGGGCAGATGGCTTCCGGATGGACAAAGGTGGACGGACACTGGTCTTATTTTGACCCGGGTACCGGCATCATGCAGAAAAATAAGACGATCAATACCTTTTATGTGGATGGAAACGGGATCTGGCAGCAGAACTGAGGATATCCGGAGGATAAGACATGCAGCTTCAGGGAATATCGGTTTCGGAAGGAATTGCACTCGGAAAGGCCCGGTTTTTCAGAACGGAAGGTCATAAGCCGAATACGGAGATCATTCCGGACGGGGAACAAAGACAGGAAGAATTCCGGAAATTTATTTCGGTCAGAAAAGAAGCCTCCGCACAGCTGGACAGCTTAAAAGAATCAACCGGAAAAGAAGAAAAGGAAATTTTTACGGCACAGAATGAAATCCTTTTTGATCCGGACATGGAAGCGGAAATAAAAAAGAAAATCGAAGACAACGGTTTTCATGCGGACCATGCGGTGGATTCTGTCTGTGAGACTTATGCGGAAAAAATGGAAAAGCTGGAGGATCCGCTTTTCAGCGAGCGCAGCGCGGATATAAGGGATATCAAAAAGCGGCTGCTGAATATTATATTGGGAGATCACGGGCCGGATCTGAAGCATTTGTCCGGGAATGTGATCCTGATCGCGCAGGATCTGCAGCCTTCGGATACGGCAGAGCTGGACAGACGGCATATCCTTGCGGTAGTCACCGAAAAGGGAGGAGAGACTTCCCATACTGCCATTATCGCAAGAAAGAACGGACTTCCTGCCCTGGCGGGTGTAAGGGATGTTTTTACAGCCATTCGTCCGGACAGTCTGCTGATCGTCGATGCCGTAAAAGGCATTCTGATCGGCGATCCGGATGAGGATACCATCCGCAAATACCGGAAAAAGGCGGAAGAATTCCAAAACCGGAAAAAGGAAACCGAAGAGTACCTATGGAAAAAGTCGGAACTGAAGGACGGGACCCGCGTTGAAATCTGTCTGAATATTGCTTCTGCCGAGCCGGAGGAACTGGCACAGGCGGATTGTTCGGACGGAGCAGGACTTTTGCGGACGGAATATTTTTATATGAACCGGGACAAACTTCCCGATGAGGAACTGCAGTTTAACGCCTACTGTACCATCCTGAAAGCATTTGCGGGGAAGCGGGTCGTTCTGCGCACGCTGGATATCGGCGGAGACAAGCAGACCGACTGTCTTAAATTTCCTCCGGAAGACAATCCGTTTCTGGGACTGCGTGCCATCCGGTACTGTTTTGAAAGAGAGGATGTTTTCCGGGTACAGCTAAGGGCAGTTCTCCGTGCTTCCGCATACGGAAATCTTGCCGTTATGTTTCCGATGATCTCTTCACTTGAAGAAATCCGGACGGCAAAGGAAATTCTCGGGGAGGAGAAAAAGGAACTGATCCGGAAGAAAATTCCGGTCGGGGATCTGCCGGCGGGTATTATGATCGAAACGCCGTCCATAGCCCTTCAGGCAGACGATGCGGCAGAAGAGGTGGATTTTGCCAGCATAGGCACCAATGATCTGTGTCAGTATCTTCTTGCGGTGGACAGACAGAATCCGCGTGTAAGCGGTTACTACCGGAAATATCATCCTGCGGTTTTCCGCATGATTTCCCGCGTGGCAGATGCTTTTTCGACGGCAGGGAAACCGCTGTCCGTATGCGGGGAGCTGGGAGGCGATGTATTGGCGGCACCTGTGCTTGTAGGCATGGGGATCCGGAGGCTGTCCATGAATATTTCTTCCGTAGCGGGCATTAAGAAAACCCTGTCCGCTCTTACAAAAGAAGAATGCTGCCGGATGGCCGAAAAAGTCCTGGAAAAGAAGACCGCCTCGGAAATTGAAGAGGTAATGAGAAACCGGTGAAAATAAAAAAGAAGCTTCAGTCTTTCGGCTGAAGCATCTTTTGTTTTAAAGTGTCGGAATTCAAACCAGAATTCAAATCAGAAAGGATTACCGGTTTTTGATCTTGATCATTTTTCCTTCGGCATCTACTGCATAATCTCCGTCAACGGTGGTGTCGGTGGCCAGAATGCCGGTTTTTTCATCCAGATAATACCAGTTGCCGTTGTATTTGACCCATCCTGTCTTCATGACGCCGCTTTTATCCAGAAAATAGACATCGATCTGATCCGCATCATCCTCGTCCTGACGGGCGGCCCAGCCGCTTACGGGTTTTCCGTTTTCATCGGTGCAGGACCATTCATTATTGGTTTCGATCCAGATCTGGCTGTCATCCGGCAGTACCGGAGACGATGCAAAGACCGGAAAGGCCGAAGCTGCAAAAAGAACAGCCGTCAATAAAAAGATGAAAATACGTTTGCAGAATTTCATGGAACACTCCCTCTCTCCCTAAACCTGAAGCCCTTTGCATCCGATAGCTACTTCATTATAACAGGTAAAAAAGAGTTGAAAAGGGGATTAAACGGATAGTAAGAACATTGTAAGAAAGACGTCAAAGGCGCAGGTTTTCAATGCGGCAATACTGTTTTCCCGGCCCTGTTATGGTATACTGTATCGGAATTATGGGCACGGAATGTTAACATAAAAAGGAGACCTGTTGGTATGCGCATAAAAGTCAGCAATTATATTTCCGAAAAACTTACAGAGGCAGGGATCAAACGTGTTTTCAGCGTTGTGGGCGGAGGCGCCATGCATCTGAACAACGCATTGGGACATCAGGCAGGGTTAACCGTTACGTATAATCATCACGAGCAGGCCTGTGCCATGGCGGCGGAGTGCTATGCAAGGATACAGAACCGGATAGCCGTTGTCTGTGTAACGACCGGTCCCGGCGGGACCAATGCCCTGACAGGCGTGGTGGGAGGGTGGCTGGATTCCATTCCCATGTTTGTGATCTCCGGTCAGGTCCGCTATGACTGGACTGCGCGGTCTTCGGGTACCGGGATCCGGTCCATGGGTGACCAGGAATTCGATATCTGCACGGCGGCGGACAGCATGACGAAATACGCTGAGATGGTGATCAATCCTCTCCGCATCCGTTACTGCATGGAAAAGGCATTGTATCTTTCACAAAGCGGCCGGCCGGGTCCTGTCTGGCTGGATATTCCCATGGATGTACAGGGCGCTTTTGTGGAAACGGAGGATCTTTCCGGATTTGATCCGGAAAATTACAGAAACGGGGGAGACGGCTGGCAGGCTCCTTCTTCCTCCAAAATACCTGCGGACGATGCGGGCAAAGGGGAAAAACGGGAAGTCCTTCCCACTCCGGTCAGCGAAGAGACCGCAAGAGAGATCATTGAAAAAATACGCGGTGCAGAACGCCCGGTATTCAATGCCGGAAACGGGATACGCATTGCGGGAGCGCACAAAGAGTTCATGCAGGTGGCGGAAAAACTGAATATCCCCGTGGTTGTCGGCTGGGATTCCGAGGACTGTCTTCCCTGCAGCCATCCGCTTTATGCGGGCCGTCCCGGAAATTTCGGGGACCGTCCCGGAAATTTCACCGTCCAGAATTCCGATCTTGTTTTTTCGGTCGGATCCCGTTTAAGTCTCCGGCAGGTCGGATTTAACTGCAAGGGCTGGGCAAGATGCGCCTACACGATCGTAAACGATATCGATGAGGAGGAGCTGAAAAAACCGACGGTCCATATCTCCATGAAGGTACATGCAGACGCAAAAGACCTTCTGACAGTCATGGCACGTGTCCTCGAAAAGGAAAAGACCCCCGTCTGGCAGGGCGGCGGTCCCGGCATTAAGGGAATGAACTGGGCACAGACGGTAAGTTACTGGCAGAAAACATACCCGGTACTGCAGAAAAAGCATCTTTCCTGCACGGATGCGGAACCGGCGAACGTATATGCTTTTATTTACGAAATCAGCAGAAGGGGAAAGGAAAATCAAATTACAGTAGTAGGGAACGGCTCGGCCTGTGTAGTGGGGGGACATTCCTACATCATCAAGGAAGGGCAGCGCTTTATTTCCAATTCGGCGATCGCATCCATGGGATACGGACTGCCGGCATCGATCGGTGCCTGTAAGTCTGCAGAGGATGAGGGCCTTCCGGAAAAAGAGATTATCTGCGTGACCGGGGACGGCAGCATTATGATGAATCTGCAGGAACTGCAGACGGTGGCAACGGGAAAAATGCCGATCAAGATCTTTCTCATCAATAACAGCGGTTATCACAGCATCCGTCAGACGGAACAGAACTTCTTTTCGGATCAGAAGCTGGTGGGAATAGGACCTGACAGCGAAGATCTGGGGTTCCCGGATTTCGGAAAAGTGGCGGCCGCATTCGGGATTTCCTATATTGCAGCACATCACAATTCGGAGCTGGCAGGCGCGGTGGAAAAGACGCTTGCCGAAAAAGGTCCCGTGATCTGTGAAGCATTTGTCAGCACCACGCAGAACTTTGAACCGAAATCCTCCGGAAAGAAACTGCCGGACGGCACCATGGTTTCTCCGCCGCTTGAAGATCTTACGCCGTTTCTTCCCGAAGCGGAAATGGCGGAGAATATGATCGTTCCCGAAATGAAATCATGAGAATGGGAAGCAGAACCGGGAAATGAAACCGGAAAGCAAGACAGGACGGGAGCCCGGGACAGTGAAAAGCAAGACGGGACGGAAGTCCGGAAAAATGGAAACCGGGACGGGTAAGAAAGTCCGGGATCACGATGAAACAGAACGGGGAGAGAGCAGACTGTGAATATTATTCTGACGGGCGCCACAAGTTTTCTGGGACGGGCCGTGACGGAAAACCTGACGGCAGAGGGACATGAGGTATATGCGGTAATCCGCCCTCTTTCCGCACATGCCGTATCCCTGTCCGCCCGTAAAAATTTTCACCGGGTGGAATGCGATATCGGGTGTTCCGAAAGACTTACGGAAAAAAATCTCCCCCCCATGGATGCCTGCGTTCATCTTGCCTGGGACGGCGAAGGACAGAAAGGCCGGATGGATTCCGATATCCAGGAACAGAATGTAAAGAACACCCTGAAGATGATGCAGATCGCGCACGAACTTTCCTGCAGGAAGTTTCTTTTTGCGGGTTCACAGGCGGAATACGGCGTGACGGAAGAGAGGGTAAAACAGGGCATTCTGCCGGAGGGACCTGTTTCCGAGACCGGAAAATGCCGCCCCGTTTCCGAATACGGGAAAGCAAAATACCGCGTGCTGATGGACGGAAGCACTTTGGCGGAACTTCTGGGAATCAATTATTTTCATATGCGGATTTTTTCGGTATACGGACCGGGAGACCACGGGACTGCGCTCATACCTTCCTGTGTCCGGGCAGCAAAAGAAAACACGGTTCTTCAGGCGGGTCTCTGCACGCAGATGTGGAACTATCTTTATGTATCGGACTGCGCCGGGGCAGTTTCCCTGCTCCTGAAAGATACTTCCGGGCCGGATGAAAATACCGGTGCCCCGGAAGATCATGTGGTCAATGTAGGAAGCGAAACAACCCTGCCGTTGAAAAAATATATGGAACAGATTTTTGATACGGCGCATTCCTGCGGCCTGGGGGGAAGCTTTGAATTAACGAAAAGGCCGGAGGGACCGGAAGGGACTCCGTGGCTTTTTCCGGATATCACCAGGTTAAAAAGACTGACCGGTTTTCAGGAAGAAATTCCGTTCCGGCAGGGGATAGAAAAATGCTTCGGCATGGCAGGAGGAAAAAAATGAAGAGATGTATTTCATGCGGCGCGCTGCTCTGCCCGAAACCGCTGCTTGCCATTTCCGGTATGCCCAGGGCGGCGCAGAATATTCCGGACAGAGCGCAGATAAAAAACGACCGCGGGATAACCGCGAAACTGTATGCCTGTACAGGCTGCGGACTGGTCCAGCTTGGCAATGAACCGGTTCCCTATTACCGGGATGTAATCCGCGCGGGCGGGTTCTCCTCCACCATGGGAAACCTCCGTAGGAAACAGTATAAGGAATGGATATCCCGGATGAATCTGGAGGGAAAGAAAATCCTGGAGGCCGGATGCGGACAGGGCGAATTTTTAAAGATCCTCACGGAGTTCCCGGTCAGAGCCTACGGACTTGAACACAAAAAAGAGCTTGTAAAAAAAGCAAAGGAGGCAGGACTCTGTGTGGAGTGCGGTTACCCGGAAACGGAAACTGCGGTTTTCAAAAATGGTCCGTTTGACGGATTCCTCTCGTTTAATTTTCTGGAACATCAGCCGGATCCCTGCCGGTACCTGAGAGCCATTGCCCATAATCTGAAAGAAAACGGAACGGGACTTATCACGGTTCCGTCCTTTGAATATATTTTGAAGGAAAACAGTTTTTATGAGATTATACCGGATCATCTCTCGTATTTCACCATGGAGACACTGGAATATCTTTTAAACCGCTGCGGATTCCGCGTTCTGAAAAAAGAGATCATAAACCGGGATACGCTTTCGGTGATCGTAAGAAAAAATCCGAAGCCGGATGTGAGCGGGCTCGTGAAACAGAAATCTTCCATTGAAGCGGAAGTGAATAAACTGATCCGGGACGCCCGGAAAGAAAAAAAGGAAGTTGCTCTGTGGGGCGCTTCGCATCAGGGATTTACTCTCTGCGGGGCGGCAGGGCTGCACGGAAAAATAAAATACATCATTGATTCCGCCCCGTTCAAACAGAATAAATTTGCGCCTGCATCGCACATTCCTATTGTATCTCCGGAAAAAGCCATGGAAAATCCGCCGGAGGTGATCCTGATCGTGGCACCGGGCTATACCGGGGAGATCGCGGGGATCATACGGAAAAAGTTTCCTGCATCCACAAAGATCTGCACACTGATGACGGACAAAATAACGGAAGCCGGAAATCCGAAGCGGAAGGGAAAAGAAAAATGAAAGCATTTGTTCTGAAAAGTCCGGGGAATGCGGTCATGATGCAGATGCCGGAACCGGTACTGCAGGAACCGTACGGAGCCGTTCTTTCTCCGGTAGCTGTTTCACCGTGTACTTCCGATGTGAATACGGTCTACGGATCCGGTTCCCGGAAACCGGAAAATCTGATCCTCGGGCATGAGTGCGTGGGAAGGATTCTTGCCGTGGGGAGCGGCGTAAAGGATTTTACCCCCGGGGACATTGCCGCGGTGCCGGCCGTAACACCCGACTGGAGATCTCCGGAAGTGCAGGAAGGGAATGAACGGCATGCCGGGAAACCGTTTTCGGCAAATGCGCTCGGCAGGAGCATCCCCGGCGTTTTTGCAGAAAAATTTTTGATTCCGGATGCGGATACCACGCTCGCAAAAATTCCGGAAGGGGTTTCCCTGGAAGATGCCCTGATGTGCGTGGATGTGGCAACAACAGGATTTTCAGGAGCGGAAGCGGCAGAGATCAGGACAGGGGATACGGTAATGGTCCTGGGAATCGGTGCCATAGGACTCATGGCCGTGAAGGCGGCATCTCTTTTGGGGGCGGCGCGTATTCTGGCGGCGGGGACACGGCCGATCAGCGTGAAAACGGCCATGGAATTCGGCGCGAACGAAGTGCTGGACTATCATAACGGAGACATTGTAAAACAGGTACTGGAGAGGACAAACGGCCTGGGAGCGGATGCGGTCCTGATCTGCGGCGGAGATGATTCGGTCTTTCCCGCGGCCGTGGATATGGCGCGTTACGGGATAGGAAGGATCGTGAACGTGAAGCATTACCCCGGGGAAGGTTCTCTGGAAATTCCGAAATTTTCCGGCGGCAGGGGAATGGCCGGGAAAACGATCCGACTGGAACTGTGCAAAGGCGGAAGAGCCCGGATTGAGCGTATGATGAAAATGGTACAGTACGGAAGAATGCAGCCGGGGAAACTGGTGACACATCATCTTTCCGGACTGGAAAGCATTGCGGAAGGGCTTGAGCTCATGAGAAAGAAACCGGATGACCTGATCAAAGTCATGATAGATACCGGAACGGAGGGGAGCTGTAATCCATGAAGAAAATCAGTGTTGTGATCCCGTGCTACAACGAAGAGGAAAACGTGACCCCGATCTCCGAAGCAGTCATCGGAATATTCAGGGACAGTCTCCCTTCGTATGACTATGAGCTCCTTTTTATCGACAACGATTCCCGGGATCAGACCAGAGAAAAGATCCGTGCCCTGTGTGCACAGAATAAAAAAATAAAAGCCATTTTCAATGCGAAAAATTTCGGACAGTTCAATTCACCTTACTACGGACTGCTCAAGACAACAGGGGATGCCTCCATTCTGATGGCGGCTGATTTTCAGGATCCGCCGGAAATGATTTCGCAGTTTGTAAAGGCGTGGGAAGAAGGATATAAGATTGCGGTCGGGATCAAGACCAACAGCATGGAAAATAAATTCATGTACTGGCTGCGCGGCCGTTACTACAAATGGATCAAAAAACTTTCCAATGTGGACCAGATCGAAAACTTTACGGGCTTCGGACTCTATGACAGGGATTTTGTGAATGTCCTGCGGGATCTGGATGATCCCACGCCTTTCCTCAGGGGAATTGTCGCGGAACTCGGATACCGCAGAAAAGAGATCCCCTATACGCAGCCGAAGAGACGTGCGGGAAAGACCAGCAATAATTTCTACAGCCTTTACGATGCAGCCATGCTTTCCGTTACTTCCTATACCAAGGTGGGACTCCGGATAGCCACATTTATCGGCGTCATCACCATGGTGGTAAGTCTGATCTTTGCGGTTTATTATCTGATCATGAAACTTCTTTACTGGAACTGGTTCCAGGCAGGCCAGGCGCCGCTTCTGATCGGCATGCTGTTTATCGGCTCCGTGATCATATTCTTTATCGGGATGATGGGGGAGTACGTCCTGACCATTAACCAGCGGGTCATGAAACGTCCCCTGGTGGTGGAAGAAGAGCGCCTGAATTTTGAAAATACCGAAGCGGACCGGAAAGAAAACTGACATGAAGATCAAGATCGATGTGGTGCGGATACGGGAAAATTATATCACGGTGAACGGCTGGAGTGTCGGAAAAAATCCGTCCTCCGGCGTTCTGTATTCCGTGTATGACAGGGATAAGAAACCGGTGGAATTCAAAATTGTTTCCACAAGACGGGACGATGTGAGTCAGATTTATTTCGGACGGATCATCGACAGGGATTTCGGATTTGATATCCGTTTTCCGTATGAGAGGGGAAAAGATTACTGGCTCTCTGCTGCCTGTGAAAACCATACGGAAAGAATAAAATTCAACGAAGACCTGATTGCGCGGCGTGCCAGTGTTTCTCATAAGAGAGTGGAAAAAATAAAAGATCTCTGCAACATGGAAACTGTCCGTGTGGTCATGGACTACTGGAAGAAAAACGGACTGCGTGCGCTTATCCTGAAATCAAGACACAAGTTAGAAGGTTTCGACAGCGACTATGAATATGCGGAGTGGTATGAAAAAACGAAACCTTCCGCGGAAGAACTTGCAGAACAGAGAAAAATTGTTCCGACGGAAACAGATCCTTTTTTTTCGATTGTGATCCCCGCCTGCAAAACGCCGGAAGCTTATCTGAAGGCACTTCTGGATTCCCTCCTGAACCAGACATATTCCAGATTTGAAGTCTGCATTGCGGACGGAAGCCCCGCGGGAGAGGACAGGGAAGAGGTCCTGAAGGAGTATGCAGGGAAAGATGGCAGGATCCGGTATGTCATCCTGAACGAAAACAGGGGAATTGCAGGGAACACGAATGCCGCCATGGAAATGGCGGGAGGAGATTATATTGTCCTCTGTGATCACGACGATCTTCTGCCGGAACAGGCGCTTTTTGAATGCGCAAAAGCCATTCGGGAACACCCGGACTGCGACTGTCTTTATTCCGATGAGGACAAACTGGACATGGACGGCGGGTCGCTTTTTGATCCGAATTTCAAACCGGATTTTAATATCGACATGCTGGCCAGCGTGAACTATATCTGCCATCTGTTTGTGGTAAGAAAAGAACTTTCGCAAAAATTCGGCGTTTTTGATCCTTCTTACGACGGCGCGCAGGATTATGATTTTATTTTCCGTATGACGGAAAATGCAAAACGGATCATCCATATCCCGAAGGTCCTTTATCACTGGAGATGTCATTTGAATTCCACTGCCAGCAATCCGGAGAGCAAGCTCTACGCATTCGATGCCGGCGGGCGTGTGATCCGCGCACACTATGCGCGTGTATGGCCGAAGCTCGGAATAGAAAAGGTGGAAAAAGGGATAGACTACGGGATCTACCATACCTATTTCCAATTGGAGAAAGAACCGCTGATCTCTGTCATCATCCCCAACAAGGATCATACGGAGGATCTGGACTGTGCCATCCGCGGCCTGATGGAAAAGGGCTCCTATAAAAATCTGGAATTCATTGTGGTGGAAAACAATTCGTCCGAGAAGAAAACATTTGAATATTATGAAAGAATAAAGAAAGAATTTCCCAATGTCCGGGTAGTAGAATGGAAAGCGGAGAAAGGTGCAAAGCCGTTCAATTATTCGGCGATCAATAACCTCGGAGAAAAAAATGCAAACGGGGAATATCTGCTCCTCCTGAACAATGATGTGGAGATCATCAACCCGGATTCCGTGCGGGAAATGCTCGGCTACGCCCAGAGACCGGATGTCGGAATTGTGGGCTGCCGTCTGCTTTACGAGGATGATACCATTCAGCATGCGGGTGTTGTGGTCGGCTTCGGCGGAATAGCGGGAAGCACCTTTGTGGGACTTCATTCGGTACAGAACAGTTATTTTCACCGTGCTCTCACGGCGCAGGATTATTCCGCGGTCACAGCGGCCTGTATGATGACAAAGAAATCCGTTTTCGAAGAAGCGGGGGGTTTTTCGGAAGAACTGGCGATTGCCTTTAATGATATTGATTACTGCATGAAGGTCCGGAAAGCAGGCAGGCTTGTGGTTTACAATCCCTACGCGCTGTTTCATCACTATGAATCCAAATCCAGAGGCCTGGAGGATACGCCCGAAAAGGTGGACCGGTTTAACCGGGAAGTTGCCTGCTTCATGAAAAAGTGGCCGGATATCTTAAAGCACGGAGACCCGTATTACAACCCGAACCTGACTCTCCGGAAAGCGGATTTTTCCCTGCGGGATCTGCAGAAAGAGGCAATCGGGGAGCCCTATCACATGGAGGGAATCGAAAAATATCTTTAAGGAAGGAGTCTTTTCGCATCGCAGGGTCTTTGCTGCTGCGCGCTTCATGCGGATAGAAAAATATCTTTCAGGAAGGATTCATATGGAGGAGAACAGGAAAGCAACCATCATCATCCCGAATTTCAACGGCATGCGGTTTCTTCCGGCGTGCATTGCGGCACTGAGGAAACAGACGGTGTCCTGTTTTCGTATTCTGGTGGTGGACAATGCTTCTTCGGATGACAGCATTCTGTGGATGGAAAAAAATCAGGTCCCGTTTATCAGAGAGAAAGAAAACCTCGGTTTCGCCGGAGGGGTAAATGCGGGGATCCGTGCGGCGGATACGCCGTTCGTAATCCTTCTGAATAATGATACGGAAGTGTTTCCGGATTTTGTGGAACAGCTTCTGACTGCAGTCGAAAGATCCGAACGGATTTTTTCTGTGAGTTCGCTCATGATCTCTGCCGGACAGAAAAATCTGATTGACGATGCGGGAGACGGGATGAATCTTTTCGGCTGGGCCTACCAGAGAGGGACCGGACGGAACCTGTCCCGGTGCTGCAAAAAACCGCGGCCGGTATTTTCTTCCTGCGGCGGGGCGGCCATTTACCGGAGGGAGTTGTTTCGCATCACGGGCCTTTTCGACGAAGCGCATTTTGCCTATCTGGAGGATACGGATATAGGATGGAGGGCAAAGCTTCTGGGCTATATCAATCTGTACTGGCCGTATGCGAAAGTATACCATGCGGGAAGTGCAACATCCGGTTCCCGGTATAATGAGTTTAAAGTCCGTCTTGCCGCGAGGAACAATATATGGCTCCATTATAAAAACCAGTCTGCGGCACAGCTTTTTTTCAATGCCGGGTTTTTGTTTTGCGGTATTCTGATCAAGGCGGTCTTTTTTGCAAAGAAAGGGTATCTATCCGCTTATCTTTCCGGCTTACGGGAAGGGGCGGCAGGCACGGGGAAGGCGGAGCGTTTCGACTTTTCAAAAACAACGCCGGAACGGGTCTTTTCGATCGAATGGGAAATGATTGCGGGGACAGTGGAATATGTGTATAATTACATCTTCAGGAGCCTTTGATGATTAAGGATTATCAGAAACAGCTGAACAGATTTCATGTGGTACTGGATGCGTTTGTCATTGCGGCAAGCTATATTCTGGCATGGTTTGTTCTTTTCGGGATCCGTATGGAGACCGGCGTCCTGCCCCGGAATATCTATTTTCTGGCGCTTATTTTTGTGGTTCCGGTCTACCTCATTCTGAATTCCATATTCGGGCTGTATGCACCGAAAAGGGTAACCGGAAGAAAAGTGGAACTCTGGAATATTATTCAGGCCAATACCCTGGGTTTGCTGCTGTTTACGCTGATCCTGTACCTTGGTTCCAAGAACCTGTATTTCTATCATTTTTCCCGGAGACTGGTTCTTCTGTTTTACGTTTTCAGTATTCTTCTGGAGACACTGGAACGGTACGGAATACGGCTCATTTTACGGAGCATGCGCAAGCAGGGCTTTAACCAGAAGCATATCCTGCTGATCGGTTACAGTCATGCGGCGGAAGGGTACATAGACCGTATCCGGGTAAACCCGCAGTGGGGATACACCATCCGGGGAATCCTGGATGACACCAGAGAAAGAGGGTATGAATACCACGGGATACGGGTGATCGGAACGATTGCCAATCTGCCCATGATCCTGGAACAGAACACACTGGATGAGATCGCGATCACGCTTTCTCTGAAGGAATATGAAAAGCTGCAGAATATTGTGCGGAACTGCGAGAAGTCCGGTGTCCACACGAAGTTTATTCCGGATTATTACAATGTCATTCCGACCATTCCCTATATGGAAGACCTGGAAGGACTGCCTGTCATCAATATCCGGCATGTCCCGCTCACGGAATTTCACAATGCGCTGATCAAGAGGTTCATCGATATCATCGGTTCCGCGATAGGTCTTGTGATTTTTTCTCCGATCATGCTGGTTACGGCAATTGCCGTGAAGGCCGGAAGCAGGGGGCCTGTTATTTTTTCGCAGGAAAGAGTGGGCCTTCACAATAAAACGTTTCAGATGTACAAGTTCCGGTCCATGAAGGTTCAGACGGAAGAGGCGGAAAGCAAAGAATGGACCACCGAGAATGATCCGCGGGTCACCGGAACGGGAAAGTTTATCCGGAAGACCAGCATCGACGAGTTCCCTCAGTTCTGGAATGTTCTGAAGGGAGACATGAGCCTGGTGGGACCCCGGCCGGAACGGCCGTTCTTTGTTGAGAAATTTAAGGAAGAGATCCCGCACTACATGATCAAGCACCAGGTACGGCCCGGCATTACGGGATGGGCGCAGGTGAGCGGATACCGGGGGGACACCTCCATCGAAAAACGGATTGAATATGATCTGTATTATATTGAGAACTGGACACTGGGATTTGATCTGAAGATCATGTTTCTTACGATCTTCAAGGGTTTTATCAATAAAAACGCATATTAGAGGTATTCATGGCGGACGAAGAGTTCAAACAGAAAGTCCAGGCGGACGAAGAGCTTAAGCAGAACGTCCGGGAGGACGTAAAGCAGGATGAGGACGGACAACAGAATGAATTAAACCAGGGTTTCGGAGAAACGGAACATCCTTTCGGCAGAAGCCGGCGTTCCAGGATAACACCGAAAGCTTCAAAAACCATTCACATAAGGCGTATCATTATTTTTTCCGTTCTGGAGGTGCTTGTTCTGTTCGGTATTTTTGCCTATGCCTATGCCAAAAAGCTGACCAATGAAATCCAGCGGCCGGATTTTGCAGTGAAAAATGTCGAAAACAGCGAGCTTACGGCAGAAAGCCTTCAGAAAATGAAGGGATACTGGAATATTGCCGCGTTCGGTGTGGATGCCCGGGATTCTTCCCTGGGAAAGGGAAATAATTCCGATGTCATCATGATTGTCAGCATCAATCAGGAGACGGGAGAAATCCGTATTGTAAGCGTATTCCGTGATACCTATCTTTCGCTTGCAAACGGTACCTACAATAAGATCAACCAGGCCTATGCAGTGGGCGGCCCCGAACTTGCGGTAAAGGCGCTGAACCAGAATCTGGATCTGAATATAACGGATTACGTCACATTCAACTGGAAAGCGGTCGCCACCGGCATCAATATTCTGGGCGGTGTGGATGTGGATATTTCCAAGGCGGAGTTCTACTATATCAATTCCTATATCACGGAGACCGTAAAGGTGACAAAGATCGGTTCCGTGCAGCTTGAGCATGCGGGCATGAACCATCTGGACGGCGTGCAGGCGGTCGCCTATGCGAGGCTCCGGTATATGGATAACGACTATGCCCGTACCGAACGTCAGAGAAAGATCATCGGGCTTTGCTACGAGAAGGCAAAAAAGGCGGATGCGAATACGCTTTCCGCACTGGCCGGGAACCTTCTTTCCATGGTCGCGACCAACATTACCTGGCAGGACGTAATGAATACGGCAGCAAATATCAGCAAGTACCATATGGGAGAGACGGGAGGTTTCCCGTTTGCCCGGGGTGAATCCAATATGGGGAAAAAGGGTTCCTGTGTAATTCCGCAGACCTTGGAGAGCAACGTGGCGGATCTGCATAAATTACTCTTTGACGATGAGGATTATCAGAGTTCCGATTTCGTAAAGAAGATCGGAAACCGTATATCCGATGATACCGGCATGTATAAACAGGGAACCTATATCGATCATGTAGATACGAACAGCGGTTATATTCCCATGTCCTCTGCGGCAAAAGAGCAGAAGACAGAGACCGAAACTTCCGAAACGACCGGAAAAACAGAAACATCCGCGGCGGCAAACGGCAAGATCTACGAGACGGATGCATCCGGAAAAGTGATCCGTATTTACGGGACGGACAGCAGCGGAAATACAAAAACATATGAGACGGACAGCCAGGGCAATATCATTGATGAACCTGAAAATGACGGCACCATGACGCTTTCACCGGAGGAAAGCTCACCGCAGGAAACGGTATCCGGCGGAAACGGCGGACCGGGGACAACAACTTTGTCTTCCGATGCAAAAAAAACGACAGAAGCGGCAACCACCGCTACCAGAGGACCTTCGGATACGAGCAAAGTTCAGACAACAGCGGCCGCTTCCGAAGAAGCAACGGCAGGTCCCGGAAGCGTGACCACATCGACTGCGGAAGCTCTTCCGCAGGGGTAAAAATCACAAATCGTACGAAAAGAAAACACAATTTCATCACAAACCTTTGATAAACTGCTCCCTGTAAGAACAAGAAAGGAGCAGTTTATTATGTGTGATGAAAAAAATGGAAACAATCTGAATAACAATGCAGAGCAGTCTTATACGACGCCCGGCGGAAATACATACAGTGCGGAGACGGGCAGCGGAAACAACACGCAGAATTCACAGCAGCAGGCACCGAATCCCTGGCAGCAGAATAACCAGGCACAGCAGCAGATACCGAATCAGGCAGGATATATAAACTGGAGCCAGAACCCGAACATGGATCCGAACATGAACCGGAACATGAATCAGAATCCGAATATGAATCAGAATCCGAACATGAATCCGAATCAGAATCCGAACATGAATCCGAATATGAATCAGAATCCGAACATGAATCCGAATCCGAACCTGAATATGAATCAGAATCCGAATTACAGCCGGAACGGCGGCAATCCCCCAAAGAAAGAAAAAAAGAGCGGCGGGAAAGTCGGCAGATTCTTCAGGAAGCTCGGCATCATTGCAGCGAGTGCGCTGGTGTTCGGATGTATAGCGGGCGGGACCATCATCGGAATCAACAAAATGGCGCAGAAGAACGGAGTGGTCGCTTCTTCCGCACAGAACAGTACACAGGCGGCGGACAACAGTCAGAAATCGGATTCCGAGATCAAAAAAAGTGATGCTTCTTCCGATTCTTCCGGCAGTTCCAACCTGGATGTCTCTGCAACTGTGGAGAAGGCAATGCCTTCCATTGTAGCGATCAACGGAACAGCAGTGGTGACGCAGCAGAGCTTTTTCGGAACACAGTCCTATCAGGCCGAGGAAGCGGGATCCGGTGTTATTATCGGAGAAAACGATGAGGAACTTCTGGTCGTGACAAACAATCATGTGGTATCCGGACTTGACAGCATGAAGGTGACGTTTATCGATAACACCAGTGTTGACGCCAAGGTGAAGGGAACAGACGAGGACAGTGACATTGCGGTCGTGGCGGTTAAAAAGTCAGATATTTCAAGTGACACCAAGAGCAAGATCACCATTGCTTCCATGGGAGATTCCGACAACCTGAAAGTTGGACAGGGTGTTATTGCAATCGGGAATGCACTGGGATACGGGCAGTCCGTGACGGTAGGCTATGTAAGCGCACTGAACAGAACCATCGAAGCCACGAATGATGCAGGACAAAAGGTCAAGACGGAAAATCTCGTTCAGACCGATGCAGCCATAAACCCGGGAAATTCCGGCGGCGCGCTCCTGGATATGGAAGGCAATGTGATAGGCTTAAATGAATCCAAGACGGTTTCAACAACGGTGGAGGGAATGGGATATGCGATCCCTGTTTCCAAGATCAAGAATGTGATCTCCACCTTGTCATCGCAGAAAACAAGAGAAGTTGTTGCGGAAGATCAGCAGGGTTCTCTCGGAATACAGGGACAGAATATCGATTCCGATATGGCGGATTCTTACGGAATGCCGAAGGGAATCTACGTTTACAAAATCCTCGACGGCGGTGCCGCAGCTTCTTCGGAACTTCAGGAAAAGGATGTTATTACCAAGATCGACGGACAGAGCATTTCCACGATCGCAGATCTGCAGAGCAAACTGACCCGCTATTCGGAAGGGGAGACGGTAAAACTCACCATCCAGAGATTGAATGGAAGCAAGTACGAAGAAAAAGAAGTCGATGTAGTCCTGGGATCCAAAAAAGCCATGATGTCAAAGGCACAGGAAGACCAGAATCATGCAAACGGCAGCAGCGGGAACAGCGCCGGCGGAAACAGCAGCAGCGGAAACAGTGCCGGCGGAAACGGAGGCAGCGGAAACAGCGGAAACAATGCCGGCGGAAACGGAAACAGCGGAAACAGCGCCGGCGGAAACGGAAACAGCGGAAACAATGCCGACGGAAATAACAGCAATTCCGGAGGAAGCGGCTGGAGTTTCTCCTTCCCGTTCGGATATTAAATCATTCCGATATGAAATTGCAGTACGGATTTTTCCCGCAGCGTAACATGCTGCGGGAAATTTTTAATGTTTGAATACATTGAAAAAGTTTGCGATCGGAGTCAGTACATCATGCAGACTCTGAATGGACTTGTTCAGCAGATCGATATCGATCGCATTGATTTTTTCCATGGCGGCATCCAGATCCTTCTGGGTTGTGGCAACCAGACTCCCCACATTTTCAACCATTCCCTTCAGATCGCTTTCGGAGAGCTGCTTTGTGATCACATTCAGATTTTCGGTGGCACTCTTCAGGTTTTCATAAAGGGAAACAAAACGGGGAATCAGAACAACGGCAGTGATCAGGACAATGAGAAGCACGGCAAGACTGCAGCAGGCGGTGATCGCCGACATCCGGTACTGCTTTTTGGCATAAATAAGAAGCGGATCCTCTTTTTCTGCGGGATTCGTTTGTTCTGTCTGAGTATTCATTTGTTTTTCCCTCCTGTAAGTATGATATAATAATGTGGATGTCAAAAGCAATATATATGCAATCTCACGGATTGCTCCGCAATCCTGATTATAGCTGAAACAGAGTAAAGGAGGTATCGGAATGTTTTTTGTTGTGCTGGTTTTTGTACTGGCATTCACGGATCTTGTGATTAAATACGGGATCGATAACATCCCGGATGAAGAATTCCCCAGGAGAATTCCGAAAGACGGAAATGTTTTTGAACTGCAGAAAGTACACAATCCCGGGTTCCCGTTCGGGTTTCTGAGGCATTTTCCGGAGTTGGTAAAAATGGTTCCGCTGGTTGTGACGAGCGGTGTTCTCGGGGCTTTTTCCTATCTGCTTCCGCGAAAGGGGAATACGGCGGAAAAAGTCGGTTTTTCGTTGATCCTTTCGGGGGCACTGAGCAACCTTTTTGACCGCTTCTTCCGAAACTATGTGGTGGACTATATCCATATTAAAAAAGAACCGCTGGATAAGGCTGTTTTCAACCTGGCGGATTTTTTCATTGCGGCGGGAACAGCGGTCGTTGCCGTTACGGCAATTGTAAGGGAAATAAAAAATCTGTTCAATGCCTGCAAAGGAGGAACCTGATTGGAAGGAACGGATCTTCTGCAGCTTCTGGTCTTGATTGTTCTGATCTGTTTTTCCGCTTTTTCCTCTTCAGCGGAGACGGCGCTTACCACCGTCAACAGGATCCGGATCCGGACTCTGGCGGGGCAGGGCAATAAAAAGGCGGCGGTGCTTTTAAAAATACTGCGGCAGCCTGAAAAAATGCTTTCGGTCATTCTGATCGGAAACAACATCGTAAATCTGTATGCTTCCTCCCTCGCAACGACTCTTACCCTTCATGTCTCCGGGAGCGGTGCCGTGGCTTTGACCACCGGCATCCTGACGCTGGTCATTCTTGTGTTCGGGGAAGTGACACCAAAAACCATGGCAACGCGCAATGCGGAAACCATGGCTCTTTCCTATGCCGGCATCATCCATTTTCTGATGTGGTTCTTTACGCCGATTGTCTTTGTGGTGAACGGACTTGCGGCAGGTGTTCTGAAGATGATAGGGGCGGACAGAAAAAAAGGGCAGCGGCCGCTTACGGAAGAAGATCTTCGCACCATCGTGGAAGTAAGCCGTGAGGAAGGCGTGATCGAAAACGAGGAAAAGAAGATCATCAACAATGTATTCGATTTCGGGGATACGCTGGCCAAGGATATCATGATCCCGCGTATTGATATGACGTTCGTAAGGGAAAATGCCACATACGGGGAGGTCCTGGAAATTTTCCGGAAGGAAAAATTTACCCGTATGCCGGTTTACAAGGATACCACGGATTCCGTGACCGGCATCATCAATATGAAAGATCTCCTGCTTCGGGATCCGAAAAAAGAATTCCGTGTTTCGGAGTTTATCAGGGAACCCATGTTTACCTATGAATTCAAAAAGACCGCCGAACTTATGATAGAGATGAGGCGTACCTGCAGCAATATTGTCATTGTGCTGGATGAATACGGGGTAACGGCCGGACTGGTCACGCTGGAGGATCTTCTGGAGGAAATCGTCGGGGAAATCCGGGACGAGTATGATGTGGATGAGGAAAAGGATATCCGGCGGGCGGGAAGAAATGAGTATGTGGTGGACGGAGCGACCCGTCTGGATGATCTGAACGACGCACTGGGAACAAATCTGACCTCGGAGGATTACGAGTCTGCGGGAGGGCTTATCATGGGACTTCTGGACCATCTGCCGGAACGGGGTGAGGAAGTGGTCTATGAAGGTATCCGCATGGTAGTGGAACGCATGGACAAGAAGCGGGTGGACCGGATCCGTCTTTACCTGCCCGAAAAAACGTTGTAAACACAAATCAGTTATGCTATAATGCCACAAGTATTTTATGTGGGAGGCAATCTTATGAAACATGTGAAAACACTGAATGAAAAACCTTTAAAGCAGAGTCTGAAAAAGGGAGGATGCGGCGAGTGCCAGACATCCTGTCAGTCTGCCTGCAAGACCAGCTGCACAGTCGGAAATCAGACCTGTGAGAATGCCGACAGATAAAATTTTGTTTCGGATTTCCAGAGGGGAAACGAAATAAAACGAGACTCCTGCGGTCATTTTTGACTGTAGGAGTTCTTCACTTGTAAAGCAGATTCCTCAAAAAGGTGTCCTGAAAACGGGCACGGGAGACCTTTGAAAAAAAGGTCCCGGGGATATGCATACAGGCGGCAGAGATGTAGAGGGGGGTTAATTCTTTTGATCCATCAGTTCAAACAAAACGGCGAGGCCATTCTGCTGGATGTCAATTCCGGTTCCGTGCATGTTGTGGATCCGGTTCTGTATGATGCCGCAGAAATTGCCGAAAGGGAAATCGGTGAATTACAAAAGCCGGAGCCGCTTCCCGAAAATGTAAAACAGGCGGTATATGCTGCCCTGAACGGTACCTATCCGGATCGGGAAATAGGGGAAGCCATCGAGGATATGCAGGAGCTTATCAATGCGGAGGAGCTCTTTACCGAAGACACCTATGAGCCGCAGATTAAGGAATTCAAGGCGGGGAAACCCGTTATTAAAGCGCTGTGTCTTCATATCGCGCATGACTGTAATCTTGCGTGCTGCTACTGCTTTGCAGGAGAGGGAGAGTATCACGGAAGAAGAGCCCTCATGAGTTATGAGGTCGGAAAAAAGGCTCTGGATTTTCTGATCGAAAATTCCGGGAACCGGAGAAATCTGGAAGTGGATTTCTTTGGCGGTGAGCCTACCATGAACTGGGAAGTGGTAAAACAGCTTGTTTCCTACGGAAGAGAGAAAGAAAAGGAAAAGAATAAACATTTCCGGTTCACGCTTACCACAAACGGTGTTCTTCTGAATGACGAGATCATGGATTTCTGCAACAGGGAAATGTCGAATGTGGTTTTAAGCATGGACGGACGTAAGGAAATAAACGACAGAATGCGGCCTTCCAGAAACGGCAAAGGAAGCTACGACATCGTTGTTCCGAAATTCCGGAAGCTGGCTGCAATGCGGGATGAAAAAGGGCTGGATTATTATGTCCGGGGGACCTTTACGCATTACAATCTTTCCTTCGCGGATGATGTGCTGCATTTCGCGGATCTCGGATTTAAGAAAATGAGCATGGAGCCCGTGGTCGCAGATCCCGGGGAACCTTATGCCATCCGGGAAGAAGATCTTCCGGTGATCATGCAGGAGTATGAAAAATTATCTTCGGAGTATGTGAAGCGCCGGCAAGAGGGAAAAGGATTCACCTTTTTTCATTTTATGATCGATTTAAAACAGGGCCCCTGTGTTTATAAAAGGCTTTCGGGATGCGGTTCGGGAACGGAGTATCTGGCGGTAACGCCCTGGGGAGATTTCTATCCCTGCCATCAGTTTGTGGGAGATGAAAAATTTCTTCTCGGAAACGTGGATCAGGGCATTGTAAATACGGAGCTTTGTGATGAGTTCAGGCAGGTGAATGTCTATGCCAAACCGAAATGCCGGGAATGCTGGGCAAGGTTTTACTGCAGCGGCGGCTGTGCCGCAAATTCATACAAATTTCATGGCAGCATAACCGATGCATATGACATTGGCTGCGAAATGCAGAAAAAGCGGATAGAATGTGCCATCATGGTCAAGGCTGTGCTTGCTGAAACAGATAAGGGTGAAACGGATACGGGAAACAAAACGGTTTAAAAAAGAAAAGGATAAGGAGAACAGAGTTATGGAAAGCAGCAATAAGAACAAGGGCTTTATAAGCCTGCTGATCCTGCTGGGAGTTCTGGTGGGATTCGCGTATCTGGGATATACGAGTCTGAAGGTTATCCGGCAGAAGCAGCTCGGACTTGACCTTTCGGGCGGTGTCAGCATTACCTATCAGACCACAACAGATAACCCGTCGGACCAGGATATGAAAGATACCATTTATAAACTGCAGCAGAGAGTTCAGTCCTATTCGACCGAGGCCCAGGTTTATGAGGAGGGAACGAACCGGATCAAGATCGATATCCCCGGTGTTTCGGATGCGGATACCATTTTGGCGGATCTCGGCAAACCCGGTTCCCTTGTGTTTAAAGACCCGAGCGGAAATACCATTCTTACCGGCGATCAGGTAAAATCCTCGGAGGCGCAGATCGGCACCAACGGAACGACCGGCCAGAAGGCTTATTCGGTCAAGCTGGTTTTCAATGATGAAGGAAAAAAAGCATTCGGCGATGCGACCACCAATCTGGTCGGAAAGCAGATCGCAATTGTTTACGACGGAAAGCAGTATTCCAATCCCGTTGTTCAGGAAGCGATCACCGGCGGCGAATGTTACATCGACAATATAGACACTTATGAAGAGGCGGAACAGCTCGCTTCCACCATCCGTATCGGTTCTCTTAAAGTAGAACTGGAAAAGGTACAGAGCTCCGTGGTCGGGGCACAGCTCGGACAGCGGGCGATCACCACAAGCTTTCAGGCAGCCATTGTCGGCTTTTTTGCCGTAGCGCTGTTCATGATTCTGGTTTACTGGATTCAGGGTGTGGCGGCATCTCTTGCGCTGACGCTTTATGTGTCACTGATCCTTTGCCTCATTCGGGCATTCAATATTACCCTGACGCTCCCCGGCATTGCCGGTATTATTCTTTCCGTCGGGATGGCGGTGGATGCGAACGTAATTATCTTTACGCGTGTCCGTGAGGAAATCGGACAGGGAAAAACGGTACGGAGCGCGGTAAAGACCGGATTTTACAAAGCACTGTCCGCCATTGTGGATGGAAATATAACCACATTGATCGCAGCCCTGGTCCTGTTCTTTTTGGGAACCGGTACCGTAAAAGGCTTTGCCGTAACGCTTGCTCTCGGTGTTCTGGTTTCCATGTTTACTGCCATTACGATCACAAGAACATGGCTTTATGCATTCTGCGATCTCGGATGGGATCAGGAAAAACTGTTTGGCAGACTTGTACATAAAAAGACATTTGATTTCCTCGGCAAGAGAAGGATCTTTATGGGCGCTGCAATCAGCATCAGCTGCGCGGGTCTTATTGCCCTTGCGGTATGGGGTGCAAAAACAGGAAAACCGCTGAATTACGGACTTGATTTCAAAGGCGGAAACTCTCTTACGATCACATTTGATCGCGATATTCCGCTGGAAGAGATAGACAGCAAGATCAAACCGATCGTTGCCAACGTTACCAAGGATCAGGATATCCAGGCGTCCAAAATACAGGGTACCACGCAGGTAAATATCAAGACGCGGACGCTCAGCATTGAAGAGAGCGCGGCTCTGGACAATGCGCTTGAAACAAGTGAGTATAAGATCTCTCCGGAAAAGGTCACATCGGAAAGTATCTCCGGAAGTATCAGCGCCGAAATGCGGCGGTCTGCCATCCTGGCGGTTTTCATTGCGCTCTTCCTGATGCTGATCTATATCACCATCCGGTTTTCCAATGTCCGGTTTGCTACTGCGGCCATTATCTGTCTGTTCCATGATGTGCTGATGCTGTGTTCTTTCTATGTCATTTTCCGATGGAGCATCGGTTCCACATTTATTGCCTGTACGCTGACACTGATCGGGTATTCCATCAATGATACGATCGTTGTCTTCGACCGTATGCGTGAGAACCTCCGGATAAATCCGGGCTGGTCCAGGGAAGATATTGTAAACAAGAGTATCAGCGAGACTCTGACCCGAAGCCTGTTCACTTCTCTCACAACATTCATGACCATATGTATTCTGTTTATTATGGGTGTTTCTTCCATTCGTGACTTTACGCTTCCGCTCATGGTCGGAGCGATCTGCGGGACCTATTCCTCCATTGCCATTGCAAGTCCGCTCTGGTTCCTGATGGAAAGAGCAAATGACAGAAAGAAACTGGCAAGGCAGAAGGTGGCGGATGAGAAAAAAGCTGCTGAAAAGGCAGCGCATAAAGCGGAAAAGGCAAAGAATAAAAAGTAATGCAGCAAAGGGTTTTGATTTCGGCGGAGCAGGGCTTGCCTTGCTCCGTTTTGTATCAGGGAGAATTTCCAATACGTGATTTCGGGAGAATATAAATGATTTATAAAATTTTAAAAACAGACGGCAGAGCAAAACGTGCCCATATGGAAACGGTGCACGGAACAATCGAAACACCTGTTTTTATGAATGTGGGGACAGTGGGGGCTATCAAAGGCGCCGTGTCTACGGACGACCTGAAAGAGATCGGAACGCAGGTGGAGCTGTCCAATACCTATCATCTTCATGTGCGTCCCGGAAATGAAGAATTTTCCGGTGATGAACTGATCAGAAAACTCGGAGGCCTTCATAAGTTCATGCACTGGGACCGCCCCATTCTTACAGACTCAGGAGGTTTTCAGGTGTTTTCACTGGCGGGCCTGAGAAAGATCAGGGAAGAGGGCGTTACCTTTCATTCGCATGTGGACGGCCATAAAATTTTCATGGGACCCGAAGAGAGCATGCGCATCCAGAGCAACCTCGGATCCACCATAGCCATGGCATTTGATGAATGTGTAAAAAATCCTGCCGAGAGGAAATATGTGGAAGTAAGCGTAAAAAGGACCGAGCGCTGGCTTTCCCGATGTATTGCGGAAATGGAACGGCTGAATACACTTCCGGATACGATCAATAAAGAACAGCTCCTGTTCGGCATTAACCAGGGAGGAACCTATGATGATCTGAGAATAGAAAACGCGGATCTGATTTCCGGATTTGACTGCGCGGGATATGCGGTCGGCGGACTCGCCGTCGGGGAATCCCATGAAACCATGTATCATATCCTGGATGTAACGGTGCCACATCTGCCGCAGGATAAACCGACTTATCTCATGGGGGTGGGAACACCGGCCAATATTCTGGAATGCGTAGACCGCGGGATCGATTTTTTTGACTGTGTTTATCCGACCAGAAACGGACGGCACGGAAATGTTTACACCAATCAGGGGAAGCTGAACCTGATGAACCGTAAATACGAAATGGATGAGAGACCGATTGAAGAGGGATGCACCTGTCCGGCCTGCCGTTCCTATTCCCGCGCCTATATCCGTCATCTCCTGAAAGCCGGAGAAATGCTCGGCATGCGGCTCTGCTCCTTGCACAATCTCAGATTTTATAATACAATGATGGAAGAAATTCGCGCGGCAATCGAAAACGGATGCTATGCGGATTATAAAAAACAAAAATTGGCCGGCATGGAAGCCGGTACGGAGGAGAACGAATGAGAACACTTTTGATGACATCCGGCGGCGGATTCGGTACCTGGGGCCTGCTTGCCTATATTGCTTTTTTTGGACTGCTTCTTTATTTCATGGCTTACCGTCCGCAGAAAAAAGAAAAGAAGAGACAGCAGGAACTGCTTGCAAGCATTGCGGTCGGAGATACCATCCTTACAACGAGCGGCTTTTACGGCGTGATCATTGACATGACAGCGGATACCGTTATTGTGGAGTTCGGCAATAATAAAAACTGCCGCATTCCCATGCAGAAGGCGGCTGTTGTACAGGTAGAAAAGCCGGATGATGCAAAATAAGGAACAGCGGAAGAATTGCCGGAATTGAAAAACCAGTGGAAATCAAAAAATCAGATGCTTTACGGCGTCTGATTTTTTTCAAGGGATTTCTGACCGCCCAGAATATACTGTTCGGTGATCTCTGCAAGAGCTGCAGGAGAAGTGTCCAGATTTTTGTAGAACCAGTAATCCACGATGCCGAGAAAACCGCCTATGGAAAAGGAATAGAATCTTTCAAAATCCTTTATTCCGTGCCGGCGCATGCTCTCAGCCCATGGGGCCAGAATTTTTTCCTTGACAATATTTTTCAGCTGATTGATAAAATCCATGTCTCCGTTGTTTCCGAGCAGAATCTGTATCATGTCGGAATTGTCTTTGATAAAAGAGAACAGTTCCTCCGCCAGGATCCTGGGGTGTTCTTCCACTTCCGATAATTTGTGCCGGTCAATGATCCCGTTGATTTCGCCTACCAGATCGGATTCAACATGATCCAGAAGGTCATATACATCCCGGTAATGGAGATAAAAAGTTCCGCGGTTGATATCCGCCATTTCGGATATTTCCCTGACGCTGATATCCTGTATTTTTTTGGTTTTCAGCAGAGAACCCAGACATTTTCTGAGCATGGTTCTTGTTTTACGGATCCTGCGGTCTATAGCTTTGGATTCCATTTTTGCCTGCTTTCTGCGTAACGGTTCTATAGCTCAACACCTGTTATTATAATTCAATTCAGTTCAAAAATCAACACTGGTCAGTGTAAAAACAAAAACAGTTGAGATTTCCCCCTCCAGAACGTACAATAAGACCATGAATCACCTGAAAAAACGAATTATTATTCTTTTGCTGCTCTTTATTGCAGCCATTGCAGTTTATTTTTTTCTTTCAAAAAATCCGAAGAATGAACAGAACGGGGTCCTTTATACAACGATGGAGGAGCCTTCTCTTCCGGTCGTCATGATCGATACCTGTGAAAAAAGCATGAATTGCATGCGGGGTTATCTGGATGAACGGGATTCCTCCGATGTTGCCGCGGATACGCTGACCATCCTTCCCGAAAACAGACAGCTCTCCGTTCATATCAATGACAGCGCTTTCCAGATCCTGAAAATCCGGTATGAAATCCGGAGCGCGGATTTAAGCGAACTGATTGAACAGACAGAGGTCAGTAACTCCGTAAAGACAGACCGGGGGATAGATGTGACGCTTCCTGTCCAGAACCTGATTTCGGCAGGACGGGAATACCGGCTGGAGCTGATCCTGACCACCGAAAGCAAAGGGGATATCCGGTATTATACCCGGATCGCTTTTGATGAAAAAGGAAATGCGGCTAAGATGGTGGAACTTGCGGATAGCTTTTCACGGAAGAACTTTGATTACGATGCGGCGAGGGACAATACGACTTACCTGGAAACGGATGCATCCGGCGATAATACGACGCTGGGGCATGTGACACTGAAATCAAACTATTCCCAGCTGACTTACGGCAGTCTTCATCTGTCACCGGTCGGGGAAAGAGATGTCAGGCTGACCGAATATAACGGCAGCATGGGAATTGTGAAAATCGACTTTACGGCAGCATCGGACGGAGAGAACGGTTCACAGGATCTTTACGAGATATCGGAGAGCATCTCCATGCGCGTGGGTCCCGAACGGCTTTACATGATGGATTACACCCGCACCATGCATGAGGTTTTCATGGGCAATGCGGATCAGTTTTCGGAAGCAGGCATCCTGCTTGGAATCAGTGAAAGGGCGGATGTGCAGTCCATCAAAAGCAGCAGCGGGAATTATACGGCATTTGTTTCCGCGAGGGATCTCTGGATGATGGACTCGAACGGGAACAGCTGCATAAAGGTGTATTCTTTCCGGAGCGGCACGGATTCGGGTCTGAGAAGCAATTACACAAAACACGGGATCAAGGCGCTTTCTCTGGACGATGCGGGGAACATGGAATTTCTTCTGTACGGATACATGAGCAGGGGAAACCATGAAGGGGAAACCGGAATTGCACTGATGAAATATGATGCGGAAAAGAATTCCGTGATCGAACAGACTTTTATTTCATCCGGGAGCAGCTTTGAAGAAATTGAACAGGATGTGAAAACACTTTCCTATCTGGGTACGAATTCCATGCTCTATCTGAAAATCGGGAACAGTTTTTACGGAATGGACACGACCAGCAATGAATCCATTCTGATCGCGAAAAATCTGCATGCCGGAAATTATTCCGTCAGCAGGACGGGAAACCGGATAGCCTGGCAGGATACGGAGGACGGTTCCGGTTCGTCCGTCATACATTTTATGAACCTGGACAATGCGGAAAAGAAGGAACTGAAATGTGAAAGCGGAAAACTTCAAAAACCGATAGGATTTGAAAATCAGGATCTGGTTGTGGGAGTAGCCGAAGAAAAGAATGGCTGGAACATCAACGGAACAGACAGGGGAATTCCGTTCACATCCATTGAAATTGTAGATGATGATCTGAATTCCCAGAAGCATTATGAAAAAGAGGGAAACTATCTGACGCAGGTTACGATCGATGGATCCCGGATCCATGTAAAACTTCTTTCCCGTACCGGTGACCACACATTTGCAAATGCCGGAGAGGATACCATTGTGTGCAATATCGCAGAGGAAGAGGATACTTCCGTTGTAACGGCAAAGGATGAGACCCGGGAAACAATTTATCAGGTACCGGTGTCCCGTAAAATCCGGGACAGGTCCGTTAAAATTTCCACGCCCGGATCCATAGATACGGCAAATTCAAATTCCGTAAATCCGGTAAACGGAAGTTCCGGGGAAAAGGTTTATTATGCCTGGGGACACGGAAAGATGATCGGGGTATTTGAATCCTTCGGGGATGCGATCAATGCGGCTTATGCGGAAATGGGATATGTCAGATCAAAGGGAAGCCTGGTTTACTGCAGAGCCGCCACGTCGGGCCTGCGGAACCTGAAAAATCCTGACGCAGCAGCAGTGACACTTCTGGAAATGAGGTCAAAGGGAAAACTTTCCGATCTCTACGGTGTCAGTCTGAAGGAAGTACTGTACTTTGTAAGCCGCGGCATGATTGTACTGGGATATACGGATGCCGGAGATCCGATTCTGATCTATGCCTATGACCGGGCGGAGGTCTCTCTGTATGAGGTCAACTCCGGGCAGTATCGTACCATGCAGGTCGATGAAGCCGAAACCATGTTTGATAACGGACACAATGATTTTTCATGTGATTTTACGCTGCAGGGGTAATGCAGAGCAGAGAGGCTATGAAAGGGAGTTCCCCGGAGAGGAAAAGAGAAAGAGAAGAAAAGAAAAGAAAAGCGTCATTCCGGGTAGCGGCGGTGAATAAAGTGCGGTAAAATATATAACACGTTTTTTTAACAGATCATTTACAAAGGGGGAAATTGAGCATGACCGGAGCAACAGTTAAAATTTTCTGGGCTATGGCCGGCTATATGCTGGTCGTTATCGGGATTGGACTTTTCTTTGCCAAAAGGGCACAGTCAAGTTCCGAAAACTATTTTCTGGGAGGCCGTTCGCTGGGACCGTGGGTCGCAGCCATGAGCGCGGAAGCATCGGATATGAGCGGCTGGCTTCTGATGGGTCTTCCGGGGGTGGCATACTGGTGCGGGCTTGCGGATGCATTCTGGACCGCGCTCGGACTGGCACTCGGAACCTATATCAACTGGCTGATCGTGGCACAGAGGCTGCGCCGCTATTCGGCAGTGACAAAAAATGCAATTACCATTCCTGATTTTCTGAGCAATCGGTTCCATGAAGAGAAAAAGGTCATTCTCGGGGTATCCGCCATATTTATTCTGATTTTCTTCACGGTCTATGCGGCCAGCTGTTTTGTGACCTGCGGAAAACTTTTTTCCACACTGTTCGGAAGGTCCTATCATTCCATGATGATTTCCGGCGCGGTCTTTGTTGTGGTCTATACCTTTCTCGGCGGATTCCTGGCAGAGAGCACTTCGGATTTCATGCAGGGCGTGGTCATGATCATTGCGCTCCTGATCATCCTGATTGCCGGAACGGCATCTGCCGGCGGGATAGATGCGGTTATTCAAAATGCAAAAAGCATACCCGGGTTTTTTTCACTGACAGAGACGGCAGCCCCGTCTCTCGGAGCAGACGGGGTACAGCAGGCTGCAAATGGGATAGGACTTTTTGGCAGCGCAAAGCCGTACGGCCTGCTTACGATCATTTCCACGATGTCCTGGGGACTCGGTTATTTCGGGGTGCCGCAGGTACTGCTCCGTTTTATGGCCATCCGGAAGGTGGATGAGTTAAAGATGTCCAGAAGGATCGCAACGGTATGGTGTTTGATCTCATTATTTTCCGCTGTCGCGATCGGCATCATCGGAAGGATCATGTTTCCTTTCAGCCAGACCTTATCCACATCATCGGGGGCGGAAAATGTATTTGTGGTCCTTTCCCAGACACTCATGCATCCTGTCATGGCAGGGCTTGTTATGGCCGGCATCCTGGCCGCGACCATCAGTTCCTCGGATTCCTATCTGCTGATTGCCGCCTCCGCATTTGCCAAAAATATTTATGAAGGGATCCTGAAAAAGAACCGGGCGGACGACCGTGTGGTCATGAGAATATCCAGAATCATGCTTCTCCTCATTGCGCTCGTGGGCGTCGTGATCGCATGGGACAGCCACAGCGTTATTTTTACGATCGTATCTTTTGCCTGGGCGGGCTTCGGTGCAACGTTCGGGCCGGTCATGCTCTTTTCCCTGTTCTGGAAACGCGTGAACCGAAAGGGAGCAATTGCAGGGATGATTTCCGGTGGGATCATGGTATTTGTCTGGAAGCTTCTGATCAAACCCCTGGGCGGGCTGTTCGGAATCTATGAGCTCCTGCCGGCTTTCCTGGTTTCTGCAGCAGTCATTCTGATTGTTTCTCTTGCAACGGAGGAGCCGACCGGGGAAATGCAGGAAGAATTTGAAAGAGCCAAAACCTATGCCGTGTAAGGTCATGTAAGGCAGAAATCACGTATCTTTACGAATCTTAAACAATATGTTATAATTTCGTAAAACTTTATACATTTAAAAAGAGTAAAAGACAGGGGTATGTGATGTCTAAATATATTATGAAAGGCGGAGATCCGCTGGTCGGGGAAGTAACTGTCAGCGGTGCTAAAAATGCAGCGCTCGGTATTCTGGCGGCCGCCATTCTGACAGATGAAGATGTGATCGTTCATAACATGCCGGATGTCCGGGATACCGGCGTCATGCTGGAGGCCATCCGGGAGATCGGCGCTACTGTAAAACCTATCGGCATCGATTCGGTAATGATCAATGCAAGCACAGTCAATGAAGTGGTGGTTGAGGATGATTATATCCGTAAGATCCGTGCTTCCTATTATCTGATCGGAGCCCTTCTCGGGAAGTATAAAAATGCGGATGTTCCTCTTCCGGGCGGATGCGATATCGGTTCCCGTCCGATAGACCAGCATCTCAAGGGATTCCGTGCGCTTGGCGCGGATGTACGGGTAAGCGGCGGAAGAGTTGTGGCAAGAGCCATCAATCTCCTGGCAAGCCATATTTATCTGGATGTGGTATCTGTCGGAGCCACCATCAATATCATGATGGCAGCCTCTCTTGCAGAGGGCAAAACCATTATCGAGAATGCAGCCAAGGAACCGCATATCGTGGATGTTGCGAACTTCTTAAACAGCATGGGTGCGGATATCAAAGGCGCAGGCACGGATATCATCCGTATCCGCGGCGTGGAAAAAATGCACGGGACGGAATATTCGATCATTCCCGATCAGATCGAGGCCGGTACATTTATGTGCGCAGCCGCCATCACGCGCGGGGATGTTCTGGTAAAGAACCTGATCCCGAAGCATATGGAAGCCATCAGCGCGAAGCTGATTGAAATGGGATGCGAGGTCAGAGAATTTGATGACTCCATCCGGGTAGTCGGTACAGTCCGCTTAAGATCCACCAATGTCAAAACACTTCCGTATCCGGGATTTCCGACAGACATGCAGCCGCAGATCGCTTCCACCATGGCGATCGCATCAGGAACCAGCATGGTGATCGAGAGTATTTTTGAAAACCGGTTCCGGTATGTGGATGAGCTGATGCTGATGGGAGCGGATATCAAGGTAGAGGGAAATATTGCAGTAATCAACGGGGTAAAGAAGCTGTCCGGTGCCATGATCAAGGCGCCTGATCTGAGAGCCGGTGCCGCACTGGTTCTGGCAGGACTTTCCGCCGAGGGGATCACAACGGTGAATGATATAGAATTCATCCAGCGCGGTTATGAATTCTTTGATGAGAAACTCCGCGGTCTGGGAGCGCAGATCGAAACGGTGGATACGGAAAAAGAAATCAGAAAATTCGCTTTGAAGGCGGTATGACCGGTTTGGCCTGTTTTCAGTGTGGTAATACAATAACGGATGTTATATAATGATGTGGTCGCCAAAAGTAATATCATGTGTCCCAGGTCCTTATTCCCACCTGCAGGCAAGCCTGCGCGGGAAACGGATTATTGACACGGATATGTTTGCCGGAAGTAATATCACGGATTGCTCCCGCAATCCTGCCAGACATTCGGATTTCATGGGGCCCCTGCCCCATTTCTTCCTCATGTTTGGGCGTGTCCCAAGTCCTTATTCCCACCTGCAGGCAAGCCTGCGCGGGAAACGGATTTTTGACACTGATATCATATAATGGGGCGGTATTCCGAAGAAGGAATGCTGTCCTTTGTTTTTATAAAGGAACAGAAGAAAATCATATCAGGTTCAGGAGGAGAATATTATGAAAAGCAAAAAGAGAATCACAGGAATTTTGGCGGCTCTTATGGTCGTCACCGTTTTTTCGGCAGCTGCATGCGGAGGAAGTTCTTCCGGCTCCGGCAAGGATACGCTGAAGGTCGCGATGGAATGCGGTTATGCGCCGTATAACTGGACACAGCCGAGCAACTCCAACGGAGCGGTGCAGATTGACGGGAGCAAGGATTATGCTTACGGCTATGATGTCATGATGTCCAAGAAAATCGCGGAATCCATGGGAAAGACTCTCGTGATCGAAAAACTGGATTGGGACTCTCTCGTGCCTGCTGTCCAGTCCGGCAAGGTGGACTGTGTGGTCGCAGGTCAGTCCATTACGGCGGACCGCATGCAGAGCGTTGATTTTTCCAATCCGTATTACTATGCGACAATGGTTACGCTGGTAAAAAAGGATTCCAAATACGCATCCGCAAAGAGTGTCGTGGATTTAAGCGGTGCAACGGTCACTTCCCAGATGAACACAATCTGGTATGACAAGTGCTGCCCGCAGATTCCGAGTGCAACGGTACTGCCCGCACAGGAATCCGCACCGGCCATGCTGGTTGCCCTGCAGGCAGGAAAGTGCGATGCAGTGGTAACGGATCAGCCTACGGGAAAGGCGGCGCTGATCGCCTATCCGGATATGGTAATGCTTGATTTTACGGGAAGCAGCGGAGATTATCAGGTTTCCGATGAGGATGTGAACATCGGTGTTTCCATGAAAAAAGGAAATACCGAATTGAAGGATGCCATCAACAAAGTTCTCGGTACCATGACCAAGGATGATTTTTCAAAGATGATGGATGAAGCCATCAAGGTACAGCCGTTAAGCGGCAACTAAGATAACACCGGGATTACCCGGATCAAAAGGGGTGCAGAATGCCACAAGCAAATGATTTCTGGGGATGGATAGCTTATATTCTTGCGCATTACGGCGGCAGTTTTTTAAGGGGTGCGGGAGCAACCATGCTGATCTCTCTGGTCGGTACCGCGATCGGATGCCTGATCGGCTTTATTGTCGGGATCGTTCAGACCATTCCGGTGGAAAAAAATGACAATGCCGCGAAGAGGTTCTTTCTGCCGATCGTTAAATTTCTTTTGTCTGTTTATGTGGAGCTGTTCCGCGGGACGCCCATGATGGCGCAGGCCATGTTTATCTATTACGGATCCATGCTGATGTTCGGAATCAATATGACCATGTGGTTTGCGGCTTTCTTTATTGTTTCCGTCAATACGGGAGCTTATATGTCGGAAACCATGCGGGGCGGCATTATATCCGTGGATCCCGGCCAGACAGAAGGAGCAAAAGCCATCGGGATGACGCATTTCCAGACCATGCTGCATGTAGTGCTTCCGCAGGCCATCCGGAATATCATGCCGCAGATCGGCAATAACCTGATCATCAACATTAAGGATACTTCCGTGCTGAATGTGATCGGTACCGTGGAACTTTACTTTACCACCAAGACAGTTGCCGGAAATTACTATACGTATTTCCAGGCATTTACGATCGCCATGGTGATCTATTTTGTCATGACGTTTACCTGTTCGCGTATCCTCCGCTATTTTGAAAAGCGTATGGACGGGCCGGACAGCTACAACCTGGCGACTACGGACACGCTTGCTTATACCAGCGGAATGGTGAGTTTTCCGGACCCGCGGTCAAACCAGAGGGGGAATCTGTGATGGAAGAAAATAAGAGGGTCATAGATGTCCGGCATTTAAGCAAAACGTTCGGAACCAATGTGGTGCTTCGGGATATCAATTTTGCGGTGGACCAGGGAGATGTGACCTGCATCATCGGATCTTCCGGCTCAGGGAAGTCCACTTTGCTGCGCTGTATCAATCTGCTGGAAACACCGACAGCGGGAGAGGTGCTCTTTCACGGACAGGATATCATGAAGGGGCATATCGATTCGGCATCCTATCGTGCAAAGGTAGGAATGGTATTTCAGAATTTCAACCTGTTCGGGAATATGGATGTATTGAAAAACTGCATGATCGGTCAGACCTGCGTTTTGAAGAAAAATGAAGAAGAGGCAAAAAAACAGGCTCTGTTTTTCCTGGAAAAAGTAGGAATGGCGCCTTATATCAATGCGAAGCCCCGCCAGCTTTCCGGCGGACAGAAACAGAGAGTCGCGATCGCGCGTGCGCTCGCCATGGACCCGGAAGTCCTGCTTTTTGATGAACCGACCTCCGCGCTGGATCCGCAGATGGTGGGAGAAGTCCTCGCCGTTATGCGTACGCTGGCAGATGAAGGACTGACCATGCTTGTGGTCACGCACGAGATGGCATTTGCCCGTGATGTGTCCAGCCATGTGGTATTCATGGCAAACGGCGTGATCGAGGAAGAAGGAAGCCCGGCGGATATTTTCGGGAACCCGAAGAAGGAACTGACCAGGGAATTCCTGTCCCGATTCCGGAACGGGTGAAGCCGGGGGCCCGAACGGAGCCCTTGACAGATCAAACAGCAGGGATTATCATTACACCGTAGTTGGGATATTGATCTGAAGGAAGTCGGAACTGGAATCATACAATTGAACAGAGTGCGCTGAACCCCTTATTCAGAGTGATGGAGATACATAGGATCTGTGAAGTCACGACAACCTCTGCCGGATACGGAAACGTAAAGGACAGAAGGTGCCAACCTGAGCGAGAAATCGATCAATAAGAGGACACCCAATATCATACGATTTTGAGAGTCCGCTGCTTGACGGACTCTTTTCTTTTGAACGGTTTTCCGATGGAGGCAGAAATACCAAACAAAGGAGAAAAAATGGAAAAAAGATTATTTACATCCGAGTCCGTTACCGAAGGACATCCGGACAAAATGTGCGACCAGATCTCCGATGCGATCCTGGACGCCATGCTGGAACAGGATCCGATGAGCCGGGTTGCCTGCGAGACCTTTACCACGACCGGCATTGTAACGGTTATGGGGGAAATTACGACCAAGGCCTATGTGGATATTCAGAAGACGGTTCGGGACACGGTTCGTGAGATCGGCTATACCAGAGGAAAGTTCGGATTTGACTGCGATACGTGCGGCGTTCTTGTGGCGCTGGATGAACAGTCCGCCGATATTGCCCTGGGGGTGGATAAGGCACTGGAAGTCAAGGAAGGAACCGATTCCGATCCGCTGGATACCGGAGCGGGAGATCAGGGAATGATGTTCGGGTATGCCTGTACGGAAACACCGGAGTACATGCCCTATCCGATCTCTCTTGCACATAAGCTCTGCAAAAAGCTTGCGGAAGTCCGTAAGGACGGAACATTGAAATATTTAAGACCGGACGGCAAGAGTCAGGTCACGGTGGAATACGATGAAGAAGGGAAGCCTGCACGGCTGGATGCCGTGGTCCTTTCCGCACAGCATGATCCGGATGTAACGCAGGAACAGATCCACAAAGATATCCGGAAATATGTTTTTGATGCCGTTCTTCCGAAAAACATGGTAGATGAAAAGACAAAATATTATATCAATCCGACGGGACGTTTTGTGATCGGAGGTCCGCACGGAGATACCGGTTTAACAGGCAGGAAAATCATCGTGGATACCTACGGCGGATATGCCCGTCACGGCGGCGGCGCATTTTCCGGAAAGGACTGCACCAAGGTAGACCGGTCTGCATCGTACATGGCAAGATTTGTTGCCAAGAATATTGTGGCAGCCGGACTTGCGGACAAATGTGAACTGCAGGTTTCCTATGCCATCGGTGTTGCCAATCCGACATCCGTATCCGTAGATACCTTCGGAACCGGAAAGCTTTCGGATTCCAGGATCTGCGAGATCGTCCGGAAGGAATTTGATCTTCGGCCGGCAGCCATTATCCGGACGCTGGATCTCAGAAAACCGATCTATAGGCAGACCGCTTCCTACGGACATTTCGGCAGAGACGATCTGGATCTGCCGTGGGAAAAACTGAGCAAGGTTGAAGATTTGAAAAAATATCTGTAAAATGAAGTTATGAAAAACCTAAAGTCCAGATTGTTTTTTGTTTTTTTGGCTCTGACTCTGGTTCCGATGTTATTGTATGTCATCGGGACGTGGAAAAACAGCGATGCCCGATTGATACAGATTCTGATCTCGGGCATCGCTGTGCTTGTTTGTATAGCCTTTGCCATGGTCCTCTGGGTCTATACGGCTATTTTGAAACCGCTGGAAAAACTGCAGGAGGCAACGAAGCAGATCAAGGAAGGCAATCTGGATTATACACTGGAGATCGATGAGGACAATGAGATCGGGCAGCTGACACAGGATTTTGAGGAGATGCGTATCCGCCTGAAAGAAAATCAGGAGGAAAAGCTGCAGTATGACCAGGACAATAAGGAACTGATCAGCAATATTTCCCATGATCTGAAGACGCCGATCACGGCCATCAAGGGATATGTGGAGGGAATCCTGGACGGAGTTGCATCCGGACCCGTAAAAATGGATCAGTATATCCGGACCATTTACAACAAGGCCAATGATATGGACAAACTGATCGATGAGCTGACATTTTATACCAAGATCGATACGAATAAAATCCCGTATAATTTTAAAAAGATCAATGTGAATGAATTTTTCCGGGACTGTTCCGAGGAAGTGGGACTGGATATGGCATCCCGCGGGATCAAATTCGAATTTACCAGCAGTGTCGGACAGGATGTGATCGTGATTGCGGACGGAGAGCAGATGAAGCGGGTCATCAACAACATCATCGGAAATTCCGTCAAATACATGGATAAGGAAAAAGGGGAGATCTCCATCCGTCTGGAGGATGACCGGGATTTTATCCGCGTGGAGATCACGGATAACGGAAAAGGGATATCCAAGGCGGATCTTCCCTATATTTTCAACCGGTTTTACCGTGTGGACAGTTCACGCAATCTGGCACGCGGCGGGTCCGGCATAGGACTTTCCATTGTGAAGAAAATAATCGAGGATCATGGCGGCAGGGTATGGGCAAGGAGCAAAGAGGGAATGGGTACGGATATCCTGTTTTCTCTGAGAAAATACCGGGAGGGCGGAAATCTTGAGTAAAATTCTGATCATTGAGGATGACACAAGCATTGCGGAACTGGAACGGGATTACCTGGAAGCCAGTAATTTTACGGTGAATATTTCCAGCGACGGAAATGAAGGACTGAGGGAGGCTCTGGAAGGAGTGTATGATCTCGTCATACTGGACCTTATGCTGCCCGGAAAAGACGGCTTTGAAATATGCAGAAGGATACGCGAGGTAAAAAATACACCCATCATCATGGTCAGCGCAAGAAGGGAAGATATCGATAAGATCCGCGGACTGGGTCTCGGTGCGGATGATTACATTACCAAACCGTTTTCTCCGGGGGAAATGGTCGCCCGTGTAAAGGCACACCTTTCCCGATATGAAACACTGGTTAAATCCGGGAAAAGAGAAAATAAGATGATTGAAATACGGGGAATCCGCATCGACAAGACGGCAAGAAAGGTCTGGGTAAACGGGGAAGAAAAGAATTTTACGGCAAAGGAATTTGATCTCCTGTCTTTCCTGGCGGAAAATCCGAATCATGTTTATTCGAAGGAGGAACTGTTCCGGGAGATCTGGGGAATGGAAAGCGTGGGAGATATTGCAACGGTAACGGTACACATCAAGAAAATCCGGGAAAAAGTAGAGGCCAATACGGCAAGACCGCAGTATATTGAAACAATCTGGGGTGTGGGATACCGGTTCAAAGTGTAGAAAAACCTAAAGCTTTCCTTAAACAAAACGTAATGCCTGCGGCAGGCATATATGATAAAATACAGGTAACTTTTCAGGCAGGTTTACAGTCGGAGGTGCCCAATCATGACACAGACAAATATTCTGGTAGTGGATGACGAAAAAGAGATCGCGGATCTGGTGGAAATCTATCTGGTCAGCGACGGATATCATGTTCTGAAGGCAAATAATGCGCAGGAAGGACTGGATCTTCTGGAAAAGGAGGATGTACATCTGATCCTTCTTGATATTATGATGCCCGGAATGAACGGACTGGATATGTGCCGGAAGGTCAGGGAAACCAAAAATATTCCGATCATCATGCTTTCCGCAAAGGGGACGGATCTGGATAAGATCAAAGGTCTGGGAACGGGAGCGGATGATTACGTTACCAAACCTTTTAATCCGCTGGAACTGACTGCACGGGTCAAGAGCCAGCTGCGCCGTTATACGCAGCTGAATCCGAACAGCGGGATATATGAGAATGTGCAGAATGAAATAACCATTCGCGGTCTTACGATCAACAAGGACAATCATAAGGTTTCCGTGGACGGAGAAGATGTAAAGCTTACGCCGATCGAATTTGATATCCTGTTCCTTCTGGCAAGCAACCCCGGGAAAGTGTTTTCCACGGATGAGATTTTTAAAAAGGTCTGGAATGAACAGGTCTATGAGGCAAACAATACGGTCATGGTGCATATCCGCCGTCTGAGAGGGAAGATGAATGAGGACGAGCGTACGGACAAGATCATCACGACCGTCTGGGGAGTGGGATATAAGATTGAAAAATAACAGGCCGAATGCCGGCAAAAGTTTCCGCGACAAGGTTCTGATCAATATTCTGTACAGTCTGCTCATTACCTGCATCATTGAAGTTTTTCTGATCAGAAATCTGCTTACCGTTGCGGATTTTGTGAAGGAGGTCCGGCCGGAAAACCGGTTTTTCAGTGCCATTGCTGATTTCCGGCTGACGGCAGTCCTTCTTTTTGTGCTGTTCGGGATTTTTCTTTTTGCGCTTGTGTTCTGGCTTTTCCAAAGAAAGTCCTTTGTTTATATCGGCAGGATCGCGGAAGCCATGCGGGAAATTTCTTCCGGAAACCTGGATACAAATGTGGAGGTGGAGGGAGACGATGAATTTTCGGATATGGCGGTCAACCTGAATTCCATGACGGAAGATCTGAAGAAACTGATGGAAAAGGAAAGAGAATCGGAACGCACCAAAAACGAACTGATCACAAACGTTGCACATGACCTCAGGACACCGCTGACTTCCATTATCGGATATCTGGAACTTTTGTGCGCGAAAAAAGATCTGCCCGAAGAAACGAGGCTCCAGTATACGGAGATCGCATTCGGAAAGTCAAAAAAACTGCAGCAGCTGATCAACGACCTTTTCGGTTTTACCAAACTGAACTACGGCAGGATAGCCATGCATATCGACACGATCGATGTGGTAAAACTTTTAAGCCAGCTGATGACTGAATTTTATCCGAACTTTGCTGAAAAAAATCTGACCTATGAGCTGGAAAGCAACGTACCGGCGGCTGACATTACAGCGGATGCAAATCTTCTGGCCAGGCTTTTTGACAATCTGATCAACAATGCCATTAAATACGGTGCGGACGGGAAGCGGATCTGTGTAAAGATCAATGCGCTGCCGAAGGAGATCACGATATCGGTCATCAATTACGGAAAGATTATTCCGGCGGATGAACTGCCGCTCATTTTCAATAAATTTTATCGCGTGGAACAGTCCCGTTCTTCCCAGACGGGCGGAACAGGCCTGGGACTTGCCATTGCAAGAAACATAGCGGAAATGCATCACGGCAGCATTGATGTGACCAGTGATTTTTCAGGAACGGCTTTTACGGTAAAACTTCCGGTAGAGTTTGAGGGAGACAGAGAAAACTTTGTCAATGCAAATAAAAAATAAAAAACGGATAAGACTTCTTCTTTCTGCTGTTTTTCTGCTGTTCATTTTTTCCTGCCGGATGAGCATTTCTTCTTTTGCTGCTGAAACTCCGGCATCGGGAGAGGCTTCCGGTTCAGCCGGTTCCCGGCTTTCCCTTTCCATGGATGTGACGTACGGATATGAAAACACCGCCAAGGACGGCAGGATTCTCCCTGTAACGGTAAAGTGCACAAACGGCGGAAATGATTTTTCGGGGGACGTGGAAATCCGCACCAGGGAATCCGACCTGGATCTTTACAATTATATTTTTCCGGTCTCGATTCCCGCCGGAGAGACAAAGACTTTGTCTTACTGGGTCCCCATCGGAACGGGCACGGATCAGATCTATGTCTGCATGAAAGACAGCGCAGGAAAACAGATCACCGGAAAAAGGGTCAAATTGAATATCAGCACAGGGACACCGGATCTTTTTATCGGGCTCCTGTCCGATAATCCGGATGCACTGAATTATCTGGACAATATTTCCATAAATTACGGACAGTTAAGAACCAGGATCTTCAGGCTGGAGGAAGAAACATTCCCGGAAAACGAAGAGGGCCTGGATCAGCTGGATGTCATCCTCATCAGCGATTACCGGATCCGAAACCTGAATACCGCCCGGATCCGCGCTCTTATGCAGTGGGTACAGAACGGCGGCGTCATGATCCTGGGAACAGGCAGCAAGGCCGATGACACGCTGGGACGGTTCGCACCGGAACTTCTGGATGATGCCTACGATGATCCGGAACTGACCTCCGTGGATCTGAACGAAGCCGCGGGAACACAGATATCCGGCAATAATACGGTTTCCATTCCGTGTATCAATGTGTCTCTGCACGGCGGACGTGTGGTGCTTACCGGGTCCGGAATACCGCTTCTATCCGCCGTAAACAAAGGGAAGGGAATGATTGCCGTTTCGGCATTTGATTTTGTGGACATTTCGGAATATGCCGGAAAACACAGCGCATGGGTCAATTCCGTTTTGTCCAAACTCCTCGGGACTTCCCGGATGGATGCTCTTTCGGCAGAGACATACGGTACCAATTCCGGTGAATACTGGTCTGCCCAGTCTCTGATCAGTACGGGGGAGAACAGCCGTATCCCGGACATGGATCTTTATATCATTGCCATTATTGCATATATCCTTCTGATCGGTCCGGGGCTGTATCTTTTCCTGAAAGGAAAAAATGCAGAGGGAAACGGCGGCCGGGAGGTTTTTTACGGAAAAGGAGTTCTGATTTTGTCTGTCTGTTTTACGGCGGTGATCTATTTGATGGGCTCCAGGACCCGCTTCCGCGGAACCTTTTATGATTATGCGACCATCCTGGATTCGGATGAGGACTCTGTATCGGAAACCACGTATCTCAATCTGAGAAATCCATACAATACTTCTTATCAGGTAAATGTAAAGCCTGATTATTCCGTTCTGCCGCTGACAAAGGCGAAGACTTCGGACAGTAAGGGGATTTCCCTTACCGGCGGAGAAACCGACAATGTTGAGGTTTTACGCAGCAAAACGGAAACTTCCATATCCGTGGCGGATGTCGGCGCATTCAGTTCCAAATTTTTCCGGCTTAAGAACAGTTCGGACAATACGGAAGGATCCTGTTTTTCAGGGAATGTGAATCTTTTCGAAAACGGGTATTCAGGAACGGTGACAAACCATTACCCGTACGCCGTGAAGGATGCGGCCATTCTGTTCTACGGAAAGATCATTCCCATAGGAGACATGGCTGCCGGAGAAAGCAAAAGCATTGATTCCGCACGCCTGTACAATATTCCGCTGAACAGCAGCGCTGCTGCTGCAAATCTCATTACCGGTTCCGATCCTGTGAGAAGGAATCTTCTTTCCTTCTATATGGAGAACATTTTATCCGGTTATACGGCAGATGCCAGGATGATCGCTTTTCCGGCAGAGGAGAACAATGCCGGGATTCTGGAAAACAACGAACTGGAAAGTTCGGGAATAACCCTGCTTTCTTCTACGATCGCCGTGAACAGCAGACAGGATAAAATGATCTACCGTTCCGCGCTGCTGCGGGATCCCACGGTGCTGAGCGGCGATTATATGGATGCCACAAATTCCACCTATGCCGGTGAGCCGGTCGTTCTGGAGTATTCTCTCGGGAATGACGTCATTGTGGACCATGTGGATTTTGAAATGGCCGATCCTGTTTTTTTGAATACGGAATCGGAAAATCGCACCAACCTGTTTGCAGGCACGGTATCCCTTTACAATTATTCGACCGGGAATTTTGACGAGACCGATATTTCAAAGGGGAGTTTTTCAGCATCGGAATTATCGGATTATATTTCTCCCGGCAATACGATTTCCATCCGGTATGTTCCCTCCGGAAATTCCGGCGGCATAAATTCCCAGCTTGATACGGCGCTTCCCATGCTGACTTTTGTCGGGGAGGTGAAAGGATGATCGAAATCAAAGAACTTGAAAAATCATACGGAAAGACCAGGGCACTTACGGACTTTAACCTGTCGGTGGAGGACCATGCGCTGTTCGGTCTCATGGGCCCGAACGGAGCCGGAAAAACGACGCTGATCAAAATCGTTGCGGGACTCCTTACGCCGGATAAGGGAAGCGTTTCGATCTGCGGGACAGACGCGCTCAGATATCCGCGGAAAATCAGAAATCTGATCGGGTATGTGCCGGATTATTTCGGCGTTTACGACAATCTGAATGTAATCGAATATATGGAATTTTTTGCGTCCGGCTTTGGACTGAACGGACTGAAAAGCCGCAGACGATGCAGAGAACTTCTTGCGGAAGTAGGCCTGGAGGATAAGGAAAATTCTTATGTGGACGGCCTGTCCCGGGGAATGCAGCAGAGGCTGTCCCTTGCGCGCTCATTGGTCCATGACCCGGAAGTCCTGGTTCTGGATGAACCGACGAGCGGCCTGGATCCGGGAACCAGATACGCGGTCAGAGAAATGCTTCAGGAATTATGCATACAGGGAAAAACCATACTGATCAGTTCACATGTTCTGCCGGAACTATCGGAGATCTGCACGGATATCGGGATTATGGACAGGGGAGGAATTATGACTACCGGCAAGGTGTCCGAAATCTTAAACCGGATCGAGAATTCCAATCCGCTCCGGATCACGCTCCTTTCCGGAACGCAGACCGCCATGGGAATATTCAAGAGAAATCCGTATGTCCGTTCCGTATCTGTCAGCGGAAAAACCTTTATGCTGAATTTCGACGGTACCGAAGAGGATGAGGCGGTTCTTTTACAGCAGCTGATTGATGCGGATATCCCGGTCAAGGGATTCATGCGAGAACCCGGAAGCCTGGAATCCTTTTTCATGCAGATGACAAGTCCGCAGGAAGAGAAAGTGATTTTGAGAAACCAATGAAAATAAATCCGATCTACAGAAAAGAAATGACCGTCAGGGCAAGAAGTTCAAAAACAGCCGTGATCGTGACCGTCTTCAATGCGATCCTGGCTTTGGTTGCGCTGATCTATATGAGTTATATTCTCGGATATGCCAGAAAAACGGGAGAAATTCAGTATTCCGTCTTTCTGACGATATTCCGTTATATCACCTGGATCGAATTTGCCATGATCCTTCTTATCATGCCGGCCCTGACTTCCGGCAGCATCAGCGGAGAACGGGAAAAAAAGACACTGGATCTGATCATGACAACCGGAATGACACCGACGGATATCATACTCGGGAAACTTTTAACGGCGCTTTCTTCCATGTTCCTTTTTGTGATTTCAAGTGCGCCCATCATCGCTCTGGTTTTTGTATACGGAGGTGTGACCATACGTGACCTGCTCCTGCTTTTCCTGTGTTATTTTACGGCAGCGTTTCTCATGGGCAGCATGGGGATCTGGTTTTCGGGAATGCTGCGGAGGACAACGGCAGCCACGGCATCGACCTACGGTTTGGAAGGAGCCCTTCTTTTCGGAACCGCGGCATTGAATTTCCTGCTTCGAAATCTTTCCGCAATAACGGAGGTCTCCTTCGGGCTTCTTCTTTTTTCGCCCCTGGCCACTTTCTACGATGTCGTGAACAGAATGACGGGAAGCGACGGCATAGCGCAGGTCGCGGTAAATATATTCGGTCTTTCCGGCAATACGTTTCTGACCCGGAACTGGTTTTCGGCGGGAATTGCGATCCAGCTTCTTCTTGCCTGTCTGTTTCTGGTCCTGTCGGTCAATAATCTGAAACGGAGCAGAAACCGGTGAAGGAGGCCGGTTGCCGATACAATTGAAATTTGATATGATACTATCAGTGTCAAAAGTCCGTTTCCCGCGCAGGCATGCCTGCAGGCGGGAAAAAGGACTTGGGACACGCCCAAACATGAGGAAGAAGTGGGGCAGGGGCCCCATGGAATCCGAATGTTTGGCAGGATTGCGGAGCAATCCGTGATAGTACTTTTATCTTGCAACTCAGTGTCAAAAGTCCATTTCCCGCGCAGGCATGCCTGCAGGCGGGAAAAAGGACTTGGGACACGCCCAAACATGAGGAAGAAGTGGGGCAGGGGCCCCATGGAATCCGAAAAAATACGGTTTTTTAAATTTTCACTCAGGAGGAGATACCATGGGAATTATCAGGGCAGCGGGACAGGCAATAGGCGGAAGTCTTGCCGATCAGTGGCTTGAAGTTATCGAAGCGGATCAGATGGGCGGAAATACCGTGTTTACAAGCGGCGTTAAAATCCGAAAGGGACAGAACACCAAGGGGACAGATAATACGGTAAGCAACGGGTCGGTGATCCATGTTTATCCGAACCAGTTCATGATGCTTTTAGACGGCGGAAAAATTATCGACTATACGGCAGAGGAAGGATATTATACGGTGAAGGACTCTTCCCTTCCGTCGCTTTTCAACGGACAGTTCGGAGATTCTCTGAAAGAGGCTTTCGGCCGTGTCAAATACGGCGGCGGGACTCCCAAGGCGCAGAAGGTATTCTTTTTAAATCTGCAGGAAATCAAAGGAATCAAATTCGGAACACCGAATCCGGTCAACTATTTTGATAATTTTTACAACGCGGAGCTTTTTCTCCGTGCGCACGGAGATTATACGATCAAGATCGTGAATCCCCTTTTGTTCTATTCGGAAGTAATCCCGAAGGATCAGGCACGTGTGGAATTCGATGATATCAGCGAGCAGTATTCGGCAGAATTCCTGGAGGCTTTCCAGGCGGCGATCAATAAGATGTCCGCGGACGGACAGCGGATATCCTTTGTGACGAGCAAGGGCGGAGAACTCAGCAAATACATGGACGATGTGCTTGATGAGAACTGGATCAGGCAGAGAGGAATGCAGGTGCTGAATGTAGGCATCGCCAGCATTTCCTATAACGATGAGTCGCAGAAACTGATCAACATGAGGAATCAGGGTGCCATGATGAGCGATGCGTCCATCCGGGAAGGATATATGCAGAGCAGCATTGCACGGGGAATTGAAAATGCGGGCTCCAACCCGAACGGCGCGGCCATGGGATTTATGGGTGTCGGCATGGGAATGAATGCCGGAGGCAGCTACATGGGACAGGCAAGCGCCAATAACATGCAGCAGATGCAGGCTCAGCAGATGCAGGCTCAGCAGATGCAGGCCCAGCAGATGCAGGCCCAACAGATGCAGGCT